>Ga0187893_10006038_pt1 | contig 21079 bp, 18 predicted proteins | sample MA1701074metaG_FD_139574 | JGI IMG/M metagenome (GOLD analysis project Ga0187893, IMG submission 139574) | White microbial mat communities from a basaltic lava cave in the Kipuka Kanohina Cave System on the Island of Hawaii, USA - MA170107-4 metaG ...
AGTTTCCGCATACACCAGCCGCGTCTTCGGTGTCAGAGCGCGCCGGAAGTTTTCGGGATCGTCGGGATCGACGAACGTGGTGTGGATGCCGAGCCGCCGTAGGCTGATGTCGAGTTGCGTGTAGGTCCCGCCGTACAGAGTGCTCGCCGCGACCAGTTCATCGCCGGATTCGAGCAGACTCGCGAATACCAGGAACTGCGCCGCCTGGCCACTACCCACGGCCAGCGCGCCGGCACCTCGCTCGAGCGCGGCCATGCGCTCCTCGAACACGGCAGTAGTCGGATTCATGATCCGCGTGTAAATGTTGCCGAAGCGCTGGAGATTGAATAAATGCGCGGCGTGGTCGGTGTCTTCGAACACATAGGAGGTGGTTTGATAGATGGGTACCGCGCGAGCGCCTGTCTCCGCGTCGGGCCGATGGCCGGCGTGCAGGGCGCGCGTCGCAAATCCGAAGACATGATCTTCGGTCATCTTGCGATTCTACCGCGTGGACGGTCCAGCTTATGACTCCCGAAGGATTGGAGCAACTGCTCAGCGGCAAGCTGGCGCCGAAAGCATTGGCCGCAAGGCTCGCCCGCCTCAATGATCAGAATAATGATCAGAATGCTGGTGGGTCTCACCGGAGCAGTTCGCGCGCGTGCTCCCGGGCCAAAAAGCATCGGCAAGAATCACATCACGCAGCGTCACGCGCAGGCCTTAGCGGCCCGCTATCGAACCCGCCACAGCATTCGATACGCGCCGCAACAGGAGCCCACCGTCCTCTCCCGACGGCCTGGTGGTCAGGATCACGCAGAGCAGCCCGCGCTCGGGATCGGCCCATGCGACCGTGCCCGTAGCGCCTGAATGCCCAAACGTAGCGGGCGACACCAGTTCACCGAAATAGCACCAGACCGGAGATGTGGCCAGGCCCCAGCCGAGTCCCCAGGCTTTACCAATCGCACGATTCTGATCCCGCGTCATAGCCGCGACTGTCGCCGCGCCCAGTACGCGCTTGCCGGAATAGACTCCATGGCTCAGGAACGTCTGCAGCAGAATGGCCAGATCCGCTGTCGTCGAATGCATGCCGCCCCACGGATGACCCATATCGCGCCAGTAGGGGCTATTGGCGCCGAAACGCTGCTGATCCGGGTTGGAGCCGGATGTTTGACACCACGCGGTGTCCTCAATCTTCCGGCCTCCCATGCCGAGAAAACTATTCCGCATCCCGAGTGGCGCGAACAATTCCTGTTGGAAGAAGTCACGCAAACGCTTTCCGGAAATTCGTTCCACGATCTCGCCCGCGAGCAGCGTGCCCATGCTCTGGTACCGGAAATCCGTGCGGGGTGGGTAGAGCAGCGGTGTAGACGTAGCCTTTCGGACGAACTCGGAGAGCGGCGCATGCGCACGCCGTAGATCCGTGTTTTCGGGAAGCATATCCGGCATCCCTGACGTGTGCGACAACAGGTCCCGCACACGCACACCCTTCCGGTCTTCTCCGCGAAACTCGGGAATGTACGTCGAGACCGGCTCTTCGAGCGACACGAGCCCGCGTTCCACGAGGAGCATCAAAGCGGTGGCAGTTACGGGCTTGGTGATGGACGCCAGAAGATAGATCGTATCCAGTTCTACCGCCGCCGCGCCTGATTGCGGAGAAAGCCGGCCGTAACCGCGATGCAGAACAATGCGCTCGTTCCGCGCCACCAGAATCGAGGCGGCCAGCACACGGCCTGAGGCGGTTTCCTGCTGGAGAATCCGCCCGGCCCGCTCGAGCCCGTCGGCGGACATTGCCGCCGAGGCTGGGTCGCCGTTACGCAATTGAGCCGACGCCAGAGCTGAGATCAGTGCGATCAGGATTGCAGGTCCCATATAGGATTACCTCGCTGCCCGAAAGGCGACAACGGCATTCAGCCCACCGAAGGCGAACGCATTGGACAGCGCACACTCGATGTCGGCCGGCCGGCCCTCGTTTGGAATAACGTCGAGGTCGCAGTCGGGATCGGAGATCACATAATTGGCGGTGGGGGGAAGAAATCGTTCCGACAGGGCGCAGAGAGTGGCGGCGGCTTCGAGCGCGCCTGCGGCCCCTAGCGCATGCCCATGCATCGACTTGGTGGAAGAAACCGCGATCCGGTTGGCATGGCAACGAAAGACCTCCCGTATCGCCTTGGTTTCCGTCGGATCGTTGGCGGAAGTGCCGGTGCCATGAGCGTTGATATAGCCGATTTGCTCAGGGCGAAATCCAGAGTCATCCAAAGCCGCCCTTATCGCAGCAGAGGGTCCGGCGACAGAAGGCATCGTGATGTGATGGGCGTCGGAGGACATGCCGAAGCCCGAGATTTCGCCATAGATTCTCGCGCCGCGCGCCTGAGCGCGATCGAGGGGTTCGAGGACGAGCATCGCGGCGCCTTCGCCCAGGATTAGACCTTTGCGATCCTTGCTGAAAGGACGGCAAGTATCGGGCGCCACCACGCGCATGGCCTCCCATGCTTTCAGGAAGCCCATGCTGAAGATTGCTTCGCTGCCGCCGGTAATGGCTGCTTCCACCGCCCCACTACGAACCATCCAGTAAGCTTGGCCCATCGCGTGATTGGCGGATGCGCAGGCGGTGGAAACGGTATAGACGGGGCCAGTCAGTCCGAACTCAAGAGAAATCTGACTGGCGCCGGCATTCGCCATGATGCGCGGAATAGTCATGGGATGGACGCGATTCCGGTTTTCGCGGTAGAGATCGACGAAGCCGACATCTTCGGTCGACTGGCCGCCGACGCAGCATCCGGTAATCACGCCGGCGCGAGGCTTGAGCTCCGGAGTGAATTCGATGCCGGAATCTTCGACGGCCTCCCGCGCTGCGATGGCAGCGTACTGGGCGAAAGGATCGAGGAGATCGGCTACCTTCGGCTCGAAGTAATCGGTGGGTTGATATCCGGGAACCTGCGCACCGTTCTGAAAGCGCAGCAGGGAGATGTCGATTCCTTCGATCTGGCGGATGCCGCTTCGTCCCTCTCGAAGACTGATCCAGAACTCCTGGCGATTCCGCCCCAGCGCACAAATCACGCCGATTCCGGTAACCGCGACCCGGCGCATCGGTTACGCTACTGCCCCGCCACTGGCGGGCGCTGCTGCCTGGCTTTCGATCAGCTTGTGCAGTCCCTGGGCCAAGTCGCGTACGGAGCGGACCTGACGCGCGGCATCGTCCGGGATGCTCACATTGAATTCGTTTTCCAACGCAAACAGGATGTTGATGCCATCCAGGGAGTCGATCTTGAGTTCTTCAAAAGTGCTGTTTATGGTGACGGTCGCAGGGTCCAGATGCTGCGTCTTCGCAATACACTCGATTACGCGCCGTGTGTAGTCTTCGGACATAGGATTTCACTAATTGTTTCAAAGCGGTATCCCTGATCCCGCAACCTCGGGATCAAGAGACGCACCGCGCCGATAGTTTCTAGTATATCGGGGTTCGGCGCAAGGGCCCGGCCATCATGGAGACAGAAGATAGCGCCTGGCGAGGCGCGCACCGTAAGGCGCTCCGCGATCCGGGCGGCAGGCAAAGTCCAGTCTCGGCCTAGGGCGGTCCACATGATTCCGAGCAAGCCGTTCCGTTTTTGAACCTCGCGGAGACCGAGCCATCGGACACCATAAGGGGCGCGGAAATAGCGCGGGGCGTGGCCGTGGATGCGTTCGAGTGTCCGCTGAGCTTTTGTAACTTCATTGTCAATAAAACTGTGGCTGCGGAGCCACAGATGTGCATGATGGTAGGTGTGATTGCCGATTTCGTGACCCTGGTTTGAAACCATACGGGCGAGATCCGGGTTGCGATCGGCCAATGCGCCGCATTGAAAAAACGTTGCGCGGACGCCGTCACGGGAAAGGATCTCGAGAAGCACAGGCGTGGATTCGCTTGGACCGTCATCGAAGGTGAGCGCGATGGCACTGCGCCCAGGGTCGCCACGATGCACAGACGGCGCGAGCCATGTGCAGCTTGGGGCGCGGACGGCGTAGGCAGCGAGCCCTACAGCTCCGGCCGCCCCCAGACCGAGCCACTCCATCACGGTTACCGTGGCTCGTTCTCGGCCCACGGGATGCTGTGATCGGACACGACGGCGAACTTGCCGGGTGGCGAGATTAGCTCGAAGAACGACCAAGGTCCTGGAATCCAGGGATATCTGTCAATCACGGATTCGTCCACATCCACGCCGAGGCCAGCTTTCCGGGAGACCGAGAGTTCTCCTTCCGCGATCGCAAGAGGTTCCTTGAGAATCTGCTGGGCCAAGGGGAACGGATACATGCTCTTGACGCGATCGTCCGAATAGACCGGGTACTCGAGCCACTCGACGACGGTCTCAGGCCAGCACACGCCGATCTGAGCGGCGGCCGCAACCTCTAAATCGGTGCCCCAGGAGTGGAACGCAAATCGTTGACCCATGTGCGCGACCTGGGAGAGGAGACGGCGACATACGGAGAATCCTCCCTGGCACACGATGTCCATCTGGACAAAGTCGACGCACTCGCCAAGGACTAAGTCCTCAAAGCGCTCCTCGCTCGGTTCGTGCTCGCCGCTGGCCAAAGGGACAAGATCCTGCTCGCGCATGCGACGGTAGGCATCGTGATCGTGAGGAGGCAGGGGTTCTTCGAGCCATGCGATGTCGAACTCCGACATTGCTTCGGCCACGCGCTGTATGGTTTCGAAGCTGTAAGAACGATCGCCCATTCGCCACCAACTGTGCGCGTCCACCATGAGATCGAGTCCGGGCCCGATGGCGTCGCGCATCAATTCAACCGTCCGGATGTCATCTTCGGGCCCCAAGGCAGGGCGCATTTTGTAGGCTTTGAAGCCCCGTCCGGCGATGCGAGCGGCTTCGGCGGCGTATTCCTCTGGGGGCTGATACATGCCAGCGCTACCATACAGCCGGATCTTTTCCCGGATGCGGCCGCCGAGCAATTCAGAAACAGGGACACCGTGAAACTTTCCGAGCAGGTCGTAGAGAGCGACTTCGACCATGGAGTAAATCTTCAAAAGCTCTCCATCAGATCCACAACCTTTTTGGAACTGGATCCGGAGAGCATCGGCGTCTTTGAGAATCCGTCCTTCGAGGAAGGGCGCGATGGAGTCGCGGATATGTTGGTGTGCGGACTCGCTGCCCTGGCCAGGGCCATAGCCGATCAGGCCGTTCTCGGCTTCGATGCGGACGAGCATGGCATCGCGCTTGTGGATTGTCCGCACGCCGCCATAGTAGTTCATGACGACTGGTTCGGGGAGCGGGTAGGACAGCAGGAACGAGCCGACGCGGCGAATCTTCATCTAGACCAGCATTGCGAGGGGGTGGGTATTTGTCAACTATGGATATCATTGAAGTGTATGAATGCCAGCCAATTGACCCAGCTCAAGGAAGTGGTTTGGACGGACCCGGACCGCCGTAGGCGGCGCTCCGTGTTTTACCGGGACTCGGGTGCCATGCCAAGTCGATGACATTCAATTTGCATCGTCAGTCGCGAGGGAATCCATGAAAAGACTGAGGTTTATTCTATACCCACTCCTCATATCCGCCGCCGGGTCGGCGACGTTCGATTATCGCGTCCTGGCCACCTCCAAGACCTCGACCATGGAGAAGGAAATGAACGAGGCGGTAGACGCCGGATACGCGTTTCATTTGGCTATGGGCGGAGAAACCGCTGCCGGAGGGAAAGAAGCGGTTGTGGTTATGGCGAAACAGATTCCCGGCGACGCAAAGGGCACCAAGAGGTATAGGCTTCTCGCTACAGCCCGAACATCGTCAATGCAAAGGGAGACACAACAGGCCGCCGACGAAGGATTCGTTTATCGGAGCCAAACCGTATTCGAGTCCGCGTTCGGGGGCCGTGAGGTTGCGGTGATTATGGAACGCGACACCTCGACTCCACCGGCTCGAGATACATATAAATTGGTGGCCACTTCACGCACGTCCACCTTGCAGAAAGAACTTCGCGAGGCCGGGGAAGCAGGATTCATTCTACTGGGGTTGACAGTGGGCAAGACCGCGCTTGGTGGCTCGGAGATGGTCTGCATTCTCAAGAGATCCGGATCTTGAGAGCTATCAGACATCCAGTCAGCTCCGCATCCGCGTAAACAAATACATCCCCGCGACCGCGAAGACCGCGTCAGGAGCCCACGCTGCCACCTGAGCCGGGAGCTGGTTCACATTTCCAATCTCTTCAAACAACCGGCCAATGGCGAGGTACGCGATGGCAACCGAAAAGCTCACGCCGATCCCGGCCATGGCGCCGCGATTGCCCGTGAGGAACGCAAACGGCACTGAAAGCAACGCCATGATCAACGCGAACAATGGCACCGAAAATTTCTTGTGAAGTTGCACGTTTAGCTTCACGGTGTCGATCCCGGACTGGCTCAGCTCGCGGATATAGTTGGCTAGATCCTGGAAGTTGAGCTGCATGGCGTGGCGCATTTCCTGGAGAAAGTGCCGTGGCGGTTCGGTGAGCTCCGGGAACGTGTGGGCCTGGAACCGTTCGAAGTTGCGCGTGTCGATGTCCTTTACCCAGCCGTTCTGAAAGATCCAGGCGTTCACAGTGGGTTCCCAGCGCGCGCTTTCAGCATTGATATGACGGCGCAGGCGGAACGTGTCCGGGTCGAGTTCATAAACGTTCACACCGGCCATGAGTTTTTCGGCGGCATCGAAGTACTTGTAATAGTAGATCCGCGAGCCTTGGCCGAAGATCCACTTGCGGTCGGGGCGCAGCCATGTCTGCGCCGGACGTCCCTTGATTTCGTTGCGAATTCCATCCTGGATGCGGTTGCAGTCGGGGATGTAGTAATGATCGAAGGCGAACAGGAGCCCGCTGATGCACAAACAGGCTGCCAGGATTGGCACCGACAGCCGGTACAAGCTGACGCCGGAGGCTTTCATGGCAGTCACCTCGTTGTTCTTGGTCAGAATGCCGAAGGTGACGAGTACAGCGACCAGGACGGCCATGGGAGTTGATTCATAGATAAGCTTCGGTGTCAGGTAAAAGTGATAGTTGACCACCCGATTCATCGAGATGCCGCGTGCGAAGATATCGCTGAGAAGCTCGAAGAAAAAGAATACGTGCGCGAGCAGAACGAAGCTTCCGAGCAGGACCCCGAAGTAGAACAGGAAACTCGACAGCACATATGTGTCGATCACGCCGGGAAGCAGTGGGATCTTCGGGAGGGAGCGCAGACGGGAAGAGCGTCCGTTGCTTTCGGTGAACTTCGAGCGCAGCCAATACCACGCGCTGTGCCAGGTCTGGCGCAGGCGGGAGAGCAGGTCACGATCTCCGGGACGATCGAGACTAACCATCAGAAGGGCGCCCAGGAATGCAAAGGCGAGATTGGGGGACCACACCGCGCGTTCAACAGGCAATCTTCCCTGCCTTGCCATTCCAATCAGGCTGATCAGGCTCATGTAATAGAGAAACGCCAGGAACACCGTGATCACAAACGCGCCGGACTTGCCGGACTTTCGCGTGGAAACGCCAAGGGGGACCCCGACCAGGGCGAGCAGCACGCATGCGATCGGGAGCGCCAGGCGCTGATGCAGCTCGACGCTCGCCTCGACTGACTTTTTCGCTTCCTCGATCAGCGGAACGGTGTCCATAGCGACGAAGGATTTGCCCGACTCCACGTTCCGCGGCTTGGCGGCAAGGATCTGCTCGCCCTCAGGGGCCTCGGTGCTGATGTAAATCGACGGATTCTTGTCGACTTTGTGGGTGAAGACATTCCGTGTGGACAACTGGATGGAGCTCCGGGCCGGATCGGGAACAGCGAATGCATGGGAGGCGATGGTGATGAGCGGGGCCTCGCCATACTCTCCCCCGGTGCGCTCCTCAGGCGGGGTCAGATCGGCGATGAAGACGTTGTGCCATTCGGCTGTGGTCGAGGCGGTGGTCCGGACGTCGCCGACATAGAGAATCGAATTGGATTTGGTAAATTGCTCTTCGAAAACGCGCGGTTGAACTTCGGCGGTCAACTGCTGGGTGAGAAGCTGGCTCTGGATCTGCGCCATGCGGCGCATCACCAAAGGCTGAAGATAGAGCGAACAGGTTCCGGTCACGATCATGGCGAGGAGCGCATAGACAAGTACGGGGAACACGACACGGCGGCTGGGGACTCCTGCCGCGCGCATCGCGGTCACCTCACCGTCACCCGACATGCGCCCCAGCCCGATCAACACACCCACGAGTGTTCCTGCAGGAATCGAGAAGATCAGCGCGAACGGCAGCAGCATCGCGAGTAGGGAGACAACGGTTTCGGGGGATGCCGATCCGCGCAGAAGGATCTCGAAAATCTTGCCGCTTCCCAGCCGTTGCATAAACAGGACGAAGGTGAACAGAAGCGTGCCGAGCAAGGCTGCGGAGCTGACTTCCTTGAAGACGGCTCGGGTAAGGAGACGCATCGGGCTTAGGGGCGCAAGGTTCTGGCTTGTGAGGTCAGAGACGGAGGCGGAACCACCGGGAGTTTCGGCCAGTCGTCTTCGCGCTTCTCGAGCTCGAGATCCTCGAACAGAACCGAGGGCGCTACTACCGAGTGCCCGGCTATGTATCCACCACCGCCCATCATCGGGAGCGGGCTTCCGTTACCCAGAAAGTGAAAGATGTGTTCCGTATCGGAGGCCGCGATGATATCGCGGAGCGTTCGGACGTTGACAGACCGGAAGCGCAGGCCACGCACAAGCTCCTGCCGGCCGTCGGGGTAAATGCGATAAACCAGAATCGGGACGCTCGTGGGGCGCAAACTGCCGCCGCGTTGCCCTGAAGAAGCGGTCAGGCGCTGCACTTCGGCAAGCGAACCGCTGGTGGGGAAGTCGAGTTTCCGCACAATGATTCCGTAAGGTTTGCCCCGCTGGGTGATCAGCTCCAGCAGGCGCTTTCTCAGCGCTTCCTGCGTCATGGTGTCCTTGGCGCGGATGAAGAGGTTCGAGAATACCGCGGCGTTACTGCCAAACGCTCCCGGCAGCCGTGCCCGGCCATTGGACCCTTCGTAACCACGTACCGGCAGACGGCTGAGCAGAAAACTCTTCACGGTTCCCTTTTCGATCACGGTAACGGGATGGGGGACCACGCCCTCCATGTCTACCGGATAGTGGCCCTGCAATTCCTGGCCACGCCAGGCGGTTTGCGCCGGGTCGTCCACGACATCCATCCACTCCGGCAGAATGCGCGACCCCATGCGGCCTTCCAGTTCGCTCTGCGCGAACGGAATCTGGCGGCCGGGCTCGTTGACGGGGCGGCGGGCAAGCCCAAGATTGGAGCCGAGCAGTTGTGCGAACATCTGAGTGGCCGCCACGCCTTCCACGAGTACCGGACCCGAATAGTCTTCCCCAACCGGCGCCTGCGCAAGAGCAGTCACATGTTCAGCGATTTCAGTGACGCCGCGCCGCAAGTCGGCCTCGGAAGGAAGCTTGTCCGGAGAGCGGGCGATAAACATAGAGGCATCGCGCACCGGCATACCGTCAGGGGCTTGTGCGGAGGCGCGCACGCGTAAATAGAACAAATCGTCGGGGTAGCGGAACTCGGTTCCTTCCGAGTTGACGTAATAAGTGGTGGCGAAGGAAGAATCGAAGTCGACCTGGGAATGGGTCACCTTCGGGAAAGAACCGAAGATGGCGGCGAGGTTCCGGGTGAGACGGGTCCATTGATCGCGGTTGTGCGCCGGTTTGGTCGAGGGACGGTACAACTGGACCGGATCGGCTTTCGCAAAATCGTTGAGTTTTTCCTGTTGGGTGACGTTACGGAGGGCGGAGCGTTTGCGGGAAACGGATTCGACAGCGCCTTTATAGCCCCGGTCAGTGGCAAGCCAGAAGTGGCGGCGGATCACCGTAGGATCGTTGTCGAGGACCACGCGGCCCGTGGCGCGAGGACTTAGAAAGTCCGTAAAGACATAGTTTGTGTTGTCAAACGCGGGACTGCCGACCCGAACCTGCACGCGTGGCATGCGCGTGTGATTGTCGTTGGATTGGATAATGGCCCCTTGCGTTGCGGAGACGCTGAAGGAGTCGATCTCATCGAGCGCGTATTCGATGAAGTAAGGCGAGTCGACGCCGGGAAGGCGCAACGCCTTGCCGCGCTGGAGCTCGTCGCGCATCGCCTTGAGGAGAAGATCATCCGGCGGCTGCTGCGCACAAGCGACTGCGGCAAACAAAACCAGGTAGGCTGCGCGCACTAGAACCCGCCTCCAGATGTGGATGGCGGCGGCAACAACGGTGGGCGGTCTCGCGAACTGTCTTTCTTTTGCACTTCGAGCTCCGAGACGAGAATCGCCGGCGACACGGCGGAGACAGGAACGTCGCCCGACTCAGCCCCGCAGAATCCGTTGAAGACTTCCAAACGGTCCCCGGCGGCGATGATCTTGGCGAAGCTTGCGAGCGGTGTGCCCACGATATCAGCGCCTCGCACGAGCTCCTCGCGGCCATCCGGATAGATGCGGTACACCACCAGCGGGATGACCTTGAACGCCTGGATGCCACGGCGCGCCGTGTTCGTGAATCCGCCCGTAATCTCCTGGAAATAGTAGCCGTGCGGTTTGTTCTGCTTCTTCAGCTCTTCGATCAACAATTCCTTCAGCCGGGCCTCGGGCACGCTCTTGGATGCCTCGACCAATAGGTTCGACTGCCGCGCAACGACTTCGGCGCCGGCCTGGCGGCGGCCGTGGCCGTTCGAGTTGGGGAATCCGGGCGCGGGTGTGCGCGACATCAGAAACGTCTTGAGGATCCCCTTCTCGACCAGAGGTACGCGCCGAGCCTTGACGCCCTCGTCATCGAACTGATACCAACCGTTGAGATCTTCACTAGCAGCTTGCCGTAGGGTTGGATCGAAGGTGACGGAAAGGAATTCTGGCAGAACGGATGAATTCACAGACTTGGCGAAGGTTTGACCGTCGGATTCGTCCTTGAGCCGGTGGCCTTCCACTCGATGGCCGAATATCTCATGAAAGAAGACACCGGCGGCTCTTCCCGAGAGAATAGCGGGGCCCACATAGGCATCTACAATAGGGGCTTGCAGCAGGCCAAGCAGGTCTTTGGCCATCTGATCGATTGATTTGCGGACCTCGTCGTCTTTGGGGAGGCGCTTAGCGTCGGCCGCGGCGAAACTGCCGAACGTGGAAAGATCCATCCCGTCGGCATGTTTAGCCTGCGCGGTGAGTGTCATGCGCGCCATTGGCAGGCCATGCATCAGGCGCGTGCCTTCACTGTTGACAAAGTATTTGACTTCGCGGGCGGCCGCCAGTCCTATCCCGGTCCCGAGGATCGACGGATGATCTGGAAAATGGCCGGAGAGCTTGCGAATCCGCTGGGTCCAGTCGTTGAGATCGAACGTTAGCGGAGGCGGAGCCTGGCTGAATGCAGACGGCTGCTCCTCAGAGAAGTCGTCGGAGGCCTCTTTATCGGCGACTTTGATTTCCTTATTGGTGCGAATATTGATCAGCCGCTGGACGGCGAGACGATAGCAACGGTCGGTCTCTTCCCAGACGCGAAGCTTGATGGCGTCGGGATTATCCTCGAGCGCCAATGAAACGCCTGCGGTGAACTGGCCCATGTCACCGCGGATCGAGTGGTAGTTGTCGAGCCTAGGGTTTCCGACACGAACTGTGACATCCAGCACGCGGGCGTGGCGGTGATTTGAGCCCATGAGGGCGCCTCGGGCAGCGTTGACGGAATACGATTCGGTTTCGGTGACGGCATAGGCGAGGTAGTACGGAGGAGGATCCGCTTTCTGTTTGAGGGTTTTGAAGTTGCGGTCGAGCTCATCCGCGAGGATTTCGAGGAGCTTGGGGGACTGCGCCCAACTCGAGATCGTTAACAGGAGAAACAGGGGGAGGAAGCGGCTCACACGCCCAGAATATCAGATGGGGGAAAATGGGATGGTTGCAGACTCCTATCACGATCATCGGTGGCGGGCTGGCGGGTTCGGAAGCAGCGTCACAGGTGGCGCGTGCGGGGCTGTGGGCGCGCCTCTATGAGATGCGTCCACAACGCCCGACCCAGGCGCATCAGACAGACCGGCTGGCGGAGCTGGTCTGCTCGAATTCGCTCAAGTCAGAGTCGCATGGCACGGCTCCCTGGCTGCTCAAAGAGGAGCTGCGGCGGCTGGATTCGCTGTTGCTGCGCGCGGCTGAGGTAGCCCGTGTTCCAGGCGGGCACGCCTTGACTGTGGATCGGGATGCGTTTTCCGAAAGAGTGACGAGGGAGATTGGCTCCACAGACGGGATTCAGTTGGTGCGGGACGAGTTGACGCGGATTCCGGAAGAGGGCATCGTGATTATCGCAACGGGACCGCTGACCTCGGACGCACTGGCGGTCGAAATCGGACGAGTCACGGGTCGCGAGCGGCTGTTCTTTTATGACAGCATCAGCCCGATCGTGGACGCGGAATCGATCGACATGGGGATCGCCTTCCGGGCCTCGCGGTATGGGAAGTCGCTGGACGGGACGGATGATTATGTCAACTGTCCATTCAGCAGGGACGAGTACGAACGATTTCTCGACGCACTGCTCGAAGCGCAGCGGCACACGCCCCACATCCCGGATGATGTGCCGTACTTCGAGGCATGCCTGCCGATTGAGGAACTGGCGCGTCGGGGGCGCGATACGCTGCGGTTTGGTCCCATGAAGCCGATGGGTCTCTCTGATCCGCGAACCGGCCGGCGTCCATACGCTGTCGTTCAACTGCGCCAGGAGAATCTGCGCTCGTCGAGTTACAACCTGGTCGGCTTTCAGAATTACCTGAAGTATGGCGAGCAGGCGCGGATTCTGCGAATGATACCAGGGCTGTCCAACGCCGAGTTCCTACGCTATGGGCAGATTCACCGGAACACCTACATCAACGCTCCGGCCTTGCTTTCGCCGGCTCTGCAACTGCGGCTGAACCCGCGAATTCTGTTTGCGGGCCAGATCGCGGGAATTGAGGGGTACGTCGAGTCGATCGCGACGGGACTGCTGGCAGGACGGAATGCGGTCCGGCTTGCGCAGGGGCTCGAGGCGGAAGCTCCGCCGCGGGAGACGGCTCTTGGGTCGTTGTGCGCGTATGTTTCGGGCGCCAACCCGTCGCACTATCAGCCAGCTAACATCACGTTCGATCTGCTTCCCGCTCTGGATGAAGGTACACGAGGACGGTTGCGGCACGACAAGAAAGCCCGTCACGCGGAGGTGTGCCGCCGGGCATTGGAAGCGCTCGAGAGTTGGGTTTGTGTGGGGCAAGCCTCTGGCTTGCCAAGTCTTGTGCCCCATGTATAAACTCGCCAGCCTCATCGATAGATATCTGGAGGAGCGCCGGCGGGAAAACGTGTCGCCTCATACTCTTCGAAACTATGCTTCGGACCTCGAACAGTTTCTTCATTACTTCACACCACCCGATGGACAGCCGCCGCCACCCGGCGATATCGATGCCTTGATGCTGCGAGAGTGGCTCGGAGCGCTTTACCAGCAGGAATTGCAAACGGTTTCCATCCGCCGGAAGCTGGCGGCAGTTCGGTCCCTCTATCGGTTCCTGGTTCGAGAGCGGCTGGTGGAGAAGAACGTGGCGAAGCTGGTCCGCACTCCGAAGGCGCCAAAGAAGCTACCCAATGTACAAACAGCGGAGGAGACCTGCAAACTGATCGATCGGGTGGCCGGGAATGAATTGAACCGGCCCTCTCCGGTCCGCGACCTGGCTATTTTCGAGTTTCTATACGGTTGCGGGCTGCGTGTGAGCGAGTTGGTGGGAGTCGATGTGACCGACTTGGACCTCAACGAGAAATGGGTTCGCGTGCGCGGCAAGCGGAGAAAGGAACGGCAGGTGCCGTATGGATCTAAAGCGGCTCAAGCGGTAGAGAAGTATATGGCTCTGCGGCGGCCGGACGCAGAGCAGCGAGCGTTATTCCTTAACCAGCGTGGTGGGCGGTTGACGGACCGCAGTGTCCGGAACATCGTGAAGTTCTACTCCACGTATCTTACGGGTGATAGCTCGCTTCACCCGCACGCCTTGCGGCACGCCTTTGCGACGCATCTGTTGAGCGACGGCGCGGACCTGCGTTCGATTCAGGAGCTGTTGGGCCATGCCCGGCTTTCGACAACGCAGAAGTATACGCAGGTTTCCTTGACGGATCTGATGGCGGTCTACGATAAGTCCCATCCGAAGGCGTGAATGTGGGCTGAGCAAATCCGAGCGACGAGATAACCTAGCGGGTGGTTCTTGTTTTTGCTTGACAGCGTGTCCTTCCTAGCCGATACTCTAATAGACAGTCTATGGGAAAGAAGCTGGACCTGCTGCCTGGCACGCTCGACCTGCTCATCTTGAAGACTCTCTCCCGGAACGCCGCCATGCACGGTTATGGCATCGCCCAGTCCATCGCGGCCGCAACGGAGCGTGTCCTGGACATCGACGAAGGCTCCCTTTATCCTGCTCTCCAGCGCCTCCTTCTCGAAGGCTGGGTGGAGGCCGAATGGGGCAAGTCCGAGAACAATCGGCGCGCGCGGTTCTATCGCCTGACTTCTGCCGGGCGCCGCCAGCTTAACAAGGAAATGACCGAGTTCGATCGTTTGATGGAGGCGATGCTGCGTGTTCTCCGGCCCGCGTAAATTGATTCGTCGCCTCAGGTTCTGGTTGCGGCACGCGCAGTTCGAACGGGACCTGCGCGAGGAGATCGAAGAGCACCGGCGCCTCCGGGGCGCCGCGTCGGTTGTCAGCCCAACGATTCACGTCGAAGACGCACGGGCCGTTTGGATCCCTCCTCGCCTCGACTCCTTCTTCGGAGATCTGCGATACGGAGCCCGGCAACTTCGCCACAACCGTCTGTTCACTGTGGTGTCCGTTGCGGGCCTGGCTCTTGCGATCGGTCTCAACACGGCTGTCTTTTCCGTCGTTGACGCGGTCTTCTGGCGTCCGCTGCCGGTGGCCGACGGCGACCGCGTGATTCGGCTGCTGCGGCTGGAACGTGATGACCGGAGCCGCTCGTCCTTCTCCGAGTCAGAACTTCGCCACTACCAGGAGTCGGGCGCATTAGAGGCAGTGACCGGCTTCGCGGTTGACCCCCGACTGACGGCAGATTGGCAGGAGGTGTCCGCACCTCGCGCCATCGCCGGCTTCGTGGCTCCGAACTTCTTCACCATGCTTGGCGGCGAAGCGATCGCCGGCCGGCTTTTGCTCCCGGATGACGGCGCAACGGTGGTTGTGATTACCGAATCGGCGTGGCGCCGGCGCTTGCTGGCGAACCCCGAGGTAATCGGCGCCAAGCTCAGGCTGAACGGTTTTCCATTCACGATCGTAGGCGTCGTGGCCGATAAGTCGGTGGCCATTACCGAATCACCCATTGACGTAGTGCTCCCGCTCCACGCAGCTCCGTTGCTTCGGCTCGCAGATACTTTGGCACGCATGCGGCTGCTCGGCAAGCTGCACCGCGAGATGACGTTGGAGCAGGCCCAGACGCCCCTCAGCGTTGCTGCGCAGCGCTGGTTTACCACGCATCCGGAGGACAGCGGGGTCTACCGTCCTTTGGCAATTCCGGCGCGCCTGGCGGGATCGAGACCGACGGGGAGCGCTGACCGTGCGCTGGTCCTGTTGCCGATCGCGGTGCTGCTGGTGCTCCTGATCGCGTGCGCGAATCTCACTAACCTTCTTCTCGCCCGCGCCGAGGCGCGAAGGCGCGAGATGGCGGTCCGGCTCTCGCTCGGCGCTGCCCGCATCCGGCTGATCCGCCAATTGCTCACCGAATGCTTCCTGCTGACTACGCTGGCCGGTCTTCTCGGAATGGTCTGCGCCAACGCGGCGCTTCGGTTGACGCTAGCCATCCTGCCGCGCTATATCCCGATCGAGCTTACCGTTCCCTGGTTCGACGTAAGTATCAACGAGACGGTGTTCCTGTACACCCTGGGTCTCTGCGCACTCACGACGTTTCTATTCGGGCTTGCGCCCGCTCTGGAAGCGACTCGAACCGACCTCGCTTATGCGGCGCGAGGTGACGCTCGAGGAGGACAGAGGCCACTGGGATTCGGCGCGCGCGATGTATTGATCGCGGCCCAAATGGCAGCGTGCATGATTCTGCTGGTAATCAGCGCAAGCCTCAACAGTTCCATGTCCGTGTTGGATGACTTTCTGTCTGCTCTCGACTCGCGGCCGGTCATTCAGGCATATCTCCCGATTCAAGGCTACGGCTATTCTGCCGGCGGGGCACAACAGTTTCTACAGCGGGTTCTTCAGCGCCGAGGTGCTGGCGGTCTATCAGAGCCAAGCTAACAAATACGAGGTAAGCACAGACTATTTCACAGGTGAGATCAGCACCCTCGGCGGATTCTATGAAAGCAGTAGCCATCCCGCCTGCTGGGCATACCAGAGCCGCTCTTCCGGCTGCTTCACGAGATCCAGAAGCCGCACGTTGTGGCCCCACGGAATTTGTCCAACAACCTGTTGGACAATTGATTCTTCCGGCCAGGTCTCCGCAAAAGAGCGCATGTAGAGGAGGTTCGTCCGCGAGAGGCCTTTCATCTCGGGGAACTCGGCGCTCAAGTCCTTCGCGAGCCGTTTAACAACCTTGCTCCCCCATCCCTCACTGGCTTGGCGCTGCAAGATCTCCCTCCCGATTCCCCAGTAAAGGCGAACCAGCTCCCGGTTCACGGCCACGGCCGCCCGGACCTGGGCCGTTCGAATCTGGCTCTTCAGACGGGCCAGAAGATCCTGGTAGCTTTCGAACTGGAGATGAGATCCGCCATCGGTAACCTTCTGTCGTACCAGATTGCGGGCGTCCAGGTGAAACGCTCGTGCCGACGGCAGGGATGCACAAGAGGGTTTCAAAGCGCTGCGCTGCTTCTCTTGTGAATCCCCGCTCCGGCGTCGCCTCGCGGGGAGTTCGCTCTCTTCAGCGTTGCTGTTTACGCACATCGTTATCCGATATTGCTTCCGAAACCTCACCTGCTGCTAAGGGATTCGATGGCTCCGGTGTGGGACCCCTCTCCTGCCGATTCTGAAGCTGCCGATCGGTTCGTCTCCCGGCTCCTAGAATTCTGGCCGGACCCTGAACAGTTTTCCCTGTGGGGCCGTCAGTTCGGTTCACTCGCCGCCCATGCGCACGGACACGACCACCGGGAACAAGGCAGCCATCTTCCCATCGCCGTCTTCTTTCTTAACTACTCGTGTCGCAGGGCGATGGCGGGATCGACGTTGGTGGCGCGGCGGCCGGGGACGAGGCATGCCAACAGGGCGACACCGATCATCGTGAGGGCCACGATGGTGAATGTTGCGGGGTCTGTCGGCTGGATGCCGTAGAGCACACCGGCGATAAAGCGCGTAAGCCAAAATGCTCCGCCTATGCCGGCGGCGACTCCGATAAACGTTAGTGTCAGCCCCTGCCTCAGGATCATCCACATGGCATCTTTCTGATGAGCGCCCAGCGCCATCCGGACGCCGATCTCGTGCGTGCGCATTTTGACCGAGTAAGCCATTACTCCGTAAATGCCAACGGCGGCGAGCATGAGAGCCGTGGCGCCGAAGATTCCAAGAAGCAGCAGGTAGAAACGCGGATTCTGAAATTGGCGGTCAAAGTATTCCTCGACCATCTTAATGTCGGTGATCGGCCGATTTCCGGCTACCTGACCAGCAATCTTGCGAGCGGCGGGGATGAGGATCATTGGGTCTACCGTGGTGCGGAGGATGATTGTCTTTCGCACGTAGAAATGGAAGTGTCCGGTGAGCGCTGGAATCTGCGTGTGCGGCACGAACATCTCGTAAATCAATCCGTCATTCAAGCGCCCATACCGCATGTCGCGCGAGATGCCGATCACCTGGCGCGGCTGCTCTTCGCCGGGCATCGCAAACGTGAGATAGCGGCCGATCGGGTTCGAGTCGGGCCAATATTTCTGCGCCATCGATTGATTTACGATTACGACCCAGGGAGCGGTGGAGGAATCGCGCGAATCGAAAGGACGGCCTTGCAGGAGTGGGACGTCAAGGGTGCGGAAAAAATCGGCGCTCACGGTGTGGAAAAAGGCCGACGGAAGTTGGGTCGATGGTTCCGGTTTCGGACTCGTGTCGAGCGTGAAATTGGTTCCGTGGCTCCAGCCCGACAAAGGCGGCGTGTCGGAAATTGCCGCGGACTGGACGCCCGGCAATTGCGAAAGGCGCTCCAGAAGCTGCTCAAACACGAAGGGAAGTTGAGGGCTAGGGCGCACCATGGCCTGTCCGTTGGGGGCGCCGGCGTCTTTGAAATACTGGCCCGTGGGCAACAACAATTGGAACGTCAGCAGATTCTTGGCATCAAAGCCGGGAGCGACACGCACGAGACGAATGAAGGTATTGACCATGAGGCCGGTACCGGTCAGGAGCACGAGTGCGCTGGCGATGGTGGCGATTACTAGGAAACTTCTGAAGCGCTGGCGGGAGGATCCGGCTGTCGTGGCGCGCCCGGAATCCTTGAGCATCGCCGTCAGGTTGCGATTGGAGCCTTGCATGGCAGGAATGAGTCCAAAGAGCAAGCCAGCCAGGATGGAAAGGAATGCGGTGAATGCGAGCACGCGGCCGTCAATGGCGAGGTTCTTGAAATTGTCCTCCAGGCCGTATGGCGCCAGCACGCGTATGCCACCATAGGCAATCAGGAGCGCGAGCGGAGAGCTCAGCACGGAGAGCATCACCGATTCGGTGAGAAACTGGAACATCAAACGCCCGCGGCCCGCCCCCAAGGCCGTGCGCATCCCGATTTCGTGCTGCCGCGATGATAAACGTGCCAAGAGCAATCCGGCCACGTTGGCGCAGGCGATCAGAAGCACAAAGCCGACAGCGCCCTGCAGCGTGAACAAGCTTGTGCGGGCGTCGCCGATAGCGGCTTCCGTTATCGGGACCAGCGTCACTCCCCATCCCTTGTTCAGTTTCGGATTTGCCTGAGCGAGGTTCGCAGCGATGCGGGTCATCTCCGCTTGTGCTTGTTCGAGCGATACGCCCGGCTTCAGCCTCCCCGTTACAGCGACGTAGCGGCTTGCGCTTTGCATATGAGTGCCGGTGAATTCATACGGAATCCAGAATTCCACTTCGGGGGCTAAAGAACCAAAAGCGAACGATTGGAAATCCGCGGGAAGCACTCCGATGATCGTAAAATTGCGGAGGCCCGCAGGGATGATTTTTCCCAACACATGCGGATCTCCGTTGTAGCGGCGAAGCCAAAGCTTGTGGCTGAGCACGACCACTTCGCCGTTGCCGAGTTTACAGTCCGCGGGTGAGATCAGTCGTCCCAGGATCGGCTTGGCTCCGAGAGCTTCCAGGTAGCCGTATTGAATCCTGAGGCCGACCAAGCGTTCGGGCGTCTCTTCGGCGGTGCTCAGCGTGGCGTCGTTGACAGTTCCAATGTGCTCGAACACGCGATTGAGGTCGCGCCAGGCGACGAAGTTGGACACAGCCGCGCTGTTCCATTCCCGTGGATTGTTCAGGGGCGTCTCGTGGACCATAACAATCCGGTCTACGTCTTTAAAAGGCAGCGGTTTCAAGAGCCGGTCACTGATCAAACTGAAAATCGACGTGTTGATGCCGATGCCAAGCGCCAGCGTAAGTACAGCCACGGTGGTGAAGCCCGGGTCACGAGCAAGCATTCGGAAGCCGTAGCGAAGATTTTGGCCAAGAGCTTCGACCCAGCCAAGCAGATCCATTTCGCGCGTTCTCTCTTTCTGCAACGTGGGATTGCCGAACTGGCGCGTGGCTAGCGCCCGCGCTTTTTCCTCTGGCATTCCTTGTTCCATCAGTTCGTCAACGCGCTCGTTCAGGTGAAATTCAATTTCTTCGGAGATCCGTTGCGAGACGACATCTCGGCGGAGGATGGTGGAGAGACGCGTGAGCCAGGACATCGCGATCATGCCTCCCGCAGAATGCGAGCAACCCCTTTGGTGAGCCGCGTCCAGCTTTCTCGCTCGCGGACAAGTTGTTCCTGTCCGGATGGCGTCAGGACGTAAAACCTCGCTCTTCGGCCTTTTTCGGTCACTTTCCATTCGGAGCGAACCCAGCCATCCTGTTCCATGCGGTGGAGCGCGGGATACAGCGATCCTTCTTCGACGCGGAGAAGGTCGTAGGATTGTTCGTGGATGTGGGTGGTCAGTCCGTAACCGTGCATGGGTCCTTTGGACTGGAGGGCTTTGAGGACCAGGAGGGCTAACGTGCCCTGGAGGATGTCGTTTTTCTGGCGGGCCATACCTAGTTAGCTATAGTAAGGCGGGTGCGTGGCAATGTCAAGCTCTGCTGCTTTTTGCGTCGCCGTTCGTTCGGCGCTCCCTAAGCTATTTGACCCCCCTTCTGGGTTTCTCTGGATCGGAAACGCCATTGAAAACACGAGTGTGAGGTCATCGGGCTCGCGCCGGTTTTTTGGCCAGCTCTGGAAATGGCCGAGTTTCCCGATAATCGTTGTCATACCTCATTTGGAGAGATACCCGCGGGTGTGGTATCCATTGAAACAGATCCTTTTTCATTCCGAAACAAACATCCGGCGGGCAACGTCCATACAACACCGGATAATTCATGTCGCAGAGATCGAAGGAGAGTGTCAGTGGAGTCCTCCAACCGTAAATTGATCCGTCCATCTTTTCAAAGCCTGAAAGAAAGAACCGAAGCGCGACCCAACCGCGTCATGAAGCCAAAAGGGCTGCCGCCGGAAAATACCAACGCCGAGAACTTTTACTTCACCAAACAGATTTCGAACAAGACGCAGATGGTGGTCGTCCTGAAGGACGGCGAGCAGATGCAGGGAGTGATTGAGTGGTACGACAAGACTTGTCTTCGCGTAAAGCGCGACGATGAGCCCGGGGTGATGGTTTATAAGACCGCGATCAAGTATATGTATAAGGCGGACTGAACTCCGTTCCGTCGTGAGGTTGTGACCGATACCGATGCAACGGATCGGATTGAAAGCCGATGAGGTCAATTCGCCTGGATTGTGTGGGGCAAGCCTCGGCTTGCCAACTGGCTTTCAAGCCAGACACCTTGGCGTGGCTCGCTCCGAAGAGATATGGTAACGCCCCTCTAATACTACTGGGTCATAAAGTATTGGCGCTGTTGAAGATATCAGAGGGAAGTGGTTAAGTGAGTGGAGATGCGGGTCGTCCAAGCGCAGATCCAGACGGTGGAGGAGATTTATAAGGTGGTTTGG
>Ga0187893_10006040_pt1 | contig 21077 bp, 16 predicted proteins | sample MA1701074metaG_FD_139574 | JGI IMG/M metagenome (GOLD analysis project Ga0187893, IMG submission 139574) | White microbial mat communities from a basaltic lava cave in the Kipuka Kanohina Cave System on the Island of Hawaii, USA - MA170107-4 metaG ...
CGGTCGGACCCTTCGGGATGGCGTCGACCACCAGAATGCGACTGGGTACCTTAAAGTCCACCAGGCGACGGAAGGCAAACTCTCGAAGTTGCGATTCCGTGGTTGATGTGCCCGGGTGAAGCACGACAGCAGCCGCCACGTCCTCCCCCAGACTCGCATGCGGCACGGCAAAGGCGACCGCCTGGGCCACGTTCGGATGTTCCAACAGCGCTTCGTCAATCTCCCGCGGAGAGATATTCTCACCGCCGCGGTTGATCATCTCCTTCTTGCGTCCGGTGAGATAGAAATAGCCCTGCTGGTCGACGCGACCCAGATCACCCGTCCGAAACCAGCCGTCCGTAAACGCCGCCTCGTTGGCCTCTTTGTTGTTCACATATCCCGCAGTGACATTGGCCCCCCGAATCACAATCTCGCCAGAGTTTCCGGCAGGTAGTAGCTCGCCACTGTCATTCATAATGGCCATTTCCGGTCCCGCGGCCAAGCCCACCGAACCGGGTTTGCGTTCCCTCGGAGGCAAGAGATTGCTAGCCATTTGATGTGCCGCCTCGGTCATCCCATACGACTCAATCACTGGCACATGAAAGGTCTCCTCCAATCTCGCCATCACCGAGGGGGGCAAGGCTGAAGACGACGACCGGATGAATCGGAGGTGCCCTCCTGTGGCAACGGACGGATTCTCCTTTGCCAGAGTAAGAATTGACTGATGAATTGTTGGCACTGCTGAATACCAGGTCGGTTTGAAGTCGCGCATCAGGTCGGGGAAATTGTTGTTCTCATAACCCGCCGAACAAACGACGGTGCCTCGGGCAAACATGGACGCCAACAACACTCCAACAAGTCCGTGTATATGAAACAGTGGCATTACATTCAAACAGCGGTCATCCGGCGACAGTTCGAGTACCTGGGCAATGTTGCGCGCCGAGGAACAAAGATTGCTATGTGAAAGGGGGACCTGTTTTGGACGGGACGTCGTGCCTGAAGTATGAAGCACCAGTGCTACATCCTCGTTGCTTCTCCAGTCGGCTAAGTCTGCGACTTCCGTCGCAACTCCGCGCAGTGTGAAGCTTCCGGCAAGTTTTGTCGTTGACGGTTCGAGGTCAATCACGGTCAACCCAAACCGTAGAGCGACATCGCGTGCGGCCAGGTCTAGGTCAGCGGGCACAACGACTGCGCTTGCACCCAGGTCGCTCAGGTAGAACTCGAACTCGTCACGGCGATAAGATGGATTCAAAGGCGCGCAGGTAGCATAGGAAGCGATTCCGAGAAAGGCAGATGCCATTTCGGGGCCGTTGGGGAGCACAACAGCAACTCGGTCCGATCGCTGAACGCCCAGTGTTCTCAGGGACTGACCCACATAGGCTACCTGGGTGGAAAGTTGACCATAACTGAGCGGCAGGTAATTCGGTGCAAGCAAAGCGACGGCATTGGGATTCTGGTGCGCATTCGCACGTATCACTTCACGTAGACTGAACGTCAGCTGGTTATCAGGAAGTTTCATGCGAATCGTTTTGGTTCCGTTCAATCGTCACGGTTCTCGGATCGAAACAACTGGCAACGCACAAATGTTTGAGGCCCTCGGCTGCACGGTAGCCGCTAACCCGCATTCTTTCGTGAACAGCCTGACTGAGCCTGATAGTGACACAAGTACGGTGCTGGAAAGGGATTGAAAATGTCGTCCGCCTTCAGTCCACGCGTGCGAACGACGCCTTCATCGCGTGGTTCCGGCTTCGAGATAGCCCGCTGATGCTGAATCGCCCAAGAGACCCGAAGATTGCGGTGCCGCCGTGGAACACTTGTGTGTGATACACGTCGGATGCCAGGATCTGATGTTTTGTCCAGCCAAGGGCATCAATCGAATAGCGTTTACATCCATCGAGCGCTAGAAGACTTTGGAAAGAATTTGTCCCTATGTAGCAGAAATCAGGTCCGGAGAGAGGCTGACGGGTGCGGAAAGTTGGCTTAGGTTTCAAGCAGGGACACCCGCCCAAGTGTGTGCCGTATTCCCTTGTTCGTTCGCCTGATCAGACACGCCATGGAGCAAGAGAGAGGACCCGCCGCAACACAGAGCTCTGGCTCCCGCCGCTGATCCAGGTTCAGGAGTACCAGAACAACCCTTGTCGTCAACGAGAATACGAGGGGCGCTTGAGGTGCGGGCGAGGTAGTAGGTGAATTCCTAACTTCACTTCAACCCAGAACGCGCGAAGAGCGCGCTCGGGTTTAGAAACCGTGCAAAGTCAAAAACTCGAACGAGGCGTGGAACCCAAAGATGCCAGTGGCCAATCCAAGCGCCTCGTCGAACCTTGTGGCATGGCGATGAGCGGGCGACCAGCGTTTCGAACCCCGCGCGGTGTCTGACCCGTTTCAAGCCGATTGAGTCGTGCGCGCGGCGTTTCTGGCGTGAATGAGATCGAGTTGCGCGCGGGCTTCTTCCGTCAACTCACTGACTTGATCCTGGCTCAAAAGGTGGGCGAAGATGCGTTCCGCCTGTTGCTCGTCATCCAAGTTGAGATAATGCTTGCCGAGATAGAAGTAGGCTTCGCGGAAACTGGGATCAAGGGCTATGGTCTTCTCAAACTCCCTCACCGCCTCGTCGTCGTAGCCCTGGTCGGCCAGCAAATTCGCCAGAAAATAGTGCCCATCCCGGTCATCGGGTTTTAGTCCAACAAAGCGACGGAGCTGTTCAAGCGCCTTCTTGACCAAACCCAGCTGAGCCAGTGTGACTCCAAAATTGAAACAGGCATCGGCATCGTCAGGATTCTTCGCCACCTGCTCGGACTGCGCCAGCAGCAGTTCTGAAGTCAGCGCCTTGTTGAAGTAGTACTCCTCCTTGTAGGGCGGCACGCCGGACTTCCAGAACTCCAGAGTACGCTGCCGGTTGACAAAGTGGACACCCGCATTGGTTTCGAACAGGGCGCTCTCCGGCGCGCTCTCGTTCGGCTCCTGCTGCAAAGAATTCAGCCGATCGAGGACGCGATTGTAAGCAGGGCTGCCTTCCTCCAGTTTCGAAAGAGCCACGTTGAAATGATAGCGAGCCTGCTGGGTATCACCCGCTCGAAGGGCTTCAAGGGCCTGTGTCTCAGCGTCCTCATGCCGCCGTGCAGCCAGCGCATCCATCCTGGCGTTGATCTGCTGCCGCAGTTCCGCATCAGGGCCGCCAATATCCAGGGCCTGTTCGAGTTCGAGTTGTGCCATGCCCAGTTTGCCCGAGCGCTCGTACTTCTCAGCTCTCTCCAGGTGGGTCGCCGCGTCCAGGCCAAACAATCTCCTGATCAGGGACATATCGCCTCCTTGTTCTTCATCCTTGGCCTTGCGATCATGCGGTCCCGCGCCGGCGCGAGAACAATCGAACTGTGTCTGCTAAACCGGGACGATGAGCTACCATGCGTTCGTTGTGAGTTCAACCGGCAGGCAGAACGAACCAATCTAGTCCAGCTTGTGCTGCCGGATCTTGATGCCCGCCTGCCCGAAGAGCTGAAACGAGGTGTCGTTGAGCGGGTAGTCTACATTGAAAACCACCTCGATGATGCCGCTATTGATGATCATCTTGGAGCACATGAGACATGGGGCAAACGTGGTGTAGAGGATGCCATCCTTGACGCTGGTGCCGTGGTAAGCAGATTGGGTGATGGCGTTCTCTTCCGCGTGCGAACAAAGGCACTCGTCCAGCCGGGTACCGCTGCTGGCCAAGCTGTTGCAGCGGGGACACCCTCCCTCGTTGCAATTCATGGTGCCGCGCGGCGTTCCATTGTAGCCGGTGGAAACGATTCGCCGGTCGCGGACAATCACGGCTCCGACTTTCCGCTTGATGCAGTTGGAGCGCATTGAAGCAACTTGCGCGATTTTCATGAAGTATTCGTCCCATCCGGGTCTTTCCTGCTGTCTCATGGATATCAGTATCCACTGGTTTAAAGCGTCCCGGGCGTCACCCTCAGGGGTCTCGTCCAGAATGACTCGTTCGCCGTTCGCTGGCGCTTGCCCGTTGCGTCCCACCCAGATGATGAGGGACTTTCGATCCCTCCACGGCTGGAGACTGGAGACTGATGCCGGTGCATCGACAACATAGTTCTTGTCAGGCTCCAGGCCATCGTATTCCTGATTCGCACGCAGATAAAAACTCTTTTGCTGCAGGTACTCCACCAAGCCTGACTTGAGCGGCAAGGCTTCTCCGCAGAGCACGACAATCATATTCTTCACGACCCTCACTGGATCTCTGAACCCAGACCAGCCTAGCACAACTGCGGCAGCCCGTGAATTGCGGAAGGACTTAACGCGCAATCGCAGACGTTGGGACCGCAGCACTGGTGATAGAATGCCGGAGAGAGGACGACAGATGAGTCTGGCGAGAATTCCCGACGGGGTTCACGCCTTCGTCCACTTTAGTTGGCGCTGTGCCAGGATGGCCCTGGCCTGGTCCGGGCTGCCGAGGATTTGGACTTCTTCGTGCGTCCAGACCCGGATAGTATAAGCGGTCACGGGCGCCCTGCGTCGCGTGTTTCCAGACGACCCAGCTATCGATGAGATCTCGCACGAAGACTTGTTTGGCGATTATCCTGAATTCGTTGCACGTTTCCAAGGATGTCATCCTTCCGCGTTCCGGTCTGTGTGGTCTGCAGAGCGTGACGATGTTCTACAGTCCTCAACATCATGATTAAGATTGGTCACTATTCAGTTTGTTTACTCGAGACGGGACGCTTTTGGCTGGACGGCGGCGCGATGTTTGGCGTTGTGCCCAAGACGCTGTGGAGCCAGGCTAAGCCAAGCGATGAGAAGAACCGCATCGAGATGTCGATGAAGGTGCTGCTGATTTTCTACGAGAACCGCAGAATTCTGGTCGATGCAGGCGCCGGTCATAAGTTTCCATTAAAGCTGCAGGAAATCTACGGGCTCGACTACGGCCAGTTCACCTTGAAGCAGTCACTGGAAAAATACCGTCTGCACCCAGAAGACATCACCGATGTCATCCTGACGCATTGTCACTTCGATCACGTGGGAGGTGCGACCGAGCGATCAGGCGAAGCCCTTCAACTGACGTTCCCCAATGCGACTCACTATATCCAGGAGAGCCACTGGAACTGGGCGCTCAGTCCTTCTGAGAAAGACCGCGCCAGTTTTCTCAAGGAGAATTTGGAGCCGCTGAAGGAAAGCGGACGGCTCAAGATTCTTCCGGGTGAATGCGAGCTGTTTCCGGGGCTGCACTTGCTGCTTTCTAACGGCCACACGGTAGGATTGCAGATGGTAAAAATTCAGGATTCGGCGAATACCCTGTTTTACTGCAGCGATCTCATGCCCACAGCGGCGCATGTGCCACTGGCTTACATTATGGGTTACGACCTGTATCCGTTGACGACACTCGAAGAGAAGCGCCGGTATCTGAGCCAGGCATGCGATGAGGACTGGCTCATCATTCTTGAGCACGATGCCGAAGTGGACGCGATTCAAATTGAGAAAGGGGAAAAACGGATGGAGATTCGGGCGAAGCCGGTGATCTGACTTTGGCGTGCAGTCGCCCGCAACCAGAGGCGTAACGCCCTCACAATTGGAAGCGCCTGGGACGACGAGCCGCTGGTATCACTCGGTCAGCGAAACCAGGGGTGACGCAGCCATCGCGCTTTGTTGCGATGTCTGGCGATGCTTATGCCCCCACGGCAAAGGCGCGCGACCCGGGAATATCAACTCAACGGACAACTCGCGACTCAGTCGTCATCTTCCTGCTCGATGCGATAGACCACTTTCGTGGTGTGGGTTGCTCCAACTGCTTTCCCGTCCTCAAAGCCTGGCGCGAAATCCCACCAGTTCCTTACCTCGTAAACCGCCCTCTCAGTCAGGCCGAACTCCAGCTGGTTTTCCGCGGTTGCTTCGATCACTTCACCTTTGTCATCCAGCTTGACAGTCACCTCGACTTCGCCGCCGCGTTTTTTCTTGAAAGCCTTTTCGGTTTGCTTGGGAAACGTGCTCAGCAGGGTAATTGGCCCTCGTGTGCCGTCGCTGGTGGGAGAGACGTTCACTTTTCGATAGCGGACCGACGAGCCGTAAATGTTCGCTCCAAACTTCACGCGCAAATCGAAGATCTTCAAGTATTCGCTGGCCACCTCAAGGTTGAGCTCATCCACTTTTCGAGAGAAATCCTCAAACTCCGAGGCGCTGACCGGCTGCAGCCGGAATGCCTGGTTGCCCATCAAGAACACCACTTTGCGAACCGTGCCGGGAAAAGCGAAGTTATATCCCAGCTCCCACTTGCGGCGTGTTCGCTGGCGAGTGCAGGCTTTGTCGCCCCCTTCCGTTTTGGACTTGCTCCCGTCATAAAGAAAGGACTCGGGCTTCAGCACCAATCCCTCCTCGGTTCGGAAGCTGATATTCTCGATTGAAAGACACCGACGCGTGTCACCCAGGTTGATGACTTCAAGGAAAAGTTCCTTCTTCGAGTTGAGCTCCAGGGAAAGAATGACTTTGGCGTCGATGTAGGCATGATAAGGACTGGTAGTGGGGATGAAGTCGGGGGTCGCGAGGGCTGCCGGGGCCAAAGCTAGAGCCAGGGCAAGGACAAGCGGCGCAATTGCAGAGTTTTCTCGCATACGGTTCATCGGGTAACTCATCAGGCGTTCGAGAGTTCAGCGCTCGTCTTTCGAACAGCTTTCATTCTACGATGAACCCACCGGTTTTCACCCACTTCATTTCCCGCGACACGATGAACTGAGCGTCGTCAGGGAAAGCCACAATTCAAGAGGGACGAGACGGCCCATGAAGCAAGTGAGGAGCCAATCCATCGCAAGCCCCTGCTTCCCAAAGGTCAGAACCGTGTCTTGATTCGAAACGTGATTTGGCGGCCGGGCGCGAGGGCTGTTCCCGAGAACAGGCCGGTGAAGTTAATGACATTCAGCCGATCCGTCGCGTTTCGCACGTCAAACTCCAGCGACACCGATTGGCTGTCCTGCTCCCACAGACGCAGCCCAGCGGCAAAGTCCAGACTGAAGTTGGGCCGGACGCGGCTGCGATCGAAGTCCACTCTGTCAAGGATAGCGGATGAGATTGGCTGCGCAGAATTCTCATCATCCGCCCCCGGTTCGTCATCATCCTCGCCCTCTAACTCCACGGGCAGACCGCTTCCGTACCGGATTCCCGTCATCAGTGACAATCGCCGATGGATCCCCATCCTGACTTGTGCTGCCACGGTGTTGCGCTGATCCTGACTGATGGGAAAACGCCGCACGATGTCGCGCAGTTCTTCGGCTTCTCGTCCCTGAATGAAAAGCCCGCCGGTAACGGGAGAGGAAGCCAGTCCAATCATGTTGGAATAGCTGAGGAATGACGAAATGCTTCGCCAGCGCGGCATTTCCAGCCGGATCTCGGTTCCCTGGACGCGGGCCGTATCGAACGTGATGGGGAAGGAGAGTCCGGTGTTTAAGAAGACATCGTCGTCGATGAAGTTGCGGAAAGTCCGCCAGTAGTGACTCACATCCGCGCGCAGCTGGCTCCCGAAGGTTTTGCGCAGCCCCACTTCAAAAAAGTTCGCCCGGCTGGCGGGTACGGCCAGGCCACCCTCAACGTCGTCGAGGTCCAGATCGGCAACCGCGCTGCTCAGCAGAAGGTTCTCCATCGGGGGAGGCTGGAAAACCCGGTCATAGCTGGCTCGCAAAAGAAGGTCGGCCCCGCGCAGATAATAGCTCACGGCAGCACGCGGACTGAGAGCCATGTCGTTGGTTAGAAACCCGTAGTAGTCCTGTCTCAGCCCAATCATGGCCGCGAAGTTCCCGACCCGAATGTGATCCTGGATGAACGCGGCTGCCTCTGTGCTTCGTCGGCGGTCGTTAAACTCGAGGTCAAACACTGGAAGATTCCCCGGTTCAGCATAGCGAAATTTCTCGCGGATGCTATTGACGCGCAAATCACCGCCAAACTTCAGCGTGTGATGTTCGCGTTCGATCGTGAAGTTCCCGACGACCGCGCCTTCCCGGAAGCCACGGTCCTGCTCTGCATAAACAGGCGTGGAGAGCGCGTTACTCCACAGCTTGGACGTCAAACTTCGAACCATGCCGCGCACTGATGCAAGCGAATGAAGCGAGAAGGTGTGCTGGTAATGAACCTGTCCGGCTGTTTCCGTGGACGAGCGGTCCTGACGCTGGCCCGCGGCCTGCTGCGCCGGATCATTTGGGACCAGAAAGCCCGTGCGGTTTTGGCGAAGATAAAAGCTCAGCCTGTCTCCGTCGCTCAAATCCCGCTCGAGGCGGGCGTTGAAACCGCCGGAACTGGCTTTGTTGGTGAAGTTCTCAAGGGAAGGCGGATCCAGATAGCGAGCCGTATGGCCGGCATGCGCTCCGAACGACAAGGCCGTATGATTGCTGAGGAACTGATGATTCAGAGAACCCATATAGGTGCCAAAGCTGCCCGTCTGAAAGTCAACTTCTGACGCATGTCCGGGGCGATCGATCCGCCGTGTGTCGAGGGCAATCACACCACCCAGGCGCCGCCCATATTCCGCAGGAATGCCTGCCGTCATGATGCTGACCGCCTCAAACTCGCCGTTTTCAAACGCCGGAGCAAAGGCAATGGACCGGTTGTCATAGAGAGGCATGCCATCAATCACATATTGAGTGTCGTACTCTGAGCCCCGAGGATGCAGAACGGCGTTGGCTTCGACGATCCAGCCGGGCGTTGCCGTGACAACGTCCACCGTGCTTCGGCCCAAGGTTGTTCCGAGAGTCTCTTGAAGCTGTTCGCGGCTGCGCTGCATCACCTGTCCCGGCTGCGAGGGATCCAGCAGCGGTGCAGTCGCTTGCACGGTGATTTCTGTCGCGACAGTTCCGATCTTCAGCTTGATCTCTCTCTCCTGCGGCAGAGCGGAGCGGATTTCAATGGTGTCGACAAGCTCCTCGAAGCCATCGCTGGTCACCGCCAGGCGATAGATGCCTTGAGGCAGCCGCAGCAGGCGGACCTGCCCCGTTGAGTCGGTCTGCGCCTCAACCCGGAACACGGGGCTCCGGCCTGCAAGTTCGACACGGGCGATGATGGCACGTCCGGATGGATCGCGCACCGTGACGCGCAACTCGCCCTCCATGATCTGCGCTGGCCCGGTTCTCACCAGCGCAAGAGCCAGGAGCCACAACCCAGAAAGGGCTCGCAGTATCGATAGGTGCAACACCCGCATAGGTAAACTTTCTGCCGAGCTCATTCACAACTCCTGCAAGGCGCCTGCGGCCACCAGGGCCGCTCAACCTCCTTACTGTAACACTGTCTCCTGAGCGATTCTGTGGTCGCTTTCACTGAAGCGCACACACGAATCGACCAAGCAGCAGCGGGAGCATTGAGCCGGCATAATCCGCTGAAACGTGGGTCCTCTCGGTTCAGGTGTCAATTTGCACAGGAAGAGTCTGCGGGGGAATGTTTGAATCGATTAATCTGGCTGCGCTCAGGAGCGAACAGGCTTCCGGATGAGCCAGCCCGGCCTCGGCAGTATGAGTTGGACGTGGGCAGCTTGAAGATTCATCCGGCGGCCGATTCTCAACGGAAGCCCCTGGGCTCACCAACTAACTCAGTCGATAAAACTTTTGTGCATTCATTCCCATGAACTGTGCCCACTGCTTTTCCGTAGCGGCGGGTCTCAGGATCTGTTCCGGGAGTTGCAGAACTTGCCCGTAGCTTCCGGCAAGCAAACAGACCGGCCAGTCGCTGCCCCAGCACAGCCGGTCCCACCCGAAGACTTCGGCCACATGCTGGAGGTAAAAAGTGAAATCTCCGGTCTTCCAATTGGCATGATCCGCCTCGGTGATGAGCCCGGAGATTTTGCAATGTACATGGGACGATTTCGCCAGTTGCCTGATTTGCGTCGCCCAGGGTTCCTTCGTGCCCGCTTTGATGTAGGGCTTGGCAATATGGTCGAGCATGATCGGCATCGCCGGAAGGTGATCAATCAGCCGCAGAGCCGCGTCCAGTTGATGCGGTTTAATCAGCAGATCGTAGGTTAGCCCCGCCTCATGGAGCGTACGTAACCCTCGCATCACCTCCGTCTGGAGCATCCAGTTGACGTCCGGCTCATCTTGAATGATGTGGCGCGCACCCTTGAACTTCTTGTGCCGCTTCAATTCCACGAGCGTCTCCGCGAGTTGCGGATCTTTCAAATCCACCCAACCCACAACGCCCAGGATCAGGTTCGATTTCTCCGCCAGTTCCAACAACCAGCGCGTTTCCTCGACACTTTGATGCGCCTGAACCAACACCGTCCCGCCAATCTTGTGTGGAGCAACCGTTTTGACGAGGTCTTCAACCAGAAAACTCCGGTAAATTGGTTTCAAGTCGCTCGACATCCAGGAATAGTTCCGTTTCTTCAAATCCCACAGATGGTGGTGAGCGTCAACTTTCATCGTTCCTCGCAAGTTTCAGGGTCTTTGCACCGCTGCACAGCCTTGCGAGCATAACAACATTCGGTAGATTTTTGAACTCGGCAGCCGGCGCATCGCAGCCATGAGATGCTTACCGGGCGGAAAACGCAACGAGGCTGGGAAACATGACTAAGATCGTGTGGACCGTATAAGGCATTCTCACAGGCCTCCTGGCAGGTTGCCTGGCGTGCTCTGTATCGCGCGACCTAGTGGCGGGCCAATTCGAATGCCCCACGTGTGAATTCATGGACCCCCAATCGCCAAGGCAAGAAGTGGTTGAGACCAAAACATGACCGGAGCGGTGGTACAATCATCAGCCGAGAAAGTCGCAAGCGACAGCAAAGCTCAGGCCGTGTGGTTTTCAGGAGGATGAAGGCAGTATGCTGAAAGGTTCAGAGAGAAAGCATCTTCGAGGGCTGGCCCATCATATGAAACCGGTGGTTCAAGTGGGGAAGCAGGGCCTTTTCGAAAACTTGATCTCCACCGTGAGCCAGGCATTGGACGCTCATGAGCTGATCAAGGTAAAGTTCGTCGATCTCAAGCAACAGAGACAGGAACTGTCTCGTGAGATTGCCACGCGGACAAAGAGCGAGCTTGCGGGCGTGGTGGGCAACATTGCCATTCTTTACCGGCAACACTCCAACGCAGAGAAAAGAAAGGTCCGTTTGCCTTGACAACACCATGATGGAACCAGGCTATGAGACTTATTGCAACGATCCAGCTCTTCTGGCTTGTGATGTCTTATAACGCTCAAAGTGACGTCCTCCATGTCGTCGGCGATGAACCGGTTCCGATGCAGGCACTAAAGAAAGTGCTTGAGGGCGCCGGTCATCAGGTCATGCTCTTTGACCAGAAGGAATTTGCGTCCGCGGGTGGCCGGAAACCCGCCGCGGCACTGATGTACGTGCATGGTGTGTTGGACGAGGCCGTTGGAGAACGGTTGATCGGCTTCACGCGAGAAGGGGGCCGGCTGGTCATCCTGCATCACGGAATTGCCTCGGCAAAGAATAAAAGTCCCTACTGGATGCAATTCGTGGGAATGGAGATTCTGCCCAAGAACGCACCCGAGTATCCATGGGCCGTTCTTTCAGGAGTTGAGTTTGAAATGGTGAATCTGGCGCCGGGCCATCCGATAACTACTGAGCGCGTGACCTACCCCGGTTCCACAAACTATGTGCGCAGCGAACCTCGTCCCCAAACCAATGAGCAGAAGCTGGCCGCGTTCGTGGTCTCGAACACCGAGGCATACCTGAACCAGCGCTTTCTTCCGGGATACCGGCGGACGTGGTTGTTTGGGATGAAATGCAAGGATCCCGTTGGTGGTGCCGTCTATATGCAAGACACTGGTGGATGGGTGATGAGGGCCGGCAAGGGCTGGGTGTGCTATCTGCAACCCGGCCATTTTGGGCGTGACTTCGAAGTTCCGCAGATGCGGCAAATCTTGCTGAATTGTCTGAGTTGGAAGGCGCGGTAAGCCCTGTTGGCGCAGGAAGCAGCGTCATTCACACGATGCCATTGCTTTAGCAGCTACGGAACTTCTACGGACGAAAGCGGCGCCGGAAGACGACGAGGTACACGGCGGCGTTAATGACCAGCACGAAACCACCCAGTGCCCACTGCAGCTCACGGGACAGTGCCTCGGGATAAAGAATGGGTAACAGGTAGTGCTCGATGAAGCTGGAGGTATAGGCCCTCCCGCCGCTCTGCTCACGTAGCCAGTTTTCCAGTGGCGTGAGCGGACAAATCCAGCCGGCGAATTCAATCCACGCAGCCCAGGCCGCCGACGGTAGGTGCACCCAAGCGAGCCGCGGCCACCGCACGACGATCAAGCCCCCCAGGACTACGAAGAACACGAAGGCCAGATGGAGGACCACCGTGGCATCGGCAAGAATACGGAAAGCCATAGGCCTGGGCGAGTGGCGCGACTTGCTGCCGTGATTGGCTGCCTAACTCGGTTAGGCTTCAAAGTTTCATGACGGTTGCTGGGATTCGGATGCCAACACATACAGATCCCTTAAGGATCTTCCGTCAGCCTGATCACACGCTTCTTCGCTGCAGTTTGCGATGTTCTGGCTTCCCCCGAAAAGGTTCAGCGTGGATCTTGAGCCTCCGGTCAGATTGATAGCTCGCCCCGTGCCTGCATTTCGAGCAGGAGAAGACTCCGATAGATAAAAGTGTGCAGCGGAACCTCGACGCCGGCTTCCCGTGCCAGTCGCACCACTGCCCCGTTCTGTGATGCCAGTTCTGACGGGCGTCCAGCCACGATATCGCGCTGCATCGACGCTGTCCCCTGGGGTGGGAGGCCGTCGATAAACGCCAGCGTTTCGGCAATGGCCTCGTGGGGTAGTGCCACACGGTGAGCGACCGCGACGGTCTGAATTTCTTCCAGCGCCTGCATTAGCATAGAGCGTGTTTCCGGCTGGCTTCGGATCAGGCCGATGGGAGCGCGGGTCAAAGCTCCCAGACCGCTCCATGCAGCGATCAGCAGGAACTTTCGCCACATTGCCACGCGAATATCCTGGGGAATCTGCACCTGTACACCCTTGGCCCGCAAGAACGCGTCCCGCAGGTTTTCTGCGCCTTCGCTTCGGCTCGCATTCAGACTGCCGAAAGCGACGTAAGGGTCGATGCCAGCGTGCCGAATGTGCCCCGGCGCCACGACGGAACTGATGATGCGGCACAACCCGCCCAGGACGTGGTCCGCGCCCAGCACGGCTTCCAACTGCGAAGGGGCCTCCACACCGTTCTGTAGCGGCACAACGATGGTCTTCGGGCCTATCATGGGCCTCATCGCCTCGGCTGCCTGGGGAACTTGCCATGCCTTAACGCACACGAGAACCGCGTCTACGGGCCCGACGGTCGCGGGATCCTCGGTAGCTCTCGCGGACCGCAGGACGAAATCGCCCTCACTGCTTTCAACCCTCAGACCATCGCTCCGAATCGCCTTCAGGTGCTCGCCACGAGAAATGAACACCACATCTTCGCCCGCCTGTGCCAGCCGGCCACCGAAATACCCGCCCACGCCGCCTGCTCCGAACACCGCAATACGCATCTGGCTCCTTGTCTGATTGAGAACTACAAACTAAATCTTGCGTGACGAAACTCTTCACTTCTCGAACGGCTCGCTGGATGCTCGACTTCAAGAACAACTCAGGTTAAACACTGGATTGGATTCTACCGAAATAGCCCATCGTCGGAACTACAAAAAGCAGAGACTGAGCGGGAACCAGCATGATTGGTTCACGATTCGCACAGCGGGTTTGCGAAGCGCTTCAAATCAGTTGCTTGCTTGCAAGAGACGGCCCAATTCAGCCTTCATTTCCTTCAGTTGAGCCTGGGCATTCGGCGTTGCAATGAGGTTCTCCATCTCAAGCGGGTCAGCGCGCAGATCATAAAGTTCATCCATGCCACGAAGGTCGACGTAGTGAATGTACTTCCATCGCTCCGTTCGGACACACTGATAGCCCATCTTTGCCATGCGCGGAAAGACCGTGTCCGAGAAGTACTCGATGAGGAAAGAATGCCGCCACGGAACTTCCTTTCCGCGCAGCAACGGAACGAGGGAGCGCCCGTGCATAGCCGCTGTCCCCGGCGCTCCGCCAATCTCCAGCAGCGTAGAAGCCAGGTCAATGTTCAGCACAAGCTGGTTGATCGAACTGCCGCGTTTGATGAGTTTTGGCCAGCGCATCAACAGCGGAATACGGGCAGACTCCTCGTACGCCAACCTCCGCTCAACGCTCAAGCCATGCTCACCGTAGAAATATCCTTCGTCGCTCGTGAACACGATCAGCGTGTTCTCCAAGCTTCCTTGCGCTTCAAGCATTTCCAGAATCTGGCCCAGCCCTTCGTCTACGGAAGCGAGCATCCGCAGGCGGTTGCGGATCGTCTCGTCGTCCGTGCCGGTCTTCGGGCCGAGCGGAGGAATTCCGGCAATTGGCCGGAGCAGGGCAGGCTTGCCTTTCGGCTCTCTCCCGTAATTGGCGCGATGCGGAATCGTCGCGCCCTCATAAAGGCGCTTATGCTGCTTGGCGGGAATGAACTTGGCCGCGCTCGGATCCGACAGACTGCCATCAGCGTTCTGAATCACGTCGGGATGCACCGCCTTGTGCGAGATATAGAGCAGGTAGGGTTTGACATGTTTTTGCTTCAGAAAATCCAGCGCGAAGCGATTCAGGATGTCGGTGAAATAGCCGGGCACTTTCTGGCGTCTGCCGTTCACGTTGAACTCAGGATCGAGGTAATTACCCTGTCCCCGCACGCTGACCCAATGATCGATCCCGGGCCGCGGATTGTCGTCAAGCCCCATGTGCCATTTGCCGATGAACGCCGTTGCGTAGCCGGCGTCGTGAAGCAGACGCGGGAAAGTCATCAGTTCATGGCTCCGCCCGCTGCGATCGGTGTTATCCGTGACGCCGTGCTTGTGCGCGTACTGGCCGGTTAGAAAACTGGCTCGACTGGGCGAGCAGAGCGGAGTCGTCACAAAGGCATTGTGAAAGCGCGCTCCCTCGCGCCCGATCCGGCGAATGTTTGGCGCCTCGACGAAGCCGTAGTCCACTTCGTCCCAGCGCAGGTCGTCCACGAGAATGAAGAGGATGTTAGGGCGCTCGGATGTCGCAGGGGAACACAGGGCGGGGGTCAGGAGACCGCAAGTGAGTGTGGCGAAAAAAAGGGTCAACGCGCGACTCAGCTGAGTGACGCTTTTTGAAGAATCGATCTTCATTGCGGCTCCCTCGTTGCCTCTGGAAAGACTTTTCTCAGCTGACTCAGCTGTCGGGTCGCGACCATTAAGGTCCAAAGCATGGCCTCCTGCAGCGAAGGAACTTGGCTCCTGGCAGCAAATCCCAAGCCAGAGACTGCCGCTCTGGGTGCCTGGAGCCGCGGAAAGTGCCGCTTCTCCTGAGCCTCAACATCCTGCCACAGTGTGCCGCCTAGATAAACATGCAGAATCTGTATGCATATCGGGCCAAAATCAAGCAAAACTGTCGCATCACCGTGTAAAGCCCTTTCGGCTTTGCTTCAGCGGCTGCAGTGGCTTTCGGCTTGGCCGTCGCGGGGAGCTTCGACTCCAAAGTTCTCCCAGAGCTCTCAAAGTGCAGAACTAGCGCACTAGCCCAGACTTACAGGCCCGAGCGCGACCCCTTGATGAAGCGTGGGGAATCAACGTCAGCAACTACTGCATGTTTCCACAAACGATACCCGCAAGGCTGTATTGTGACACAGCGTTGTGTCCTGTAGATTGCGCTGGTGGCAGCGAATCACGAGTCGTTGAAGAATAAGACCTCTCAGGTTCCATCCAATGAGTCAGCAGCAAGCGGCAAATGCCATTACTGAGACTAGCGTCGAACTGTTTCCGTTCCGAAGAGTTCTGGTGCTTCTAACTGAAACCGACGCCGATACGTGCGTGCTGAGATATCTGAGCATGCTTGAGGATGCAAGAGGTACGGGGCCCTTGCCTCGCGTTCAAGAGACAAGCATTCTTCCGCTCCCTTCGGACGCTCGGGCAGGCTACTCGCGGCGTCCTCAATCAGGAAAGGTTCAAGCAGCGGGCCTCATGACTGAGCCCCGAACGTCAATATCAGTCTCTTTTCACACCCTCGGAAAAGACAACCTCAGGGACTTGGTGGATCTCCTCGCTCGACCAGACCTGGATCTAGTACTGGTAGGGCGTCCCAGTCACAGGATGAATGCCCGCCGGACTTTGCCAATCATCCGGCGTCTGGCATTGAATACCGCTTGCCCAATCTGGATTGTTCCGGAAACTGCGACAAACCCGCGCTTCCAAACCATCGTCGTGCCGATGGACTTTGGCGAGTCCTGCGGTGAGGCTGCTGAGATGGCATCATCGCTCGCGGCGGCGTGGCGAATCCCGGAGTGCCTGGCGCTCCACGCGTACTTCTCGGAGTCCAGGTTCCCTTCCCAGCAAGGCGTGGAAGCCTTGAACGAGGGCAAGTGGCATGCCTTCTCGGAATGCACTTCGCGTCTTAGCCGGAACGCGCCCTGGTTCAAACTTCACTTCGAGGAGGGCCGTCGGGTTTCAAAGGTCATCGAAAGATTTGCTGAACGCGTTAGGGCCGATCTGATTGTCATGGGCGCGGATCAACGAAGCCGGTGGGCCGCAGCCGCGTTGGGTAGTACATTGCTGGAAACTATTGAGGGCAGCCGCATTCCAGTGCTAGTCGTCAAGACTGGACGCAAGATCAGTTTCTTCCGTGAGGTACTTGAGGCGGTGCTTCACCCGAAAGATGTCCTTCAGACATCGTAGCGACAGAATGCGGATGCAGGGCGAGGGTCAGGACGAGGGTCGCTGATTTTAAGAGATGATCCTCTTGCGGACCGCGTAGAGCACGATCTCGGCAGTATTGTGTAAGTCGAGCTTTTGCATGATGTTCGTGCGGTGGGTTTCTACGGTGTAGATGCTGAGATTGAGTAAATTCGCTACTTCCTTGTTGCTCCGGCCTTCGGCCAGCAACTGCAGAATCTCCTTTTCACGATCTGTAAGCAAGTCGTACGAGTCTTGTAATCCTTTGCTATGCAGTTGGCTCAGGTAATTGTCCAGCAGTGTCTGCGAAATGGCCGGGCTGAAAAACGGCCGTTTGCTACCAACCACCTGAACCGCCCTGACGAGATCGGTCTCCGCCGAATCCTTAAGCAGGTAGCCTTTGGCTCCGGCCGCAAGCGCTCTCAGCAAATAACTTTCGTCGGCATGCATACTCAGGATGATAATGCCGATCTCCGGGTTCCGTTTCACGATGTGAGCCGTGGCTTCGATACCGTTGAGCTGCGGCATCGCGATATCCATGATGATGACATCGGGAACCAGCTCTGATGCGGCCTTGATGGCCTCTCGTCCGTTACCCACTTCGCCCAAGACCGACATGCCGCTTTGCTGCTCGAGTAGGAAGCGCAGCCCTTTGCGAACAACTCCGTGATCGTCCGCAAGGAGAATCTTGAGGGCTTTCATACCGGCGCCTCCTGAAGCAATGGAATGCTCACATGGAGGTGTGTTCCCTTGCCAAGTGTCGACGAGACTTTCAGTTTTCCACTCATTTCACGGACACGCTCCTCAATACCGATGAGTCCCAGGCCTCTGCCGGGAACTGTTCGCGGATCAAAACCCACGCCGTCGTCACGAACGATCAGCGATAGCTCGTCGGCGTCTCCCTTCAATCGCACCTCAATCGTCCGAGCCTGGGCGTGTTTCGCGCAGTTCGTCAAAGCTTCCTGAACGATGCGGTAGACACCTGTCGAGTGCACGTCAGAAAGGTCGTCTAGATTCCCTTGAATATCGACGGTCACCGGCACGTTGCTGCGTCGCGAGAACTCGCGGGCTTGCCACTCGAGTGCAGGTCCCAGCCCGAGGTCATCCAGGATTGAAGGCCGCAGTCCCATCGCCAGGTCGCGAACCGTGTTAAGCGCCTGGACGGCAATTTGACGGGAGGCCTCAAGATGCTCCTGGAACTGAGGCCCCCCCGCAATCCGCAGCTGTCCAAGGTTACTCAGCTCCATGCGAAGCGCAGTCAGCATCTGGCCTACTTCGTCGTGGAGCTCCCGCGAGATCGCTCTCCGCTCGTCCTCCTGGGCTCGGACTAGTTCCTGCGACAAGCGTCGTAGTTCCTGCTCCGTTTGCTCGGTTTGGCGTTGGTGCTCGTCTGCGCGTGCTTCCAGGCAGGAGATTCGGAAGATTCCGAGGGCCGCCACAACAAGGCCCAACGCAAGTGCCACGGCGCCCAGGATGACTAGGAAGCGGAGGAACTTCTGCTGACTCTGGTAGACCTTTTCTCCCTCTCGGCGGAAGCTCGCTTGGTTGAACTCTCGAATCTCGCGTGCAAGTTGAATGATCGCATCACGGTGGGGCAGGACATGATCGCGCAAGAAGATGGGGTCACTCGATGACTTGATTGGGACTCGCTCGTCGAGAATCGGCTGCAACGCTTTCCAGTAAGCATCCATCTCGTTACGCAGACGCTTGATGAGTGCGGCCGCCTCTGGAGTTTCTCCGCGTTCCGCTTCAACTAAATAGCGACTCATTTCGGCCTTGATGTCTACGAGCTGACGCTGGTCCAAGCCGACTCGCGGCGACAAATCCAGCACTAAATCACGGACGAGGATGTTGGACAGATAGAAGTCGGACTGGACTTCGTTAAGGAATTGTTCTGTTCGCTGGTATTCCTGGTGTACAGCGTCCAACTCGGCATTGATTTCCGCGGCCCGTCGGAGGGTTCCAAAAACGAAGAGGGCGATGAGCAACAGCAACGTGCCGAATGCTGCAGTGAGAATGGGCCAAGTCCGAGTCCTCATAAGGAGCGCTACGACCTTCGACGGGCGATGCGTCCGCAGGGTAACACTCCTCTTGGTTGCCATCAAGAGTCCCCAATGGCCATTCATGAATATATTGAACGATGTCAGGCTACGAGAGGGTTGGGTTGTGATTTCACTGTGAGCACGGGGCAGGTTGCGAGCCGCACGACTTTCTCCGCGGTCGATCCGAAGACAAGGTGACTGAAGCCGGTGCGGCCGTGGGTGGCGATGACGATGAGATCAACGGCCAGATCCTCCGCTGTGCTTACAATGTCTGTATAAGCGCGGCCTGCCACCAGCAACGGATGGGCGTCAACACCCTTCAGCTTGAGCTCGTTGACAGTGCGGTTAAGGCGCTCCGTGAGCTTTCTCTCAACCTCGGAGATATAGTCCGGAATGATGTATTTGTAGGAGTCCGGGTCGCCGCCGTCACTTGAGTGCTCCGCGACGTGAAGAACGTACAACTTAGATTTCATGCCTGAGGCTAGCTCGGCGGCGTACTGCAAAGCGGGTTCCGAGCAGGGTGAAAAGTCTGTTGCCACAAGTATTTTATGAATTCGAAGCACTACCTTTTTCCTTTCATCGGCGCGTGTCGCGGAGAGGCTTGATGTTATGAGTCCGTTGTTGCCGCTGCCAGGACCCGAGGAGTTCTCTCGAAGTACTTTCGGTGGAGTGAATCCCACTCGATGATGATCTGCCCACCTGTCGCTCCATGCTGTTTTTCCCAGTTAGACAGAAGTTCGATGCAAGCGTGATCAATGTACTCAAGCTGGTCCAAAACCACATGAAGCGGCGTGTTGGGTGGAACCTTCTCCAACGCGGAGGCCAACTTCGGCAGGCGAACAAACGTCGCTGCTCCCTGAAGCAGCAGGGTCATCTGTCTGGTCTGAGGTTCGTTGCTAACTAATTGAACATCCAAGTGAGAAAAACGATACATCAATTTCGCCAGCGACAGCGCCAAGCCGATGAGCACGCCTTTTAGGAGGTCGGTGGCGACGATGGCGACGACAGTTGCGGCATAGACAGCGACTTCGCTCTTCCCGTACTTCAGAAGTGAGCGAACGGCCTTAGGCGAGACAAGCTTAAACCCCGTAAACACCAGGATGGCTGCAAGGCTGGTTGTTGGAATCGCGTTGAGAATACTGGTCAACATCGTGACCGAAGCCAGCAGCCAGATTCCATGCATGATGGCTGATCCTCGAGTGCGCGCTCCGCCTTCCAGATTTGCAGAACTCCGAACGATGACACCAGTCATGGGAAGGGCACCAAGCAATCCACAAAGGCTGTTGCCGACTCCTTGAGCGAACAATTCCCGGTCGTAATTGGTACGAGGACCTTGGTGCATCTGGTCAACAGCGGTTGCACACAGCAGGGTCTCGGCGCTCGCAATCAGGGCTACTGCGAGGCCCGCGGTCAACAGAGACGGGTCCCAAATGGCCTCAAATGAGGAGAAAGAGATCCAGTTCGGGTTGCTGAGCAGGTCGCTTGAAACAGAAACACGCCTGATGGGGAAGTGAAATAGGACGCTAACCAACGTTGCGACGACGACAGCCACCAAGGGAGCAGGAATGATTCTCAGCTTTTCGGGTGCGAGCTTCCAGACCGCCATGATGACGATGGAAAGCAGACCGATGAACGCTGCCAAGTGGTGAGTGGTTCCATCCATCGGCACAATCCCTTTCCACAACGCCTCAGGGATGGAGATCAAATTCGTCCAACCAGTGCCCTTCGGCGAGTCGTCTACGAAAACGTGGGTCTGGCTGCCGATGATGAGCACTCCAATCCCCGCCAGCATCCCCTGAATTACGGCAGGTGAAATCGCTCGGAACCACTGTCCCATTTTCATCAATCCAGCGACCACCTGGATGATTCCAGCAATCAGGACAATCACTCCTAACTTTTCGATACCAAACGCCTGGACATACTGCCAAATGAGCACTGTGAGGCCTGCTGCCGGTCCGCTCACCTGGAGCGGGCTGCCAGCCAGCGTACCCACCACAAGTCCGCCGATGATTCCCGTAAGGATGCCGACGGCGGGTGGCACTCCGGAGGCGATAGCGATCCCCATGCAGAGTGGAAGGGCCACCAAGAATACAACCACGGAGGCCATGAGATCCTTGCCAAAATCTCCCTTCAAGTAGGCCAGAAATGGACCCTGCCCTGAGACCACACATCCTCCTTATCGTGACGGCGAAGTCGCTGCTCGGAAGGCCCCAGCCTCGACTTAGCTGCCGCTATAGCTGAAGCTTCGACGCCAAGTTGAAGAGCATAGTGACTGAGGCACCGCCAAACCATACCCTGAAGACGGGATATTTGAGAAAAATGGGAGTAGTACCCGCCTAGAATTACCTAGAATAGGGAGTTTTCCTGACCGTTGTGATTCTGTTTGGGTTATGGGAAATGCAC
>Ga0187893_10006041_pt1 | contig 21073 bp, 17 predicted proteins | sample MA1701074metaG_FD_139574 | JGI IMG/M metagenome (GOLD analysis project Ga0187893, IMG submission 139574) | White microbial mat communities from a basaltic lava cave in the Kipuka Kanohina Cave System on the Island of Hawaii, USA - MA170107-4 metaG ...
AAAAGAAAAACGCCGCCCGGCGGGGCGGCGTCTTCCCTTGCTCCTTGTTCCTTTCCCCTTGCTCCTCAGCTCCTTGTTCCTTACTCCTTGCTCCTTGCTCCTTGCTACTTGTTCCTGCGGAGCATGTCCAGCAGCCGGCGGACCTGCTTGTGGACCTCGGGGGTGTTCTTGATCACGAGGAGGCCGTTCTGGAGGCTGCAGGCGGCCTTGGGGTTCTCCTCCCAGCTCCGGCCGCCGGTGTGGGCCTTGATGAGCTCCTCGATGGGGAACTCGGAGCCCTCGTTTCCGCCCCCGTCGAACGCGACCGTCCCGATCTGGTCGTTGGAGAGCTGGATGTCCACGCCCGGGAAGTCCTGGACCGGGTAGAGGATGTCGCGGCAGTCGTAGATCTCCATTCGCGTCAGGCGGTCGGCGATGTCCTCCTTGGTCATGACCATGAGGACGCCGTCCTTGAACATCGTGTCGCAGCCGTGGGGCTTGAGCATGAGCGAGAGGACGCTCTTCATCGAGATCTCGGTCACCTTGATCGACATCACGAGCTGCTTCTCGCGGACCTTCTGGTCGAGGAAGATGTTCATGTCGGCGATCTCGCGGAGGTAGTCGATCACCGAGTCCAGGGGCGCGTCCTTGAAGTCGAGGCTGACGCGCAGGTTGGTCAGCTTGCTCGCGTATTCGTCCCGCTTGTTGTCCTGAGCGGCCGACGGGGCCGCGAGCGCCAGCACGATCGCCAGGGTCTTCATGTCCCGCCTCCTTTACTCGATCGCCTTCCGCCAGGCGGCCTTGTCCTTCCCGAGCCCTTTCTGCGTCGCCTGGCGCAGGATCCGCAGGGCCTCGTCCCCGAGCTCCGGCGAGTCGAGCAGGTCCACGATCGCGGACAAGGGGAATTCTATGTCCAGTTCCTTCACGATATCAAGGGCGAGCTTCTGGACCCTGGGGTTGTCGGACTTGAGGAGGGTCACCACCGACTCGATGATGCGGCCCTGGGCCTGGGAGCCCATGCGGTTGAGGCGCCGGAGGACGTCGATCGCCCAGCGCTCATGGCCGCCCGTTTCGAGGGCGGAGACCGCGATGGGGACGAGCTCGACGTCGGTCTCCTCCGCGCCCGGGTCGCTCAGGACCCAGCCCCCGTTTCCCGGCGGGCGGAGGGTGAACGAGGAGGCCACGCGCTCGCGGGTGGCCGGGTCGGCGATCTTGAAGAGGAGGGCGGCGGCGGCGAACTGGACCTTGACGTCGGGGTTCGAGAGCTCCCTCTCGAGGACCTCGAGGCCCGCGGGCCCCGCGCGGACGATCTCCCGCTCGAACCCCTCGGAGGGGCCGGCCGCGTACTTCAGGAGCTCGGCCCGGAGGGCCGTCTGCGAGACCTCGCGCCAGGGCCGGAGCAGCGGAAGGGCCAGGAGCCCCGCCAGGCCCACGAGGACGGCCGCCGCCGCGCCCAGGCCCCAGGGGACCGGGCGGCGGGAGCGGGAACGGACCTGGGAGACGAAGCGGTCGGCGTCGGGCGCGGAGCCGGCGGGGACCTTCCGGAGGAGGGCCTCGAGCTTCCGCGAGCGCTCCAGCTCCCCGCGGCAGGCGGCGCAGGAGGAGAGGTGCGCCTCGGCGAGGCGGCGATCGACGTCGCCCAGCTCGCCGTCCAGGTACTCGTCCAGCCGGACGTCGGCGCAGGTCATAGATGCTCCTTCAGTTCCTCTTTCAGGCGCTTCCGGGCCAGACAGAGGTTCATCTTGACGTCGTCGTAGGTGCACCCGAGGGCCCCGGCGATCTCGTGGTAGTCGAGACCCTGGTAGAGGTGGAGGACGAGGACTTCCCTCTGGCGGTCGGGCAGGAGCTCGACCTTCGACCTCACGAGGTCGGAAAGCTCGGAGGCGTGGATCGAGGACTCCTCCACGGGGGCCGCCTGTCGCCTCTGGGTCTCCTCGCGGACCACCTGGAGCCGGGCCTCCGCCCGGCGCGTGCGGCGCATCCGGTCCCGGTAGTGGTTGATGAAGATCCGGTAGAGCCAGCTCTTGAAGCTCGATTCCCCGCGGAATCCCCGGAGGGCCCGGTACGCGCTCACGAAGCCCATCTGGGAGAGCTCCTCGGCCTCCTGCGCGTCGTGCGTCAGCCGCATGCAGAAGCTGTAGGCGTCCTTCATGTACTTCTTCACCAGGGCCTCGAAGGCCGACTCCTCCCCTCCCTTGAACTTGAGGACCAGCTCCGCGTCCACCATCGCGTCGCCCTCGCTCATCGACCCCATGGTTGGACGCCGCCCTCCTCGAAAGGTAAATCGGAACGAGGCTTCCCGGAAGGATTTCCCCGCGGCCGGAGACGCCGGGCCTTGTCCCCCCGGCCCCTTCGACGTAGTATAGGGGGATCCATGGGCGATATCGCGTTCAGCGAGATGGTGGTCATCGTGATCATCGCCATCCTGGTCTACGGGAAGAACCTCCCCCAGGCGGCGCGGAAGATGGCGTCCATCTACTCCAAGTTCCGTCGCCAGCTGGGCGACATCAAGGACGAGATCTCCCGGCAGATCCCCGCCGAGGAGATCAAGGAAGAGTTCAACAAGGGCCTCTCGACCGACCTCGAACCCCCGACTCCCCCCGGCAGCGTCTACGCCTCGGCGGCGGAAGACCGGGTCCACCTGACCTGGGACTACTCGCCCGGCGCGACCGGCTACTCGGTGAAGCGGTCGAAGGACCGCCTCGAGCCCTACGCGACGCTGGCGATGTCCATCCCGGAGCTCTCGTATACGGACACGGACGTCTCCCGGGGCCAGACCTACTACTACGTCGTCTCGGCCCAGAACAGCGCGGGAGAGAGCGCGGACTCGACCGAGGCGGAAGCGGTGATGCCGGCCGAGGCGCTCGCCGGAAACGGCAGCGCCGCGGCCTCCGAGGCGCCCGGGAACGGGAGCGCCGCTCCGTCCGCGGACGCCGCCCCGGCCCCCCAGGCCGGCGGCGATCCGCCTCCCCCCTCCGCCCCCGCCCCGCCCTCCCCTTGAGGCCGTTTCCCCTCCGCCGGGAATCGGGAACCGCTAGCCGGATACCGCCTTCTTCGGCATGAGGATCGAGACCGCGTAGTTCCGCTCGTCGAAGTGGGCGGCCAGCCGCCGCTCGAGGGCCTTCGAGGTCAGCTTCGAGACGACCTGGGGGACGCTGAAGAGGTCGATCCCCCGCTGGACGCAGCCCATCACGAGGAAGGCGCAGTTCTCCGGGGAGTCGAAGGAGCGGAGGAAGCGGCCCAGGCGCTTGCGCTTCGAGCGCTCGACGTCGGCCGGGCGGAGCCGGCCCTTCCGGACGCGGTGGAGCTCCATCAGGACCTCCTCCGCGAGCCGCTCGGGCTCGTCCGTCTCCCCGCCCACGAGCGAGAAGCCGTAGGGGTCGTCGCTGTTGTAGGAGAACGAGAAGCCGTCGTCGATGAGGCCCGATTCGTAGGCCCGCGTGTAGAATTCCGAGCCCCGGCCGAAGACGAGATCGAGGAGCACGGAGGTCTCGAGCTCGCGCTCGAGGCCGCGCTTCCCCCCCCCGTCCAGGTCCTTGAAGCCCACGAGCACGCGCGGCCGGGAGAGCTCCATTTCCGCCCTCACCACCCGCTCCTTCACTCCGGCGGGCTCCTCGGGACAGTGGCGGGCGATGGGCCCCCGCGGGGAGAACCGCTCGGGCGGAAGGAGGGCGTCCACGCGGGCGAAGACGCGCTCCGGGTCCAGGTCCCCCGACACGAGGAGCACCATGTTCGCGGGGTTGTAGAACATCCGGTAGCAGCGCTCCAGGAGGTCTCGGTCGATCGCCTGGATGGTCTCCACCGTGCCGCCGATGTCCATCCGCACCGGGTGGGTCGTGTAGAGGACCCCCATCAGGTTCTTGTAGAGGCGGTGGTCGGCGGAGTCCTCGTACATCCGCAGCTCCTGTTCGATGATGAGCTTCTCCTTGGCCACGTTGGCCGCCTCGAAGTACGGGGCGCTCACGAAGCCGACCAGGAGGTCCATGCTCTTCTCGAACTCGCCGCTGCCGGTGAAGTAATAGGCCGTCGTGCAGTAGTCGGTGAACGCGTTCGACGAGGCCCCGTACTTCCCGAACTCCATCAGGATGTCCTCGCCCCCGGCCTTCTTGAAGAGCTGGTGCTCGAGGAAGTGGGCGATCCCGGCGGGCGTGTCCAGGCGGCCGTCCCCGTCCGGCGTGAAGGACTGGTCCACCGAACCGTAGCGCGTTGCGAAGATCCCGACCTTCTTGGCGAAGCCGCGCTTCGGGACCGCGTGGCAGGCCAGGCCGCACGCGAGCGTGGCCGAGACGATGTCCTCCCGAAGAAGCGGGCTCGTCCGGCGCCGGAGATTCATGTTGACAGCGTTTTCGGGCCCCTCGATAATAACGGTGCGCTTCCGGGGTGACAATCATATTCCCCCCGCCGGCCGTATAACCGGCGACCGATTGAAGGGGCCCCTATGACCCGCCGACTCCTCGCGACCCTCGGGGCGGCCCTCGCCTTCCTCCTGGCGCCCGTCCCCGGCGCGCCCCAGGAAGAGGCCCCCAAGCCGCCCCAGGACCCGATGAAGGAGCGGACGGAGAAGCACAAGGCGGACGTCGTCCGTCTCCGCGGCCTCGAGTTCTCCAAGCCGGTGACCGTGGGCGTCTACTCCAAGAAGGAGCTCGTCGACTTCCTCAAGGCCGAGTTCGAGAAGGAGCTCCCGAAGGAGAAGGGCGAGCGCTACCAGCGGGGCTACGCGAAGTTCGGGCTGATCCCCAAGGACCTCGACCTCCACGAGGCCTACATGGAGCTCTTCGGGAGCTCCATCGCGGGGTTCTACCACCCCAAGACCAAGGAGCTCCGTCTCGTCCGCGCCGGCGAGGAGGAGGACGCCGACGCCAAGCTCGCCAAGGCGATGGGCCTCGACATGGAGGCCATCACCATCGTCCACGAGCTCACCCACGCCGCCCAGGACCAGAACTTCGAGCTCTCCACCCTCCCCCTCGAGGACGAGACCAACGACGACCTCATCATGGCCCTCAAGGCCGTGATCGAGGGCGACGCCTCGGCCGTCGGATGGAAGTACCAGTTCCCCGGCCGCCAGTTCGACCTCGTGATCGGCGGGATCAACAAGACCTACCAGTCCGGGATGCTCCCCGGCAAGGCCGGCAAGCTTCCCGCCTACCTCCGCCTCAACCTGACCTTCCCCTACGGCCACGGCACGGACTTCGTGATCCAGTACCTGAAGGGCACCAAGGGCGAGCTCAAGGACGCCACCAAGCTCTTCCGGGACTGGCCGCTCTCGACCGAGCAGATCCTCCACCCCAAGCGCTATTACGAGGAGCGGGACAATCCCACCCTCGTCTCCCTCCCGGACGCCGCCAAGACCCTGGGCGGAGGCTGGAAGGAGACCTTCAACAACGTCCACGGCGAGTTCTGCGTCCAGCTCATCCTTCGGGAGTTCCGGAGCGACCGCCTCGACGAGGCCGCCGTCCGGCTGGCCGCGGAGGGCTGGGACGGCGACCGCTACGTCGTCGTCGAGCGGGACGGCAAGCCGGGCGAGGACGGGAAGAAGACGATCGAGACCGCCTACGTCTGGTTCTCCACCTGGGACTCCGAGAAGGACGCCGAGCAGTTCATGGCCGCCTACGCGGCCGCCCTCCAGCAGAAGTACGAGGCGCCCCGCAAGGAGGACGCCGCGGGGGACAGGGTCGAGATGGAGACGCCGGAGGGGCGCGTCCTGGCGGAGCGGCGCGGGGCGGACGTCCTCGTCCTGGACGGCTTCTCCCCCGAGGCGATCGGGAAGGCGGAGGCCTTCTGGAAAGGCGCGGCCAAGAAGGAGATGACCGGCTTCGAGCGCCTCCTCAAGTTCGTCTGCGACAAGGACGGGGTCAAGAAGGCGTTCTCCGGGAAGTGCCCGAAGTGCGGGGAGGAGCTCCGCTTCGACGACCCGGACGCCAAGCCCAAGCGCAGGGAGTACTAACCCCTGCGGTCCGCCGCTCCGAAACGGAAGACCGGGTCGGCCCCTGTCGCCGGGGGCCGCGTCGTCGCCCTCCTCACCGACTTCGGCCTCAAGGACCCCTACGTCGGCATCATGAAGGGCGTCATCCTCTCCGTCGATCCGGCCGCGCGCCTGGTCGATCTCTCGCACGAGGTCCCCCCCCAGGGCGTCCTCGAGGCCCGCTTCCTGCTCTCGAACGCCTTCCGCTTCTTCCCCCGGGCGACGATCTTCGTCGCCGTGGTGGACCCGGGGGTCGGCACGGACCGGGCGGTCGTCGCCGTCGAGACCGACCGCCACGTCTTCCTCGCGCCCGACAACGGGCTTCTGGGCTTTCTCGAGGACGAGGGCGCCGTCCGGCGGGCCTTCCGGATCACGAACCGGGCGTACTTCCTCGAGCCCGTCTCGAGCACGTTCCACGGCCGCGACATCTTCGCGCCGGCCGCGGGACACCTCTCGCGGGGAGTCGAGCTCGCGCGCCTGGGCGAGGAGACGGCGGCCCTCGCGCGGATCGAGGCGCCCGCGCCCCGGGTCGCGGCGGGAGGGGCCATCCTGGGCCGGGTCGCCGCCATCGACCGCTTCGGGAACCTGATCACCGACGTGCCGGCTGCCGGGATCGAGCCCGGCGGGCGGATCGAGATCCGCGTCGGCAAGACCGTCGTCCGCCGCCTGGCCCGGACCTATGCCGAGGGCGCCAACAACGGCAAGCCGTTCGCGATCGTCGGCTCGACCGGAACCCTCGAGATCTCCGTGAATCGGGGCAGCGCGCGGGAGGCGATCGGCGCCGAGGTCGGCGACCCGGTGAGGGTCCGCGGGGGGCGCAGATGAAGACCGCCTACTTCGACCTCTTCTGCGGCCTGAGCGGAGACATGACGCTCGGGGCGCTCGTGGACGCGGGACTGCCGCTCGTGGAACTCAAGCGCGGCCTGGCGAAGCTCTCCCTCCGGGGCTACGCCCTCTCGGCGCGGCGCGTGATGAAAGGGGCGGTCGCGGCGACCAAGGTCGACGTCAAGGTCGCCCGGCACGGCCACCATCACACGCCGCTCCGGAGCATCCTCGCCCTGCTCAGGCGAAGCGGCCTGCCGGCCCCCGTGAAGCAGACCGCCGCCGAGGTCTTCCTGCGCCTGGGCAAGGCCGAGGGAAGGATCCACCGGATCGACCCGATGAAGGTCGAGTTCCATGAGGTCGGGGCCGTCGACTCGATCGTGGACATCGTGGGGTCCTGCCTGGGCTTCCACCTGATGGGGCTGGGAGCGTTCGGCTGCTCGCGGGTCCCCGTGGCCCGCGGGGAAATCCGGATGGAGCACGGGACCCTGCCCAACCCGGGGCCCGCGACCCTCGCGCTCCTCGAGGGCTTCCCCCTGGTCCCGCTGGACGTCGACCGGGAGATCCTGACCCCGACGGGGGCGGCGCTTCTCGCGACCCTGGTCCGGGACCCGGGACGCGTGCCGGAAATGGAGCTCGAGGCAGTAGGCTACGGGGCCGGCGGCTGGGACCTCCCGGAGCGTCCCAACGTGACCCGCCTCCTCATCGGGAGGTCCGCGTCCCGGGAGGAGGTGGACGCCGTCTACCTCGTCGAGACCAACCTGGACAACGCCTCGGGGGAGTTGATCGGCTACCTGTACGAGAAGCTGTTCGCGGCCGGTGCCGTGGACGTCTACTCGACGCCCATCCAGATGAAGAAGTCCCGGCCCGCCATCAAGGTCTCGGTTCTCGTGCCGCCCGCCCGGCGCGAGGCGGTGGAGGAGGCGCTCCTCCGGGAGACCCCCACCTTCGGCGTCCGCCGCGTCCTGATGGAGCGGTCCAAGCTCGACCGCCGCGAGGAGACCGTCCAGACCCCCTTCGGACCCATCCGCTCCAAGGTGGGAGTGCGGGGCGGGAAGGTGGTCAAGACGGCGCCCGAGTACGAGGACGCCCGGGCCGCCGCCCACCGGCACGGGGTTCCCCTGGCCCGGGTCATGGACTCCGCCCACAGGGCGCTGCATCGCCACGCCGGCAAGCCCCGCCGCTAGCCATTCGATTATCCCATCCCATCCCATTGACTTCCAATTATTTACGTCTAAGTGCCCGCTTGATTTCGAGGGACCCAGGGGATACCATTCCACCCCGAAACGCCTAATCCCTCCGGGAAACCGGGGGGAGCGGGGGACCCAACGAATGGGGTGAAGCCCCTCCCGGACGTCGGGAGGGGCCGGGCCACCGGGGGCCCGAACCCGCCAGCTAACCCCGCCGGCGTGCGCCGGAGTGAATCCCGCGCGGCGCGGGCTTTTTTTTTGGCCCGCGCCTGGCGGGGTTCCGCGATGAAACTCCGAGAACTGCTGCTGGGGGCCCCGAAGAGCCCCCTGGATCCGAAGGTCTTCGAGCGCCTGGCCCTGGCGGCCTTCTTCGCCTGGGTCGGCTTGGGAGCCGACGGCCTCTCCTCCTCCTGCTACGGGCCGGCGGAGATCTTCGACGTCCTGGGCACCCACGCGGCCCTGGCCCCCATCCTGATCGTGGCGATCGGTCTCACGGTGGCGGTCCTCTCGGCCGGGTACGCCAACACGATCGAGGCCTTCCCGGGCGGAGGAGGCGGGTACATCGTCGCCTCCAAGACCCTGGGGCGGCACGCGGGCCTCCTCTGCGGCTGCGCCCTGATCCTGGACTACGCGCTCACGATCTCGATCTCGATGGCGGCGGGCGTCGAGGCCGTCTTCAGCTTCCTGGCCCCCGGGGCGAGTCCCACGCTCAAGCTCTGGGTCACCGTAGCCGCGACGCTCGGCCTCATGACGCTCAACCTGCGGGGCGTGAAGGAGTCGATCACGGTCCTCCTCCCCATCTTCGTGGGATTCCTCGTGACCCACACGCTGGCCATCGGGGCGGCGGTGGTCTCCCACGGTTCGGGGGTGGGGACGGCGCTCGGGCAGAGCGTCTCCGAGGCGCGGGCGATGACGGTCGACCCGGCGTTCGGCTGGGCGGGGCTCCTCGTGATCCTCCTCAAGGCCTACACGGTGGGGTCGGGCACGTACACCGGGATCGAGGCGATCTCGAATACCGTGCCCATCCTGCGCGAGCCGCGGGTGGCCACGGCCAAGAGGGCGATGCTCTACATGGGCGTGTCGCTCGCCTTCACCTCGGGCGGCCTCCTCCTCGGGTACCTCCTCTACGGGGTGGCCCACGTCCCGGGGAAGACGCTGAACGCCGTCTTTCTCGAGAACCTGACCGCCGGGACGGTCTTCGAGTCCTGGTTCGCCCCGGTGACGCTGCTCACGGAGGGCGCCCTCCTCTTCGTGGCCGCGCAGGCGGGCTACGTGAGCGGGCCGCGCGCGATGGCCTCCATGGCCGTGGACTCCTGGGTCCCGCGCTGGTTCCGGCGCCTGAGCGACCGCCTCGTCCTGGGCTACGGAATCCTCCTGGTGGGCGCCGGGGCGATCGTCTCGCTCGTCCTCACGGGCGGGAGCGTGAAGCTCCTGATGCTGATCTACGCCTTCAGCGTGTTCGTCACGTTCGTCCTCTCTCAGCTCGGCATGGTGGTCTACCAGCTCGGCCATCGGGAGCCGGGCTGGCCGCTGCGGCTCGCGATCAACGGCACGGCGGCCTTCCTTTCGATCCTCGTCGTGGTCGCCCTCAGCGTCCTTCGATTCAAGGAGGGGATCTGGGCCTCGGCCCTCGTGATCGTGGGGCTCATGGCCGCCTGCCTCCTGATCCGCCTCTACTACGACCGCATCGGGCGGCTCCTGGGACGGCTCGACCGCGTCAAGGAACAGGTCGAGGCGGAGCCGCCCAGGGCGGCCCCGCCCTCGGAGCGGGATGCCGGCCTCCCCACGGCCGTCGTCCTCGTCCGGAGCTACGGCGGGCCGGGCATCCATACCGTCATGGCCGTGCTCCGGAACTTCCCGGACTACTTCCGAAACTTCGTGTTCGTCTCCGTGGGGGACATCGACTTCGACCGCTTCAAGGGCGCCGCCGCGGTGGAGGGGCTGAGGAGGTCGGTCGAAGCCGAACTCCAGAAGTACGTGGACCTGGCCCGGAAATGGGGCTTCCACGCGGAGTCGCGGGTGGCGCTGGGGGTGGACGTGGTGGACGAGGCAGCCGACCTCTGCCGGGCGATCGGCCGCGAGTTCCCGAGGTCCATGTTCTTCGCGGGGCACCTGGTCTTCGAGCAGCCGGGCCTCCTGACTCGCCTCCTCCACGAGCAGACGGGGCTGGAGATCCAGCGCCGCCTCCAGTTCGAAGGCCTCACCCTCATCCTCCTCCCCGTCCGCGTCCTCCGCCCGCGCCGCGAGCGAAACCATCCTGGTTAGTTCGTCTCGGGATGTCACAAATCAACCAGGATGGATCCGTTACAGCCGATAAGTACCTGGGGGGGATGGAGATGCAGGCCGCCTGGCTTCTGATCTGCCTGGTCCAGGAGCAAGCTCGCGTCGAGGACTTCGAGGACCGGGTCCGGCTGGACGTGATCTACGACGGCTGGGAGCGGATCCGGTCCGCCGGCCACCCCGCCTGGAACGACGCGCGCCTCGAGCGCGACCCCAAGGCGGCGCGCTCGGGGGACCACTGCATCCGGATGGAAACCCTGGGCGGACACACCGCCCTCCGGCAGACCTTCGAAGCGGCCTGGCCCGTCGATCCGGACCGGCCGTGGCGCCTGCGCGGCTGGGCCCGGCTCGAGGGAACGCGCCGGAACAGCGCCCGGCTCGGCCTCGTCTGGCTCGACGCCCGCTTCCTCCCCCTCCGGGAGGACCGCTCCGCGCCGCTGGACCGGCCCGGCGAGTGGACCGAAATCGTCCTCGAGGTCGAGGCCCCTCCGCTCGGGGCCCGCCGCGCCGCGGCGAGGCTCGACTTCGAGGGCCCCGACCTCCGCGGCGAATGCCGCTTCGACCGGATCTCTCTCGAACCCGCCGCCCTCCTCCGCCTCCGCCCGGCCGGCTCGCCTCCCGGCGTCTTCCCGCCGGGGACGCCGCCGGTCCTCTCGCTCCAGGCTCTCGGGATGCCCCCCTCCGGGACGGCGCTCCGGATCGTCACGACCTCCCACGGCGGCGAGCTCTCCCTCCGATCGGATTCGGCCGTCGCGGGGACCTTCGAGCTGCCGGATCTGCCGCCCGGAGTCTACGAGACCGAGGCGATCCTCGAACGGGACGGCGCCGTGCTGTCCCGGGACCGCGCGCGGTTCCTCGTTCCGTCTCCCTGGACGGCCGGCCCGCCGGCCGAACCCCTCTGCCGGATCCGCTTCGATCCCCCCTCCCCCCACGGGGCGGAGTTGGCCGCGCTGGCCGGGACGCGCCTCGAGCCTTCCGCCCCCGCCTCCGTCCGGGGCGACGTCGCGGGCATCCTCCGGACCCTGGTCGCCCTGGCCGGGGAAGGCGCCCGGCCCGGGAGCGCCGTGGCCCTCCTCGACGGCTCCCCCGGCCCGATCGCCGCGCTCCGCGTCTTCCACGACCTCCTTTCGCGCGCGACGCCCCGGCCCGACCTCGCCCCTCACGCCTTCGAGAAGGACGGCCGGATCGTCCTGGCCCTCTGGAGCGACGCGCCCGTCGAGCGGGCGATCCACTACGGACCCGGCGTGCGGCTCCACCCGCCGCTCGGCATGCCGCGGCCGCTCGCGCCCGGCGACCGCGTGACGCTGGGCCCGCTTCCCGTGTTCCTCTCGGGGATCGACCCCGGCCTCCTCCGCCTCCTCCGCGGCTTCGAGATCTCCGACCCCGTCCTTCCCCTCCAGCGGGGCCCGATCCTTCGCGAGCTCCGCCTGGCCGAGCCGGTCGAGGGGCTCCGGATCCGCCTCCTCGACCCGCTCCCCGAGGGCTGGGTCGTCCGGCCGCGCGACACGGCGGGCGACCTCACGATACTCCTGCCCGCCTCCGCGTCGGACGGCGCGCACGAGCTCGCGTTCCAGGTCTCCTTCGAGCGGGACGGCCGGGCCCAGTCGTTCCGCGCGTCGCGCGTGGTCCGGGTCGAACCCCTCCTCGAGCTCCGGACCGAGTCCGGCGGGCGGGCGGTCCGCATCGCCAACCGCTCCGGCGCGCCCCGGGCCCTCGTCCTCCGGGTCCGCCTCCCCGGCCGCGCCGAGGAGAGCATCCCCTTCGCCCTCCCCCGGGGCGGGGAGCGGACGTTCGACGTCCCCCCCGGCGCGGAGATCCTCTGCGAGGAGCGCGGCGGCGACCGGCTCCACGCGCGCCTGCGCTGACCTATCCCGACACGGCCCCCGCTGATACACTTGCCCGGTGGCCGAGTTCGCCGAGGTCCTCCTGAACCTTCCCATCGACCGCGGCTTCACGTACCGCATCCGGCCCGAGCAGCGGGAGGCGGTCCGGCCCGGGGCCCGGGTCCGGGTCCCCTTCGGCCCGCGGACGATCGGGGGCTACGTCTCGCGGCTCCTCGACCGGGCCGACTTCCCCCGCATCCGCGAGATCGAGGAGGTCTTCCCCGACGCCTCCGCGGACGAGCGGACCCTGGAGCTCGCGCGCTGGGTGTCCGCGCGCTACGGCTGCTCCTGGGGCGAGGCGCTGGCCGCGACCATCCCCGCGGGGGTGCGGCGCGTCACGGCGCGGCGCGAGGTCCGGATGATCTCCGCGGGCGAGGGGGAGCCCGGGACCGCGAAACAGAAGGAGACGCTCGCGTTCGCCCGGACGCTCTCGGCCCCCCTCCCCCTCCGGGACTTCGCGGCCCGGTCGGGGGCCTCGACCTCGACCGTCGGGGCGATGGTCAAGGCGGGCCTCCTCCGGGAGCGGCTCGTCCCGCCCGAGCTGGACGCCATGGCGGACGCCGTCGTGGAGAAGCCCAAGGCGATCGCTCCCACGCCAGAGCAGGAGGCCGCCCTGGCCGCGATCGAGCGGGGCGGCGTCGTCCTCCTCCATGGCGTGACCGGGAGCGGGAAGACGGAGGTCTATCTCCGCGCGATCGCCCGCGAGGTCGCGCGCGGCCGTCAGGCGATCGTCCTCGTCCCCGAGATCGCGCTCACCCCGCAGACGGTGGCTCGCTTCAAGGCCCGCTTCCCGCGGGTCGCGGTCCTCCACAGCCTGCTCTCGGAGGCGGACCGCGCGCGGCAGTGGAGGGCGGCGCGCGCGGGCGAGGTCGACGTGGTGGTGGGGGCGCGATCGGCGGTCTTCGCGCCGGTCAAGTCGCTCGGCCTGATCGTCCTGGACGAGGAGCACGAGGGAGCCTACAAGCAGGAGAACGTCCCGCGCTACCACGCCCGCGAGGTCGCGGTGGAGCGCGGCCGCCGGGAAGGGGCCGCCGTGGTCCTGGGGAGCGCGACTCCCTCGCTCGAGTCGCTCCACAAGGCGCGCTCCGGCGAATACCGGCTGGCCCGCCTCCCCCGCCGGGTCGAGGGCCGGCCGCTCCCGGAGATCGAGGTCGTGGACATGGCGGCCGAGGAGAAGGAGCTCAAGCGCCGGCCGATCGTCTCCAGGCGCCTGGAGGCCCTCCTCCGGCAGTCCCTCGAGCGCGGCGAGCAGGCGATCCTCTTCCTCAACCGCCGCGGCTTCCTGACGCACGTCTCCTGCCCCCGCTGCGGCTGGCTCCTCGCCTGTCGCCGCTGCGACGTGGCGCTGACCTACCACCGCGAGCGCGACCGGGCGCTCTGCCACTACTGCGCCGAGCCCGTCCCGCTTCCTCCCGCCTGCCCCGACTGCGGATTCGGCGGACTCAAGCAATACGGGACGGGCACGGAGAAGATCGAGTCCGAGATGAAGCGGATGTTCCCCGAGGCCCGGGTGGGCCGGATGGACAGCGACTCGATGAAGACGAGGGGCGACTACAAGGCCTCGATCGGCGCCTTCTGGGGCGGCCGGACGGACATCCTGGTCGGGACCCAGATGATCGCGAAGGGCCTGGACGTCCCGGACGTGACGCTGGTCGGCGTCGTGAGCGCGGACACCGCCTTCCACGTCCCGGATTTCCGGGCCGCCGAGCGGACGTTCCAGACGATCACGCAGGTGGCGGGCCGGACGGGCCGCGGCCCCCGAGGAGGCCGCGTGGTGGTCCAGACGATGCACCCGCAGCACTACGCCGTGAAGGCGGCGGCGACCTACGACCTCGAGGGCTTCCTCGCCCAGGAACTCGAGCTGCGCCGGGAACACGGGTATCCCCCCTTCGTCTCCCTCGTCCGCGTGCTGGTCCAGGGTTCGGCGCTCGACCGCGTGGAAAAGGCGGCCGAGGCGCTCGGGGACAGGCTGCGCGCGGTCTTCCCGGAGGACCGGGCGAAGGTGCTGGGCCCGGCGACCTGTCCGTTCTCAAGACTCAAGGGCCGGCACCGGATGCACCTCCTCGTCAAGGCCCCCGAGCTCGACCCCGTGCTCCCGGCGATCCGGAAGGCCGTGGAGGCGGCGCCCTCCGACCGCGCGCTCCAGGCCTCGCTCGACGTGGACCCCGTGAACCTGCTCTAGGGCCGGGCCGCCCCGCCGGCCGCCCCCCGGGGGAAGGGGCGTCACGCCGGGGCCGGCTCGGGCTATCCTCCGGGGAAGGAGGACGGACCATGCTGAGAACCCTCGCCCTGCTCGCGCTCCTGGCCCCGCTCTCGGGGCCGACCCAGAAGAAGGGGAAGGTCGTCTTCGTGGCCGGGGGTCCCAGCCACGGCTACGGGGACCACGAGCACCTGGGCGGCTGCATGCTGCTCGCGAAGGCGCTGAACGAGAGCGGCCTCCCCGTGGAAGCGGTCGTCACGAAGGACCACGGCTGGCCGAAGGATCCGTCGGTGTTCGACGGGGCGGCCGCGATCGTGATGTACTCGGACGGGGGCGGCGGGCACATGGTGAACCGGAACCTCGCGGCGGTGGACGCCCTTGCGAGGAAGGGGGTCGGCATCGGGGCGATCCACTACGCCGTCGAGATCGTGAAGGGAGAGCCCGGGGACCGCTTCCTCGCCTGGATGGGCGGGTACTTCGAGGTCCACTGGTCCGTCAATCCCTTCTGGACCGCGAAGTTCGAGAAGTTCCCCGAGCACCCCGTCGCGCGGGGGGTGAAGCCCTTCGAGACCCGCGACGAGTGGTACTACCACATGCGGTTCCGAGAGGGGATGAAGGGAGTGACCCCGATCCTGACCGCGGTGCCCCCCGACTCGACCCGCTCCCGGAAGGACGGACCCCACAGCGGGAACCCCGCGGTCCGGGAGGGCATCGGGAAGAACCAGCCCGAGCACGTGATGTGGGTGAGCGAGAACGAGGGCGGCGGCCGCGGCTTCGGCTTCACCGGCGGCCACGTCCACTGGAACTGGAAGCACGACGAGCAGCGGAAGGCCGTCCTGAACGCGATCGCCTGGATCGCGAAGCTCGATGTGCCCGAGGGCGGCGTGCCCTCGAGGACGCCCTCGCAGGAGGAGCTCGAGGCGAACCTCAAGGCCAGGCCCGAGCCGAAGAAGTAGGCCTCGGCTCAGCGGACCGGCACGTCCCGGAAGGTCCAGGGAATGCGGCGGACGACCGGAGGGTCCTCCTTCAGCAGGATCGCCCTCAGCTCCGCCACCTCGGCCCCTTCCGGCGGACGGAAGGAAAGCGTGACGTCGGCCGGTCCCCGACCGCTCGCCCTCAGGCCCAGGCGGCCGAGCGGGCGTCCCCGGGTGTCCCGTGCCTCGAAGCGGAGCCCGCCGTCCAACCCGCCCGGCGGGCCGTCCGATTCGAGCGAGACCCGGTACACCCCCTGGTCGAGGGCGAAGCTCTTGAGCGTGAACGAGGCCTCGCCCCCCTCCGCCCGGACCCCCGACCTCCCGACCGGATTCTCGATCCGGGCCTCGAACACGTCGCTCGGGAAGCGCAGCTCCAGCAGGCCCGAAACCTTCCGGAACGAGTCAGCCCCGGGCGGCGGGATCGTCGCGAGATGGAAGGGGTAGTGCAGGTTGAGCGCCCTGTCCCACTCCCCCTCCAGCGAGCCTCTCGGCTTGACCCCTGGGGAGCCCCCCCGCTCGTCCTCGATCGACGTCACTGAGAACCGCACGGCCGTCGGACGCAGGGAGGGCTCCCACGCGGCCTGGAAGACGAGCTCGAGGTCGCGCTCCGTCTTGCCCTGGAAGTCCGAGGCGTCAAGCCGGCGGACCTCGCGAAGGTCGACGACGACGGCTCCGTCCACGTGACGGCGGGTCTCCGCGTCCGTCCCGCGGAGGAGCCGGACCGGGCTCCGCCCCCCCGCCCGGTCCTTGACGTGCCAGGGCAGGCGCAGCACGACCTTCCCATGCGCGCGGCACAGGCGGTCGAGCGCCTCGAAGACCGGGAGCTCCCGGAACTCCAGCGTGACGGGGTCGTCGCCCGCGGCCTCCTCGATCTCGATCGCCAGCGGGGACTGCCGCCGGATCTCCTCCACGGCATCCCGGAGCGGCCTCCGGTCGGCCTTCAGGGAGACCCGAGACGGGGTCCCTTGCGCGGCCTCCGCGCGCGCCCGGCGCTCGATCTCGCGAACCAGTCCCTCCAGCCGGATGCGGAATTCCCCCTGCGCCGAGGCGGCGCGGCGGCGGATCTCCACGAGCGCCCCGGTTCCTCGTGCCGCGAGCTCGCGGAACGCCCCGTCCCGCGCCTCCACGGAATCGTCCTCCAGCCGATCCAGGAGACGACCGATCTCCGGGTCCTGGAGGGCCAGCCCCAGGGCGAGGAGCGGCCCGATCACGGGACCTCGAACTCCGGGAACTCGAGGAGGAGGGAGTGGACCACCGTCTCCACGACGGCCAAGCACACCAGCCGGGCCGGCTCGCCCGCGTCCCCCGGGTTCCGGAAGACCATCGTCCAGGAAACCTCCTCGTCGCCGGTGCCGCCGGTCGGGGACCCCTCGCGGGTCCAGGCCTTCCCCGCCGCATCGAGCACCCGGACGTCGTCCTCGCCCATCCGCCGCCTCAGCCCGCGTCCCCGGACCGAGATCACGACCCGATACTCGGCGCCTTCCCAGGACGTCCGGTCCAGCACCGCCGTGAGATCCTCGGCGGCCTTCTTCACGTCCCGGTTCTCCGGCCCGAGCGGAAAGACGATCTCGCCGCGGCGACCGGCCAGCGCCAGGTCGAGGCGCAGGCGGAGGCGGCGAATCCGGCTTGCCCCGGCCGAGAGGGGGCGGAGGGAAACGTTGAAGCCCGCAGCCGGGTACTCCGACACCCCCAGCTCCGGAAGCTCCCCATCCTCCCGGAGGTCGGCGCCGAAATCGTCACGGACCTCGAGGACGCGGAGGTCGCCGAAGAGCACGGGGCGGGCCAAGCGGCCGACCAGGCGGATCTCTCCCTGCAGGGCGATGGAGCGGTCCACGCCGCGTCCCAGCTCGCGCCCCGAGTAGCGCGTGACGCTCGCGAGCGAGGCCAGGACCCGGCCGGAGGCGAAACGGGGCCCCCGGCGGCATTTTCCCTCCGCCGTCCAGCCCCCTTCCGGCGCGGCGACGAACTCGGTGTCCAGGTCGCGGGCCAGCCGGTCCACCGCCTCGGCGACGCCGAGGCCGGCGGGGACCGCGACGCGGCGGACGGGAAGCTCCCCCGGCTCGAACGCGAGCCCCGCTCGCCGGAAGATCTCCGCGGCCGCCTCGGCGGCCGGCCCCTCGAACGCGACGCTCGGGGGCGCGGGCCGCAGGTCGCCCCGCGCGTAGAGCTCCAGCTCCGCCCGCGCGGCGGCGGCGAGGAAGGCGACGTCCGCATCGTCCGAGGCCGCAGCCGCCTCGAGGGCCGGACGGGCCGTTTCTCCCCGGGCGACCAGGTCGCGGACGGCCTTCCACCCCTCCCGACGGAGAAGCGCGGGAACGTCCTCGGATTCCTGGGGCGCCGCCCCGAGGCCGGCGGCCAGGAGAAGGATCGAGGCCCTCATCGCTCTTCTAACCAGACGCCCGGAAGGCGGAAGCTATTTCGCGAGGGCGGCCTTCTGGATCTCCCGGAGCTCGGCGATGCCCTTCTCGGCCAGCTTGTAGAGCGCCATGAGGCGGGAGGTGTCGAAGGGCGTCTTCTCGGCCGTCCCTTGGAGCTCGACGATGAGGCCGCGTCCCGTCAGGACCACGTTCATGTCCACCTCCGCCTTCGAGTCCTCCTCGTAGCAGAGGTCGAGGATCGGCGTCCCGCGGAAGACCCCCACGCTCACGGCCGCCACGGAGTCCTTGACCGGCGGGGCCGGGAACTTGACGCCCTCCTTCTCGAAGGTCCGGACGGCGTCGACCAGGGCGACGTAGGAGCCGGTGATCGCGGCGGTGCGCGTCCCGCCGTCGGCCTCCAGGACGTCGCAGTCGAGCCAGATCGTCCGCTCGCCCAGCATCTCCAGGTCCACGACCGCCCGGGCCGCGCGGCCGATCAGGCGCTGGATCTCGGCGGTCCGGCCGTCGGTCTTCCCGCTCCGCTCGCGGGGCTTGCGCTCGTTCGTCGAGCCCGGGAGCATCCCGTACTCGGCGGTCACCCAGCCCTGGCCCTTCCCCTCGAGCCAGGGGGGGACGTCGTGCTGGATCACCGCGGTGCAGAGGACCTTGGTGAGGCCCATTTCGATCAGGACCGAGCCGGCGGCGTTCGACGTGAACTTCCGCGTCACGTGGACGGGGCGGAGCTGGTCCGGGGCGCGGCCGTCGCTGCGGTTCATTCCTCTTCTCCCGCGGGCTTCTCCCGGGCCTTGCGCTCCTTCGCCAGGTCGTCGATGATCTTCGACACCTGGAAGGCCTTGTCGATCGACTCGTCGAGCTCGAACGCGATCTCCGGGAAGGTCCTCATCTTGATACGCCGCGCGAGCTCGCGCTGGACGAAGCCCCGGGCGTGCTTGAGCCCGCTCAGGGTCAGCTTCTTCTGGCGGGGCGGCCCCATGACGGAGACGAAGACCTTCGCGTGGCGGTAGTCGTCCGACACCTTGGCCCGGGTCACCGTCACGAACCCGAGCCGCGGGTCCCTCATCTCCGAGAGCAGGATCCGGCTCGTCTCCTTGACGATCTCGCTCGAGAGCCGGTCCTTCCTGAATTGATTCATTGACGAGGGACACATGGACGATCGATGCGCCCCCCCCGCGCCCTCCCCCCGGGGGGAGGGGGGGGAACCTCAATCGTCAATGAGTCCATCGTCAATGGATCAATCCCCGCCAATCCCCCCCGGGGGGACCGGAGGGGGGACCCCGCAATCGTCAATGAATCAGTCGTCAATGAGTCAATCCCCGTAGATCTCCTGTTCCTGGTCGACCAGCTCCACGCCCCCGAAGAAGCGGACGTAGTTCACGACGCTCGTCAGCACGGCCTGGACGAAGGGCCCGTCGGCCCCCACCGTCGCGATCCCGATCTCCGCCGTCTGCCAGACGTCCTGCTCGCCGGTCTCGGCGACCGCGACGTTGAACTTGTTCGACACCGTGTCCTTCAGGCTCCGGATCACCCGCCGCTTGTCCTTCAGGGAATGCGAGTCGCGGAGCGCGAGGCGAAGCTTCAGGGTGCCGACGATCATGGGCCGCCGTCCCCGGGCGCCGGACCGCGACGCCGGGAGCCTATTTCTTTTCCAGCTTCCGCGCCACCTTCTGGACCGCGAAGGCCTCGATGATGTCGCCCTTCCGGACGTCGTCGTGTCCCGCGATCTTGATGCCGCACTCGTACCCTTCCACGACCTCCTTCACGTCGTCCTTGAAGCGCTTGAGGCTCTCGAGGCGGCCGGTGTGGACCACCTTCCCGTCCCGGATCAGGCGGACCTGGTTGGAGCGCTCGATCTTCCCGCTCGTCATCATGCAGCCGGCGATCGCCCCCACCTTCGAGATGCGGAAGACCTCCTTCACGGTGGCCTGGCCCTGCTTCATCTCGACGGTCTCCGGCTCGAGGAGGCCTTCCATGGCGGCCTTCATCTCCTCGATCGCCTGGTAGATCACGGTGTAGAGCTTGATCTCGACCCCGCGCTCCTTGGCCAGCTCCGCCGCCCGCGTCTCCACCTCCACGTGGAACCCGATGATGATGGCGTCGGAGGCGTCGGCCAGGAGCACGTCTCCCTCCGACACCGCCCCCACCGAGTGGTGGAGGATCCGGAGCTTCACCTCCTCGGTCGAGAGGTTCGGGAGGGCCTCCTTCAGGACCTCGAGCGAGCCCTTGACGTCCACCTTGAGGACGACGCGGACCTCCTTGAGCCCGCCCTTGTCGATCTTGCTGAAGAGGTTCTCGAGGGTCACGTGCTGGCGCTCGAGGAGCTGGGCCTCGCGGGCCTTCCGCTGGCGTTCCTCGGCGATCTGCTTGGCCTGGGCGATGTCGGGGACGACCTGGAAGACGTCTCCCGCGTCGGGCACCTCGACCAGACCCATCACCTCGGTGGGGGTGGAGGGTCCGCCCTCCGGGAGCGGGCGGCCGCGGTCGTCCACCATCGAGCGGACCCGGCCGTAGCCGTTCCCCGCCAGGAGGACGTCCCCCTTCCGGAGGGTGCCCGACTGGACGAGGATGGTGGCCACGACGCCGCGGTCCTCCGTCTTCCTCGCCTCGAGGACGACGCCGGAGGCGGCGCGTTTCGGGTTGGCCTTGAGGTCGAGAAGGTCGGCCTGGATGGCGAGGATCTCGAGCAGCCGGTCCACGCCCTGGCCGGTGAGGCCGGAGACCTCGATGCACTCGACGTCGCCGCCCCAGTCGCCCGCCGGCTGGACGCCGAGCGCCGAGAGCTGACCCTTCACCTTGTTCGGGTTCGACTGCGGCTTGTCGATCTTGTTGAGCGCGACCATGAGCTGGACGCCGGCGGCCTTGGCGTGGTTGATGGCCTCCTCGGTCTGGGGCATGACGCCGTCGGCCGCGTCGACCACGATGACGGCGATGTCCGTGGCCTTCGCGCCGCGGGCGCGCATCGCGGTGAACGCCTCGTGGCCGGGGGTGTCGAGGAACACGACCGCCCGGCCCTCCTTCGTCACGACCTTGGAGGCGCCGATGTGCTGGGTGATGCCGCCGGATTCCCCCTTGGCCACGTCCGTGTTCCGGATCCGGTCCAGGAGGGTCGTCTTCCCGTGGTCCACGTGGCCCATGAAGGTGACGACGGGGGCGCGCGGGGCCAGGTCCTTCGGATCGTCCCCCGCATCCGCCACGGCCTGCATCTTCTCCTCGGCCGACTTCTCCTTGACGACCGTGATGTCGCGCTTGAACTCCACGGCCAGGAGCTCGACCATCGTCTCGTCGAGCGAAGCGTTCTGGTTGAGGACGGTGGCGCCCTGCTCCATGAGCTTCCGGAGGACGAGGCCGACCTTGATGCCCGTCTGCTCGCAGAAGTTCTTCACCGAGATCGGGGCGGTAACCTCGATC
>Ga0187893_10006042_pt1 | contig 21072 bp, 15 predicted proteins | sample MA1701074metaG_FD_139574 | JGI IMG/M metagenome (GOLD analysis project Ga0187893, IMG submission 139574) | White microbial mat communities from a basaltic lava cave in the Kipuka Kanohina Cave System on the Island of Hawaii, USA - MA170107-4 metaG ...
AACGCCACGTGCAGCGCGTCGCGGACCAGCGCCGGGCCCTGCGCCTCGAGCGCCTCGCTGCCGACGGTCAGCGGCAGCGTTTGCTTACCTTCCGGCAGGTCGAACGTCGCTGCTCCCTCGACGTCGGAAAGTGTCAGCGGGCGCCGCCACACGTCGGTGAGATAGAGCCGGACGCGGCCGTCCGCCGCGGCGGTCGCCTCGAGATGGACCATGCCCGCCATCGCCACGACGCCGCCGTGGTGGGGCGTGTGGTCGTGCAGGCCGGGGTTCCCCTCCGCCAGTGTATTCGCCCGCGTCACCGCCAGCTCGCCGTCGGTGCGGCGCAACTCGAAGCGCACGCGCGCGCCCGGTGTCAGCACGGCGCGCACCGCGTCGGTGGGAACCGGGAAGCGCGTCGTCCCCGCCTCCATGAGCCCCTCGATGCGGTCGTGGCGGATGGTCACCTGCCGCGCGGCCGCGTCGGCCGACAGGACATCGCCGACGCCCACGTAGCGCGGTTCCTGGCGGCAAGCGGCGAGGAGGAGGAACCACAGATGAACACAGATGACCACCGATGAACACAGAGCCCCGCCACTCCAGCGTCCGGCTCTGTGTTCTCCGTGGTCATCGGTGTTCATCTGTGGTTCTTTCCGAGAAGCGATACAGGTTGTTGAACGCGCAGAACGAATACACGCCGTCCGTATCGGTATTGCCGTAGCAGCACTGATCGATGCGGGCGGGATCGAGCCCGTCGCGTTCCATGAAGCTCTTGGCGAACAGCACCAGGTGTTTGGTCTTCAGGACGTTGATCGGGTTGTAGCCGAAGATCGGCGCCGCCTTGGCGATCAGTCTCCAGGCGGCGGGATTGCACGGATACGTCGAGAAGAACGCTTTCTTGCCGGCGAACAGCCCGTGCAGCTTCTCGCGGCGATCATCGCCGAGAAAGCTCAGCAGGTCGTCGCGGGTGATGTACTGGAAGAGCGGCTCGAGCCGGCCGTCCACCACGAAGACGAACGACATCGCGTTGCACAGCGGGTGTCCCATGTGCTCCGAGCGGAACGTACTGGCCGGGAGGCCGGTCTGCTCCTCGATCAGCCGCAGGATGTCCGGCAGCGCGTAGCCGCCGTGCTCGGCTGCCAGGTCGTACCGACCGGTAAAGCGGGTGGCCGACTGGAAGTTGATGGCGCGCACGGTGTCGATGTTTTCGATGCCGAAGCGGACGATGTCGCCGAGCTCTCCGTCGTTCACCCCGCGCGTCACCGCCACGGCCAGCGTCACGCAGAGACTCGCCCGGCGGGCGGCGTCGATGCTGCGCTGACGGACCTCGGTCATGTCCTGTCCGCGCAGCGTCATGAACGTTGCCCGGCGCACGCCGTCGAACTGCAGATACACCGCCGTCAAGCCGCGTTCCTTGAGCCGGCACAGCAGATCGGGGTGCTGACTGATGCGGATGCCGTTGGTGATCAGCTCGATGTTGCGATAGCCGAGGTCGCGGGCGAGCCCGACGATGTCGGGGAGGTCGGCGCGCACCGTCGGCTCGCCGTCGCTGATCTGAATCGGAATCGGCGTGCGCGTCACGGCGAGCAGGCGCTCGAGCCGTCGCCGCACGTCCGCAAACGGAACGTCGGCGGCAGGGTGGTTGGCGTCGGAAAAGCACAGCGGACAGTCCATGTTGCAGCGGTTGGTCACCTCGATCATGGCCATCATCGGGCGTGACCGGCCGGGCACGAACTGCCCGAACCGCGGCACCGAGGCGGAATCGAGGGTCCTGCCCATCGTCATCGGCGGGCACCTTACACAGAAATTTGGCCACAAGGACACAAAGCGGAAGAGAGGCGTGACCGGTGAACGGTGACCGGCAGGAACGCTGAATCATTTGAGCACCGGTCACGCCTCTCCCCCTTTGTGTCTTGGTGTCTTTGTGGTGAAGTACGCATAAGAGGTGCCGATGTCCGCCAACAACTCGACGTTCAAGACGCTCGACATGCTCGCCAGCATCGGTGTCGTCGCCAGCGCGGGCCTTGCCTGTTTTGGTCTCTTCTCGAGCGACTCCGACAACCCGGCCGCGGCGGAGTCGTGCGCGAACCTGACCGGGCAGGCCAAGATCGACTGCGAGAATCGTCAGAAGCAGCCCTGACGTGCCGTCGCTCTACGGTTTCTTCGCCGCCGCGGGCTGCATCACGGCGGTGCTCTGGCTCAAGCGCCACCGCCAGGGCATGGGGGTATCCGAGAACGAGTTCTGGGTCGCCATGTGGACCCTGCTCGTCGGCGGCGTGCTCGGCGCCAAGGCCGCGTTCGTCGCGCTCGGCTGGGAGCACTATGCGCGCGGCGAGCTGCGGTTCTGGGCGGACTTTCAGGTGGGCTTCGTCTTCTTCGGCGGGCTCGCCGGTGCGGCGCTCGCCGGGCTGGCGTTTGCGCGCCTGCGCGGGCTGGCGTTCATGCGCGGCGCCGACTACTTCGCCGTGGCCGTGCCGCTGGGGCACGCCATCGGCCGCGTCGGCTGCTTCCTCGCCGGATGCTGCCACGGGCGGCCGCCGCACCCCGTGCAGCTCTACGAGGTGGCGGGACTGCTGCTGATCGCCTGGTCCTGTCGCGCCACGTTGGCGCGCGTCGAGGCGCATGAGGTCACCACCGGGTCTGCGTTTCGGCGCTACGTGGTGTTGTACGGTCTGCTGCGTGTGCTGCTCGACCCACTGCGCGCCGACGGAAGGCCGGAGCGCTGGCTGGGAGTGTCGTATCAACAGGGCATCGCGCTGGCGCTGGTCACCCTGGCGCTGGCGTGGCCGTGGATCGCGACGCGACTCAGGCGCGCCGCTGGCGCGCCTAGCTAGGGGCCGCCCACGGGCGGCCCCTACACCGTCGCACCCGATCTGCGTCGCGAACGCCGAACGCGTCACCGAACCGGACATCGCGAACACCGCCCTGTAGGGGCGCGCCTTGGCGCGCCCGTGCGGCGCGGAGCGCGGCTTGAGACCTCAGCGAAGCAACGGCGCCGCGGACCTGAACAGCGGCGGCTCGCATCGGTCTTCACATCAGCGCGAGCGCTGCCGATTCACTCCGGACGCTGCGGCCGTCCTAGCCCGATCTTCCAGCAACCCGTCCGCTACGGCGCCGAAGGCTACCCCGCCAGCAGACGAAGGAGCGATGCGCGGATAGCCGCGACGACTCGTCGGGGCTGGACGATGAGAGGCGGAGAACTTCGCGAGCGGAAGTGTCGAACGTTGAAGGTCGCGAGGAAATCAGCGCCTGCCCCGACCGCAGCTGCGAGGATTGGAACATCCTTCTGGTGAGCTTGTGCCGCGAGGCCACGGCTGATTGCAGGGGATGCTTCAGGAACGAGATTGATGCCGGCGTCGAGAATTTCGCGAAACGCAGGCAGTGCGGCCGGCAGATATTCCGCTCTGCTTCTTTGACGGCCAACGGCGAGCTTACGGACGGTCGCTGCTGCGCGCATCGGTCCTCCCGAGAATCTCACCCAACTTCCTAGCACAAACCGGCAGGATTTGGAGCGAAAGCTCGCGCCCCGACTGCAGCGCAGCTGGTGGATACGTGGACGGGCAGAAGGACAACGCGCTCAGAGCGCGCTGGAGGGTGGATTGTCGAAGCCCCGAGACTGTGCGCCGCCGTTCAGGCTGAAGGGCGACGAGATGACGCCTTCTTTCAGCAACGACCTACGCCGCGCGGCTCGCAGCCTTGCCGCCGATATGGCGGGCGACGTCGTCGCTTCGGGCACCCAGCTTGAGAAGCGAGCGAACCAGCAAGTCGAGACTCACCGAGGGGTCGCCGGATTCCATTTTGGCGATCCGTGACTGACTCGACCCGAGCTTGCGTCCTAACTGCGTTTGCGTCAGGGAGCGGCGCTCGCGCTCGACTCGCAGTGCCCGACCGAGGCGCAGCCTGATATCGATCATGCTGGCTTCATCGTCAGCCAAGTCGAGGAACTCCTCGACCGTCCCGACCTTCCAGCCCTTCGACTCCAAACGCTTTCTCTTCGCCGGTTTCATCGTCCTTTCCCTGCAGCCGCCTCGTCATAACGACGAAACCGCTCCTGGCAGCGATCGATGACGTCGTGCGGAGTCGCACGGGTCCTCTTGTCGAAAACCTCTCCGATCACGATCGCATCCGAGTCTGTGCGGTAGACGATGCGCCAGTTGTGTCCCTCGTCGATGATTCTGAGCTCATGGCATCGCGCCCCGATCGCCGGCATCGGTCTCGATTGCGGCAAGGAAAGGGTTTCGCCCATCTGCAGTCGCCTCAACAGCAGGCCCGCCTCGACTCGCGCGGTCTTTGAGAACGGCGGTGTTTTGATCTCGCCGCGCCGCCAGACCAACGGCTTATCCAGAGCTTTCCCTCGCTCGGGCACACGACGCGTCTATGTCAGATTTGACATGACGCTTCAAGGGGCCCGCCTCTACCGCAGCTCCTCCAGCAGAGCCTTCGCATGCTGCAGGTCGCGCGTGTCGAAGCCTTCGGTGAACCAGCCGTAGATCGGGGCGAGTAAATCGCGTGCCTCCGCGCGCTTGCCCTGATCGCGCCACAGGCGGGCGAGGCTCGTCGCGGCGCGCAGCTCGAACCAGCGCGCGCCCTGCTCGCGGGCGATGGCGAGGGCGCGGTGATAGCGGGCAGCGGCCTCGTCGGCGGGGCCGCCGGTCGCGAGGAGCAGGTCGCCGTCGAGGCGATGGAGGTCGGCGTCCCAGAACAGCTGGCCCGTCTGTGCGGCGATGGCCAGGGCGGTCGCTACCGTCCCCTGCGCCTCGGCGAGCTGGCCGACGGCGCGCTGCGCTTCGGCTAGAATCGCCAAGAACCCGGGTGCAGCCAATTGGTTTCCGGTCTCTGCGGCGAGCCCCAACCCGTCCAGGATCTCGGGGAGCGCGGCGGGTTCGCCTGCAAGGACTCGGGCTGCGGCGGGATATGCGCGCCCAGCGCCGAGCCACAAGGGAAACCCCTGCGCCTCGCTCAGCGCGACCACCTCGGTCGCAGGCTCGCGCTGCGCGGCGAGGTCTCGGCGAATCCAGTGGACGGCCGTCTCCGCTGAGCCGCGGGATCCGGTGCAGGGCGTTGTGCCGTCGTCGCCGAGGGGGTGGGTCCGGCGCGCTGCGCGCGCCGCCGGGCACGGAGGCCAGGGCCACGGAGAGACGGAGAACCGGGGTTACGAACATAGAGACTTGGGTGTATGACCGGCACCGATGGCACCGTCGAGCACCTGGCAGCCTGTTGCGGAGGCGTTGATCGGCACACCGGAGTTCGACACCGCCGACGTGGTGCGGGAGGCGGGTGTCGACCTCGCGTTCGCGCAGCGCCTCTGGCAGGCGCTCGGTTTTCCGCCGGTGGCGGTCGACGAGCGCTCGTTCACGCGGGCGGACATCGAGATCCTGCGCGCCGTGCGGCTCCTCCTCGAGCAACAGATCACCGACCGCGCCGATCTGCTGCAGCTCACTCGCGTCATCGGACAGTCGCTGGCGCGGGTCGCCGACGCCCAGGTCACCGTGGTTGCCGAGCGCCTGATGCGAGCGCATCGCGACGAATCATCGGAGGACGCCGAGGCGGCGGCCTCCTGGAGCATGGAGCCGGCCGAGCTGGTGGCGCGCTTCGAAACGTTGGCCCCCACCCTGGAGCGGTTTCTCGCCTACATCTGGCGGCGCCACCTGCTCGCGGCAGTCCTGCGGCTCTCGGCGATGCCGTCGCCGGCGGACCGCACGCTGACCGTCGGCTTTGCCGATCTGGTCGGCTTCACCGCCTACAGCCAGGCGCTCGACGCGCGCGAGCTGGCGGCGATGGTCGATCAGTTCGAGACGACGTCCTACGAGCACATCGTCGCGCACGGCGGGCGCGTGGTGAAGATGATCGGCGACGAGGTGATGTTCGCCGCCGACGATGGCGCCGTCGCGGCCGAGAGCGCGCTGGCGTTGGTCGAGGCCCACGCGCGCGACGACGCGCCGCTCGATGTCCGCGTCGGGCTGGCCTGCGGGCCGAGCCTGGCGTGGGAGGGCGATCTGTACGGTCCAACCGTCAACCTGGCCAGCCGCCTGGTGAACCTCGCTCTGCCGGGCACGGGGCTGGTGTCGGAGGAGCTCGGCGAGCAGCTGCGTGACATCGCGGGGTTGGCGCTGCGCCAGTTGCGCCCGGTGCGTCTGCAAGGGATCGGGCGCGTGCGCCCGTGGGTGCTGCGGCGCGGCTAGGGCTTTGGAGTGCGGCGACTTGCCGCCGCTTTGGGGTGGGGGGAGGCGGTGGCGTTCTGAACCCCTCCCCACGCCCACCCCAAAGCGGGAGCAAGGTCCCGCACTCCAAAGCTATGCCAGCTCGACCTCGATCACGGTGGCGAGCGGGTCGAGCAGCGCTTCCGGAACCGTGATGATCAGCTCGCCGTTGGGGTCGGTGTTGAAGAGCTGATCGGCCACGGCGCAGCGGGTGCGGACGGCCAGCGCGGTGCCGCTGCGCAGCTCGCGCGCGGCGCGGACGCAGCGGATGGGCAGTCCGCGGACGGTCACGCTGTCGTACGGCCGCTGCAAGAGGTGCAGGTAGATTCGATTGTCGCGGCGCGTGCTGGGACCGTAGAACTGCCACGGCTCGAGGCCGGCGGTGGTATCGTGTATGCCGGCTCCGTAGGCATCCATCCAGGCGGTGATCGCATCGAGGCGCTCGATCTGCTCGGCGGGGAGCTGGCCATCGCCCATCGGACTGACGTTCAGGAGCAGGTTGCCGCCGCGTCCCGCCACCTCGCACAGGGTGTGCACGAGCTCGCGCGCCGATTTGTAGTGCGGGTCGGACGGGTTGTAGCCCCAGCTGTCGTTCATCGTCAGGCAGGTTTCCCAGGCGCGTGCCGGCGGCTGGGGTGGAATGAACTGCTCGGGGGTGTCGAAATCGCCGAAGCCGGGGAGGCGGTCGTTGACCAGAACATCGGGCTCGAGCGAGCGGATCAGGGCATGCAACCCGGGCGTGTCCCACTCCTCGATCGAGCGCTCCCAGCCGCCGTCGAACCAGAGCACGTCGATCGGGCCGTAGTGGGTGAGCAGCTCGCGGAGCTGGGCGAACAGGAAGGCGCGATAGCGCTCCCACTGCTCGGCGGTGGGCCGCGGCGCCATGCCCATGCGGTAGGGGCGGTCGGCGTCGGTGAACGGCGGGTAGTCGGGGTGATGCCAGTCGGAGAGCGAGTAGTAGAGCCCGACACGCAGGCCGGCGTCGCGAGCGGTGTCGACGAACTCGCGCACCAGGTCGCCGCGGTACGGCGTGGCGGCGATGGTGAAATCGCCGGCGCGGCTCGGGAAGAGCGAGAAGCCGTCGTGGTGCTTGGTGGTGAGCACCGCGTAGCGCATGCCGGCGCGACGGGCGCGCGCCAACCAGTCGCGTGCACTGTTCGGCTGCGGGCAGAACGTCGCGGCGCTCTCGTGGTAGGTGGCGGCCGGCACGTCCTGGCAGGCCGGAAATACCTTCAGCCCGCCGACCAGTGGCCACGACAGCTCCCAGCCGCGTTGGCTGACGTGTCCCCAGTGCACGAACATTCCGAATCGCGCGCGCTCGAACCAACTCGCCATGCGTAGCTCCCCGACGGCGCGACCGTAGCGCGATCGCCGAGCCCACGCGAGCGGACAGGATCACGCGAGAACCTGTATGGGCGCGCCTTGGCGCGCCCGTGCCGCCCGAAGGGCGGCTGATGTGTTGAGCTCCAACGCCGGGTGGCGCGCGTGACCGTCGAGTAGGCGCGCCGGCGGCGCGCCTAGCTAGGGACGGACCAATTGTCGGGCAAAGCCCAGCCTGGCTTGCTCCGTCGCCCGACACCTGCCAGTCGTCAACGCATCATGGTTGCCGTCAACTCCACGATGCTCCCCCTCGGGACGGTCGCACCGGATTTTCGCCTGCCGACTCCTGACGGGCGTCAGGTCGCCCGCGATGATTTCGCCGACGCGCCGGCGCTGCTGGTGATGTTCATCTGCAATCACTGCCCGTACGTCGTGCACATCCGCAGCGGGCTCGCCGAGTTCGCCCGCGACTACGCGGCGCGCGGCCTGGCGATCGTCGGCATCAACGCCAACGACGTCACGGCGTATCCGGCCGACCGGCCGGAGAAGATGTCCGGCGAGGCGCGCGCGGCGGGATACGCGTTCCCGTACCTGTTCGACGAGTCGCAGGACATCGCCAAAGCGTATCGCGCGGCCTGCACGCCGGATTTCTTCCTCTTCGATCGGCAGCGCCGGCTGGTCTACCGCGGCCAGTTCGACGACAGCCGACCCAGCAACGACCGGCCGGTCACCGGCGCCGACCTGCGCGCCGCCGCCGACGCGGTGCTGGCCGGCCGCGACGCGCCTGCCGATCAACGCCCCAGCATCGGCTGCAACATCAAGTGGAAGCCCGGCGCGGCGCCCGCATACTTCGCGCGCTGACCCGTCGAGACAGCCCGTGCGGGCCGCGGGGCGAATGGAGGGCCGCGCTTCCGCGCGGCCGCGGCGCCGCGGAAGCGGCGCCCTCCAAAAGGACACCTGAGGGCGAACGGGAGAGTGAGCAATGGTGCCGAACGCGCCGAGCCAGACCGCCGAAGCCGTCTGCCTGATGCGGGCGACCGAGCAGCAGCGCCCCGCTGCCGAACGAATCGTCGACGATCCGTATGCCAAGTTGTTCCTCGGCCGCTTTTCTCGCGCCGCGCTGTTGAGCTGGGAAGCGAGCGGCACGCTCGGCCACTTGGCGGCGCGGTTGTCGCCCGGCCTCACCGCCTACGTGCTGACCCGCCACCGCTTCATCGACGACCACGTGCGGGATGCCCTGTCCGGCGGTGTTGCGCAGCTCGTGCTCCTCGGCGCGGGCTACGACAGCCGCGCCTATCGGTTTGCCGATGCACTCGCCGGACGGCCGGTTTTCGAGGTCGACTTTCCCGCCACCAGCCGGCGCAAGGCGCGCATTCTCGCCCGCACGGGCGATGCGTTGCCGCGCCCCGACGTGCGCCGCGTCGAGATCGACTTCGAGACCGATTCGCTCGCCGACCAGCTGCGCGCGGCGGGCTTCAGGAAAGGCGCGCGCACGTTCGTGGTGTGGGAAGGTGTCTCGATGTATCTCACCCGCGCGGCGGTCAAGGCGACGCTCCGCACTGTCCGCGCCCTCACCGCCGCGCGCTCCGAGCTGGCGATGGACTGCTGGTACTTCCTCGACTCTCCCGGCCTTCTCACCACCGCCTACCGGATGTCGGCCAACCTGTTGTCGCTGCTCGGCGAGCCGGTCGCCTTCGGCATTCATCCCGAGGACGTCGGAGCCTTCCTGGCCGCTCTCGGCTACCGCGTCCGCGACCTCGCCGATGCCGAGGAGCTCGAGCGCCGCTACATCCGCGACGGCCGCCACGTGGTGCCGGGGAACTATCTCGTCCACGCCGCGACCGTGGCCCGCAAACCCCGTGGAGGGCGGCGCGCCGTCGCCGCCGGGGGCGGCGGAGGTGGGTGAGAATCGATCGGTGATAAGGCCCTGGCTGTTTGCTCTATCCCACGCGCCCCACCCGCGGCGCCGACGGCGCGGCGCCCTCCAATTGCTCCTCCATGCCGGCCGTCGCGCGATCAGCAGCTACGGCGTGAAGACCGCATAGGCGGCTGGGGCGCCGTTGCACGAGAGCACGGCCGTGCCCGAGCTGTTGGCCAGCCACATCGCGTGGCCGGGGTTGTCGCAGCCGGCCGGCGCCGGCTCGGTGACGTTCGAGAGCACAGCGCCGTTCGGATCGAGCGTCGTCACGGTGAACGTGTCATCGTTGAAGCCGGTGCTGATCACCTTCACGTTGGCGCCGTCTGCCAGGAGGTCGATTCCCACCGGGTGGGAGCATTTCGCTGACGACCAGTCGGACCTCATCGGGCTGCGTATAAACGAACGCGTCTATCCGCCGACCGCGCCCTCCCTGCGTCTCGATCAGTATCGGCTCGCGATGTTGCGCAGAGTCGAAGACGAACTGTCCGTCCCCGTCGTGCCCACCGAGAAGGTATCGACCTCAGGGTTCAGATCGCCGCCATCGGGCACACGCACATCGATTTCGACGTTGCCGCCGCCTTCGGTGACCGTGCCCGTGATATCGCCGCTGTCGAGCGTCAGGTCGCCGTTGACGTCGGCGTAGACTCCGTTCGGAGCGTTCGTGAGCACCGAACAGGTGAATGGGCCGATGGTGCAGCTGCCGACGACCTGATTCGACGCGGCGATCGTCTGAACATCCAGCGCGTCCTGCGGCGCAGTCATCGTGATGTGAAAGGGCTGTAGGTCATCTGGATGAACACTAAATCCGATCGTGAAACCAAACGGCTGATTCGCGGTGAGAGGGCTGGGGTCGGTGGTCACGACGAGCTCGAGCGGGGAGCTCAGGAAGCTCGCAGCGAGACACTCTCCCCGATCACAGAATCCCTGCTGGCAGTCGGCGTCCGCGCTGCACTCGGTCCCGGGCGTTTGCCCAGGCTGCTTGCAAGCGGTTGAGAACAGGAAGATGGCGGCTGCCGTCAGCCAGCCGGCCGCATCGAGTGCCCGGTGCGCGCGGCTGTATCGGTGCGGATGTCGGACGGGCCCGACCGGATCAGTCGTTCCGTGTGTACGCATGATCCCCCCGCGACGGTGGTTCCGGCCTACAGGAAGCTCAGCGCGATTGCCAGGGTCGAGCTGAGATCGGGCAGCCTACTCGAAACCGGCCGCGTACGCCCGTCTCCACTTCGGAAGCATTCCAACCGTGGGATTCAAACTGAGTCACTACCTGCGTTCCCTTCCCATTGCTCGATCGTGCCGCCCGAGAGTACAGTCGCGACCCCGGGGTGCCCGATGGCTACGACGCTGCAGCGCGCCTACCAGAATCTGCGCGTCGGAGAAGCGGTGGTGCGCGACGCCAACCGCCTCCGGCAGATTCTGACCACGCTCATCCGGCACGGCTTCGGCGCCGTGGTCCAGCAGCTCAATCTCGACGAGCGCTGGTTGGTGAGAATGGCGCTCGAGCGCCGCGCCGCCGCTTCCGAGCGCCTGCCGATCGAGCGGCGCATCCTGCTTGCGGTCCACGACCTCGGGCCGACGTTCATCAAGCTCGGCCAGATCCTCTCGACCCGCGCCGATCTGCTGCCGCCGGCACTGATCGGCGAGCTGAAAACGCTGCAGGACGCCGTGCCGCCGCTGCCGGCGGAGACGGTGCGCGGCATCATCCGCGACGAGCTCGGCCGCGACGTGGACGAGCTGTTCGACGGGTTCGAGGCGGAGCCGCTCGCCTGCGCGTCGATCGCCCAGGTGCACCGCGCCCGACTGAAGGGCGACGGCACGGCGGTGGTCCTCAAGGTCCAGCGCCCCAACCTGCAGCGTCAGATCGAGGCGGACCTGGAGATCATGGGCTTCCTGGCGCGCGCCCTCGAGGCCAACTTCCCCGAAGCCCGGCTCTACTCGCCGGCCGGCATCGTCGCCGAGTTCGAGAAGGCCATCGCGCGCGAGATCGACTTCACCCACGAGCTCGAGCACATCGAGCGCTTCCGCGGCAACTTCCGCGACCGGCCCGGCGTGCACTTCCCCACGCCGTACAAGGAGCTCTGCACGGCCCGCGTGCTGACCATGGAGTACATCGCCGGGACCAAGATCACCGCGATCGCACCGCCGCGCTTCGACGTCGACGCCGTGGTCCGCACCGCGCTCGAGGTCGTCCAGCAGATGATCTTCGGCGACGGGTTTTTCCACGGCGACCTCCACCCCGGCAACCTGCTCGTGCGCGACGACAACGTGCTCTGCCTGATCGACTTCGGCCTGTGCGGGCGGCTGAGCGCGCGCCAGCGCGACACGCTCGTCGACCTGGTGATCGGAATGGTGCGCGAGGACTTCCCGGCGGTGGCGCGCCTGTTCTGGCGCATCGGCGCGCACGGCGCCGACTCGACCCGCGCCTACGACATCTTCGAGGCGGACGTGGTCGAGTGCCTCGAGCGCGAGTTCGCCGGCAAGACCATGGAGGAGATCGAGTTCAGCCGGTTCTTCCGCGACCTGGTCGCACTGGCGCTCAAGCACCGCATCCAGATGCCGCCCGACTACACCATGACCTTCAAAGCGCTGATGACCATGGAGGGCGTCGCCAAGGAACTGCAGCCCAACCTCGACCTGATGTCCGCCGTGCGCCCGTACGTCATGACGCTGCTCGCCGAGCGCTACAGCCCGCGCCGCCTGTTGCAGCAGGGCTACGACGCGCTGCGCGAGCTCTCCGACAGCGTCCAGGGCCTGCCGGCGCTGTCGCGCGCCGTGTTCGACGACCTGCACGCCGGCCGCACCAAGGTGAACGTCGAGGTGCGCCAGCTGCGGGAGCTGCAGCGCACCTACGCCGCCGCGCAGAAGCGCCGCGCGCTGGCCTTGCTCGCAGGCGCCGGCGCGGTCTGCGGCACGCTGGCGCTCGAGTTCGACGACCGCACCGTGCTCGGCTTCCCGGCGGTGTCGTTCTGGTTCTATCTGCTCGCCGCGCTCTTCGCCGCCTGGTTCCTGCTCAGCACCGCCCGCGGGCGGTGATGCGCTTTGGAGTGCGGCAGCTTGCTGCCGCTTTGGGATGGGAGAGCGGTGGCAAGCCACCGCACTCCAAAGGGTGGCCTATCGCCGCGCGCGGCGGCGGATCAGGAGCATCCCGGCCACCAGCAGGCCGGTGACGGTCGCAACCAGACCGACGAACGACAGGACCGGAGCGCCAGCGCCGACGCGGCCCTTCAGCGCCCACCACGTTGCCCATCGGCCCGGCCGCGGGCTGCTGGGGACCATGTGGTCGGCGTACTCCTGGATCGTCCAGAAGCTCAGGTCGTCGGCGGGGTCGACGACCGTGTTGCTGTAGTCGCCCCAGCGTGTGACCCCGGTGCTCAGCGATGGTCTGACGTAGGGGTCCTCGCCGGCCTTGATGACGGAGACCGTCCCGATGGTTCCCGGCGGATCGGTCCCCACCCGCGTCGCCTCCGCCCCAGCGATGAAGTGATCGGGGTCAGACGCGGAGAACCCGATGCATACGTCGTCGTTCCGGTTCACCGCGATGCTCGGATAAAAATAGTAGGTGCGCGGACCGCCGTCGATGATCCCCGACTGCACGATCGGGTTACCGGTGGCGGCCATCTGCGCCGGCAGAAGCTCGAACCAGAAGACCGCGACGCGGTCCGGGGTGCCGCTCGCCGGCAGTGAGGCGTGGTGGGTGTACCAGACGTTGCCGTTGCGAAACACACTGCTGATCGACACCCGCTTGTCGTTGGTGTCGACCCGGCGGCACCTTCCGCCCGGGCAGTCGCCGAACACGTAGAGGCACGCCTGGCCGTCGTTCGCGCCACCGTCGCAGGTCGACGGCACCCCGAGCTGTTCCGCGCCGATCGTATCGTACGGAGACGGGTCGTAGGGCGGTACGAGAAATAGTCCAGTGCCGGGGAACGGGCCGCCGGGCGTCTGTGACCAGGTCGGCGCGGGGCCGGTGCCGGAGATCTCCGACAGCCGCTCCAGCGGTTGACCGCCCGAGTTGTAGCCGAAGTTGTCGACGATGTAGAGCTTCGGCTCGGCCACATCGAAGGTGACCGCCGGCATCAGCGCGAAGCCTTGCGTGGCGAGCGGGCCGACATCGAAGAGCGTGGGGAACACCGTTACCGTCAGCGCCCCACCCGCCAGCGCGGTCGACTTGTCGATCACCCACATCTTCGCGCCGGCGAAGGCGTTGGCAGCGACGGTGAACATGTTCTGGGTGATGGCGACCCAGGTCGAGTTGACCCCGAAGCCGGGAAAGTCCGCCCACACCAGGCCGGCCGGATCGGCCTGGAAGGAATAGAATGTCCACGCCCCGGTGGGGTCGCTGTTCGCGCTGATGGCGAACCACACCTCGGACGACGTGCTCACGGCGTTGGCGTCGACGGTCGCGATCCAGCGCCCGCTCAGCGAATCGTAGATCACCCGCGGGTCGAAGGGGTCGCCCATCAGCCCGCTGACGTTCCAGAACGTGCTGAGAAGGACCGTGCCGAGATCGCCGCCGGTCTTGGTCTGGATGCGAACCTGCGTGTTCAGCATCGTCAACAGGTGCGCGGGACCCGCTGCGCCCATGGTGTCGGGTGGAATGAAGAGGAAAGGATCGGCAAGTGCCTGGAAGCCGCGGATCGGCACCGGTCTGACGTTGACTCCGGCGGCTGCGGCGGCGGAGCCGGCGGGCTCCTGTCGCTCCGGCATCCCTCCCGGCGGTGGACCGAGATCGCGCGACTCCGGGCCGGGGAGGAACGGAGTTTCGAACTCTTCTTGCGCTGGGGGCGGCATCGACGCCTCGGCCTCCAGCATCTCCGCCCAGGTGGCCACGCCCGTCGGCGGTACGACGATCGTGTCGGTGGTGTTCGCCCCCCCAGCGGGTCGCGCGGCGATCACCGCGGCGAGAAGAATCCCGCACCGCAATGCTCGAATGGCTGGGAACCCGACGCTGCGCCCCATTCTGTCTCCCGCGATGAATTCCGAACAGCACCGCGGCTAGATCGGACGACAGCATCTATCGACCCGGTCCCCCCCCTGTCAACTCAAAGATCCGGACTCTCAAGGATCCGGACTGGGGAACGCACCTCGAAGATGCCCTACTGGCGGCGGTGGGGGCCGGCCACAAGGGCCGGCGCTACCCGGAATCGCTGAGCAGTCCATGACAACAGGTACAGCCCGGCGGCGACGAGATAGAGCGCGCGCAGGCCCCAGAGCATCGAGCTGTACTCGAGCACGCCGCCGACAACGGCGCCGAGCATGTTGGAGCCGAGCGCCACCCAGGCCTGCCCGCGCTCGGCGATGTGGCGGGCGAAGATGAGGCCGGCGAAGAAGAGCGGCATGCACAGGACGGCGACCACCACCCAGGTGCGCGCGGGTGAATCCCAGCCGATCAGCCAGTCGACGCCGACGGCGTAGGTCGCCAGGATCCACACCAGCAGCGCGACGTAGGTCGGCCCGGTCGGCACCGCCCAGCGCGAGGCAACCAGGTTGGCGAGCAGGATGAGCGCCAGGATCATCGCAATCACGAACGCATTCACGGTCCACGTCGACCCGAGGAAGACCGCCAGCTCGGTGAGCGCCTTGGTCTCGACCAGCAGAAAGGCGGCGCCGAGAAAGAAGAAGTGGAAATCGATCGCGCGCACGCCGCCGACCTGGCCGCCGACGAAGATCATGCCGAGCGCGGTGAGCACGAGCATCGGGATCAGGTAGTTGAGCGGGATCGCCCGCTCGCTCAGGTAGAGGTACGGCCAGTCGTCGCTCGGCAAATCGATTCCGTCGGAGAACACCGTCGGCGCGAGGTAGCCCCCGTCGGTGCCGTAGATCCAGGAACGGCCGTTGTGACCGGCGGCGGGATCGAACGCCACGTACTCGGGTGAGAGCTCGGCCACCGGAGCTCCGCCCAGGAAGACGGTGCCGCAGGATGAGCTGCGCGCGCCCTGGAACACCAGCGGCGGTTCACCGAACGTATTGCGGAAGAGCGCGTAGAGGCGGTTCGCGATCCAGGCTTCGTGGACGGTGAAGGTCACCGCCAGCACGCCGTTCGGGCGCAGGTGATCCTTCAGCTCGCGGAAGAACTGCTCGGTGTACACGAAGTTGTCGAGGCGGACGCTGCTCATCGCCGAGAAAAGGGCGTGGCTGTCGAGGTAGCCGAGCACGATCTTGTCGTACTGCTTGCCGCTGCGCCGCAGGTACCCGCGCGCGTCGGCGTTCACCGCGACGACGCGCGGATCCTGATACGGCTTCTCCGGATGCAGGGCGCCGAAGTCGAGGATCACCGGATCGAGCTCGACCGCCTCCACCGAGCGCGCGCCGGCGCGCAGGGCGGCGGCGACGTCGTTGCCGGTGCCGGCACCGACGATCAGCACGTCGCCGTTGGTGCCGACGCGATACGGCTCATCGTAGATGCGCCGGCGCGTGGCGAGGTCGCCGAGGCGGTCGAACCGCCCGGAGAGGTCGAGCGCCTGTTGATGCGAATCCTGGTTGACGTGCAGCTCGAAGCCCACCGGCGTGCCCGCCGTGCTGATGCCGGCCACGTCGATCTTGTAGTAGGGCGACCAGCGCGTTCCGGCGTGAAACGAGCCCGCCAGCACCAGGCCGACGCAGACGACGCCGCCGGCCCAGACCGCGCGCGTGCGCGGCAGCAGCGGCCACAGCAACGCGAAGCCGACCAGGAACCACACGGTCGGCGGCAGGCCGATCACCGAGAATAGCGCGAATGCTCCGATGCCGAGGATCGCGCCGGTGACGTTCACCGAGTAGGCCCGGATCGGCGGCAGCTGATCGAAGGCGCGTCCCAGCATCTGCCCGAGCGGCACGAACGCGGCCGTGTTCAGCGCCAGAAAGAAGAACAGGGCGAGATACTGCGACGGCGTTCCCGTCGCCGCGCGCGAGAGGCCGTTCCAGACGAAGTTGGACGTCGTCGCCAGCGGCAGCGCGATGTCGAGCCCGCCGTAGAGATAGGCGACCGCGATCAGCGCGGCGAAGAGCCAGTAGGCATGCTCGGGCCGGAAGCGGGAACGCGTCCACACCAGCGTGCCCACGCCCATCCCGAGGACGGCGGTGATCAAGGTCACGTTGCTGAAGTAGGCGAGGATGCGGATCTCGGTCGGCAGCCAGCGGACGATCAGCAGCTCGAAGTACAGGGTGAGGAAACTGATGGCCAGAAGGTTCAGCCACGCCGGCATGCCGTCCCGATAAGCAAGCCGCGTGTCACCTCGCTTGCCACGGGATGACCCACCTATTTTTTGGAGTGCGGCAGCTTGCTGCCGCTTTTGGGGTGGGAGGAGCGGCGGGGATTGGACTGAGACCCCGTACCCCGCCCACCCCAAAGCGGTGGCAAGCCACCGCACTCCAAAGTAGGCGCGGAGGCCGGGGCTACGGAACGAGAGTCGTAGAATGGCGCGGGTAGTCAGGAAAGTAACGAGCGCGGCGGGGTCAGATCGGCGATCGACTCGGCCCTGGCGTGGCGCGGAACTTGGACCGCCGCATCATTCGGTCGGCACAGTTCATCCTCCCACAGGGACGGGGACGGGCTGCCGCGAGCACTGGGGCACAGAGATGGGACGTCCAATGAGGAGGATGCTGCTCTGCCTCTGTGCGCTGGCGCTGCCGCGCCTGGCCGCCGCGCAAATCCCGCCGGTCGTCCCCGGGTTCCCCAACATGACCCAGGTGCCCGGCGACGTCCTGAGCGGGTTGAACGCGCCGCAGCAGGGCCGCACGGCGATCATCGCCTATCACAACGGGGTACTGTTCACGGTCCCCGAGATTCCCGCCAGCCAACCCGGCGCCGATTTCCAGGTGCGTACCTGGGACATCTCGAACCCCACCAGCCCGATCGAGCTCCGCCAGTGGGGCACCACCCCGATGCCCGTCAATGCGCACGGATACTTCCACAGCGGAAACTATCTCGTGCTCGGGTCGAACTGGCCGCAGGGATCGGAGTGGTCGTTCCGCGCCACCACCCCGCGCACCGTGCAGCGCACCGCCTTTCCAGAGCTGACCTGCGCCGGCGTGCGCGGCTGCCTCTTCGGGCCGTGGTACATCAGCGACACCTACTGGAGCTACGGCGAGATCTCCGGCGACGCCGAGCTCTATCTCGACTGGCAGCTGCTCGGGACCTGGGATCACCTCGGGCTCACCGGCGTCATCGGCCACCCGTTCATCCTCGGCGATCTGCTGATCTACGCCTCGGATCAGAGCCGCACCGGCATCGCCACGTACGACATCGGCGACCCCGCCAACCCGGTGCTGCTCGACGTGCTGACCACCGGCGGCCCTGGCGGCTACTGGCCGGAGCTGTGGAGCGGCGACGGCAAGCTCTTCGTGGTGTTTCCGTACAACACCGGCGGCAACGGGTTTCGCGTGGTCGACGCCAGCGACCCCGCCGATCTGCGCTTCGTCACCGACCGGCCACTGCCCGGCGCGGCATCGATGTACATCCAGTTCCAGGACGAGTTCGCCTTCATGGGCGGCCACAAGGTGGACATGCGCAGCTTCGAGTCCGTGCTCCACCTCGACGGCGAGAACGTCGAGCGCCCCAACCAGCCCGGCGTGTTCAGCATCGACACCAGCCAGTTTCTTCTGCCGCTCGGCAACCTGCTGGTCACCGGCGGCATCGGCCCGGATGAAGGCATGGCGATCTGGGCGCATCAGGCGGCGCCCGATACGCGCGGCCCGGCGGTGAGCTATCACATCCCGCAGGCGGGGCGGACGAACTACCCGGTCGGCGCGCCCATCAGCCTGCTCATCCACGAAACGCTCGAGACCCCGACCATCGTGAACGGGGTGAGCTTCATCGTGCGCCGCCTGGGCGGCGCGCCGCTGCCAGGGCGGCTGACGTTCGCGTTCGACGACGTGCTGACCTTCGTGCCCGACGATCCGCTGCTGCCCAACACGACCTACGAGGTTGTGGTGCCCGCCGGCGGCATCAAGGACGCAGCCGGCAACGGCATCACCGGCTATGCGTTCACCTTCTCGACCGGCGCGACTCTCGGCGGCAACGCGCCGCCGGCCGTGACCAGCTTCTCGGCCTCCGCCTATCCGGTGGCGCCGGGGCAGTCGGTCACGCTCAGCGCCACCGCGACCGATCCCAACGGCGACACGCTCCAGTACCGCTTCGACTTCGGCGACGGCACGCCGAAGACCGCCTGGTCGCCGGCCGCGGCTGTCTCGACCAGCTACGCCGCGCCCGGTCACTACCGCGCCGCCGTCCAGGTACGCGATCCGTCCGAATCGATCGCCAGCGAAACGCTGTCGGTCACCGTGCTGGTCGCACCCGCCGGGCCGCGCCCGACGAATAGTTCGCAGCTCGCCTGCGACGCGACGGCGCGCCGGGTGTGGAGCGTCAACCCCGACAGCGACACGGTCACGGCCGTCAACGCCGACAGCCTCGCCAAGGTGCTCGAGGTCGCGGTCTGCGACGACCCGCGCGGCATCGCCCGCGCCGCGTCCGGCCGGTTGTGGGTCGCCTGTCACGACGACGACCGCGTGCGCGTCCTCGACTCCAATGGCGCACCGGTGGCCAGCCTGTCGACCGGCTACGGTAGCGCCCCAGCCGGGATCGCCGCCTCGCCCGACGGCGCCACGGTGTACGTTGCGCTCGAGGGCGCCGGCGCGCTCGCCCGCTTCAACGCCACCACCATGCTGGAGAGCGGGCGGCTCGCGCTCGGCCCGACCCCGCGCGCCATCGCGGTGAGCGGCAACGGCGCCCGCATCTTCGTCACCCGCTTCCTCTCGCCGCGCGACCGCGCCGAGGTGTGGGAGGTCAACGCCTCGACCTTCGCGCTGACCCGCACGATCATTCTCCCGAAGTTCGGCGACGACGAGAACCGCGACTCGACGGCGTCCGGCCGCGGCGTGGCCAACTACCTCGCCGGCATCGCCATCGCGCCCGACGGCAACAGCGCCTGGGTGGCCGCCACCAAGCCGAACAGCGAGCGCGGCCTGCTGTGCAGCGACGACCTCGATCAGGACAACACCGTGCGCAACGTGGTCGCGCAGATCGACCTCACCGGCAACGTGCTGCGCCGCGCCATCGACATCGACAACAGCGACTCCGCCTCGGCGCTCGCCTTCTCGCCGCTCGGCGACTACCTGCTCGTCACCCTGCAGGGCAACAACGAGACGGTGGTGTTCGACGCCCTGGCGGTCGAGGAGTCGATCGGGCTCGGCGGGTTCGTCACCCGGTTGGGCGGCGGACTCGCGCCGCAGGCGGTGTGCACCGACCCGCCGACCAACCGGACCTTCGTCAACAATCTGATGGCGCGTGGCCTGACCGTGCTCGAGACCGACGAGCTCTTCCGCTCCGGCGAGGTCTCGGTGGCGATGAGCAGCGTGCCCACCGTGCAGACCGAGACCCTGCCCGCCACGGTGCTTGCCGGCAAGCGGATCTTCTACAACGCCGGCGACCAGCGCATGAGCGCCGAGGGCTACCTGAGCTGCGCCACCTGTCACATCGACGGCGCTCACGACGGGCGGGTGTGGGACTTCACCGGTCGCGGCGAGGGGTTGCGCAACACCGCCACGCTGCACGGCCGCGGCGGTATGGCGCACGGCAACGTGCACTGGACGGCCAACTTCGACGAGATCCAGGACTTCGAGAACGACATCCGCGGCGCCTTCGGCGGCGCGGGATTCATGACCGACGCCGACTTCGCCGCCCGCGGCGCGCCGCTCGGTCCGCCCAAAGCCGGCCGCTCAACCGATCTCGACGCGCTCGCTGCCTACGTCGCCTCGCTCGACCACGGCGCGTTGCCGCGCAGCCCGTGGCGCAACCCCGACGGCACGATGACCGCGTCGGCGCTCTCCGGCCAGACGGTGTTCGCCAGCCTCAACTGCGCCAGCTGCCACAGCGGCGCGCGCTTCACCGACAGCACCGTGGGTGCTGGACTCCTGCACGACGTCGGCACGCTGCGCACCACGTCGGGCGAGCGTCTCGGCGGCCCGCTCACCGGCATCGACACGCCGACGCTGCTCGGCGCCTGGGACACCGCGCCGTATTTCCACGACGGCTCGGCGGCGACCTTCGACGACGTCTTCCGCGTCGCCGGCGGTCTGGTGATTCCCGCCGAGTCCGGCGGCGTCTCCGGCGGCGCGCAGGTGGTGACGCAGTGGGTCGACCTCAACAACGACGACACCGTGCACGGCCGCGCCTACGTCGCCCTGCCGAACACCAGCGCGCGGCTGACGTTTACCGGCGTCGACGGCGGCGTCGGCGGCACCGGCGCGGTCGAGGTGCGCTACAGCTCCGGCTACGCGACGTTCAACCTCACCGTGACGGTCAACGGCACGCCGCACTCGACGTCGTTGCCGCTGCTCGGCAACGAGCCGGGCTGGCGGCACGTGAACTGGGGTCGGGTCCGCCTGGAAGGCGTCACCTTCAACGCCGGCTCGAGCAACACCATCGTGCTCTCCACCTCGAGCTCGTTCCCCAACATCAGCCTCGACGAGATCGTCGTCAGCACCGCCGATGAGCTCGGCGCGGCGCAGCCGCATCGTGCGGCCCTGGCGCTGACCGCCGGCGACCGCGCCAACCTGATCGCGTATCTGCGCCAGCTCGACGGTGTGCCGCCGCAAGGTCCCGGACCGACCAACACTCCGGGCGGAGCAACTCCGACGCCGACGGCCACGTGGACGCCGGCGCTGACGTCGACCCGCACCCCCACG
>Ga0187893_10006044_pt1 | contig 21072 bp, 24 predicted proteins | sample MA1701074metaG_FD_139574 | JGI IMG/M metagenome (GOLD analysis project Ga0187893, IMG submission 139574) | White microbial mat communities from a basaltic lava cave in the Kipuka Kanohina Cave System on the Island of Hawaii, USA - MA170107-4 metaG ...
AGAAGAAGGCCGCCGAAGTTCCCGAGCAGCCGCCCGTCGTCAAGTGACGTCCCGGGCCCGCCGCGCTACCGTGCGGCGCCATGCTGCGACTGGTGCGCTGGCTGTTCGTGGTGATCGGCGGGGTGTTGATCGGCGTCGGCCTGGCGCTGGCGCTGGTCCTTGGCTGGAATGTCTGGAGTTTCATGAGTCCCGGACCGCTTCCGCCGCCGGACCAACAGGCCTACGCGCTGCGACGCAGTGCTGGCGCCGTGGCCCAGGAAGCGCTGGCCATCCGCGCAGCCGAAGGCGCCCTCCCGGACCGGGACCGGATGGCGCACATGCTGGACGACGCGTTGACCTACCAGCGCGACGGCGACCGCTTTCTCGTCACGAACAGCGACGGCGAGTACGTCGTGACCTATGACGACTCCCTGCCGCTGGACGAGTGGATACTGAACGGCGGGTATCGGCTCAAGGGGGAAGCGCCATGAAGCGAGGATTCACCCTGCTCGAGATGCTCGTGGTGATCGTGGTGCTGGGCATTCTCGCCGGGTTCGCCGTCCCGAAAGTGCGATCGGCGACGTCCAAGGCGGATGCCGCCAGGGTCGTGAGCGACGCCCGGAGCATCAATGTGGCCGTTCAGGGATACCGGCATGATCTGGATGCCCTCCCCGCCGGCGCGGGCTGGGGCGTCACGCCGCCCCAACTCAGTGCCTACCTCCCGACGGGCATGGCGTTCACGTACAAGAGCCTGGAATACCGGCTCGTGACGCAGGCGAGGCAAGGCAACACCTACCTCGAAGTGCGCTACCCCAACCGGGATCTGATCGGCGCGGCCCTGCAACGGTTCGTCGGACCGGACGTCACGTGGACGAGGACCAAGACGACGTTCTGGTTCGTGCAGTGAGCCACTGGATGGAGCGTGTGGCCGCCCAGGCTGGATGGCCGCGCGCGCGCGAGCTGGTGCTGCCGCCCGGAACGACCATCGCCGATGCCTGGGCCCACGCGTCCGCGACCTGTGGAGTCGGCATGGCCGAGCTGGCCCAGGCCGTCGCGACGACCTTCCGAATGCGCGTCGCCGATCTGGCGACCGCGGTGCCCACAGCCTCCAAGCTGATCCCGGCATCGCTGGCGCAGAAGTTCACCGTGTTCCCGCTGCAGGACCGTGACCGGACCCTCCAGGTCGCGACGGCGGATCCGACCGATCTGCATGCCGAAAAGGAAATCGGCTTCGCCTCGGGACGCACGCCCGAGCTGGCGATCGCGTCGCCGGAGGACATTCACGCGGCGATCGCAGCCACCTACCCCTCCGAGGGCGCGGCGGAGAAGCTCATCTCGCTCGTCGCCGTACCCGAACAGGACCAGGCACCGGAGGTCGTGTCCGAGGCCGACACGGCCGCGGAGCCGGTGGTGCGGCTCACGACCATCATCCTCCACGAGGCCATCGCGCAGCGCGCATCCGACATTCACATCCAGCCGACCGCTACGGGGGCCGTGGTTCGCTATCGCGTCGACGGCGTGCTCCGGAACGCGATGCAGATGCCTGCGAGCATCCTCGCCAAGGTCGTGTCCCGCATCAAAATTATGGGCCGCCTCGACATCGCCGATCGAATCCGGCCGCAGGACGGCCGGGCGCGCCTGGTCAAGCAGGGCCAACGCTATGACCTGCGCATCTCCACCGTTCCCACGCGGCACGCGGAGAAAGTCGTCATCCGGATTCTCGATCCGGAGAAGGCCGGCACGCTGGACGATACCGGGATCGCGCCCGAGGAGGTGGCGCGGATCCGCCGCGTGCTCGCCCAGCGCGACGGAATCTTCGTGGTGTCGGGCCCCACGGGCTCGGGGAAGACCTCCACGCTGTACGCGGCGCTGCGCGAGATCTCCACCGAGGGCGTCAATATCATGACCGTGGAGGACCCGGTGGAGTACGAGCTCTCCGGACTCACTCAGATCCAGGTCGAGCCGAAGCAGGGCGTCACCTTCGCCTCGGCGCTGCGCGCCATTCTGCGACAGGATCCCGACGTGATCTTCGTGGGCGAGATCCGCGATGGCGAGACGGCCGGTATCGCCGCCCAGGCCAGCCTCACCGGCCACCTGGTGCTGGCGACGGTGCACACCAACGACGCCGTGGGGGTCATCCGCCGCTTCGTGGACCTCGGTCTCGACGCGACAACCTTGATGACCACGATCCGTGGGGCACTCGCCCAACGGTTGATCCGCAAGGTGTGCCGCGCGTGCGCCGTGCCGGCGACCGCGCCCCTCACGCACACGGAACAGACGGTGGCGGACCGCTACAACACGGTGCCCGTCGTCCGGGCCCCGGGATGCGAGCGGTGTGGCGGAACCGGGTATCAGGGTCGCAAGCCCGTGACGGAATTCATGACCTTGACCCCGGAGCTGGCCCGCCTGGTGGCGCAGGGGGCCTCGCCGCTGGACCTCGTGAAGCAAGCCCGCGCGGACGGCATGCGAACGCTGCTCGAATCGGCGCTGGACCTGATGCTCGCCGGGGAAACGACGCTGGAGGAAGTCGATCGGGTCATCGGGGAAACCGAACGGGATGCAGACGACGCACCAGCCTCGCGCACGGCCCGGCCGTCCCTCGTCGCGGAGCTCAAGGCGATCGAAGCCGCCGTCGGCAAGGCCGGACCGCATGTCTTGCTGGTGGACGACGATTCGGTCAATCGCGCGCTCGCCCGCGCACTCCTGGAGAAGGAGCAGTACCGGGTGAGCGAGGCGACGGACGGCAGCGAGGCCCTGCTCCAGCTCGCGCGCGGGGCCGACCTCGACCTGATGGTTCTCGATCTCGACATGCCGACGCTGGGCGGCCGCGAGGTGTTGAAGGCGGTGCGGGGCTCGTCGCAGACGGCGGGCCTCCCGGTGGTGGTGCTCACGGGGTCGAGTGCTCCCGAGCTCGAGATCGAGCTGATGGAACAGGGCGCCGACGACTACATCCGCAAGCCGCTCGATCCCCTCCGCTTCATCGCCCGGGTCAAGGCGACGCTCCGCCGCGCCAGCATGTAGCGCGCCGGTTTCATCCCTCGAGACGAAGCGCTCGCCGGAAACCCGTTGGCGCGCCATCTTATGGACCGCGTGGCGTGAATCCTGCGAGACCCTATTGGCACCATGACCATCGACCCGACTCAGGCGTATCGCGTGCTGGGGCTGCACCCCGGCGCGACCCTCGACGAGGTCAAGACCGCCTTTCGGGATCTGGCGCAGGTCTGGCACCCGGATCGCTTTCCGGAAAACGACCGGCTGCGCGAAAAGGCCCTGCACAACCAGCGGCTGATCAACGAGGCGTACGCGGTGCTGCAGAAGCACCGCCTCCAGCCGATGCCGGCCGCTTCCCCGGTCGCCGTGGCCGCCCCTCCGACGCCCCCTCCAGCCGCACCACGACACCTCAAGCACTCGTTCTTCACCGGCGTGGCCGCCGTGCGGCATTCGCTCGAGGTGCTGTGGCCCAGCGCCACATACGGCCGGAAGCGCCGGAGGCGTTTGCCCCCGCTCAGCTGGATCGTCCTGGGCGTCGTGGCGTTGATCCTGCTGGCGCTCGCCGCCACCACCCTGTGGGGAGCGCGGCTCGCGAGGGTCTGAGCCGCTCAGGCCCCGCGTTGCACCAGCGCGAGGACGATTTCGAAGACGATCAACACGACGATGGCGATCGAGGGCGCGTTCGAGATCGATCTTGTACCCGCGTCGAACAACCGATACAGAACGACCGGGCCGGCGACGCGCGGCTCGGACGGACTCAACGCGTCACCGGCACTGTCGGGACGCGAGGCCTACTGCCCGCTCCGCGACCAGGGCGGCACGACCCCGTTGCTGCGCGCGTACGCGATCATCTGGCCCAGATGCTCGTGGACGTGGCTGGCGAGCAGGATGCACACACCGCGGTAGGTCATGTCCATCCCGAACAGCTTGGTCGCCTTGTCGAGGTTGCCGTCCGGCATCGCGGTGATGGCGGTCCGCACGGCGGCGTTCGCCTCCTTGAGCTTCGCGACGATCTGGGCGCGGTCCGTCGTCGAGCGCTCGAGGTCGTTCTCCCCCTGCATCGCCGAGGGCACGCCGACCGACGTCAGGATGAAGTGATTGCCGCCGACGACGTGCAAGAACACTTCGCTCACCGAGCGCACCCCGGTGCCGGGGCGCCACGTGAACTTGTCCTGCGGGATCGCTTCGGCGAGCTGCTCCAGCTTGTTCGCGGCATCGTTGAACTGGGTGAGGATCTCGCCGCGCACGCCCGCCGGGGCCTGCTGGGCGGCAAGGGGGGCGAGGGGGGCCAGGGAAGCCGCGCCAAGCGCGAGCGCCAGCACGGAAGGGACGACTCGTGACATGGAAACACTCCGGGAAAAGGGATTCACAGGGAGACCGAAGTTTGTCCCTGGATCAGCGATGGCGCCAGGGTCACTCAACGGGCGATTGCCTGGAGCAACCGGTCCGTATCGGACTCGGTATTGTACGCGTGCGGCGTCACCCGGAGCGTCCCCCTGCCGCGCACGCTCACGTACACGCGCTGCTGCGCCAGGCGCTGCGGCAGTCCGGAGGGGATGCCCCCCGGAAACCGGAGCCCGACATAGTGGGACGCGCGGCGCGCCGCGGGGACGGCTTCGAGACCCAGCTCGGCGGCGCGCGACACAAGGGGGGCGGTGAGCGCCGCGATGGACGCGGCGATGCGCGGCACCCCCCATTCCAGCAGCAACCCCAGCGATTCGATCGCCATGGGCAGCAGCGCGAAGTTGGACGTCTCCCCGACGTCGAAGCGCCGCGCCCCCGGGTGATACTGCAGGTCGTCCGCGTAGGTCGTGAGTGCCGTGAAATCCTCGGAGCCGGCGCGGGTGATCCAGTTGTGTTCGATGGGCCGTCCCTGCTGGTGGCGCGGGGCGACGTAGAGAAACCCGAGACTGTACGGTCCCAAGAGCCACTTGTACGCTGCGGCAACGAGAAAATCCGGCTGGATCGCGTCGAGGTCGAGCGGCATGGCGCCGAGGGATTGCGTCGCGTCGACGACCAGCGCCGCCCCGACTTCGCGCAGGCGCACCCCGATGCCCGCCAGGTCGATCAACGCGCCGTCGGTCCAGTGCAGAGCCGGCAGGGCCGCTACCGCCGTGCGCCGATCGATCGCCTCGAGGATCACGCGCGTCCAGTCGTCGTCCGCCGGCCGAGGGAGGAGCACGGCGGCAGCTCCCGCTTCTCGGGCCCGCTCTCGCCACGGCAGAATGACCGAGGGGAATTCCTCGTCCAGGAGGAGCACCGTCTGGCCCGGGCCGAGCGGCAGGTTGGCGCAGGCCACGGCAATCCCGTAGCTGGCCGCCGGCACGATCGCAATGTCGTCCTCAGTGGCACTCCCGCCGAGCAGCGTCGCGAACAATCGCCGGGCGTGGGCGACCTCGGAGAAGAAATCCGCGGACGAGATCTCCCAGGGATGGGCTTTGCGGTCCACGGCGCGTCGCCCCACGTCGGTGACGCGCCGCGGCAAGGGCGACATGTAGGCGCAGTTCAGGTAGGCGACGGCATCGGGGATGTCGAAGTGGTGGCGCTGACAGGGGAGCGGCGGCACGACGGGCAGTGTCGTTAGTTGACGCCCACTCTCCCCTGCACCGACGCCAGCAGCTTGGCCGAATCGTAGCCCACGCCGTCCTTGAAGACGATCGTCGGATGGCGTATGACCGACGGATCGGCCGTCAGGTCGCCGCCCAGCACCACGAGGTCGGCCAGTTTTCCCGGCTCGACGGTGCCCAGGGTCTGCAGGACCCCGAGGATCTTGGCGCCGTTCGCGGTCATGATCTGAATCGCCTGCGCGGGCGTGAACCCCGCCTCGATGAACAGCTCGTAGTTGCGCTGATCCCCGAATCCCGCCAGCGCCCCGCCGATCCCGGTCGGATCCACGCCCGCGGCCATGGTTCCGCCGGCCGCCACGAACGCGCGCTCGAACGCCATCGCGCTCCGGAACGCCTGGGCGCTGATCCAGCCGCCGCCGGCGCTCGTGTCGATCTGGTGGCGCAGTTTCAGGTAGCTCTCACGCACGCCGGGATCCATCGCCAGCAACACGCGCTCGTCCTGCGTGGGCCGATTGGCGACGAACGGCTCGTACACCGCGAGCGTCGACGTCATCGAGACGCGATGCTCCACGAGCGACCGAATCGTCGCCTGGGCCACGCTGCCGTGCGGGTCGGCCTGGCTCACCTGCGCCATGAACGTGATGGGGCACACATCCGCTTTCTTGCTCGAGTCGAAGTCCGATGCGGTCAGCATGCCGTGCTCGAGATTATCGATGCCGAGCGACACGGCTTCCTGGTAGCTCACCGAGCAGAGGTGCCCGGTGACTTTCATGCCCCGCTTGTGCGCCTCTTGAATCGCCGCTCCCAGATCGGCGCGGCGGATGTCGGTGTATGCCTTGATCCACGTCGCGCCTTCGGCTCCCCAGTAGGCGACAAACCGTCGCGCGGCTTCCGGAGAGCTCACGATCGCCATGCTGCCGCCGCCCGCCGCCCCCGTGATGTAGGGCGCGGTGATGTGGATGCGCGGACCGGGGGCGAAGCCGTGGTCAATCGCGTCCTTCAAGTTGATCTCGGCGTACGGCGACCGGCTGCCGGTGGTCCGAATCGTCGTCACCCCGGCGCCGAGGTACAGCCGCGGGCCGGTGTACGACATCTGGACGGCCCGGCCGCCCGCCGCCGTATAGAACAGGTGATCGTGCATCCCGATGAGCCCCGGGATCACGGTGGAGCCGTGCATATCCAACGTGTGCGCCCCCGCCGGGATGGGCACCGACGCGGACGGCCCGACGGCCGCGACGCGGCCGGCACGAATCACGATCGTCTGGTCCGGTCTGGGTGCGGCGCCGGTGCCGTCCACGAGCAGGACATGGGTCAGCGCCACCAACCCCGTGTCCACGGTCACGTATTCGCGCACCGCCGCGGCGAGTGAATCGGGACGCTGCGGTGCCACGGTCAGTGCGAGCAGCAATGTCAGCGCATGCATGCCGGTCCCTCGCTATTCGACGCTGAAGTGCGTCATCATCCCGGCCGAGAGATGCTCGGCGATGTGGCAGTGGAGCATCCAGCGCCCGGGGTTGGCGGTGTCGAGCAGAATATCCACCACGGCCCCGGCCGGCACCAGGACGGTGTCCTTCCAGGCCAGGTTCTCGGTGGGAACGCCGTTGACGGCCAGGACGAGAAAGCGCTGGCCATGGGCGTGCATCGGGTGCTGCATGCCGTGAAAGGCCCGGCGCTCGTTGACGAGCCGGATCTTGATGGGTCGGCCGCGCGCCACGTTCCAATGCACGGCCATGTTGGATCGGCCGGTTGCGGGATCCTTGAGGATCCAGCGCACCTGCCGCCCGGTGGAGGCCCAGTTCATCATCGGCATCGTGCCGCTCCACTCGACCGGCACGAAGTAGATCGAGTCGAGCTGCATCAGTCGCTCGGTCACAAACGGCAAGTTCCGCGTTTCGAGGGTGAGCACGAGCGTCTTGTCGGGTGCGCGGTCGAAAAAGGCGCGGTACGGCGCCAGGGCGCGGGTGGCGGCCGTATCCCGACGCAGCACCGTGAAGCTCGCGCGCAGATCGTCGCGCACGGGTTCGCGCGCCACCGTCACGACGCCCAGCGTGTCCACCTGCGGAAAGAAGCGCCCGAACACGTGATCGAGCCCGCGCACCTGATTCACCAGCGCGACCGGGCCCGGCCGGTCGAACCGCACGTGGACGACGTAGCGCTCCGCCGGTCCGATCACGACGCTCTCGACCCACGCCTCCCGCTCGAACGGCCCGGCATCCGCCGCCACGAGCTTCATGCGCGCGCCGGCAAACGAGATGTTCATCGTGCGCGTGCTCGACGCATTGGTGAGATAGAAGCGGACGACCGCGCCGCGACGCACCGCGAGCCGGTACCCGGGCTCCCCGTTCACCAGAAACAGGTTGCCGAAGCGCCCCATCAGCGCGTGGGTCGGCGAATCCTCGCCGAACGGGACGAGGCCCGAGTCCCCGACGAGGAGGTCGTCGAGCATCAAGACCTCCTCCCGGTTCGCGGGACCCAGATCGGCCCGGATCAGGATGTTCCCGTACAGTCCCAGGTCCTGCTGGCGGTCCTCCCGGATATGCGGGTGATACCAGTAGATCCCGGCGTCGGGAAAGCGCAGCCGATACAGGAAGTCTTGGCCCGCCGGAACGGCGGTCACGCCGTCGAACGGGTTGTCGAGCCGAATGCCGTGCCAGTGAATCGAGGAGGAGTCCGGAAGCGCGTTCGTGAACCGCACCACGATCTCGGAGCCCCGCTCGATCTCGAGCAGCGGCCCTGGATACTGTCCATTGTAACCGTACATCGTGTAGCGGCGGCCCTGCAGCGTGCGGCGGACGAGTCCCGCCTCCAGGCGCAGCGTGTCGCCGTGCTTGACGCGGACGACGTCGCGCGGCCGGGCGAGGGGGGCAGCGGAATCGGCCGGCACATACGGGGCGACATCGGGACGCAGCGCCATCTCGGCGGGCAGCATCGTGAGCCCCGGCGGCATGGGGACCATGGGCCATTCCGACGCCGCGTGCTCCTGATGACCGCCGCGCATCCCGCCGACGGAGAACTCGAGCAAATCGGGGGGAAACAGGCGCGTGCTCGGCGATTGCCCGCGCAGCATCACCCGCCCACCCGGCGCTCGCGCTCCTGGGCCGGGCTCGGCCGTGATCAACACGATGAATTTCTCGAGATCGATCGGCGGCAGAGTCATGTGCCCGTTGGAGACCGCGCCGAGCTTGATGACCGTGTCGAGCTGTGGCGGCGCGACCCAGGCCACATAGTGCTGCTCCTCCGGGAGGCCGGCCAGGGTGAGCTGTGGCCGGAAGCGGGTACGGCCCTCGGGGGTGACGGAAATGGTGAATGGACCGGCCGAAATCCCAAGCTCGACGCGACCCGAAGCGGCGCGCACGCCCGGAGCGGGCACGAGCTCGAGACAATACAGATCGCGGCTCGGGCCGTGCGGTTCCTGCGGGTCACACGGCCGCGGGTTCACGGGGGCCTGCGCTGCGCCGGTACTTGCCGTGCAGGCCAGCACGATGAGCCCGCGCAACGCCGCGGTCAGCGCTTCCCGGACCGGTTTCATCGCACCGGCAGCACCCCAAACCCCGCGGCCGCAAAGTCGTCGTCCAGCGCGAACGCCTCCCGGATCGCTGCGGCTTCCATGATGAGGAAGCTGCTGCAATCGACCAGGCTCACCTCGCGGCGGTCCGTCCGTCTGAGTCGGGTCACGGCGCGCCGGTGCACGGGCTCGGTGATCCACCACACCGAGAGCAGCGGCGCGACGTGGTCGTCCAGGTCGTGCACGGCGGCGAGGCCCAGCCGGCGCTGGAGCAGCGCGCTGGTCTCGAGCAGCACGTAGTTGCTCGTGATGAGCGGGCGTTCACCGGTCAGGAGCTCGGACCACACGGTCGCGGCTGGCAGATGGCCGCGATCGTCCCGGTCGAACAACGCGTACAAGGCCGAGGTGTCGACGAACACGCTCACGCGCCGAACGCGTCGCTCAAATAGTCGTCGTGCCGCTCGCCGACGTCCGAGCGTCCCGACGCATACTTGCCGACCACCGCCTGCGCCTCGCGCACGCGCTCGGCACGCCCCGCCGACGCTTCGGCGTCCCGCGTCAGGCGATCCGCGACGCAGCGTCGGATGGCTTCAGCGAGCGAAATCCCCAGACGATCCGCCCATCGCCTCAAGGCCCGGTGCTGGCTCTCGGGGAGCTGAATCTGTAATCGTACCATGGTGTCATAGATACGCATCATGGTGAATAAAAGCCAGGTCGCCAATGCCGGAACGGCCGGCGCAGGCTCGCGTGTCATCGCAGCATCTCTCGAAGGATGATGGCATCCTGGCGATCCTGCGGTCGGTCGACGGCTTCCTTGGAACGGAGAATATCCCGAAGGCTGGCGGCGAGCAGCGGGCTGCCGTAGACCTCGAAACGGACCGCGTCCCTGACCAGATCGTCGAAGCCCTCCGTCCCCGAGGGTCGAAACGCGATGTCGAGCCGGCCGGCCGCCGTCGTCAGGTTCCAGACGTTCGCCCGTTGCAGCATGGCGGCGCTGCAGTCAAAGGAGAGACCTTCGGGTACGGCCGCGGTGTAGATCCGTGCATCCAGCTCGCGCAGGGCCGCGGCGAGGCGCTCGACGTTTACGGGATCGCTTGCCGGCGTGATGTCGGCATCCGCGGTCAAACGGGGAAACCCCTGCAGCCGCGCTGCCAGTGCACCGATCAGAACGAACGCCACCCGGTGATGAGCCAGGGTCGTGAACAATCGCTCGGGGTCGAGGGGAGTGGCGTTAGGCACGACGCACCGCCGCAGTGAAGCGACTGGCGTTCGCCACCTCGCGCAGCCGCTCCTCCGGCGTGAGGCTCAGGATGCGGGGAACGTCTTCCAGCATGTGTGAGCCCACGATGGGTCGGACCGCGACGTGGGTATGGAGGTCGTAGCCCGCAGCGGCAACGAGTCGATCCAGGGTCTCCCAGGTCGGGCTCGTCGTTCCCAGCTCGATCCTGGCCACGACCGACTGGGCAGTCTTCGCCCTGGTGGCGAGCTGACGCTGGCTCAATCCGCTGCGCGCTCTGAGCATGCGGATGATCCCGCTGGGGACGCCAGACATGGTTTTCATGATAGCTAATAAGCTATCACCATGCAAGATCAAGCAATCATTTGGCAATCATGCAGTTAACCAGATTTGTCCTAGTTATGCCGGCGACCATCCCGCCCGTGCTCGTGTCGGTCATGCCCCGGTGCGGTCGGCTCCGAACTGGGTGAGCACCTGCGCCGTATCGGCGAATTCTTCCACGATCTGCCGGTCCCCGGTGACCAGCACGACGCCCAGCTCCTGTGCCAGCGCTACGAATTCGCAATCATAGGCCGAGCAGTGGGAGCGTGCGGCCAAGCGCAGCACCGCCTCCGGCGCTACCTCGAACTCGCCTCCAGCCATCAGGTCTCCGGCAGCATCGAACACTTCCAGGGCATCATTCAGGGCCACGTGCCCGCGCCGCATCGCGGTCGCGAGGACGTTGCGGAGCTCGCTGCGCCACAGCAGCGGCGCCGTCCACCGAGGATCGCGTTGCAGGGTACGCCGGGCCTCGGCGGTGTACTCGCCGGGAAGGAAAAGGTAGGCGATGACGTTGGTGTCGACGACGATCACGGACGCCCGGCCGACTTCGCATCCTTCAGGGCCTGCTCGGTCACTGGCGGCATGCGGAGCCGCTCGCGGACGGCATCCGCCCGGGCGAGCATGACTTGGGGATCGGCGCGTTGGCTGCGCAGCGCACGTTCCAGGCAGACCAGCACCTCGCTGTTGATGCTGCGACGGTGCTCGGCGGCGCGCTGTTTGAGCAGGGCGTAGAGGTCGTCGGGAATGCCTTTCAACGTGATCGTAGCCATGATGCTGTGGTCTCGTTGTGGTTTCGAAATGGAACCAAAATGGAAGCTACAGAAGAGCCGTGTCCTGTCAACCCGTCCAGTGCAAACCTCGAGGCGACAGCGCCCGCGTCATCGGTTCTCGTCGCCGGCGGTGACCGACGCCACGACACGCTGGAATCGCTCGTCCGCGCGCGCTGTATCGAAGAACGGATACCGCAGATAAAACCGCAGCCAGGTGGTCGGATTCGCGCGTTCCAGCGTCCGCAGCGCCTCCTCGCGCAAGCCGAGCCGCAGCTGCGCACCGGCCAGCCACGTCGCCCCTTCGTCGAAGAGCGGGATCTGTTGGTGGAGCAACTCCACGTACGCCCGCTCGCCGAACGTTCGCGCCGCGGCTGAATCCCCGACGTACGCGTTGGCGAAGGCGACGAGGGCCAACGCCAGCGACGTGTCGCCGCCACCGCTCGCCCGCAGGCCGTCGGCGACATCGGTGAGGGCGCCCGGGTCACCCTGGAGAGCCCGGATCCCGCCGCGCAGGCTCAACCCGTACGCGAACGCCGGCGCTATCGCGACGGCGCTGTCCATCCAGCGGCGCGCCTCGGCATAGCGACGCTCGGCCAGCATGTCGAGGCCCAGGAAGGCGAGCGTGATGGGACGCTCCGGTTCCAGCTCGAGGGCCCGGTGCGCGGCCTCCCGGAAGCCGGCAGCGTCGCCGGTGCGCAGCCGCACGTTCGCGTGTAACCAGTGCGCTTCCGCCAGCCGCGGGTCGAGCGACAAGGCACGGTCCAGCGATCGCTCCACGCCGACGAACGTGAGGTCATTTCGCTCCGCCCGGGCCGACGCATCCGCGAACCACGCCAGCGCGGACGCCGAGTCGAGGCGCAGCGCCTGCTGCGCGGCGGCGAACGCGAGGCCAATGACACTGTCCCGGGACACCCCCGGCACATGCCAGTTCCAGTTGCGGAACAGCGAATAGACCCAGCCGATCCTGGCGTACGCATCGGCATAACGCTGATCCAGCGCGATCGCGGCCCGGTATTCTTCCACGGCCCGCAAGGCATCCGCTTCGCGGCGGCCGACCATGAGGTAGTTGCCCCGCAGGACGCGGTCGTGCGCCGCCGGATTGCGCGTGGCGCGAGCCGCGAGCGTGGCCCGCTCGCCGGGCAGCAACCGGCCGGCGATCGCCGTCGCCACGGCGCGGGCGACGTCGGCTTCGATGGCGAGGACATCGCCGTCGATCCGGTCATAGCTCTCCGTCCACAGCTGCACGCCGTCCCGCGCGCGCACCAGCTCGACGCCGACTCGCAGCCGACCCGGACCGCGCCGGACCGATCCGTTGACCAGGTGCGCGACCCGCAGGGTCCGCGCCAACGCCTGAGGATCGCCAGTCTGGCCGCGATAGCGACGCATGGTGGTTCGCGACGTCACGGTCAGGCGCTCGATTTGTCCCAGGCGCGTCGTGATTTCGTCGGTGAGCCCGTCCGCCAGGTACGCATCGGCGGTGTCGCGCGAGAGGTTGTCGAAGTAGAGCACGGCGACGGTGTTGGACGGGACCGGGTGGCTGGCGGCGCGGCCCGGGCGACAGGGCGGCGGCGCGCCGTCGGGACATTGCGCGACCAGCGGTCGCCCGAGTGCCACCGTCAGCAGCACGCTCAACGATCGGGCCTTCACGCCACCGCTCCGATCAATCGAGAGAACGTCTCGAGGTCGATATTGCCGCCCGATACGACGGCGACGATCGGCCCCGTTCCCGCCTGTCCCGTCATCGCGGCCGCCAGTCCGAGCGCCCCCGCCCCTTCGGCGATGACGCGCGCCTTCTCGGCCATCAGGCGCATAGCGCGCTTCACGTCCTCCAGCCTCACCACGTGGACGCCGTCCACGACCGGCTTCATCCGTTCCCACATGCGGGGAAACACACTCTTCCCGCCGGCGCCATCGACGAACGTTGCCGTCCATTCCCTGAATACCTGCGGCGATCCCTTCGCGAATGACAAAGCCGCTGGCGCCGCCGTTTCCGGCTCGGCGCCCCACACCTGGATGCCCGGCTTGAGTGCCTTGACGGCGCTGCCCACGCCCGTGATCAGGCCGCCGCCGCCGATCGCCGCGATCACGGCCGTCGTCTCGGGAACGTCCTCCAGGATCTCCAGCCCCATCGTCGCGTGGCCGGCGATAAAGTTGTGATCGTCGAACGGATGAATGAACGTCCCACGGACGCCGGGATAGGAGCGGTCCTCGAGCGCCTGCCAGGCGACTTCGTAGGGCACGGGCACCAGCGTCGCCCCGAGCGCCCGCATCCGCTCGAGCTTGGCGGCGGGCGCGGTTTCGATCGCCACGACGCTACAGGGCACCCCCGCGGCCCGCGCCGCGTACGCGACGCCCTGCCCCGCGTTCCCGGCGCTGATCGTCCACACACCGAGCCGGCGCTCGGCGTCGGACAACTGGGCGACCGCGTTGGCGGCACCGCGCAGTTTGTAGGCGTTGATGGGTTGCAGGGTTTCGAGCTTGAGACGGATGTCGGGATGCCCCGCTCCCAGCTCCAGTCGAACGAGCGGCGTGCGCACCACGATCCCCGCGATCCGGGTGCGCGCCTCCCGAACTTCCTCCAAGGTGATGGGACGGACGGTCTCACATCGCCGCGACATGGCGCTCGAGCAAGACGACGGCCTCTGCGACCTGCCCCATGGCCAGCAGCGTGTAGACGGTGGCCATCCCACCCTGGCCCAGCTCGCGCTCGAAGCGGTAGCGGTCGGCGAGGCTCTCGGTCATGCGCCGCGCGAAAATGCGGGCAAACGGAGTCGCCCGCCAGGTGTGCCCGCGGACCGGTCGAGCCAGTCGGCGTCGGGCACTTGCGCCGGCAGCCGCGCCAGCCCCCCGCCCTCCCCCATCACGATCTTCAGGATGATCTGCCCACGGGCTTCGTCGTGAAGAAGGGATCAAGGATGCGGTTCTGGCGCCATTCGGCTCCAGCCCGCAATCTTTCGATGCCGCGCCCGCGCGCGGCAAACCCCATCTTCGGGAGCGTGAGCTTGAGCTACATCCAAGGCACGGTGCGTGGGCCCGCCGGCCTGGAGCCGGTCCGGTTCCTGATCGACAGCGGGGCGGTCTACTCCCTGCTCCCCGAACAGGTGTGGCGGGCAATCGGCCTCGCCCCCAAGCGCGAGATGGACTTCGCCCTGGCGGACGGGAGCACCATCCGGCGGGCGGTCTCCGAATGCCACATCTCGCTGCCACAGGGCGACGCTCACACACCGGTCGTCCTCGGGCACCCGGGTGACGCAGAGCCGCTGCTCGGTGTCGTGACGCTCGAGATCCTCGGCCTCGTCTTCGATCCATTCCACCGCACGCTTCATCCGATGCGCGCGCTGCTGGTCTGAAGGGATGAACCGTCGAACATTCCTCGGCAGCGCCGCTGCCGCGGCCGCCGTGACCCCGCTCCTGCGCCTCGGGAGCCGCCCGCAGCCCCTCCGGACCAACGGCGCCCGGCTCAACTCCTGGCTCTCCCGCTTCGACTCGATCGGCCGCACGCCGGGCGGCATCAACCGCGTCGCTTACTCCGACGCCGATCTCGCCGGCCGGGCCTTCACCCTCGACCGCTTCCGTGACGCCGGGCTCGATCCAAGGATCGACACCGCCGGCAACATCCGCGGTCTCCTCCCCGGGACCGTCCCAAGCCTTCCCGCAATCCTGATCGGCTCCCACGTGGACTCGGTCACCGACGGCGGGAACTACGACGGACCCGTGGGGTCGTTCGGCGCCCTGGAAGTCGCCCGATCGCTCCGCGAGCAAGGCGTCCGGCTCCGCCACCCTCTGGAAGTCGTCGTGTGGCAGAACGAGGAAGGCGGCACGATCGGCAGCAAGCTCGCGATCGGCGACCTCCAGCCCGCCGACCTCGACAAGATGACCCGCTCGGGCAAGACGATCCGCGAGGGAATCGCCCGCGTGGGCGGTGACGCCTCCCGACTCGCCGACGCGGTCCGGAAGCAGGGCGACCTCGCTTGCTACCTGGAGCTCCACATCGAGCAGGGCGGCCGGCTCGAGCAGGCCGGGCTCCGGATCGGCGTCGTGGAAGGGATCGTCGGGCTCCGCTGGTTCGAGGTCACCGTCACCGGGATGGCCAACCACGCGGGCACGACGCCGATGGACCAGCGGCAGGATGCGATGCTCGCCGCCGCCAAGTTCACCGTCGCCGTGAACGACGCGATTCGTGTCGAGCCCGGCCGCCAGGTCGCCACCGTGGGCCGCGTGATCCCGTCTCCCAACACCACCAACGTGATCCCGGGCCAGGTGGTGCTCACCGTCGACCTCCGGGACCTCTCCCCGGAGACGCTCTCCCGGTTTACCGCGCGTTTCGAGCAGATCGCCCGCGCGATCGGGTCGGCCACCGGGACCCGGTTCGCCTTTGCATCCCTGGTCTCGAGCGAGCCCGCCCTCGCCGATCCGCGAGCCATGGGCTGGATTGATGCCGCCGCGGACGCCCTGCGCCTCACGCGCCAGCGGATGCCGAGCGGCGCAGGACACGACGCCCAGGAGATCGCCCGCATCGCCCCGATGGGGATGATCTTCATCCCCAGCATCGGCGGGATCAGCCACTCGCCGCGCGAGTTCAGCAAGCCGGAAGACATCGCCAACGGAGCCGATGTGCTGCTCAACACGGTTCGCGCGGCGGACGAGGCCCTCTAGCGCGCGGTGGAGGTCGCGCGGTTATGCGTTATTGCGCAACCGTAGTCGAGATGTGTATCATGATGTCATGAATAAGCATCATGACGACAGGCCCAAAGCCAGGGTGGGAGAGCCAGTGCAGGTGTACCTCAACCCGGCGGACCAGCACCGGCTGGAACGGCTCACTGACCTCCTCGAGACGACGAAATCAGACGTGCTGCGACGCGGCCTGGAGGCGCTCGAAGCCCTCACGCGCCGCCGCGGCGGTACGACCACCACCACACCGGCGCCGCTACCCACGTTCCGCGGCCAGGGACTCCATCCCGGGGTCGACCTCGATGACACCGCCAGCCTGCTCGACCTCATGAACGGCGGCGATGCGGCTCGCTGACGTGAATGTCCTGGTCTGTGCGTTTCGTGTAGACGCACCGGGGCACACGGCCCATCGAGACTGGGTCCAGGCGCTGATCTCCTCGGACGAAGCGTTTGCGGTATCGGACCATGTCCTGAGCGGATTTCTGCGCGTCGTCACGCACCCTCGCGTCTTTCACCCCGCAACGCCGTTCGCGGCGGCGCTCGAGTTCGCGACGGCGTTGCGCGACCGACCCAACTCCGTGCCGATTGCCCCGGGGCCACGCCACTGGGGCATCTTCACGCGGTTGTGCCGGGAAGCCGACGCCCGCGGGAATCTCGTTCCCGATGCCTGGCTGGCGGCCTTGGCCATCGAAGCGGGTTGTGAATTCGTCACCACGGATCGAGACTATGCGCGGTTCCCTTCACTGCGCTGGCGTCATCCACTCCAATGAAGCGGACCCACGATAGTCACTTCCGCAGCAGCTGGCGCGCACACATGTAGCCGGGCGTGCCGGCAATCGAGCCGCAGGGATACGACCCCGCGCCACAGTAGGACAGGTTCGGCCAGGAGCCGAACTGATAAAAGTCCCGTTCGGGGTCGGCGGCGAACTGGCGCTCGAAGAAGGTCTGCCCACCGACCAACACCGTGTGATCGAGATTCCCGCCTGGAAAAAGGAAGAGCCGTTGCAGGTCCCGTGGGGTCAACAAGCGGCTCCAGACACAGTCTTCCGGGTTCTCGAGGTGCGCGAACACCTGGGATCGCACGGCGGCCGCCACGTCGGGCAGAACCGCGCCCTCCCGGTCGAGGGCCAGATTCTTGAAGAAGAGCGTCACTCGATCGAAGGCCTCGGTGAGGCCGAGCTGCCGCATCGCCGCGCCTTCGGGATAGATCTGGATGTAGCCGGGTTCGTAGTCGACGTTGTCCGATACGGGACGCAGGGTCGCTCGCTCGAACGCCTCCAGCGTTTCCACCGCGAAGACGAACCGGAACGCCGCGTCGTCGCCGCCGTCCGTCCATACCGCCGGCCGCTGAAACAGCAAGGTCAGCTTGCCACTGCTGCCGAGGAATCGCTTCGCCTCGACCGCACCGGTGAACGCATTGTCGCCCACCATGCGGGCGGCGCTGAGTGGGTCGGTGGCGAAGACGAGTTGGTCGAACGAGAGCTGAGCGGTCTGGGCACCCCGTGAGTAGTGCAGGGTTGCCGCATTCGGGTCGACCTGTTCAACGCGGGAACCCAGCAATACTTCCACCCCGGTCTCGCGATTGATGCGATCCAGTTCCTCGGTGACGCGCCAGATACCGTCCTTCACGAAGCCGTAGTACCCGTCGAACACCGACCCCGAGTCCATCAGCGGTAGCGTGAACGAAGAAAAGGACTCTCGCAGGGAGACCGGACCGCTCTCGGTCACCGTCATCGCCATGTAGATCCGCGTCCGCTCGGCCGTGAAATAGTGATGCAACAGATCCCAGGCACTGCCCGAGATCCAGAGCCGGGTCAGATCCTCACCCAGCCGATCACGCGCCGCGGCCAGCGTCGGCGGAACGGCCCGGCGGTACCCCTCCTGAAGAAACGCCACGACGCGGGCCTCATCGTGTCGGAACGCGGCGACGGCACCCCGCTCTCCCCACCTCAGGGCCAGCTCGCGTTCCAACTCTTCCGGGTCGCGATGAATCCAGGCGCTGGCTTTCGATTCCGGGAAATAGACGCGTTTGGCGTGATTGGGAACGAAGGTCTCCAGCCGCTCCGCTAATCCCGTTTCGCGGAAGATGAAGTCCGGCATGAGGCCAAGAACGGACGCCCCGACGGCATAGCGTTGGGCGCGTCCGTTCACCGTCGCGACATCCGAAATGCAGGCGCCGCCCACCCGCTCGGCGCGTTCGAGCAGCGTCACCGAACATCCGGCCCGCCGCAAGTAGTGCGCGGCCACCAACCCGTTGATGCCGGCACCGATGATCGCGACGCGTGGCGGCGCCGCCATGCGCTAATACCGCCAGCTCGTCGTGTCGGCGCCCGCCGGGTGGTTCGTGCGAATCCGGTCCATGATCCGTGGGATGAACATCTGGGCGTAGCGCAGCCGGCTGTACGCGTTGGGCCGCGTGTGATCGCCGTTCCAGCAGTGCTCGGCCCGCGGCTCGTAGTCGACTTCGGCATCCGCCGGCGGATCGGCGCGCCTCAGGAAATCCTCCACCAGGTAGACGGCGTTGTTCAGGTAGTAGTTGTCCGCCTCGCCGACATAAATGTGCAGCTTGCCGCGCAGCTTTGGACCGAGGGTCGCCCAATCGCGCCGCAGGATGTGGCCGAGATCGTAGTGCTCCCGCCAGTACGCCGCGACGCTCCGATCGATGGTGCCGGTGCGCTTGTCCCAGATCGGCTTCGGGTACCCGTCCGAACCCACCGGGCTGTAGACGGCCTGCCAGATGTCCCACTGTCCGCCCGATGCTCCACGCGCGCTGAGCACCCGCTCGAGCTGGTTGAACTGCGCCAGCGTGACGCTCACATTGCCCAGCCAGTCGCGATGCCCCGGCCGCGGCACGCGCTTCCAGCGGCTCGGGAACCAGTACGCGTTCGTGTCTTCGTAGATGTTCACCACCGTGTACTGGCGGAAATCGATCGGATCCGGGCAGGCGATGTAGGCGCCGTTGAAGTCGTCCGGATAGAACATCTGGACCGCCATCGCTTCCCAGCCGCCGGTGGATCCGCCGTAGGTGAACCGTGCCCATCCCTGGCCGATCCCGCGGAAGCGCCGCTCGATCTCCGGCACGAGCTCGCGCATGATGGCATCGCCAAACGGACCGTTGTTGGCCGAGTTCACCGCGTAGGAATCGTCGTAGTACGGCGTGGGATGCTGGATCTCGACGAGCAGGACGCGGGGGAAGTTGGGCCCGGTCCAATCGAGATAGAATTGCCAGGCCGCCTGCTGCTGAATCCGGTTGTAACCGCCGAGCCGGAATCGGACCGAGGAGTCCGGCACGAGGCTCGGATCCGGCGGGGTCTCGCGCCAGCCACCGATGTTGCCGGGAAAATGCCCGTGATTGATGACGAGCGGATAGCGCGCCCCGGGATGCTCGTCGAACCCCTGCGGCAGGAGGATGTGGGCGCCCAGGAACATCGGGCGACCCCAGAAGTCGCTCAAACGCTTCGACTGGATGCGGATGTGCCGGACGTACTTGGTGTCGGGCGGATCGGCAATCGGCGCGATCTCGGAATCGAGCGCCACGCGAAAGACGTCGGACCGCCTGGGATCGAACGCGATCCAGCCGGGCGCGCTGTACAGATTCCCCGGCTTGCGGTTCCATTGCTGACCCTCCCCGCGATCGGGCGGGAGCTGCACGACGTGTCCATCAGCACGACGGAACGTCTCGTACCGGTTGAGGAGAACCTGAACCCGGTACCGCCCCGCCGGCACGTCGCGCAGGCTCTCGAGCGGGTACCCCTCGGCGCGGCCGTCGACGACCGCGGTCTGGCCGGCGGACCACGCGTCGACGTCCCGCCCGAAAATCAACTGGGTCTCAGAGATGTCCGAGATTTGTTCCCGTGGCTCAGCCGTGGAGTCGGTCGACAGCATGAGGAGCAGGCGTCCGTCGAGCGGCGCGGCGCTCCTCGCTGCCGGAAACGTCACCACAAACCGGGGTCCGGCGGGTGCCGGTGCCCGCTGGGCCACCACCGGTGAAGCCACGAGTCCCACCGCGCAAGCGAGAAACATCTGACGCATCGAAGTCCTCCGAGCGGTCCAGGTGTCTCGGCGCCACCCTCGATCGCGCCCGCCGACGGCAGCGCCGCCCCCGTCGAGTGGTTACCGCGCGATGGGCGACCAGGTCGCCGGCGGATCGAACGCCAACGCGCCCGGGTATTCCAACCCCGCATCCCGCAACACCCGCGTCGGCGCCTTGACGCCGCCCTCACGCAGCGCCTCCGGCGCGAACATCGCGATGGCCCCCTGGTCGAAGGTGAACCAGAGGTTCCCGTCCTCGTCGAACGCCAGGCTCTCCAACAGTCCCGCGGTCGATACCCCGATCTGTATGCTCGGCGTGATTTCGCCGCCGCGCGCCTGCTCCGCGGGCGTGAAGCGCGCGATGACATTGGGGCCGAAGTACGCCACCCACAGATTGCCGTCCCGATCGAACGCCAGCGCATGCGGCGCCGCCAACACGTCGATCACCGGCGGCCCGCTCATGGCCGTGATCGTGACATCAGCCGGGGCGGTCGTCGCAGCGCCCAGGCGTCGGGCGTCGTACCGCAGCACCGTGCTGGGCCGCCCTTCGTTGGCGACCCACAGGTTCCCTGCCGCGTCGAAGGCGAGGCCGAACGGCGCTTCGATTCCGGCAATCGCAACCGCCGGCGTGGGACGACCCGAGGCGGCCAGCTGCTGGGCGGTGAAGCGCACGACGCGCTGCTCTCCGACTTGCGAGATCCAGAGATTGCCGTGCGTGTCGAAGGCCATCCCACGGAGACCATCCGTGGCTGGCCCGCTGAGAATGACCCTGGGTTGGCGATCACCGGGGTCGCCGAGGCCCCACTTGTTGAAGGAGACGAGCGCACCCGGCCCGTCACCGACCCAGAGATGTCCCTGAGGGTCGAATGCCGCCCTGCGGGCCGTTGTCACTCCGGCGAATCGAATGGAGGCGGCTCCGTTGCCGCCAGCCGTCAGCGTCTCCACGTCGTACGCCATGACCGGGCCGCGTTGGTCCGCAACCCAAAGGCGATGGCTGCC
>Ga0187893_10006045_pt1 | contig 21066 bp, 7 predicted proteins | sample MA1701074metaG_FD_139574 | JGI IMG/M metagenome (GOLD analysis project Ga0187893, IMG submission 139574) | White microbial mat communities from a basaltic lava cave in the Kipuka Kanohina Cave System on the Island of Hawaii, USA - MA170107-4 metaG ...
AGAAATTCCCCAAATTGGAGGGACGCGCTCTGTCGCGTCCGATTCGCCAATGCGGTCACGACGGAGCGTGACCCTCCAACTCGCTCTGCGTCAATCTTCTGAATCAAAATGGGGAAGTTCTGATGTCCAGTCCAACCACACGAAAATCAAGGGAAGACTCTTTGGCACTAATCAACCTTCCGCTGCCAGTAATCATCAGCAAGAACTTTGGGGTTTGATTTGCCATGTTGTCCTCCCTCCTGCCAACCATACACCACGACTCGGCTCTGACAAATTTCGCCGCTGTTTCCAATGCGCAACCTGCCCGATTTGCTCATTGTCCTTCCACCGCTCGCCCACCGTCCCTTCAATACCGCTTCCTGACAATCCTACTGACACCTTCTCTTGATTGTGGCGGAAATTGGGGTGATTTTCTTCTGTGCGAGGTGCCGAAAATCTGAGGGGAGTTTTTCGTGCCGTCTGGCGGAACGTCAGCGACCGTGAGGGAAGGACTGCGCGTGCATGCGACGCGAAAGAACGCGCACCCTTGCGCGCTGAACTGTTCAATCTCGACCAATTGCGTCAATACGCCGCCGAACTGGCGCGCAACCACAAGACCGATTCACGAAGCAACTCGGAGAGTCTGTCGCGGCGATTGAAGGAAAATGAGCGGATTCTTGCCGACACCTACGATCTCGTGACCGCGGCGGTCAGGGAAGGCCGCCGCATTTCGCCTGGCGCGGAATGGTTGCTGGACAATTTTTATCTCATCGAGCAGCAGATCGAAATGGTGCGTCGTCATCTGCCGCGCGCCTACAGTCGGCAATTGCCCTGCGTTCGGGACGGACCGCAGTCAGGTCATCCGCGCGTTTACGCCGTTGCGATGGAACTCATCGCGCACGTGGACGGGCGCGTGGACGCGGAGAATCTCACGGCTTTCATCCAGGCCTATCAGACGGTTGAAAAACTCAAGCTCGGCGAGCTCTGGGCCGTGCCCATCATGCTGCGCGTGGCGTTGATCGAGAACCTGAGCCGAGTCTCCTCCTGCATCGCGAGTCGTCGCGTGGGCAGAAATCTCGCGGGCGAATGGGCGAAACGCATGTTGGAAACGGCGGAACAAGAGCCGAAACAACTCGTTCAACTGCTCGCCCGCCTCGCCGCCAGCGAGCCGCCACTCAACAACGCGTTCGTCGAGGAATTCTGCGGAAGATTGCACGGCCGAAGTCCCGCGCTCGCGTTCGTCCTCGCCTGGATTGAGCATCAACTCGCGGAAAAGGGGTTGACCGCCGAGCAGTTGATGCGCGCCGACAGCCAGAGTCAGGCGGCCGACCAGGTTTCCATCGGCAACAGCATCACCAGCCTTCGCGCGCTCGGCGGCATTGATTGGCGCGAGTTTGTCGAGACCCTGAGCGCCGTTGAACACACCCTGCGCGAAGACCCGTCCGATGTTTACGCCCACCAGAATTTTGCGACGCGCGATCAGTATCGGCATTGCATCGAGGCGCTCGCGCATCACTGCGATTACAACGAGGAGGAAATCGCGCGCGCCGCCGTCAAACTCGCCTCCGATGCGCGTAACGCCGCCGCCGATCCGCCAACGGGAAAACGCAGAACGCACGTCGGCTATTATCTGGTGGACAAAGGCCAGCCCGCGTTGGAACGCGCCGTGGGTTTGCGCTGGTCGTCCCAAAGAAAACTCGACCAACTCGGCGCCCGATTTCCCCTGTTCTACTATCTCACGCCGATTGTTGCGCTGACGGCGGGCTTGACCTTCGGCGTGCTGACGCTGCTGCCCGATGCGCGCCTCGATGACTGGCGTTTGTGGGGCATCGCGTTGCTCGTTGTCGCCGCTGTGCTGCAACTTGTCATCTCGCTCGTCAATCTTTTCGTCACCTTGTTCTTCCCGCCGCGTCGTTTGCCGAAACTGGATTTCTCGCGCGGCATCCCGTCCGACCAACGCACGATGGTGGTCATCCCGACCCTGCTGTTCACGCCGAAGACGATTGAGCAATTGCTCGAAGGGCTGGAGGTTCGCTTCCTCGCCAATCGCGACAAAAATCTTTTCTTCGCGCTGCTCACGGATTTTTGCGACGCCGAGGAGGAAACGCGCCCCGAAGACGCGTCGTTGCTCGCACAAGTCCGCGACGGCGTCGCGGCTTTAAACGAAAAATACAGCGCTGCGGGCGAGACGATTTTTTGTCTCTTCCATCGTCCGCGCGTCTGGAATCCGCACGAAAAAATCTGGATGGGTTACGAACGCAAACGCGGCAAGCTGGAACAATTCAACGCCCTTCTGCGCGGCGGCGCGCGCGACGCGTTCTCGGAAATCGTCGGCGACCTCTCGGTTCTGCCGAGCATCAAATACGTCATCACGCTCGACACCGACACGCAATTGCCGCGCGACGCGGGGCGCAAACTCGCGGGCGCGATGGCGCACATTCTGAATCGTCCTGTTTTCCACGAACATTCAGGGCGCGTCGTCGAAGGTTTTTCCATCCTGCAACCGCGCGTCGCAGTGAGCCTGACGGCCGCGTCGGGCTCGCAATTCGCGCGGCTCTTCGCGGGCGAGACGGGGATTGATCCTTACACGCAGGAAGTGTCCGACGTTTATCAGGACGCGTTCGGCGAAGGCTCTTACATCGGCAAAGGCATCTACGACGTGGACGCGTTTCATCGCGCGACGAAAAACCGTTTTCCCGACAACCTCGTTCTCAGCCACGATTTGATTGAAAGTGGTTACGCGCGCTCGGCGCTCATCAGCGACGTGGAACTCATCGAAGACCATCCGTCGAGTTTCACCGTCGAAATGAGCCGACGTCATCGTTGGATTCGGGGCGACTGGCAGATCGCGGGCTGGCTTTTGCCTCGCGTGTCCGCGCGCGACGGCAAACGCGCGCGCAATTCGCTGTCGTTGCTCTCGCGGCTCAAGATTTTCGATAACCTCCGTCGCAGCCTGCTGCCGCCCGCGATGCTGCTGTTGCTGCTGTTTGGGTGGGCACTGTTTCCAACGCCCGTCGGTCTGTGGACGACGTTGGCGCTGACCGTCGCGTTTCTGCCCGCGCTGCTGGCGTCGCTGGTTGAGTTGTGCCGCAAACCCCGTCAACGCGCCTGGCGCATGCATCTCGCGACGACCATCCGATCGCTCGGCAGCCAACTGGCGCGGCTCGCTCTCGCGCGGCTGTTCATCCCCTACCGCGCGCTTGTCAACGCGGACGCGATCCTGCGTTCGGGCGCGCGCATGTTGTTCACGCGGCGCGGCCTTCTCATCTGGCACGCGCGCTACTACAACGGGCGTAACGAGTGCGCGACCTTCGTGGATTTTCTCAGGGAAATGTGGATCGCGCCGCTGCTGGCTGTTGGAGTGGCAATCTGGCTCGCGGTCGTGAATCCCGCCGAACTGCTGGTCAGCGGCGTGCTGCTCGCGCTGTGGTTGGCTGCGCCGCTCATCGCGTGGCGCATCAGCCTGCCGCTAAAACCCGCTGCGGAACTACTGTCGGAACATCAACGCGCGTTTCTCCATTCCGTCGGGCGCAGGACGTGGCGGTTCTTTGAAGTGTTCGCCAACGAGGAGGAACACTGGCTGCCCCCCGACAATTTTCAGGAAATTCCCTCGCCCGTCATCGCGTCGCGCACCTCGCCCACGAACATCGGACTCGGTTTGCTGTCCGCGCTCGCCGCGCGCGATTTCGGTTTCATCTCAAACGGGCGTTTTTTGGAGCGCGTGGAAAAAACATTTTCCACCCTGGAAAAACTGGAGCGGTATCGCGGGCATTTTTACAACTGGTATGACACGCGCACGTTGAAACCGTTGCCGCCGCTTTACGTTTCGTCAGTGGACAGCGGCAACCTGGCGGGAAGTCTGTTCACGCTGCGCATCGGGTTGCAGGAACTCAAGCATCAGCAGGTGTTCTCGCCGCACGTGTTTGAAGGACTGCGTGACACCCTGCAAGTGCTGTCCGAAATCAATTCTTCGTCGTCCTCCGAGTCGAAGCCGCTCAAACAGGCACAGGAAAAACTCAACCAAACGCCCGTCACGCTTTCGGCGGCGTTGTCGCTGTTGCGGGAATTGAAACAGGACGCGTCGGAATTGGTTCGCTCCATGTCCGATGGCGAAAACGGCTTGGCGAAATGGTGGGCAGAAGATTTCGAGCGCGCGCGCCGCGACGCGGAAGAGGATTTGTTGTTCATCGCGCCGTGGGCGCAATCAGTGGCGCGTCATCGCGAATCGGCGTCGCCCGAATCAGAATCCACGGGCCGATGGCAGTCGCTGGACGAAATCCCCACGCTGATGGAATTGGTGGAATCGAAAGCCGACGAAATCGCCGAAGACGCGCGCGAACATGTCTGTGACGCCGCAAAACGCGCCGCGCAACGGATGCAGTTGATTGACCGTCTCGCGCAGCAATGCAGCGAGTTCGAGCAGATGGATTTCAGTTTTCTGTTCGACCGAGGGCGCGATCTGCTCGCCATCGGTTACAACGTCACCGACCGCCGCCGCGACCGTTCTTATTACGATCTGCTCGCGTCCGAGGCGCGGCTGGGGAGTTTCCTGCTCGTCGCGCAAAATCAATTGCCGCAGAAACACTGGTTCGCGCTCGGGCGATCGTTCACGGGGCGCGATGGTCGGGCGGCGCTGATTTCGTGGAGCGGCTCGATGTTCGAATATCTCATGCCGCTGCTGCTGATGCCGAATTACGAAGGGACGCTGCTTGCCAACACCTGCAAAGCCATCGTCGAGCGCCAGATCGAATACGGCCGCCAGCGCGGCGTGCCGTGGGGCATTTCCGAGTCGTGCTACAACGCGACGGATTTGCGCCGCACGTATCAGTATCGCGGGTTCGGCGTGCCTGGGCTGGGCATCAAGCGCGGGCTTGCTGACGACCTTGTCATCACGCCGCACGCGACGACGCTGGCGTTGACAGTTGCGCCGCGCAAGGCGTGCGAGAATCTCGAAACGCAGGCGGACTGCGGTTTTCTGGGCGAGTTTGGATTTTACGATGCGATTGATTACACGCCGCACCGCGTGCCGCGCGGCAAAAAGTTCGCCATCGTCCGCAATTTCATGGCGCACCACCACGGCATGACGATGCTGTCGCTCGCGCACGTGCTGCTCGACCGACCGATGCAACGGCGGTTTGCATCCGACCCGCTCGTCAAATCGGCGGAACTGCTCTTGCAGGAGCGCGTCCCCGCCGTCACGCCGCTGCTGCATCCGCACACGGCGGAAGTCAGCGCGGCGACGAAACCCGCCGCCGAAGAACCGTCGGCGCAACGAACGTTCAACGACCCGAACACGCTGTTGCCCGAAGTGCAGTTGCTTTCCAATGGCGGTTATCATCTCATGGCGACGAATGCGGGCGGCGGTTACAGCCGTTGGAAAGATCTGGCGTTGACCCGCTGGCGCGAAGACGCGGCGCGCGACCATTGGGGCGCGTTTTGTTACGTGCGCGACGTGAAGAGCGGCGCATTCTGGTCGAACACGCACCAGCCGACGCTCGCCAAAGCGGACAGTTACGAGGCGATTTTTCAGCAGGCGCGCGTCGAGTTTCGGCGGCGCGACAACGAAATCGAGACGCACACGGAAATTTGCGTGTCGCCCGAGGACGATGTGGAAATCCGCCGCGTCACGCTGCGCAATTGGTCGTCGCGCAAACGAACCATTGAGTTGACGAGCTACGCCGAGGTCGTGCTCGCGCCGCTCAACGCGGACCTCGCGCATCCCGTGTTCAGCAATCTGTTCGTGCAAACGGAAATCCTGCGCGACCGCGAGGCGATTCTTTGCACGCGCCGTCCGCGACAACCCGACGAAAAACCGCCGTGGCTGCTGCACTTGATGGCCGCCGCTGGTGAAAACTTCGGCGAAATTTCCTTTGAGACCGACCGCGCGAAATTCATCGGGCGCAATCGTTCGGCGGCGAACCCGCTGGCTTTTGAAAAAATCGAACGCCTCTCCAACAGCGACGGCGCGGTGCTCGATCCCATCGTGAGCGTTCGTCGCAGCGTCACGCTCAAGCCCGATGAGTCCGTCGCGTTCACCGTGATTCTCGGCGCGGCGGACTCGCGCGAGCGCGCGATGGAGTTGGTCGAAAAATATCGCGACCCGCGATTCGCCGAGCGCGCGTTCGAGATGTCGTGGTCGCACAGCCAGATGGTGTTGCGGCATCTCAACGTGAAGGATTCGGACGCGCAATTGTATTCGCGGCTCGCAGCATCAGTGTTGTTCGCGAATCCGCTTTATCGCGCCAATCCGAGCGCGCTGGCGCGCAATCGTCGCGGGCAATTGGGGCTGTGGAGTTACGGCATTTCAGGCGACCATCCGATGGTGCTCGTGCGGATTTCCGACGTGAATCGCGTCGAGTTGGTGAAACAGGCGCTTCAAGCGCATGCGTTTTGGCGCGAGAAAGGGCTGACCCTTGACCTTGTAATTCTCAACGAGGATTTTTCGGGTTATCGGCAGGCGTTGCACGACCGCATCACGGGCCTGATCAACGCGGGCACGGAATCGCACATGGTGGACAAACCAGGCGGCATTTTCGTGCGCCGCAGCGAGCAAATGTCCGAGGAAGACCGCGTGCTCTTCCAATCCGTCGCGCGCGTCGTGCTCACTGACACCGCCGAGACGCTCGCGGAACAGGTCGAACGCCGTTCGCCGTCGGAGCGCAAGCCGCCGCAATTTTCGCCGACGCGTTCCGCCGCCGAGGAAACCGAGACGTCGGAGACGCCGCTCCGCGAGCAAACCTATTTCAACGGCATAGGCAGTTTCACGCCCGACGGACGTGAATACATCACGACGCTCAAACGAGGCCAGACGACGCCCGCGCCGTGGTCGAACGTCATCGCCAACGCGCACATCGGCACAGTCGTCACCGAAAGCGGCGGCGCTTACACGTGGGTGGAGAACGCGCACGAATTTCGTCTCACGCCGTGGCACAACGACCCGTTGACCGACGCGAGCGGCGAGGCGTTTTATATTCGCGACGAGGAAACGGGGCGGTTCTGGTCGCCGACGCCGCAGCCCGCGCGCGGTCGCGCGCCTTACGTGTCGCGTCACGGTTTCGGTTACAGCGTGTTCGAGCACGCCGAGTCGGGTATCCGCTCGGAAATGTGGACTTACGTCGCGACGGATGCGCCTGTGAAATTTGTTGTCGTGAGACTGCGCAACCAATCGCGGCGCGCGCGGCGATTGTCTCTCACGGGCTTCTGGGAATTGGCGCTGGGCGAATGGCGGCACACGAACGCGATGCACATCGTGACGGAGACCGACCCGCACACGGGCGCGTTGTTCGCGCGCAATCCATACAGCCGAGAATTTTCCGACCGCGTGGTGTTCGCGAACGTGAGCGAATCGCGGCAGACGGTGACAGGTAACCGCATGGAATTTCTTGGCCGCAATGGATCGCTCGCGCGTCCTGCCGCGTTGAAGCGAACGCAACTTTCAGGAAAAACGGGCGCGGGGCTTGACCCGTGCGCGGCGTTGCAGACGCAACTTGACCTGGGCGAGGGCGAAGAGCGCGAAATCGTTTTTCTGCTCGGCGCAGGGCGCAGCGTCGAGGAGGCGCAGCACCTCGTCCAGCGGTTTGGCGGCGCGGGCGGCGCGCGGCAGGCGTTGGAGCAAGTGTGGAATTTTTGGAATCGCACGCTCGGCGCGGTGCACGTTGAGACGCGCGATCCTGCGGTGAATTATCTGGCGAACGGCTGGCTGCTCTATCAAGCGCTGTCATGCCGATTCTGGGGACGGAGCGGTTATTATCAATCGGGCGGCGCGTTCGGTTTCCGCGACCAGTTGCAGGATTCGTTGGCGCTGTTGCATGCCGCGCCGTGGTTGACGCGCGAACATTTGTTGCGCTGCGCGGGTCGGCAATTCCACGAGGGCGACGTGCAGCATTGGTGGCATCCGCCTGTCGGGCGCGGGGTGCGGACGCGATTCTCGGATGATTATTTGTGGCTGCCGTTCGCGACGTGTCGTTATGTCGAGACGATGGGTGACACGGGCGTGTTGGATGAGCGTGCGCCATTTCTCGAAGGCCGTCCACTCACGACGGACGAGGAGTCGTATTACGATTTGCCGCAAACCTCGGCACAGACGGCGACGCTTTATGAGCATTGTGTCCGCGCGATTCGGCGGGGCTTGAATTTCGGCGAGCACGGTCTGCCGTTGATGGGTAGCGGCGATTGGAACGATGGGATGAATCTCGTCGGCATTCGCGGCAAGGGTGAAAGCGTGTGGCTGGCGTTTTTCCTCTGCGACGTGCTGCGGCATTTCGCGAAGTTGGCGCGACTCAAGGGCGACGAGGAATTCGCCAAAACATGCGACGAGGAATCCGCGACGTTGCGCGAGAACATCGAGCAACACGCGTGGGACGGCGGTTGGTATCGGCGCGCGTTTTTTGATGACGGCGCGCCGCTCGGCTCGAAGGAAAACGATGAGTGCCAGATTGATTCCATCCCGCAAAGCTGGTCGGTGCTCAGCGGCGCGGGGGATGAATCGCGGAGTCGAGAGGCGATGGAAGCGGTTGCGGAACGTTTGGTGCGGCGCGATGAGCGGCTGGTTTTGTTGTTCGACCCGCCGTTCGACAAGGGCGTGTTGCAACCTGGCTACGTGAAAGGCTATCCGCCTGGCGTGCGCGAGAACGGCGGGCAATACACGCACGGCGCGATTTGGGCGGCGATGGCGTTTGCGGAACTCGGCGACGTGGAACGCGCGTGGGAATTGTTCGCGCTGATGAATCCGATTCATCACGGCGCAGGCGCGGAGGCTATCGCGACGTATCACGTTGAACCTTACGTGGTGGCGGCAGACGTTTACGGTGTCGCGCCACACACGGGACGCGGCGGTTGGACGTGGTATACGGGTTCGGCGGGTTGGATGTATCGGTTGATTGTGGAGTCGCTGCTCGGGCTGCGACTGGAAGCGGACAAATTGCGCGTGCGCCCCCGCATTCCCGCGTCGTGGGATGCGTTCAAAATTCATTATCGCTATCGCGAGACGTTTTACCACATCACCGTCAAACGCGACGCGGGGCTTTCTGAAGGTGAAACGAAAATCATCGTGGACGGAGCGCAGCAATCTGACGACGCGATTCATTTGGTGGACGACCGCAAAGAACATCACGCGGAAGCGCGTTTTTGTGAATCAGCAGCCAGTCACGATGAGAAAGAGGAGAAGCCCGTCGCCCAAGCTTCTTGAGAGTCTCTCGTAAATCTTACGGCGCAGCGAAGAAACGGAGTGCCATCGCTGTCAGGACGAAGCCGATGACGGCAAGCCTCAGAGGGAAGCCGCTGAGGCGGAATTTGCAAGCCAACGTGCCGCGCGCAAAGTCATCCACGGTTCGCGCGACCCGACTCGCGTCGGCGCCACGCGCGTCGTGGACATGCTCAGCGGCGAACCACCCCCGCGCATCTGTCAGTTCGGATTCACCTCGCGGGCGACGACATGGGATTCGGAGAATTGGTCGCCGACGCGCGCATGCACCGTCTGCTGGGCGCGCAATGGTTGTGCGACGACGCCAGCAATCTCATCCACCTCCCCGCCTACGCCATCGAACACCAACACACCGTCAACCCACTTAGAGCCTCTCCTAAAACCCAATCCTAACAATCGGTGGCACGGGCGTCCCTGCCCGTGTCAGCCACAGGCACGGAGTCCTGTGCCACCAAGTTTTAGGATAGGTTCTTAGCCGCAGCGGAATACTATCACCCACTAAGACGGAGTTAGAGCCGCCAACAAAGCTTCGAACGGAACGCTCACGCGTTCCGCTCCGAAACGGATGGGAGCGGAATCGGTCACGATTCCGTCGGCTTTGATAGGCGCTCTTAGAACCGCCAACAAAGCTTCGAACGGAACGCTCACGCGTTCCGCTCCGACGCGGATGGGAGCGGAATCGGTCACGATTCCGTCGGTTTTGATAGGCGCTCTTAGTGTCATCACTGGCTGAAAAGCTGTGCAGCAAACTGCGGCAATCAAAAACCAATCCCGCGTCAGAGTGAGCACAACTGGCGGAGGGGGTGGGATTCGAACCCACGAGGGCCTTGCGACCCTACTGGTTTTCGAGACCAGCTCTTTCAACCGCTCAGACACCCCTCCGTGCGGTGGACGGCGACGAATCTACGAGGGGCGCGGACGAACGGCAAGCAGAACGTCAAAAGCCTGCAAGAGCGGCGCGACCTGATTTTCGCTCGTTCACAATCTGATTTTCCAACCTTCCGAGTCCCTCAATCTCAATCGCCACGCGGTCGCCTGCCTTCATGAAAATCGGCGGTTTGCGGAAGACGCCGACGCCTGGCGGTGTGCCCGTGGAAATGATGTCGCCCACCTCCAGCGTGATGGTCTTCGACAAAAAACTGACGATGTGCGGGATGCTGAAGATGAATTGGGACGTGCTGGAATTTTGCATCAACCCGCCGTTGAGCCAGAGTTGCACGCGCAAGTTGTGAGGGTCGGGAATTTCGTCCTTTGTCACCAGCCACGGACCGCACGGCGCGGAAGTGTCGAGCGATTTGCCGCGCACCCATTGTTTGTCGCCGTATTGGATGTCGCGTGCGGTGACGTCGTGGAAAATCATGTAGCCCGCGACGTGCGCCATCGCGTCCTCCTCGCGGATGAGTTTGCCGCGTTTGGCGATGACGAACGCAAGTTCCGCCTCGAAATCCAACTGCTGCGTCGCGGCGGGTTTGACGATGGGCGCGTTATGACCGTTGAGGCAGGTCTGGAATTTGGTGAAGATGATGGGGCGTTCGGGAATCGGCGCGTTTTGTTCGAGACAATGGTCGCGGTAATTCTGCCCGATGCAGATGATTTTTTGCGGGTTGAGAATCGGCGCGAGCAATTTCGTTTTCGCCGTCGGCGACGCGATAACCGACATCGCGCGTTTGTCCTGCGACAGCGCGCGCGCCAGCACCTCGATTTTCTTGAGCACCGCCAGTCCGCGCCGTCCCGTCGCAAGGAATGCGCGCAAATCCGCCGTGTCCGCCGACACCAGCGGCACGGGGTCTTTCTTGTGAAAATGCCGCAACGCATCCTGCGCGTCCACGATCCATTTGTCGCAAACAATGCCGAGCCGCGCTTCGCCTTTTTTCTGGAAGGTGACAAGTTTCATGGGGCGCGAGTGTCATCGGGCGGCGGCGAAGGGTCAAGAGTTTGTAGTCGTAGTTTATAGCTGGTAGCTGAGGGATAAACCACAAAGACACGAAGGCACAAAGGCGGAGGGCCTGCTGAACCGCAGATGGCGCGGAGGACAGCCGCACTATAACACGGCGGTCATTTCAGGGCGGCTTCGGTTTCGGCGCGGAGTTTTTCCTGCAACTCGCGCAGTTCGGCGTAATCGGGGGAGAGTTTCATGGCGCGGTCTTTTTCGAGGAGTGCCGTCCATTGGGCGCGGTAGCCGTTTTTCTCCCAGATGCCGAGCCACGTCTTGATGATTTTGGCGACGGAGGAATGGGTTTGCGCGGCGAGGAGGTGGAGGAAGGCGCAGCCCATGGAGTCGGTGATTTCGTTGACGAGTTGTGTGGCGATGATGTTGCGGCGCAACGGGTGTTGGCGCGGGGCGTCGGGGAACCGTTCGACCACGGCGCGAGGGAAGTAGTCGAGGAGGAAGCGTTCAAGCGCGGGGTCGTCGAGGGAAAGGGCTGCGGAAGTCACAGGCGGGGACGCCTGTGCAACCGAATTTGTGGTCGAAGCCACAGGCGGGACGCCTGTGCCACCATTTGGTTTTGCGTTGTCGAATGCGAGGAGGATGTCGTTGACCCAGATTTTGCTGGTGGCGAGGAGGACGGCGAGTTCGGGGCGGCTAAGTCCTACGTAATCCTTCTTGCGCCGCTCCAAATCCTCGGCACTGGGCAGCCGCTCCAACGCGCGGTCGAGCGCACCCCATTCTTCGAGGCGTCGCATGAGACTGACGTAATCGTCGAGATGCGTCTGGCTGCGGATTTGGTCGAGGGCGAGCGCGAGGGATTGCGTGAAATTGTCGCGCAACACGGCGGCGCAGACGTCGTTGGTGATGTCGCGCAACAACCGATTGCGTTCGTCGCTGGAAAGTCGTCCCTGACGCACGAGCGGCTGAAGCAAAATCTTGAGGTTGACCTCGTGGTCGCTGGTGTCCACGCCGCCCGAATTGTCTATGAAATCGGTGTTGATGCGCCCGCCGCGCATGGCGAACTCGATGCGCGCGAGTTGCGTGAAGCCGAGGTTGCCGCCTTCGCCGACAACGGCGCAACGAAGTTCGGGCGGGTTCACGCGCACGGCGTCGTTGGCGGAATCGGCGGCGTCGGTGTGTTTTTCGGCGGACGCCTTGACGTAAGTGCCAATGCCGCCGTTCCAGAGCAAATCCGCCTTCATCTTGAGAATCGCGCGGATGAGCGATTCGCCGTCGAGGGATTCCTCCTTGACGCCGAGAGCGGCGCGCGCTTCAGGGCTGAGCTTGATTTCCTTCGCCTGCCGTTTGAACACGCCGCCGCCCTTGCTGATGAGTTTCGCATCGTAATCGCCCCACGATTTGACGGCGCGGAAAAGGCGTTCGCGTTCCGCGTAGGATTTTTCGGGATCGGGATTTGGATCGAAAAAAATCTCCTTGTGACTGAACGCGGCGAGCAGCTTCATTTTGCGGCTTTGCAGTGAGCCGTTGCCGAACACGTCGCCGTCGGGACTGCCAATGCCAACGGCGGTGAATGCGTCTTTTCGCGTGTCCTTGCCGAGTTCGCGGAAATGACGCTTCACACACTCCCAACCGCCGCGTGCCGTGATGCCGAGCGCCTTGTGGTCGTAACCCTGCGAGCCGCCCGACGCGAACGCGTCGCCGAGCCAGTGGTTGTATTCGAGGGAAATCTTGTTCGCCGTGTCGGAAAGATGCGCGGTGCCCTTGTCGGCGGCAACGACGAAATAGGGGTCGTCCTCGTCGTAACGGACGCAACGCGGCGGCGGGATGATTTTGCCGTCCACGGTGTTGTCGGTCACGTCGAGCAACGCGCGGATGTAACTGACGTATTGCTCGCGCAAATCGTCGGCGGGCGACGGCGGTTGCGCGGGACGCAGCGCGCTGAGTCCGCCGCGCGCGCGGATGACGAAACCGCCCTTCGCGCCCGTGGGGACGATGGGCGCGTTTTTGACCTTTTGCGTTTTGACGAGACCGAGAATTTCCGTGCGGAAATCGTCGTGACGGTCGCTGAACCGCAACCCGCCGCGCGCCACCTTCCCCGCGCGAAGATGGCAGCCGTCGAGCCGCGCGCTGTGGACGTAAATTTCGCGGAACGGGCGCGGCGCGGGAAGCTGGTCAATGCGGGCGCAGTCGAACTTGAGCGCGATGGGGTGTCTGTGCTCTTGAAAAAAATTCGTGCGCAGCGTCGCGTCCACGAGATTGAGGAATCCCTTGAGGATGCGGTCGTGCGCGATGCTTTCAACGCTGCGGACGCTTTCGAGGAAGGCGCGCTGTAATTCGGGCAGCCGTTTTTGCGTGCGGACTTCGGGCGGACCGAATTTCTTTTCGTCGGGGTCGAACTTGGCGCGGAACAGGTCGAACAACTCGCGCGCGATTTGCGGGTTTTGGATGAGCGCCTGTTCTGCGAGATGGCGCGTGGGGACGATGTTGATCTGGAACGCAAAATTGCGGTAGGCGCGCAGCAAATCCACTTCACGGGCGGAAAGCCCCGCCGAGACCACGAGCGCGTTGAGCGCGCCGTCGTCCTCGTCGCCTGTGGTGACGGAGAGCAGCGCGGGCGCGAGCAGCGGTTCGAGGGAAGCGAGGTCGAGCGGTTCGCCGCGCGCGTTTCGGACGAAGAATTGCAGGATGTGCGTGGGCGGATGCCCCGCCGCTTTGATGGAGACGGGGACTTGCTCGATGACGCGCAGGCCGAAGTTGTTGAGTGTAGGGACAATTTCGCTAAGCAACCAGCGCGCGCCGTTGAAATAAAATTTGAGGATGGTGAAGCGCAGCGCCTCGCGTGAGCCGTTGAGCATCCCGACTTGCGGACGGTTTGTGGCAAAAAGTTTCTCGATGACATCCACGTCAGCCACGGCTTCAGCGGCGCGCACGACGGCGGTGTAATCGGGCGGGAATGCGTCAGCGTAGCGGGCGTGCAGTGCGTCGCCGCGCTGCTGACCGTGTTTTTCAATGAGCCGTGTGTGGAGCCGCTCCTGCCAACTGCGCGAGGCCTCTTCGACGCCCGTTTGCAGCGACTCTCGCAATTTCGGGGTAACGAGGGAGCCGTCGGCGGCGAGCGTGAAATGCAGGCGCGTCTGCTCGTGCTCGCCCATGACGAGATGAAATTCGAGAACGGAGCCGCGGCAGTTTTTTTCGAGGAGCCGTTGGATGGCGAGGCGCACTTCTTCGGAGTAACGCCAGCGCGGCATCGTGACGATTGCGGCGATGCCGCGGCGCATCGGGTGCGGGCGGATGTGGATGCGCGCGTCGTCGCGACCGAAGACGCGCATGATGGCGCGGATGTCCTGATGGAGTTCGGGCAGCGAGGATTCAAAAAGAATTTCCTTGGGGAAGCTGTTGAAGAGGACGGTGATTTCCTTGTAGTCGTGCGTGCCTGCGAGGACGCCTTCGATGGCGAGGATGGTTTGGAGTTTGCGGCGCAGGACGGGGATTTGAGCGGCTTCCTGTTTGTGCGCCTGGGAGGTGAACAAGCCGAGGAAACGGTGTTCGCCGACGTAGCGACCGCTGGCGTCGAGTTTTTTGATGCCGATGTAGTCCATCGGCACGCGGCGGTGGACGACGCTGGGAGTGTTGGTCTTGGCGACGAGAAGCAGCGGACCGCCTTCGATGCGGGCGCGGAGGTCGGCGGGGATTTCGTCAAGCGGAACGGGCTGCGCATAGGTGGAACGGTCTTCGCGGCGGAGGATGCCCTGACCTGACCCGCGCGCGGCGACAATCATGCGGCGTCCGTCCTTGTCGAGGAGGTCGTAACAGCGGTAACCGAGAAGCACGAACGCGCCGCTGAGCAGCCAGTCGAGGAAGTCGTGGATTTCGCGCAGTTCAGCCGCCCATTCGTCGGCGTCGAACGTCTCGCTCTCGGCAATCGCTTGCGGCGGACGCGCGAGTCGGGCGAGGGTGTGCGCGACTTCGCGGACGCGCTGCTGCATCGCGGGAAAATCGTCGGTGGCGAGGATGACGTCGCCGAGGCAGGAGATGATTTCGGCGGCAAGGTGTTCTCGCTGTTGCGGGTCGGCGATGCGCTCGATTTCCCAATGCAGGAACGATTCGCGGCTGGCGCGTGTGTTGTCGCGGTCGGCATCGGAACGCGCCTGCTGGAGGGAGACGATCCGTTTGTCGTCGCCGCGCGTGACGGAGAGGATGGGGTGCAGGACGTGAAAAAATCGGATGCGATGGTGGTCGAGCAGTTCGCGGATGGTGTCGAGGATGAACGGGCGGTCGCGGAGGGTGACTTCGACGACGGTGTAAGGCGAACGCCAGCCGCAGACGGCGGGGTCGGGATTGACGACGCGCACGCGAATGGGTTGGTCGGTGGCGGCGGCGAGGAATTCAAACGCGTCGGCGGCAAGCGCGCGGAGGGTTTCGTCGTCGTGAAGGCTGTGAAATTCGGCGGTGGCGCGGACGAAGAGGGCGTCGGCAAAACGGGAGAGCGGGTTGGACGGGAGCGAGGGGAGCAGCGCGGGAGGGGGCGTGGACTTTTTCGCGGCGCGCGGGGCGTGACGTTTTGGGGCGGCGCGTTTGGAAATGGCGGGGGAAGATTTTTTCAATGCGGTGGCGCGGTGTTGCGAACGTTCTTGCGAAAGACGCGGCAGGTTAGCATCTGACGGCGCGGGCAATCAAGAGCGAGTGTGGAGGCGCGGCGCGATGAACTGGTGGAGGCGGTGGGAATTGAACCCACGTCCCCTGCGGAAGCGGCGGTGGTTTCTACATGCTTGTTTCGTCATTGGTTCTCGCGGGCGGAAATTCCGACGAACAGGATTAACCGACCGCCAGCCTTCAGTGTGTGTCTCGCTCGCTTCCCTGAAGACATCGGATTTGAGCCAGTCCCGAAATAATCGGGACTTTCAGCCTGCTGGTGTCGCCGCGCTCCGCGAGCAGGCGTAACGGGCGCGACGTCGCGGTCAATTAAGCCGCGAGAGCCAATTCTTCGTTGGCACTTATGGTTTTGCCAGGTTTTTTACGAGGCCACCTGACATCCTCGGCATGCCGCCAACACCTTTTCCCCAGAGTCGAATCCAGTCGCCCCCAGCGAAATGTGCGCGCGGGAAGAAAGTAGCGGGAGTTGCCGCGATTGCAAGTCGGTTGAAGCGCGAGGGGCGCGTCAATACACGTCTTCGGGCTGGTCTTGAGGCGCGCCGCCGCCAGGTTGCGGGGGCTTGGGTTTGCCGTCTTTGCCGTATGCCTGATACGTGTAGTAGTAGGAATAGTAGTAGGGGTAGTAGTAGTAGTAGCCCACGCGGCCGATATCGAGGTTGTTGAGCATGAAGCCCACGAGGTTGGCGCCACGTGCAAGCAGGCTGTCCTTGGCGGCGCGGACGAAGCGGCGCGAGGTGTGACCCGCCCACACGACGAGGAGCAAGCCATCCACGATGGAACTGAGGATGGCGGCGTCGGAAATGCCCATTGCAGGCGGCGCGTCAATGAAGATGCGGTCGTATTTGCCGCGCGCCCATTCGATGATTTCCTTCATGCGGGGGCTCAGGAGGAGTTCGGCGGGGTTGGTCGGGTATTCGCCCGTGGAAATGATGTCGAGGTTTGGAACTTCGGTGTGTTTGATGAGGTCCTCAGGTTGTTTTTCGCCCTTGAGGTAGTCCGCCATGCCAGGCGTCTTGGGCAGGTCGAAGTAGCGGTGGAGTTCGCCACGGCGCAGGTCGCAGTCAATGAGCAACACGCGTTCGTTCGCCTGGGCGAAACCGATGCTCAGATTGAGCGCAGACGTGGTCTTGCCTTCGAGGGGCACGGCGCTGGTCAACATCAAAACCTTCAGTTTGTCCTTGGGCGCCGCGAACAACACAGCGGAACGCACCATGCGGTAGGCTTCCGCAATGCCGCTCTGCTGGCTGAGATTGTGCAGGAGGTGCGTCTTGAGGTCTTCCGCCTGCCAGTGCGCGGAGGGAACCATTCCGAGGAACGGCAGTTTGAGGTCGCGCTCGACTTCTTCGGCGACTTTGATGGAATCGTCCACGTATTCAATGAAGAAGGCGAGAACGATGCCGATGCCCAACCCGAAAGCCGCGGAGAGCAGCAGCCCCGTGCGATAACGCGGGCCCGAGGCGCTTTCGGGCGTGTTGGCGCGCTCCTGAATCTGGAATGGCTCGCGCGATTGGGCGAACCTCATCTCGACCTGGCGGATGCGGTTGATGCGATCGTTGTATTCTTCGCGAACCTTGTTGTGCTTGGCTTCAAGCTCGGCGTAGGTCTTGAGCTTGCGCTGGGTCTCGGCAACACGTCCTTCGAGTTCGGCGATTTCCCTTGCAACCTGATCGCGCTGGGCGCGAACAATCGCCACTTCCGTCTGGAACCGTTGCTGGGCAACCAGCAACTCCTGCTTGATGAGACCGTCTATGGCGTCAATTTCGCGGCTGAGTTCGCGCACGACGGGGTGGCGTTCCTTGTAAAGTTCCTGGAGCAGGAGTTCGCGCCGTTCGGCGAGGAGTCCCCGCTGTTTCTTGTAATTGTAGTAAGCATCATTCGCAACGGAAGGCGGCAGCCCGCGTTGGACGTTGGCGGCAGCCTTGGGTTGGTTTGCATTTTCCTTGTCGTCACCCTTGTCTTGAACCCCTTCCTTGACAAACACACCGCCGAAAATGGCGTCAGGGTCGTTGACCCAGAGCCGCTCGCGAATCTCCATCTCGATGAGTTGGTTGCGGAGTCGGTCGCGCTGGGTGTAGAGGTCCATGAGCCGCCGCTCGTCCAGCAGGTTGGCGTCCTGAATATTGTGCAGTTTTTGCGCTTCGCGGTAGTCGCGCTGGGCTTTTTCCGCTTCATCCATTTCCTTCTTCAGGCTGGCGATGGTGACTTTGACTTTTTCAGTTGCCCGTTCCAACTCGTCGGTGAGTTGTTTGCGTTTGAAGGCGATGAATTCGTCCGCCCATTTGTTGACGAAATCGCGGGCGAAACCCTTGTCCAAGCTCTCGACCGAAAGGGTGATGACCGTCGAGCCGCCCTTGCCCGACTGGGCGCCCATGGTCTTGATGAACCGCGCGCGCACTTCCGCCGCGCTGCCCGCATTGGGAGGCATATTGCGTTCCTGGATGACTGCCGCCAACGCGCGATTGATGAGTTCTTCGCTGCGGAGATTTTCAAGGGCGTTGGGAACGCTGGCACGGGCGCGGGCTTCCGCAAGCCTGATGGGGTCGTCAATATCAATCCCTGGCTGGGTTTGAATTTTAGCTATCGCCGTGAAGGTCGGCTGCTGGAGCATCAGGATGACGGTCATCGTGCCGAGGCAGACGATGAAGCAGGCAATGACCAGCCATTTGCGCTTTAGGATGATGCCGACGTATTCCTTGATATCAACGATATCAATTGCTTTTTCTCCCATCAGTGGCATGACGTTCTCCTCATTTTGCTTGGGTTATTCTGGGATCGAATCTGGAGTTTCAAACCTAGCTTGGGTCGGGAAACATTCCCTGCGGGACGATGATCCAGTCGTCTTTCTGGACGGGCACATCGGCTTCGCGTTTCCCTCGTTTGATGACATCATAAACGTTCACGATGATTTCCTGGCTTTTGCCGTTAACCAAGCGCACCAGTTTCGTCTTGCTGATCTTGGCAAAATTGGCGATCCCCGCCTGAATCAACGCCTTGCTGACCGTGAACTCCTGATTCGGCGGAATCGCCATCTGCCCCTTGCTGTTGACCTGTCCCATGACCCAAATCGTCCCAAGATTCTGGGCAGGCGCAGGCGGCAAAACTCCGCCCTTGTCCACCATCGGCGCATTGACTTCCACAGCCACAGTAGCCTTCTTGAGAAAATCCGCTTCGAGAACCTTCTTGAGTTGCGCCGCGAGTTCAGCCGCCGTCAAACCTTCCACGGGAATGTTGCCCGCGTATTTGAAGGCAATGACGCCATTGGGCGCCACGCGGTAGTAACCAGTAAGATTCGGGCCGTCTTCATTCACCACAATCGCGAGAATGTCGTGGATGGCAATCTTGGCATCGGCGGCTTTGGGGGTGATGACTGGTTTTTCCTGCCCCGACGTCTTGTCCTCTTCCTTCCCTTCCTCGGTCTTGGCGGGGGACGGGCTTTCCTCGCTCTTTTGGGCTGGTTCGGAAGCTTTGGGTGGGTCCTGGGCGCAGACGGCTTGACTGGCGACCAGTGCCAGTGCCGACACGAGCAGCATCATTCGCATAAAGGGTGCAGTTTTCATGGCTAGGATTCTTGAACTGTTGAGGAAGTCAGCGTCGCACGACCTCTGCGACAGCGGGCACAGTATCCCATAGTCAACAAATCAAGTCAAAAAAAACTTCCTACTGGACTGTGCCTGCTTGCTTCAACCTCTCCTCCAACTCTTTAGCAGCCAATGCGCCAATCACCTCCTCCAAATCGCCCTCCATGATGGCGGGCAGATTTTGAATCGTCAGCCCAATCCGATGGTCGGTCACCCGATTTTGGGGAAAGTTATACGTCCGAATCTTCTCGCTCCTGTCCGCCGACCCAATCTGGCTGCGCCGTTCAGCCGTCAGTTTCGCCTGTTCCTCCTCCTGCTTTGCCGCCAGCAACCGCGACCGCAACACGCGCATTGCCTTCGCTTTGTTCTTCAATTGGCTCCGTTCATCCGCGCACCGAACCATCAATCCCGACGGCTTATGAACAATCTGCACCGCCGAATCCGTGGTGTTCACCCCCTGCCCGCCAGGTCCGCTGGCGCGGCACACGGAAATGTCCAAATCCTCAGGCTTGATTACCACGTCCACTTCCTCCGCCTCAGGCAACACCGCCACGCTCGCGGTGCTCGTATGAATCCGACCGCTTGCTTCCGTGACGGGCACCCGTTGCACCCGATGCACTCCACTCTCAAAACGCATCTGGCGAAAGACATTCTCCCCCTGCACAGAAAAGATGATTTCCTTGAACCCGCCCCGCTCCGACCCGCTTGCGTCAATCGGCTCCACCTTCCATCCATGCTCTTCAGCGTAACGCGAATACATCCGATACAAATCGCCCGCAAACAACGCCGCCTCCTCCCCGCCAGTCCCTGCCCGAATTTCCACAATCACGGCACGCCCCTCGTTGGGGTCGGGTGGAACCAGCGCCATCTGAATCTCCCGTTCCAACCGCGCCTGCTCCTGTTCCAGGGTCGCAACCTCCGTCTCCGCCATCGCCCGCAATTCTGCGTCCCCCTTCGCGTCCTTCGCCATCTCCAGATTTTCCGCAAGCTCCGATTGCACCTTCAAATACCGCTCATGATTCGCCAGCAGCGCCTTGAGCCGTGCGTGTTCCCGCGCCAGTTCCGACGCCCGTTTCGGCGACGCGAACACCTTCGGGTCGGCGAGTTCCCGCTCCAATTCGGCGCATCGCGGACGCAACCGTTCGATTTGAGATTTAAAATCCATGATAATTTCGAGCGAATCCGAACGCGCTTTGGTTCAGATTTGTGGGCGAGCCTGTTCTGTGGGATGGCATGGGTGAAAAATCAGGGCGTGACGAAACCATTCCGCCAGCGCTCAGGGCGGCGCAGACGCCGCCGCCCAAGAGATCATCCGCTACTTCTTCTTGCGATACTTCGACTGGAACTTTTCCACCCGTCCCGCCGTGTCCACATACTTCTGCTGACCCGTGAAAAACGGATGACACTTCGAGCAAATGCCGATGCGGATGTCCTTGCGCGTGGACTTCGTCTTGATCACGGTCCCGCACGCGCAGTGAATCACCGCGTCCACGTATTGAGGATGAATTTCAGCTTTCATGTCGAACCTTCCAAAAGGGCGCAAACCTTAGTCAACCGTCCCAACCCGCGCAAGCCCAAAATCCGAGAATCCCAAATGACGGGCGCATCTCGGCACTGGAGCCGGCCCTTAGAGCCTCTCTTAAAACCCAATCCTAACAATCAGTGGCACGGGCGTCCCTGCCCGTGTCAGCCACAGGCACGGAGGCCTGTGCCACCAGGTTTTAGGAGAGGTTCTTAGTTGTCACCCTGATCCCGCAAAGCGG
>Ga0187893_10006047_pt1 | contig 21055 bp, 22 predicted proteins | sample MA1701074metaG_FD_139574 | JGI IMG/M metagenome (GOLD analysis project Ga0187893, IMG submission 139574) | White microbial mat communities from a basaltic lava cave in the Kipuka Kanohina Cave System on the Island of Hawaii, USA - MA170107-4 metaG ...
GCTCGCGCTGCAGCATCGCGAGCCGGACGAGCGCCTGGATGCCGGTCATGAAAGCCCGGCCGCGCTGCAGCGTGTACTTGTCCTCGAGGGAGACCTTGGCGAGCGTGGCGGAATCCACTGGCGCGTTCATCCGGCGTCCTCCTGCGGACGAAGTTCTAGCACATCCCCTTAGACAACGGCGCGCGCCTTGATTCGCGGCTTTGCGGGGGCAGCGCGCCCGGCGAGCGGCCGGTCCCAATAAGGCTCGGGTCCGAACGACGCGGCGAGGAAGTCGATGAAGACGCGCGTCTTCGCCGGCAGGTAGCGCCGGTGCGGGTAGACGGCATAGATCGCGATATCGGGCCCGAAGTCGTAGCCCGGCAGCAGCGGCACGAGCGAGCCGTCCTCGAGGTGCCGGCGCACGTCCCAGGTCGACTTGAGCGCGATGCCCAGGCCGGCGACCGCCCATTCGCGCAGCACCTCCCAGTTGTCGCAGGCGTAGCGCCCGGAGACACGGACGGCGCCGCGCCTGCCGTCGGGCCCCTCGTACTCCCAGCTCATCTGGAAGTCGGTGGTGGTGAGGCAGTTGTGCCGTGCCAGATCGGCCGGCGTGCGCGGCGCGGGGTGGCTGCGCAGGTACGCCGGGCTCGCGCAGACCACGCGGCGGTTGGGCGCGAGCCGGCGCGCGGCGAGCGAGGAGTCCTCCAGCTCGCCGATCCGGATCGCGAGATCGTAGCCCTCCTCGACCACGTTCACGGTGCGGTCCGAAAGGCTGAGCGCGAGCTGCACTTTCGGATAGCGCTCGGCAAACGGCGGCACGAGCGGCGCGACGTGCAGGTGCCCGAAGGAGGCGGGGAGGGCGACCTTGAGCACGCCTTGCGGCTCGACGCGGCGCGCCGAGGCCGCGGCGTCCGCCTCCTCGATCTCGAGCAGGATGCGCACGCAAGCCTCGTGATAGCGGGCGCCCTCGTCGGTCAGCGCGAGCCGGCGGGTAGTGCGGTTGAGCAGCCGGACACCGATTCGCGCCTCGAGCGCTGCGAGCTTGCGGCTGACGACCGCGGTCGAGACCCCGAGGTCGCGTGCAGCTGCCGAAAGGCTGCCGGCCCCGACGACCTTGGAGAAGACGACCATCTCGTAAAGGGAGTCACCCATGATCTTTGCGGATTGCGCAATAGAGTTTTTCTTTCACTCGTGATTGTATGTTAATCCGCAACGGCATAGATTGATGCAGCGCAGCACAGGATTCAAGAACGCGCCCTCCGCGGTCTCCTCCCTCCTCCTCCGCGGCAGGGGTTCGTCCCCTCCGCATCTGCCCTAAACCAGCAGTGCGGAGCGGGACCGCGTCTTACCCCCCGCCAGTCTCGAGCCAGCGCTCGAGCGCCCGGCTGACTTCGCCGGGCTGCTCGAGCGTCGCCAGGTGGCCGCAGTCGCGCAGGAGCACGAGCTGCGCGCCGCGAACGCTGCGCGCGATCTCCTCGTGGCGCTCGGGCGGCGTCAGCAGATCGCCGTCGCCGCACAGCACCAGCGTCGGGCAGCCGATCTTGTGCAGCGACTCCCGCGAGTCGGGCCGCGCCATGATCGCCTGCTGCTGGCGCAGGAACGCGTCCGGCCCGATGTTGCGCGCCATCGAGCGCACGACTGCCGTCAGCTGCGGCTCGTCGATGCGGGAGGGGTGCAGGAGGAGCGGCATCAACCGGTCGGCCACCGCGGCAAACTTGCCGCGCTTCGCCAGCTCGATCAGGGCGAGCCTGCGCGCGGTCGCCTCCGGGGTCTCCGGGCGCGCCTGCGTGTCGAGCAGCGCGAGGCGCGCGACGCGTTCGGGGGCGCGCCGCATCAGCTCGAGCGCGACGTAGCCGCCCATCGAGAGCCCGGCGAGCGCGAAGCGCCCGAAGGGGCATTCGGCCAGCACCCGCGCGGCCATGCCGCCCATGGAATCGTCGCGAGCGAGATCCACGACCCACGGCGTTATGCGCGCGCCGAGCGCGTCGATCTGCGGCTGCCAGAGCTGCGCGTCGCACAGCAGGCCGGGCAGGAATACGACCGCCTGCCCGCTCAGGCGATCTCCCGCCACATCTCCCGGTCGCGCCGCGCGGTCCAGATGCGCGGATGCTTGACGCCGCGCGCCTCGTCGTAGGCGCGCGAGACGTCGAACGGCATGCAGTGCTCGTAGATCGGGTAGGCGCCGTAGCGCGGGTCCATGCGGCGCCGCGTCGCGTCGTAGACCTCCTTCAGCGACTTGCGCTGGCGCACGCCGCGCCGCGCGCTGGCGTACAGGCCGCGCACGAAATCGCGCGTATAGCGGATCGCCCGGTCGCAGGCCGCCGGCGTGGTGAGCGCGGGCCCGCGCCCGGGGACGAGCGCGCGGGGCTTGAGCGCGCGCAGCTTCTCGAGCGTCGCCGGCCACGCCTCGAGGTGCGCGTCGCCGGTGTAGATGCCGGCCTGGTACTCGACCAGGTCGCCGGAGAACAGCACCCGCTGCGACGGCACCCAGACGATCGTGTCGCCGCCCGTGTGGCCGGGCCCGAGGTGCAGGATCCGCACCTCGAGCTTGCCCATCCTCACGCCCATCTCGTCCTTGAACACCATCGTCGGCCACGTCAGCCCCGGGATCGAGGCGGCGCCGCGGAAAAGCCGCGGGAAGCGCCCGATCTCGCTCGCCATGTCCTGCCGGCCGCGCTCGCGGATCAGGCCGAGCGTGCGCTGGCTGGCGATCACCTCCCCGGCGCGGTAGGCCGAGGCGCCCAGGACGCGCACCGCGTGGTAGTGCGAAAGCACGACGTAGCGGATCGGCTTCGACGTGACACGGCGGATGCGGCGGATCACCTCGCGCGCCATCAGCGGCGTTGCCTGGGTGTCCACGACCATCACGCAGTCGTCGCCGACGATGACGCCGCTGTTCGGGTCGCCTTCGGCGGTGAAGGCATAGCAGCTCGCGGAGAGCTTCCGGAAGGTGATCTTCTTCGGCTTGAGGTCGGCTTGGGAAGCGAAGGCGGCCATGGCGATCGAGACACTACCGTATTTGGCACCCCCGGTGGGAAGGGCGATAATCGCCACGGCCGGGACGGCGCCGGCGAGGCATGGGAACCGGAGCATGGGACGCCCCGAGAGAATCAAGCTCGGCGACATCTTGGTCGCGCAGAAGCAGATTTCGGTCGAGCAGCTCAAGGCCGCGCTCGGCGAGCAGAAGAAGAGCGGCCGCAAGCTCGGGCGCGTGCTGGTCGAGCAGGGACTGCTCAGCGACGAGCAGATCTGCGAGGCGATCTCGCGCCAGCTGAACGTCCCCTACGTCAACCTCAAGTTCTACAACTTCAACCAGGACGTCGTGCGCCGCCTGCCGGAGGCGCAGGCGCGGCGCTTCCGGGCGATCGTGCTGGAGGACCGGCGCTCGAGCTACCTCGTCGGCATGGCCGACCCGACCGACCTTTTCGCCTACGACGAGATCGCGCGGCTGCTCGGCCGCGAGATCGAGACCGCGGTCGTGGGCGAGGCGATGGTGCTTGCCACCGTGGACCTGGTGTACCGCCGCACCGAGGAGATCAGCGGCTTCGCCAAGGACCTGGAACGCGACCTCGGCGACAGCTACGTCGATTTCGGCGCGCTCGGGGCGGGCGCCGGCGCGGAGGACGCGCCGGTCGTCAGGCTGCTGCAGACCATGTTCGAGGACGCGGTGCAGGTGAACGCCTCGGACGTGCACATCGAGCCCGAGGAAGGGCGCCTGCAGATCCGCTTCCGCATCGACGGCCAGCTGATGCCCCAGACGCAGGCGGACCCGAAGATCGCGCCGGCCCTGGCGCTGCGCCTGAAGCTCATGGCGGGCCTGGACATCGCGGAAAAGCGCCTGCCGCAGGACGGCCGCCTCAACGCGATCGTGCGCGAGCAGAAGATCGACGTGCGCATGTCGACCATGCCCGGCCAGTACGGCGAGTCGGTGGCCCTGCGGCTGCTCAACCGGCGCGCAACGCTGCAGGCGCTCGACCAGCTCGGCATGCCCGAGGAGATGTTCGCGCGGGTCCAGGACATCATCCGGCGCACCGCGGGCATGGTGCTGGTCACCGGGCCGACCGGCAGCGGCAAGACGACCACCCTGTACGCCGCGCTCGGCGAGCTGAACACCGTGGACCGCAAGATCGTCACCGTCGAGGACCCGGTCGAGTATCGGCTGGCCGGCATCAGCCAGGTCCAGGTCAACGAGAAGATCGACCTGAGCTTCGCCCGCGTCCTGCGCTCCACGCTGCGGCACGATCCGGACATCATCCTGGTGGGCGAGATTCGCGACGAGGAGACCGCGCACATCGCGCTGCGCGCCGCGCTGACCGGGCACCTGGTGTTCTCCACGCTGCACACGACCGACGCGGCGAGCACGCCGATCCGGCTGATCGACATGGGGGCGCCCGGCTACCTCGTGGGCAGCTCGCTGCATGCGGTGATCGCGCAGCGCCTGGTGCGGCTGGTCTGCGAGAGCTGCGCCACCGAGCACACGCCCGACGAATTCGAGGCGCGCTGGCTCGCCGCTACCGCCGGCCCGGAGCACGCCGCCGCCAAGTACCGCCGGGGCCGCGGCTGCCCGCACTGCAACGGGTCCGGCTACGCCGGGCGCACGGGGGTCTACGAGATGCTCGAGATGACGCCAGAGCTGGCGCGCCTGGCAAGCCACGCGGATCCGAGCCGCTTCGTCGAGCTCGCGCGCACGCAGCTGAAGGGCCGCCGGATCACGGACCGGGCGCTGGAGCTGGTCGGTCGCGGCCGCAGCACGGTGGCGGAGGCGATCCGGGTCGCCTTCCAGGCGGAGGGCTGATTGCCGCATTTCGCCTACCGCGGCCGCAACGCCCGCGGTGACCTCGTCACGGGGACGCTCGAGGGTCCCGACAGCGGCACGATCGCCGACCAGCTGTTCAACACCGGGGTGACGCCGGTCGAGATCCAGCCCGCGGCGCCGGCCGCGGTGGCTGCGCCGCAGGCGCTCGGCTGGTGGCGCCGCCTCACGGCGCCGCCGGTGAGCGACGTCGACCTGATGCTGTTCTCGCGCCAGATGTACACCCTGCTCAAGGCCGGCGTGCCGATCCTGCGCGCGCTGTCGGGCCTGCAGGAATCGACCCGCAATCGCACGCTCGCCGAGGCGATCGCGGATCTGCGCGTGAGCCTGGATGCCGGGCGGGAGCTCTCGACCGCGCTGCGGCGCCACCCGGAGCTGTTCAGCTCCTTCTACGTCTCCGTGGTGCGCGTCGGGGAGACCACGGGACAGCTCGACACCGCGTTCGACCGGCTGTTCCATTACCTGGAGTTCGAGAAGCAGATCCGCGACCGGATCAAGACGGCGGTGCGCTATCCGCTGATCGTCGTGGTGGTGATCGCGCTGGCGATCGGCATCGTGAATTTCGCCGTCATCCCGGCGTTTGCCAAGATCTTCGAGGCGAGCAAGGTCCCGCTGCCGCTGCTCACGCGCGTGCTCATCGGGACCTCGGAGTTGTTCCTGAGCTACTGGTACCTGCTCGCCGGGGCCCTCATCGCCGCGGCGCTGCTGTTCAACCTGTGGCTCGGCACGGACGCGGGACGCTACGCATGGGATCGGGCGAAGCTCAGGCTGCCGCTGGCGGGCTCGATCCTGCTGCGCGCGGCGCTCGCGCGCTTCGCCCGCAGCATGTCGCTCGCGACCCGCGCCGGGGTGCCGATCGTGCAGACCCTGTCGGTGGTCGCCCAGGTGGTGGCGAACAGCTTCCTCGCGCAGCGCGTCGAGCAGATGCGCGACGGCGTCGAGCGCGGCGAAAGCATCCTGCGCAGCGCCACGGTGGCGGGGGTCTTCACGCCCGCGGTGCTGCAAATGATCGCGGTGGGCGAAGAGACCGGGGAGCTGGACGAGCTGCTCGGCGAGGTCGCCGACATGTACGAGCGCGAGATCGACTACGAGATCAAGAACCTGGCGACCAACATCGAGCCGATCCTGACGATCGCGCTCGGCGTGCTGATCCTGATCCTCGCGCTGGGCGTGTTCCTGCCGATCTGGGAGATGGGCAAGGTCATGCTGAAGAAGTAGCGGCGGCCGACCGGTGTACTGGCGCCGCCCGCTCAGCCGGCTCGAAGTCGCGGTGTACGCCGCGGTGGCGGCCGTGCTGGCGTTCGTGCTGCTCGACCGGCTGCTCGTGTACTTCGAGCACGCGGAGCGCGCCGCGTTCGAGGTGACCCTCCTGCGCGCGCAATCGGCGATGCAGACCCGGCTCGCCTACGACATCCTGCGCGGCCAGGCGACCGACGTGGCGGAATGGCACACGCGCAACCCCTTCGAGCTGGCGCGGATCAAGCTCGGCAACTTCGCCGGCGACTTCGACCCGCCCGGCCCGCTCGAGCTGCCCCCTGGCGCCTGGGCCTACGACCGCGGGCGGCGCGAGCTCGTCTACGCGCCGCGATTCCGGCGCGGCCTCGCACTCGAGGGCGGCGGCGACACCCTGCGCTTCCGGCTCGAGCTGGGCGAAGCCGGGCGCTGGATGCCGCGCCTGCTGCCCGTGGTGCCGTACCGCTGGGAGCCGTGAGAGAGAGGTTGAAGTGGATTCTGTGATTGAATCCACATCTTCTTGCCGACTTTGACTTTTCCGGGGTTGTGGGTATTATCTGCAGGGCCTAGGCTCGGACCCGCGGATAAACCTGTTAGAGGCCTCCATGAAGCGCGCGCTGCAGAAGGGATTCACCCTCATCGAACTGGTGGTCGTCATCGTGATCCTCGGCATCCTCGCCGCGGTCGCGATTCCGCAGTTCACCGATCTGTCCACCGATGCACGCAATGCCGTCGGCCAAGGTGCGTGCGGGGCGCTGCAGTCGTCCGCGGTCCTTCTGTATGCATCGAACAAGGCAGCGACCCCGATCGCAACCATCGTGGCCAACACGACGGTCACCGGCGGATCGTTCACTACCTCGTCCTGCGCGGCCTCGCAGTTCACGCCGACCGGAGGCACGGCGGTGACCTGTTCGACGATTCCCGCGGCTTTGTGCAATTAGCGGGGTGCGTTGCAAATAGAAGCGTTTTCCGCGCAAGCGAAAGAGAGGGGCCTCGTGGCCCCTCTCTTGTTTCTGGCGGCGGCAATTGCCGCCGCCATCGGCTCTGTCGATGCTTCGCCGGCGCTCTGGGCGCTCGCGCTCGGGCTCCTGGCGATCCTCGCGTGGCGCCAGCCTGAGCGCCTGACACCGGGGATCACCCCGATCGCCGTCGCCGTCTGGGCGTACGCTCTCTGGGTAGTGGCGAGCAACCTCCTCATCAGCCCTGCCTACACTGCCGCGGCGCCGTTTCACGCCGCGTTCCTCGCCGGCGGCTTCGCGCTCGGCAGGGGGCTGGACGCCGCAACGCGCGGCTCCGCTTGCGCCGCCCTGGCCGCAGGCGCGACCGTGCTCGCCCTCTGGGCGCTCGCGCAGGTTGCGGGCGGCGCAGAATCCCGCGGTCACGCCCACTTCGAGACGCCGGCAACGCTCGCGACCGTGCTCAATCTCGCGCTGGTCCCGGCGCTGGCGGCGCTCGCCCGGGGCCCGCGGCGCACGCTCGCGGTCGCGCTTGCTGCAGCCCTCGCCGCCGGACTTTTCGCGACCCTCAGCCGGGGCGGGACCCTCGCGCTCGCCTGCGGGCTTCTCGTGGCATTCCTGTTTGCTGGGCGCCTGCGCCTCGCCGCGCAGCCGGGAACGATATGGCTGCTCGCCGCGGCGCTCGCTCTGGGCTGGATCCTCGCCGGCCTTGCTCCGCAGGTCGCGCAGTGGCTTGCAGCCGGCTCCGGTGCAAGCGCGCCCGCCCACGACGTGCTCGGGACCGCGCGCGCCTCAGCCGCCGCGCGGGTCGAGCTGTATGCGCTCGCGGCCTCGGCGCTCGACGGCAACGCCGGACTGGGTATCGGCTACCTGGGCTTCAACGCGCTGCTCGAGGCGGGGCGGCAGGCGGTGCCCTCGTACGGCCCGGATGGCGTCACCTATTTCGCGCACAACGACTACTTGCAAACGCTGGTCGAGCTCGGCCTGCCCGGCCTCGCGGCGTTCCTCGCCATGATCGGACTGCCGTTCTGGCTTGCGTGGCGCAGGCGCCGGGACGGGGTTTCCGAGCCGCTGGTGCTGATCGCAGTGCTCGCCTCGCTCGCAACCATGGCCGCGCACGCGGTTGTCGACTTCCCGTTCTACGTCCCGCTGTGCCTGCTGCTCTTCGGCCTGCTGCTGGGCACGGCCGATCGCCTGCTCGCGCCGCAGCGAGCACTTGCCCCGAGGTGGCGCGCCACGGCCGCCCGCCTTGCGGGAATCCTGGTCGCGGCCGGGATCGCCGTGCTGCTGGCTCGACCGGTCGCGGCCGAGGTCGCGGCGGGCTACGCCCAGCGCAGCTGGCGCACCGCGGACGCGCAGGCTGCGGCCTACTGGTTCGAGGTGGCGCGGCGACTGGAGCCGCGCGACTGGCGCTACCACTGGTACGCCGGCCAGTTCTGGCTCGCGCAGGCCGCGCAGGAGGGCAAACCCGCCGCCGCGCAACTCGCCGAGGCCGCGTTCGCCGCGGGCTTTGCCGCCAACGCGCGCCAGCCGCAGAACCTGCTCGGGCGCATCTCCGCTCACCGCCGCTTCGGCGCCCTGCTCGCCGCGCGCGCCGATGCCCGGACCCTGCGCGGCTGGATGGACCAGGCGCTGGCGCTCGCGCCGCTCGATGCGCGGGTGCACGCCGAGCAGGCGCTGCTGCGCAAGCACCTGCAATGACCCCGAACCGCGCCCGCGGCGGCTATTCGCTGATCGAGCTGGCGGTGACGATCGTCATCGCCGGGATCCTCGCCGCACTCGCGATCCCGCTCTTCACGCAGCCCGAGATCGACGCCACCTGGTTTCACGAACAGGTGAAGGCGGGCGTGCGCTACGCGCAGCGCCAGGCCGTGGCGCAGCGCCGCTGCGTATTCGTCGCCGTTTCGGCGCCGCAGCTCGAGCTCTTCTACGGCGATGCGAGCTGCGTTATCACCGGGACGCGGCTGACGCAGCTCGCTACCGGGGCGAACTACATCCTCACCGCGCCGAGCGGCGTGACGCTCGCCCCTGCGACCACGTTCTCGTTCAACGCGCTCGGCCGGCCGAGCGCCGGGGTGACGATCACCGTGGCGGGCAAGCCGGTCACGGTGACCGCGGAGACGGGCTATGTGCGCTAGGCGCCGGGCGGCGGGCGTCTCGCTCATCGAGGTCGTGGTGTTCATCGTGGTGCTCGGCGTCGGCCTGGCCGGGATCCTGGCGCTCTACAACCAGCTGACGGTGGCGAGCGTGGACCCGATGGTGCGCAAGCAGGCGCTCGCGGTCGCGGCGTCGCTGCTCGAGGAGATCCAGCTGCGCGGCTTCACCTACTGCGACCCGGACGATCCCGACGTGCATACCGCGACCAGCACCGCTGATTGCGCGACCACCCCGCCGGACATCGTCGAGGCGATCGGGCCGGAGGCGGGCGAGACGCGCTACGCCGATCCGCGCTTCGACAACGTCAACGACTACCACGGCTTCGCGATGGCGGGCGCCGTGATCAGCGACGTCACCAATACGGTGATCGCCGGCCTCGACGCCTACGCGGTGAGCGTAGCGGTGGCGGAGATCGCTCTCGGCGAGCTCCCCGACGTCGCCTCGACCGCGGACGCGCTGCGCATCACCGTCACGGTCACCGGCCCCGCCGGGGTGAGCGTGAGCCTGCAGGGCTACAGACTGCGCTATGCGCCGAACCGGCCCTGAAATGCGGCCGCTGCGCCGCGCCCGCGGCGTGACCCTGATCGAGCTGGTGGTGGCGATGGTGGTCGTCGCCATCGTAGTCGCGGCGACGATCTACTTCGTCAACCCGGTGCGCCAGAGCGTGGACCTGGCGGGGCGCGCCGAGCTGACCGACATTGCCGACAACGCGCTGCAGCGGATCGGCCGGGACGTGCGCCTGGCGCTGCCGAACAGCGTGCGCACGACGACCTCCGGGGCGTCCGTGTTCGTCGAGTTCCTGGAAGTGCGCACCGCCGGGCGCTATCGCGGCGACAGCGGCTCGGTCAGCGCCGGCAACGACTGCGCCGACACCGGGATCGGGCAGCCGGCGAGCGACGAGCTGTCCTTCGACGCGGCAATCGACCAGTGCTTCATGACCATCGGCACCTTGCCCAACGCGAGCCAGGTGTCGGCGAACGACTTCCTCGTTCTCAACAACCATGGCCCGGGGTTCGACGGCCAGAATGCCTACGCCACGGCCGGGACCATGAACCGTCGCCAGGTCACGGCCGTCCTCTCCGAGGCCTCGCGCGAGCGAGTCAGCTTCACCTCGGCCACGGCATTCGACCGCACCCTCCACGATTCGCCCGGAAAGCGCTTCTACATCATCACGGGGCCGGTGAGCTACGAGTGCAACACGGGCACCGCAACGCTCACCCGCTACTGGGGCTACGCGATCCAGGCCGCGCAGCCGACCAGCTTCGCGAGCGGCAGCTCGGCGCTGATCGCGGAGAACGTCGTCGCGCCCTGCGCCTTCGACTACGCCGCCAACGTCGCGCCGCAGATCGGGCTCCTCACCCTGCGCCTGACGCTGCAGAAGGCCCTTTCGGGCGGCGCGGTGGAAAGGGTGAGCCTGTACCACGCGCTCCACGTGAGCAACGTGCCGTGACCCGGGGAAGGCGCCCTGGCATGCGCCCCGCGGCAGGCTTCGCGCTGATCCTGGCGCTTTTTCTGCTCGTGTCGCTGGCTGCGATCGGCGTCTACCTGCTCACCATTTCCACCGCGCAGGTTGAAGCCGGAGTCCAGGACGAGCAGGGCGCGCGGGCCTACCAGGCCGCGCGCGCCGGGATCGACTGGGGCGCGTTCCAGCTGCTGCGCAACAGCGGCGAGCCGACCTTCGCCGCCCCCTGCATCGCCGGCGCCACCACCACCCGGACGCTGACGCTCGCGCAAGGGTTGAGCGGCTTCTACGCCGAGGTCGAATGCCGGCGCGTCGGAGCCGAGACCGAGGGCGCCGCCACGGTGCGGGCCTTCCGGCTCACCTCGACCGGCTGCAACCAGAGCCCGTGCAGCGGCCCGGTCGGCCCGACGTACGTCGAGCGGCAGCTGCAGCTGACCCTGACCGATTGAGGGTTGATCCCGGCGTCTGCGGCGGGAATGCGATATCGGGCACCGACCGGATGTGGGTTTTCTACAAAAACATATTTGACAACAATCGGTTATTGATCTATTTTGAAGTCAAGTCGCATCGGAGCACGGCGCCGACATGAAATGGCCTTGGGGGCGAGGTGATCGCGAGCCCGGCTGGCTCGCGGTTTCCATTCAGCCCGGAACGCTCAGCTACGCGCACGGGCAACACCGGGCCAACGGCAAGTCGGTCATCGGGCGCTGCGGCACGCACGCGCTCGAGGCGCAGTTCCGGGGCGCAGACCGGCTCGCCAGGGAGCTGCATCTGGACCGCTACCGATGCTCGACGCTGCTCGCCCCCGGGGAGTACCAGCTGCTGCTGGTCGAAGCGCCCAAGGTGCCGCAGGCCGAGTTGAAGACCGCGGTCCGCTGGCGCGTGAAGGACCTGCTCGACTACCACCTCGACGACGCCACGATCGACGTGCTCGACATTCCCCCGGCGGACCCCGCGGACACCAGCCGCGCCCGCTCGATGTACGCGGTCGCCGCGCGCAACGCGGCCATCCAGGGCTGCATCGAGCGGTTCGACGCGGCGCGCATCCCGCTTTCCGTGATCGAGATCGCGGAGACCGCGCAGCGCAATCTTGCCGCGCTGTTCGAGCAGCGCGACCGCGGCCTTGCGCTGCTGTACCTCGGCCCCGGGCACGGGCTGCTGACCGTGAGCTTCCGCGCCGAGCTGTACCTCGCGCGCCGGATCGAGGTGGGGATGGACCAGCTGCTCGCCGGGAAGGACGCGCGCCACCAAGGGGCGCTGGACCGGGTCGCGCTCGAACTGCAGCGCACCTTCGACCACTTCGACCGGCAGTATCCGTTCGTCGCGGTGGCCCAGCTGCTGCTCGCCCCCGAGCCCGGCGACTCCGGTCTGGCCGAGCACCTGGCGCGCAACATCGACATCCCGATCGGGCGCATGCAGCTGGGCGAGGCGCTCAGCTTCGGCGCCGATGCCGCGCTCGACCCGGCCGCCGAGTGGCGCCTGTTCCACCTGCTCGGCGCCGCGCTGCGGCACGAAGCGAAGGCGCTCTGAGGGCCGCGCGGGTGAGCCAGCAGATCAATCTCTACAACCCCCTGTTCCTGAAGCGCGAGAAGTATTTCTCGGCCCGCACCATGGCGCAGGCGCTCGGGCTGATCGCGCTCGGGCTGCTCGCGCTGTTCGCATACGCCTTCGTGCAGACGCAGTCCGCCGAGCGCGTCGCGAAGCAGGTGCAGTCGCAGCTGGGCGCGCAGCGCGAGCAGCTGGTCAAGCTGGGTGCCGGACTCGCCCCCCGGGGGCCAAGCAAGCTGCTCGAGTCCGAGGTCACGCGGCTCGAAGGCGAGGTGAGGGCGCGCCGGTCGGTGCTCGCGGCGCTGAGCGCGGGCGAGCTCGGCAACACGGAAGGATTCTCGAGATACCTTGCCGCGTTCGGACGCCAGGCGCTGCGCGGAGTCTGGCTGACCGGGTTCAGCGTCGGCGAGAGCGGCAGCGATCTGCAGCTGCGCGGGCGCGTCGTGCACGCCGAGCTGGTTCCGGCCTACCTGCGGGCGCTCAATGCGGAGCCGGTCATGCGCGGCCGCCAGGTGACCGAGCTGAGGCTCGCGACCAAGGACACCGCGGCCGCACCGCCGCCCGGGGGCGAGAAGGCGCGCGCCGCCGGACCGCAGCGCTTCGTGGAATTCAGCGTGACCGCACCGCAACTCGCGCCGGACCCCGCCAAGCCGGCGGCCAAGAAAGCGGCGCCGTGAGAGCGCTGCTCAAGCGCTGCGCCGAGCGTATCGACGGCGCGACCCTGCGCGAGCGGGTCCTGATCTTCGCCGCCTGCGCGCTGCTCCTGGTGTTCCTGGCCAACGCCGCCCTGCTCGGGCCGCTGCGCGCCAAGCAGAAGGGTCTCGAGGGAGACATCGCACGGCGCCAGGCGGAGCTGCGCAACCTGCAGGGCGAGCTGCAGCGCCTGGCCGGCGTGCGCGAGGTCGATCCGGACTCGGCCAGCCGCAAGCAGCAGGTCGCGCTGCGCGCCGAGCTTGCGGCGCTCAACGCGCGCATCGCCGCCGAGCAGCGGCGCTTTACCCCGCCGGAGCGCATGCGCGGCGTGCTCGAGGAGCTCCTCGAGCGCAACAAGCGCCTGGCGCTGGTGGAGCTGAAGACCCTGCCGCCGTCGCCATTGGGCGAGGCGGCGCCGGGAAGCGCGGGGCGGGGGATTTTCCGCCACGGCGTCGAGCTGACGGTGAGCGGAACCTATTTCGACCTGTACGAGTATCTGTCGGCGCTCGAGCGCCTGCCGACCCAGCTCTACTGGGGGCGGGCGGAGCTCTCCGCCGGCGGGTATCCGGTCTCCACGCTCAAGCTGACCGTCTACACCGTGAGCCTGGACAAGGCATGGCTGATCGTGTGACCCCGGCTGCTGCGCTCGTGCTGGCCGCGGCATTCGCCTGCGCGGCGCACGCGGCGCCCTTTGCCGACCCGACCCGGCCGCCGGACGCGGTAGAGCCGGTGGAGGGTCGCGACGCCGGCGCCAGCGGGCCGCGGCTGGAATCGATCCTGATCGCGCCGAACCGCCGTCTCGCCGTGATCAGCGGCCAGACGGTGCAGCTCGGCGGCAGGTTCGGCGAGGCACGCGTGGTCCGCATCACCGAGAGCGAGGTCGTGCTGCGCAGCGGCGACCAGCTCGAAACGCTCAAGCTGTTCCCCGGCGTGGAGAAGCAGCCGCGCGCGAGACGCGCGAACAGGACGATCCGATGAGACCGATGACTGCAGTGCTCGTGGCCGCGGCGATCGCAGGGTGCGCGATGCCGCCCGACCGCCCATCCGGCGTCGATCCGGCAATCATGAGCGAGATGGACAAGGCCGGGGTGCGCAAGCCCGAGCCGCGGCCGCGGGCGGTCGAGGAGGCGCTGCTGCCGCCGCTGCGCATGGAGATGCCGCCGGTCGCCGGCAAGCCGATGGAGCCGCGCTTCGACCTGTCGGTGAACAACGCGCCGGCGGCGCAGGTGTTCATGTCGATCGTCAGCGGGACGCGCTACAGCATGCTGGTCCACCCGGGCGTATCGGGCACCGTTTCGGTCAACCTCAAGGACGTCACGATCCAGGAGGCGCTCGACTCGATCCGCGAGCTCTACGGCCACGAGTACCGGATCGAGGGCGCGCGCATCACGATCCAGCCCCCGGGCCTGCAGACCCGCGTGTACCGGGTGAACTACCTCACCGCGCAGCGCCGCGGCTCGAGCGACCTGCGCGTGCAATCGGGCTCGGTGACGGACACCAGCGCTTCCGGCGCGCCGCCGGTGGCGACCACCACCGGGACCCCGACGCCGGGCACGCTGCCCGGCGGGGCGCCCGCGACCACGCGCTCTCTCGACTCGAGCCGCGTCTTCACGCAGCTGACAAGCGATTTCTGGGCCGAGCTGCGCAGCGCGCTGCTCGCCATCGTCGGCACCGGCGAGGGGCGCAGCGTGGTGGTCACGCCGCATTCCGGGGTGGTGGTAGTGCGCGCCTTCCCCCTCGACCTGCGCGCGGTCGAGCAGTACCTGCGCGAGACGCGGGTGGCCGTCGAGCGCCAGGTGATGCTGGAGGCGAAGATCATCGAGGTGACGCTCTCCGACGCCTATCAGGCCGGGATCAACTGGGCGGCGTTCCGCAACTCCGGGCCGAACATCACCATCGGCCAGTCGAGCAACGCCACCGGGACCACGCAGCTCACCACGCGCGGATCGCAGTTTCCCCTCGCCAGCGGCGGCCAGACGGTCGACACGGCGGAGCGCATCGCCCTCGCCGCCGGCAGCGCGCTCGCCGCGACCAATCCGGCCAGCGCGATCTTCGGCATCGCGCTGCAGACCTCGAATTTCGCGGCGCTGCTGCAGTTCCTCGAGACGCAGGGCAGCGTGCAGGTGCTCTCCAGCCCGCGCGTCGCGACCCTCAACAACCAGAAGGCGGTGCTGAAGGTCGGCACCGACGAGTTCTTCGTCACCAACGTGTCCACGGTCACCACGACCACCGGAACGACCACGCAGCAGACCCCTACCGTCACGGTGGCGCCGTTCTTCTCCGGGATCGTGCTCGATGTCACGCCCCAGATCGACGACTCGAGCACCATCATGCTGCACATCCATCCGGCGATCAGCGAGGTCACGGAGAGCCAGCGCGTGGTCAACCTCGGCGGGACGATCCCCTCGATCACCCTGCCGCTCGCGCGCAGCACCGTCAACGAGACCGACACCGTCGTGCGCGTGACCGACGGCAACATCGTCGCGATCGGCGGCTTGATGAGCGTGGACCTGCGCGACCACCGCGGCGGACTGCCGGGGGCGGCCGAGTCGGCGCCGCTGCTGCGCAACGCCAATCGCCAGATTCGCAAGAAGGAGCTGGTGATCCTGCTCAAGCCCACGGTGCTGTGGGACGATCGCTCGTGGGAGCAGGACCTGCGCGAGACGCAGGAACGTCTGCGCGGCTTCAATCCGCCGTCGCCCGCCCGGGCGCCGCAATGAACTACCTGCGCCACTTCGGGCTGCGCGAGCCGCCGTTCGGCATCACCCCGGACACGAGCTTCTTCTACCCCTGCCGCAGCACCCAGGAAGCGCTCAACACGCTGCTCGTCGCGCTGGCCAATGGCGAGGGTTTCATCAAGATCACCGGCGAAGTCGGCACCGGCAAGACGCTGCTTTGCCGCAAGCTTCTCGCGACGCTCGATTCCGACTGGGTCTCGGCGTACATTCCCAACCCCAAGCTCGAGCCGCGCACGCTGCTGCTGGCGCTCGCCGAGGAGCTCGAGATCCGGGTCGACCCCGGAGTCGATCAGCACCGGCTCCTGAAGGCGATGACGCGGACCCTGCTCGACCTGGCGCGCAGCGGCCGGCGGGTGGCGCTGTGCATGGACGAGAGCCAGGCGATCCCGCTCGACACGCTCGAGGCGCTGCGCCTGCTCACCAACCTCGAGACCGAGAAGCGCAAGCTGCTGCACGTCGTGCTCTTCGGCCAGCCCGAGCTCGACCGCAAGCTCGCCTGCGATTCGGTCCGCCAGATGCGCCAGCGCATCACCTTCCAGTGCGACCTGAAGGGGCTCGACGAAGACGAGGTCGGCGTCTATTTCGCGCACCGGCTCGGGGTCGCCGGCTATTGCGGGCCGCACTTGCTCGCGGCCGGGGCGCGTCGCCAGCTGTACCGCGGCAGCCGCGGCATCCCGCGGCTCGTCAACATCCTCGCGCACAAGTCGCTGCTGCTTCTGTACGGTGAGGGCGGGCGACGGCTCGAGCGGGGCCACGTGCGCGCCGCGGTGCGGGACACGCCGGCCGCGCGGCAGCCGGCCCGCTGGTGGTGGCCGCGCTTGCGGCTGACCCGCGCCGCGGAATAGCGCGAGAAGCGCCGTGAGCCTGATCAACCAGATGCTGAAGGACCTCGATCAGCGCCGCGGGATGCTGAGCGCCGAAGGGGCGCTTCCGCCGCGCCAGGTTCGCGCGGTCGAGGCACCGCGCGGCGGCGAGTGGTTCTGGCGGGTGCTCGCCGCGCTGGTGCTCATCGCGCTGGGCTGGGTGGGCTGGGTGGCGTATCAGCTCCAGCCGCGGGCGCTGGCGACCGACCTTGCGCTGCAGGCCGCGGAGCAGGCGCGCAGGCGCGCGGCGCTTCCGAAGCCCGCCCCGGTGCCGGTCGCGGAGGCGAGCGGCACCACAGCCGAGGCGGCGAAGCCGGCAGCGCTCTCTGCACCGCCCGCCGAGTTTCTCCGTTTCGCGCCGGCGATCGAATCGCCGATCACCGAGCGCGCGGTGAAAGCCGTTCAGGCGGCTCGCGCCGGGCCGGCGCCGCCGCCGGGCGGGACCCCTGGCGGGCCGGGCGCCGAGGCGAAGCCCGGCGCGGCGCGCACGCTGGGGCTCGACCTCCCGGCCGCCCGCGTGCTGCCCGCGCCCGCGGGCGCGGCCGCCCGGCTCGAGAAGCGCGAGCGGCCACGCGCCCCGGTCGAGCGCGCCGAGGCGGAGTTCCGCCGCGCAGTCGCGCTGCTCAACCAGGGTCGCGGCGCCGAAGCCGAGGAGGGCTTCGCGGCGGCGCTCGAGCTCGACCGCTCCCACCATGCGGCGCGCCAGGCGCTGGTCGCGCTGCACCTCGAGCAGGGACATCTGGACGCGGCGCGCAGGCTCCTGCAGGAGAGCCTGGCCGCGGATCCGGCGCAGCCCGCGTTCGCCGCCGCGCTGGCGCGGATTCTCGTCGAGCGCAAGGATTTCTCCGCGGCGCATGACGTTCTGCAGGCCGCGGCCGGCGCCGCCGGGCACAACGCCGAGTTCCAGACCCTGCGCGGCACCGTGCTGCAGCGCCTGGGACGGCACCGCGAGGCGGTGGAGGCCTACCAGAGCGCGCTGCGCGTGCAGGACGCGAACGTGCAGGCTTGGATCGGGCTGGGGATCTCACTCGAGGCGCTGGAGCGGCGGCCGGCGGCGGCCGACGCCTTTCGGCGCGCGCTCGCCGCGGGACCCGCGAACCCGGAGCTCAAAACGTTTGCCGAGCAGCGCGTCCGGGCGCTGCGCTAGCGGGCCCGCGCCGGGCGTCCGGCGCGGCGGCTACGCGTCCGTGCTGATCTGCTCGAGCCGGTAACCGTAGTTGTACACCGGCACGACGCGAAACCCGGTTTCAGCCCGGAGATCGAGCTTTTTGCGCACCTGGCTGACGTGCGTGTCCACGGTGCGCGTATTGAGATCGCCGGTGCGCCCCCACACCGCCTCCTGCAGGTGCCCCCGCGAGAGCAGCCGGCCGACGTTGCGGAAAAGCAGCACGGCGAGGTCGAATTCCTTCGGCGTCAGCTCGAGCTTCGCGCCCGCCCGCCGGATCTCGCCCCGCTGCGTGTCGATCTCGAACGGCGGAACCGAGAAACGCTTCTCCTCCTTGCGCGGGTAGGCGCGCCGCAACAGGGCGTGCACCCGCGCGAGCAGCTCGTGCTGGCGCGCGGGCTTGACGATGTAGTCGTCAGCCCCGTTCTCCAGCGCGAACACGATGTCCTGCTCCGAGTCGCGTATGGTCACGAAGAGCACCGGCACCTGACGCGAGACGTTGGCGCGCAGCCACAGCAGCACCTCGGTGCCCGAAACGTCGGGCACCTGCCAGTCGAGCACGAAGAGGTCGAAGCTCTCGCGCGCCGCGCGTGTCATGAGCTCGCGGCCGCCGAGGTAGCCGTGCACGTCGTGCCCGTCCTGCACCAGCCACCGCTGCAGCAGCGCGAGCTGATCAGGGTCGTCTTCGAGGATCGATACTCGCAATGGCTTCCTCCCGGGGCGGACCGCGCCCGAGCCGCAAATGATAATGCGCCGGCCGCGGCGCTCAAAGCGGAACGCTGGCGGGGTATGGCACAATTTGCGCCGGCCGCAGGACCCCCGGACATGCGACTTGCCCTGCTCGGCGGCGGTACGATCGCCCGCCTCGTGCTGGAACACCTCGGCGAGCTGGGCGGCATCGAGTTGGTGGCGTTGTGCGGGCGCCGTGCCGGGTCGCCCAGCGCGGCGCTGGCGCGCAGCCTCTCGGTGCCGTACGTGGTGGGGATCGAAGCGCTGCGCGCAGCGCGACCCGAGGTGGTGCTCGAGGCGGCCTCGCATGACGCGGTGCGGGAACAGCTCGTCGACCTTCTCCAAGCACGGATCTCCGTGGTGGTGCTCTCGGCCGGCGCGCTCGCCGACGACCAGCTGCGGCGCCGCGCCGAAGAAGCGGCGCGGCGCTCCGGCGCCCTGCTGTACGTGCCCTCCGGCGGAATCGGAGGCCTGGATGCGCTGAAGGGCGCCTGCGCCGCCGGGGTCGACGAGGTCTCGATCGAGGTAGCGAAACCGCCCGCCGCGTGGCAGGACATCGCCTTCGTCGAGGCGCTGCGGATCGAGCTCGCCGCGCTGCCGGCGCGCATCACGCTGTTCGACGGCCCCGCACGCGAAGGGGTGCTGCATTTTCCTCAGAACGTGAACATCGCCGCGGCGCTTGCGCTGGCCGGCGTCGGATTCGATCGCACCCGCTTGAGGGCGGTCGCCGACCCCGCGCTGACGCATAACACGCATACCGTGGAGGTGCGCGGCCGCAGCGGCCGCTTCCGGATCGTGCTGGAAAACGTCCCGTCGCCGGAGAATCCGAAGACCACGGTGCTTGCCTGCTACAGCGCGCTGGCCGCGCTCCACGAGCTCGTCTCGCGTGCGCGCTACGGGACTTGAATCGCAGGCAACCTCAAGTCTTTGATTTGGCTGATGCGAGAAGCGCGTCCCAGCGCCGCGCGGAGAGGCACTGCCTCACCGGGGACCAGGGAGCGCCGTTCCCGGCACTCGGGAACACCGGCAACTTCTTGACCGGACAACGGAAATCTCACATAATTTCTGGTTCCGCCGGAGGGGTGCCCGAGCGGTTAAAGGGGGCAGACTGTAAATCTGTTGGCCTTGCGCCTACGTTGGTTCGAATCCAACCCCCTCCACCACGATCGCAAGCGGGCGCGCGGCGGCACTGCGGTGGGCTCTCGGTGCAACGGACGGCTCCGGCGAAGCAAAGGAAAGCGGGTGTAGCTCAATGGCAGAGCAGAAGCCTTCCAAGCTTACGACGAGGGTTCGATTCCCTTCACCCGCTCCAGCGCTGCACACGGGTTCCGGCCCATGTAGCTCAGTGGCAGAGCACTCCCTTGGTAAGGGAGAGGTCATGCGTTCAATCCGCATCATGGGCACCAGCATGGCCGGACTCATCAACCGATAGGCGTCAACGCCATGGCGAAGAGCAAATTTGAGCGTACCAAGCCGCACGTGAACGTGGGCACGATTGGGCACGTGGACCATGGCAAGACGACGCTGACGGCGGCGATGACGCACATTCTGGCGAAGAGGTACGGTGGGGAGGCGAAGAACTACGACCAGATTGACAATGCGCCGGAGGAGAAGGCGCGCGGGATCACGATCAACACGGCGCACGTGGAGTACCAGACCGAGAAGCGGCACTACGCGCACGTGGACTGTCCGGGGCATGCCGACTACATCAAGAACATGATCACGGGTGCGGCGCAGATGGACGGGGCGATTCTGGTGGTGTCGGCGGCCGACGGGCCGATGCCGCAGACGCGCGAGCACATTTTGCTGGCGCGCCAGGTGGGGGTGCCCTACATCGTGGTGTACCTCAATAAGGCCGACATGGTCGATGACAAGGAGTTGCTGGAGCTGGTGGAGGTGGAGGTGCGGGAGCTTTTGTCCAAGTACGAGTTCCCGGGGGAGAGGACCCCGGTGGTGATCGGCTCGGCGCTGAAGGCGCTGGAGGGCGAGGACTCGGAGCTGGGGGTGAAGTCGGTGTTCAAGCTGGCCGAGGCGCTGGATGCCTACATTCCCACGCCCAAGCGCGAGATCGATAAGCCCTTCCTGATGCCGGTGGAGGACGTGTTTTCGATCTCCGGCAGGGGCACGGTGGTGACCGGGCGGGTGGAGCGGGGCGTGATCAAGGTGGGCGATGAGATCGAGATCGTGGGCATCAAGCCCACCACCAAGACCGTGTGCACGGGCGTGGAGATGTTCAGGAAGCTCCTGGATGAGGGTCAGGCGGGGGACAACGTCGGGATTTTGCTGCGCGGCACCAAGCGCGAGGAGGTGGAGCGGGGGCAGGTGCTGGCGAAGCCCGGCTCGATCACGCCGCACGCCAAGTTCGAGTGCGAGGTGTATGTCCTGAGCAAAGAGGAGGGCGGCAGGCACACGCCGTTTTTCAACGGCTACCGGCCGCAGTTCTACTTTCGCACCACGGACGTGACCGGCAGCGTGGAGCTGCCCAAGGGCACCGAGATGGTGATGCCGGGGGACAACGTGAAGATGGTGGTGACGCTGATCACCCCGGTGGCGATGGAGCAGGGGCTGCGCTTTGCGATCCGCGAGGGCGGCAAGACCGTGGGCGCAGGCGTGGTGGCGAAGGTCATCGAGTAAAGAATGCTCTTTCCGACGTCGTTTTTTCGTAGGTTTCGTTCTTCCATTAGGGGCATAGCTCAACTGGCAGAGCGTCGGTCTCCAA
>Ga0187893_10006048_pt1 | contig 21055 bp, 18 predicted proteins | sample MA1701074metaG_FD_139574 | JGI IMG/M metagenome (GOLD analysis project Ga0187893, IMG submission 139574) | White microbial mat communities from a basaltic lava cave in the Kipuka Kanohina Cave System on the Island of Hawaii, USA - MA170107-4 metaG ...
CGAGCCCGCCGCCCAGCCGCTCGAACGATTCGCCCGGATCACGCACCGGGTCGGCGGAAAGAGGAGCCGTCGCACCGCGGTCGACCGGGCGAGCGTCGGCCGCCGGCGCGTCGGCCGGCGCGGCGCTCTCTCCGCGTGCGACCCGCGCCTCCGCGCCGGGAGCGGGCGATGAGAGTTCGGGCAGCACGGCGACGGCCTCCGCGCGCCGCGGCTCGCTCGCGATCTCGATGTGCGCGGACGCGTCGACCTGCTCGCCGCGCGCGCGATCCTCGAGCTTCGCCACCTCGGAGAGGAGGTCGGCCAGCAGCCTCACCTCCCAGGAGCGCTCGCCCCCGGCCGCCAGCGCCCTCACCTCCGCCTCCACGTCGACGCGCCGCGTCCACCACAGGAACAGCAGGTGCACCAGCAGCGACACCACCATGCACTTGTAGAGGACGTCGAGCGCCTCCCACCGGCGCGCCAGCCACGCGAGGAGCGCGACCAGCGCGAGCAGCAGCAGGATCGTGAAATCGGCGAGCGTGAAGCGCGGCGCCTCGACCGGGAAGAGCTCGCGCGTGCGCGTGCGCAGCAGGTCGAAGCGGCCGGTCGCGTCGGAGTCGCGGCCGTAGAGCAGCGTGAAGCCGTCGTCGGCCGGCGCCGGACCCGACTCGTGGCCGGGGCCGTTGGGAGCGCCGAGGTTCACCGGCGGCTGGAACTCGCCGTCCTTGAGGAGCGCCCGCCAGAGGTCGAACCCGCCGGCGCCGCCCGGGCGGTCGCTGGCGAAGAGGAGCAGGCGGCCGTCCGGCGTGAAGGCGGGCGCCCGCTCGTCGAAGGGCGACTGCACGCTCTGCGCGAGCTGCGGCAGCGACCAGCGCACGCCGTCGCCCCGCGCGAAGACGAGGTCGAAGTCGCCCGTGCCGACGTTCTCGCGATTGGATGCGAACCAGAGCTCCGTGCCGGCGCGGTCGCGCGGCGCCGGATCGGTCTCGTCGGCCGGCGTGTTGAGCCCGTCGCCGAGGTTCTCGGGGGCGAGGAACCGCTCGCCCGAGAGCGGCGCGCGCCAGAGGTCGAGCCCGCCCCGACCGCCCGGGCGGTCGGAGGCGAACCAGAGCCAGCCGTCGCAGAACGCCGGCGCCGTCTCGCGCGCGGCGGTATTGAGCTCGGAGAGAGGCCGCACCACGCGCCCGTCCCCCTCGGGCGTCGCCACCCAGAGGTCCTCGGCGCCCGCCTCGCCCCGGACGAAGTAGATGCGCCCGCTCGCCGGGTCGACGAAGGGGTCGCTCGTGCTGCCGCCGTCGGCGAGCTCGGAAAGCCGCTCCGGCGCCTCCCAGCGCGCCAGCCGCAGCTCCTCGCGCGTCCGGGTCGCGGCGAGGAACTGCTCGCCGTCTGTGAATCCCTCCCCGCGCGGCAGCCGCGGCCGCAGCACCACCCACGCCCCGAACGCGCCGAGCGCGATCAGGGAGCCGACGACGACCAGGTTCTTCGCCAGGTTCCTCAAGGGAGTGCCATCGGCGCCGCTCAGTCGGCGGCGAGCAGACCCACCGAGATGCGGTGCAGGTTGGCGCGGCCGCACGCGTCCATGGCGCGCACGGCGTTCTGGAACACCGTGGCGCGGTCGCCGCGGATCGTGACCGGGGTGTCGCGATCGGAGAGCGCGACCTGCTTCAGGTGCTCGACGAGATCCTCGCTCTCGAGGTAGCGGTCGCCCACCTTCATGCGGCCGTCGGCGAGCACGTTGATCACGACCTCCTTGAGCTCCTGCGTCTCCGGCCGCCCCGACTTCGCCTCGGGGAGGTTCAGGTCCATCTCCTTCTCGAGGTCGAGGAAGGTGGTCGTGAGCATGAAGAAGATGTTGAGCAGGAAGACGCAGTCGATCATCGGCGTCAGGTTGAAGCCGACCTCCTCGCCGCCCTCCTGCTCGTCCGATCGTCGGATGCGCATGTCAGGCCGCCTCCTTCTTGCGGGCGGCGGCGTCGCGCGCGTCGAGCTGCGGCACGATGGCGGCGTCGAAGACCAGCTCGATCGCGCCCGCGAAGCGGTCGACCTTGGCCTTGAGCCAGTACCAGGCGACCTGCACCGGGATGGCGACCGACAGCCCGGCCGCCGTGGTGACCAGCGCCGCCGCGATCCCGCCCGCGAGCAGCTCCGGCTTCCCGATCCCCTTCTGCAGCGCCATCACCTGGAAGGCCTGGATCATCCCCATGACCGTCCCGAGCAGGCCGAGGAGCGGCGCCACCGCGGTGACGATCACGAGCGGCCGCAGGCGGCGGGTGAGCGTCCCGACCTCGCGCGCGCCCGCCTCCTCGGCCGCGCGCTCGACCTCGGCGCGCGGCGCCTCGAAGCGGCGCAGGGCGGCGGCCATCACGCGCGCGACCGCCACGCGCGGCCGCTGCTGGCAGAACTCCAGCGCGGACGCCGGCCCGCGCGCGAGCGCCTCCACGAGGCCGGCCTGGAATCCGCCCGGCGCCAGCCGCGCCTTCGAGAGCGCCGCCATGCGCTCGACCAGGAAGCCGAGCGCGACCACCGAGCAGAGTCCGATCGGGACCATGATCGGACCGCCGGCGAGGATGAGGTCGTAGAGGTTGCCGAGCTTGCTCACGGCGGGGCCGGCGCCCGACTGCAGGAGGACGAGCATCGCTTGCTCCGGGGTGGGGACGGGATCGGGAAGGGAACGGGGTCGGATCGGACGGAGGAGGACCGCGCCGCCCTGCGCGCGCGGGCCGCGCCCGTCAGAAGCTCTTGACGGTCTCGAGTTCCTTCAGGCGCGCGCGCGCCGGTTCCGCCTCGGGCGCCTGCGCGTGGCGCTCCACGAGCTCGCGGTAGCGCGCCTTCGCACGCTCCCGGTCGCCCATCTGCTCGAGGCACTGGCCCGACCGGTAGAGCGCGCTGGCCACCTCCGGCGCGCTGCTGAACAGCAGCGAGACCTTCAGGTACTCGCCCAGCGCGTCGTCGAGCCGTCCCTGCGCGAGCAGCGCGTCGCCGCGGCCGAGGTGGGCGCGCGCCGCCAGCACGCCGCGGTCGGCGCGGATCACGGCGTCGAACTTCGCGAGCGCGTCGTTCGTGCGCTTCTTCTCCAGCAGCGCGCGCCCGAGCCAGAGGTCGCTCTCGGCGCGCAGCTCGAAGTCGGGGAACTCGCGTTGCAGCCTCGTCAGGGCGTCGAGGCATTCGTCCATGCGCGAGAGCTCGCCGGCGCACAGCCCGAGGCGGAAGAGCCCCTTGGCGCGCTGCTCGTGGCGCGGGTGGAGCCGCCCGAACTCCGCGAGCGCCTCCGCCGCGCGCTCGTGCCGTCCGGCGCGGTAGAGCGCCTCGCCGGCCAGGAAGCGCGCCTCGCCGGCGAGCGGGCTCTTCTCGAAGCGCGCCGGAAGCTGCGCGAAGAGCGCGGCGGCCTCGGCGAAGCGCTCCTTCTGGAACTGGCACCAGCCCGACTTGTAGAGCGCCGCGTCGGCGACCGGGGAGCCGTCGGCGGCGGCCTTCGCGTAGCTCGCCAGCGCGCCGTCGTAGTCGCCGGCCGCGTAGGCGCGCTCGCCGACGTCGAAGGCGGCCTGCGCGGCGAGCGGGCTGGCGGCGTGCTCGCGCGCGATCCGCGCGAGCAGCGCCTTCGCCGCCTCGGCCGCGCCGCCCTTCTCCAGGCAGAGCGCGCGCTGGTAGAGCAGGCGGTCGCGGCCGCTCCAGCGCGGGAACTGGCGCGCCGCCTCGTCGAGCAGCGCGGCGGCGGCGCGCGCGTCGCCGGCCTCGTCGAGCGCGAGCGCGGCGACCAGCGCCGTCTCCGGGGTGCGCTCGCCCTCGGGCGCGAGCCGGGCGAGCCGCTCCCACGCGGCGCGGGCGGCGGCGCCGTCCCTGCGCGCGCGCGCCACCGACGCGCGCAGCTCGAGCGCCGGGACCGCGGATTCCTTCGGCAGCGGAGCCTCGCGCGTCTCGCCGGCGAAGAGGCGCGCGAGCGCCTGCTCGGCCTCGTCGTGGCGGCCCAGCGCGAAGAGCGACCAACCCTGCGCGTAGAGGGCGGGGCGCAGCACGTCGGCCGGCGCGTCGCCGCCCACCAGCGGTCCCAGCGCGGCGAGCGCGTCCTGATGGCGGCCCGCGGCGGAGCGCGCCTCGCCCGCCTCGAGCGCCGCCCGTCGGGCGATCGAGGGGTCGACTCCCTCGCCGCCGCCGGCGAGCTGCGCGAGCAGGCGATCGGCCTCGTCGGTCCGGCCCGCCGCCTGCCTGCACTGCGCCAGGTCGTAGCGCGCGTCGTCGCTCCACTCGCTGCCGGCGAACTGGCGCAGGTGGCGCTCGAGCGCGGCGTCGGCGGCCTTCCAGTCGCCGCCGCGCAGCGCGGCGCGCCCGGCCATGAAGGAGGCCTCGGCGGCCCGCTCGTCCCTGGGGAACTCGCGCGCGAGCTCGCCGAACCGCTGCGCCGAGTCGGCGAAGCGGCCGAGCTTGAAGCAGCACCAGCCTCCGCGCGACAGCGCGCGCGCGCGCAGCTCGGCGCCGCGCGCGGCCGCCTCGAAGGCGGGCAGCGCGTCGCCCCACCGCTCGAGGGCGAAGAGCGCCTCGCCGAGCACGAGGCTGGCCGCGGCCGCGTGCTTCCCGTCGGGATGGCGGGCGAGGCAGTCGCGCGCGCGCTGCGCCGCGCCCGCGTGGTCGCCGCCGTTGAGCGCCGCCACCGCGGCCGAGTAGGCCGCCTCCTCGGAGCCGCCGCCCGCTCGCGCGTAGGCCTCCTTCGCCGCGTCGAAGTCGCCGGCGTCGAAGAGGGCGTCGGCGCGCGCCAGCGCGAGGCGCTGCGCGAGCTCCTTCTGCGGCTGCGCGGCCAGCCCGCGCTCGAAGAAGGGGATCGCGGCGCGGGCGCCGCTGCGCCGCAGCTCGGCCCGTCCGCGCCAGAAGCACGCCTCGGCGTCGAGGCGATCGGCACCGCCGGCGAGGAGCCGGTCGAGGACGGCCGCCGCCTCCTCGGAACGCGCGGCGCGCTCGAGGTGGATGCCGGCGTGCAGCCGCGCCTCGGCGAGCAGCGGGCTCTCGGGAGCCGCCTGCTCGAGCCGGAGGAACCACTGCGCCGCCTTGGCGTCGTCCCCGAGCGCGGCGCACGCGAAGCCGGCGGCGGAGAGTGCGTCGTCGAGCCATTCGCCCTGCGGCACCTTCTGCAGCGCCGCGACCGCGTCGGCCGGCCGGCCCGCCTTGAGCCGGCACTCGCCGATCATGAACTGCGCCTCGCCGGCGGCGGCGTCGCGCGGGTGCTGGCGCACGAACAGCTCGAAGGAGCTCGCGGCCGTCTCGAACTCGCCGGCCTTGTAGAGCGCCCACCCCAGCCCGTGCAGCGCGTTGCGGGCGTAGTCGGCGTCGCCGCCCTTCGCGGCGCGGCCGTAGGCCTTCGCGGCGGCGGCGAACGCGCCGGCCTTGAAGTGCGCCTCGCCGGCGTGGAACGCGGCGGCGGGGACGAGGTAGTGGTCGCCTCCGTCGGCTGCGATCGCGTCGAAGCGACGGGCGGCGTCGGCGGAATCGTCGAGCCCGAGCGCGCACTGCCCGAGTCGGAAGCTCACCTCGAGGGCGTAGGGAAAGTCGCGCGGCGCCGGCTCGAGCTTCTTCAGCTCGGTGCGCGCCTCGGCGAGCTTCCCGAGCTCGAAGAGCGACTGGCCGAGCCGGTAGCGCACGAGCGCCGCGCGCGGGTGGCCTGCGCCGGTCGTCAGGAACTTGCGGGCTTCCGCGACCACGAGGTCGTGGAAGCCCTTCTCGAACAGGCCCGCGATGTAGTTGTACTGGTCGTTGGCCGGGGCGTCCTGCACGGCGGCGGCGCGCGCGGGCGCGCCGGCGAGCGCCGCGCAGAGAAGCCCCGCGAGGATGGGGCTCTCGAGCTTCATGGCTGCCCTCTTCCCGGACGGGTGGGAGCGTGCCGCGTCCGACGCGCGAGAGTGGGGCGCGCGGCGCGACGAGGCGGCGATCCTACCGGCCTCGGCAAGCCCCCGTTGGGCCGAAGTCCGAAGGTCTTAGGAGGATTCGCGAACGCCCGTCCGTTCGTCGATCGGACGCGATCGGACGGCGAACGGGGCGCGGGTTGCGATCCCCGCGGGCGGCGAATCCCGCGGGGCGCTCAACCGGAGCGCTCGGAGCCCGGCCCCGGCTCGCGGCCCTCCCGCGCGCGCAGCTTCTCGAGCTCGCGGCCCAGCCGGTCGAGCTCCTTCAGGGCGTCGGGGAGCCGGCCGAGCGCGACCACCTCCCGCAGCGCGGCGCGACGCTCCTTGGCCCAGGAGCCGTAGTAGTCGCCCGGGCCGTCGAGGTCCGCCGCCACCCCCGACTTCGCCGCGACGCGGACGCCGCCCCCGATCTTCAGATGATCGCCGATGCCGACCTGGCCGCCGATCATGCACCCGTCGCCGATGGCGGTCGATCCGGCGACGCCGCACTGGGCGGCGAGAATCGTGCGGGCGCCGACGACCACGTTGTGGCCGAGGTGCACCTGGCTGTCGATCTTGGCGTCGTCGCCGACGCGGGTGTCGCCGAAGCGGGCGCGGTCGATGGTCGAGTGGTTGCCCACTTCGACGCGGTGGCCGAGGAGCACGCGCCCGAGGTGGCGAAGGCGGACGGCGCCGGTCGGCCCGAACCCGAACCCGAAACCCTCGCCGGCGATCACGGCCCCGTGCCCGATGACGCAGTCGTCGCCCAGCGTCGCGGACGATCCGATCACCGCGTGGGAGTGGATGCGGCAGCGCTCTCCGAGGGTCGCGCCGCCTTCCACCACCGCGTGCGGGTAGAGCCGCGTGCCGGCGCCGATCCTCGCCCGCGGTCCGACGACGGCGTAGGGTCCGATCGCGACGCCCTCGCCGAGCTGCGCCGTGCGGTCGACCCGCGCCGTCGGATCGCATCCTGCCTCCGACCACGGCAGCGACCAGAGGCCGAGCCGCTCGATCACGCGGTTCTGGGCGATCTGCGGGAAGGGGACCACGATCCGGGGGCGCTCGAGCCGGGGGGCGAGCTTCGGGGAGACGAGCAGCGCCGCCGCCTCGCTGCGCTTCGCGGCCTCGAGGCGGCGCTCGTCCTCGATCGCGGCGAGCTGGTCGCGCCGGGCGCCCTCGACCGGCCCGACGCCCGTGATCTTGACGGCGCCGTCGGCGAGGAGCTCGCCCTGCACCAGCTCCGCCACCTCCTTCAACGTGAGGCCCATCGCCGCTCCTTGCGGCGCGCGAGTGCGTCGGCGCCGCGAAACGGAGCGCATTCTGCCCGCGGCGGCGGCGGGGCGCACTCCCGGCCGCGGGCTCGGGCCGTCAGCGCGCCGCGGCGGCGAGGAGCTCCGCCCGGTGGTTGGTCCACCAGCTGCGCCAGCGCGCCTCGTCGCGCGCGAAGCTGCGCCCGGTGAGGCGGCGCAGGGCGTCGAACGTGACGAGTCGCAGGCTGCGCTCCTCGCAGCGGGCGAGGTGGTCGAGCAGCGGATCGACCGCGTGCAGGTCCTTGGTGCGGCCGAGCAGGACGATCGCCTCGTGGCGCACCTGCACCGAAGGATCGAGGCGCAGGGAGTCCGTGCAGCGCGAGAAGGCGTCGTCGGCGCCCAGCGCCGCGTAGGCGCGCAGCGCCATCTTTCGCACCATCTCGTCGCTCGCGTCGAGCAGGCGGCTGCGCACCGTCGTGAGCCATGCGCCCGACGCCTTGGGGAAGGCCGCCGCCTGCTGGGCGAGGAGCGAGAGCGCGAGCCGGCACGCCTCCGGCGACTTCCCGTCGAGCGCCGCGCCGTAGTGGGGGAGCGCCAGAGCGCCCTGCTCGCGCAGCAGGTCCTCGCAGCGGTCGCGCACGCCGCGCTCCGCGTGCGAGAGCGCCGCCACGAGCGCGGCCGGCGGCACCTCGGTCACGGGGCGGGCGACCACGTCGTGGATCTCGGGAGGCGGATCGCGCGGCACCAGCACGACGACGCCCTCGTCGGAGAGGAAGGCGCAGCCGCCTTCGGCGAGCGGGTCGAGCGGCCAGCCGGCGTAGCGGCGGCCGGACGCCGAGAGGATCACGTGCTCGAGGGTCGGCACGGCCGCGGCCGGCGGCTCCTCGGCGCGCGCGCCGCCGCCGTCGAGCGCGGCGGCCAGCAGGAGCGCCGGCGACCGGAAGGGGAGCGCGGTCCGGGCGCTCATCGCTGGATCCACGAGACCAGCACGACCCCGCCGGAGAGCTGCTGCAGCACGGTCGAGATCGCCTGCGAGCTGTAGCGCAACTGGATCGTCCCGCTGATCTCGACGTCCTCGCCGGTCACCGCACCCAGCGTGAGCAGCCCGCCGTAGAGATCCTTGTTTCCGCCGCCGCCGCGGATCGCCACCGCGCCGCGCACGAAGATCAGGCCGGCGAAGTTGAAGTTCCCCACGATGTCGAGGTCGCCGTCGACCACCAGGATTCCGCACCCGGTCGTGGAGCCGCTGAGCCGGAGGTCGCCCTTGGCGTGCGCGATCAGCGGCACCATGTTGGTCCGGTCGCCGATCGACGCGTTGCTCACCGAGTCGTCGGGGCCGTTCCACGTCAGCGTCGCGAGGTTCGCGAGCGAGTCCATGGTGCCGCCGAGGTCGAACTCGGGGGTCGTGAGCACGCTCGGCCAGCCGGCGAGCCCGATCACGTTGTCCTTCTGCTGGTTGCTGAGCTGGCTGATGACCCCCGCCGGATCGCCCGGCACGCCGATGCCGGGAATGGCGGCGTTCGGTCCCGGCGTGTTGTCGACGTTGGTGTCGTAGCCGGAGATGAGGAACGCGTTGCCGTTGAACGTGAAGTCGGCGAGCGGATCGTCGACGTAGAGCGCCTGGTCGGTCGCGATTTCGAGGTCGAGCTTGCGCACGATGGCCTCGGTGACGCTGCGCGCGTGGCGCGTGGCGCGCCGCAATTCGTCGCCATCCTGGTCGAAGGCGACGTTCACGGTGCCGGTCGAGACGATCTCGATGAAGTCCGCTTCCGCGGCGTCGTCGACCTGCCCGTTGCCGTCGTTGTCGACGCCGTCGCCGGCCCAGGCGGTCACGGCGACCCGTGCGACCGTGCCGCCGAGGTCGAGCTGGAACGTGCCCTCGAAGTCCGGATCGGCCGCGAGCCGGGCGAGCGCGTCCTGCGCGCCGGAGGCCGCGACGTCGCGGGCCTGGGTGATTGCGACGGTGGCCTCGGTCGCGCGCCGCCCCTGCGTCACGGTCACGAGCAGCGTGCCACCGGCGATCAGCAGGGGGACGGTCGCGCAGAGCGCGATGATCAGCGAGCTCCCGCGGGCGCGGGACGGGTCGTGTCGATCGATGCACCGCATCGTTCAGTCTCCGTTCACTGGACCAGCAGCGTGAGCCGCAGCTCGCAGGTCGATTCGCCTCCCGCGTCCGGGCGGCCGTTGCGCAGCGTGATCGAGAGCTGCTTGCCCTGGAGCGTGAAGGTCGCGGCGCGCACGTCCTCGAGGAGGACGGTGGAGGTCGCGCTGTCGTCGAGCACCAGGGCGCCGGGGCCGTTGCCTCCGCCGCGCAGCCACAGCCTCCAGGGATCGGCGCCGAGCGCCGGCAGGTAGACCGGGGCGCCGCTGGCGTAGCCCGTCACCACGCGGAAGTTCATGTTGTCGTAGACGACGCCGGGCTGCATCAGCTCGGGCGCCACTCCGTCCGGTCCGATCGGGATCGCCTCGATGGTGGAGAGGCTGGCCGACAAGAGCAGGCGCCGCATGCGCGTGAGGGAGTTGGCGACGCGCGCGTCGGCGGCGTCCACGCTGGCGACGCTCGTGGTGGCGCGCATCGCCGCCTGCGACGCGCCGAGCGCGGCGAAGACGAGGAAGGTGAGGATCGCGGCCGACGAGAGCGTCTCGACCAGCGTGAAGCCGGCGATCCGCCTCCGGGGCACGAGGGTCGCGTGCACGTTGCGCGGGGGTCTCATGGGCGCTCAGCTCCCGAGCCGCGAGAGTCGCATCCGGCGGGTGAGGTTGGCCGGGCCGTGGGCCGAGACCCACTCGACGCGGACGAGGATGTCGACCAGCTCGGCGGCGTTTCCGGTCGGCGCGGTGATGCTGACGCTGCCCGGCATTTCGTCGGCGTCGCCGGGAAGGGAGCGCAGCGCCATCCCCGCCTTCCCCTCGATCCCGGCCGCGAATCCGGTCCCGTCCCAGTCCGCCGTGAGCGTGGCGAAATCGGAGGCGAGGATGGTCGAGAGCTGCCGTTCGGCCGCGCGCATCGCCGCCGCCTTCTCGACGCCGGCGCGATGGAGCGCGGCGCTGGTGGCGGAGACGTTGGTGAGGCCGGCGACGGCGAGCGCGAGGATCGCGGCCGCGCACGCGGTCTCGATCAGGGTCATGCCCGCGCAGCGGGAGCGTCGGAGTGCCTGTGCCGGGTGTCGCATCATCGGTGTCGGATCCAGGTGTCGCCGCGGCGCGATCCGCGGTGGTGTCGGCAGGGTGTTCATCGGTAGGCCGCGCGGCCGTCGAATCCGGTGATTGCCCGATGGGAACGAGTGTCCGGTCAAGGCGGTGCCCCCGGCGCAGGCGCGGGAAGCCGCTTCCATCGCGACGCTCGCGGCTCGCCCCCTACAATCCCGCCGCCCCGCGCGCGTCGCACGCGCCGGCCGCGAGAGACGAGGAGTCGATGCATGGCGCTCCGACCGGCATTCCTTTCCGCGCTTCTCCTCGGAGTGCCCGCCTCGGCGCCGCCGGCGGCCGGCGACGACGGGGCCGCCGCCGCGATCACGGGCCGGCTCGAGGGGATCCGCGCGAAGGCGAAGCTGCCGGCGCTCGGCGGCGCCATCGTGACGAGCGCGGGACTCGAAGGCGCGTGGGTGACCGGCCTGCGCGCCGAGGGCCATCCCGAGCCGGTCGAGCTCGGGGACCGCTGGCACATCGGATCCTGCACCAAGTCGATGACCGCGACGCTGATTGCGCTGCTGGTGGAGCGCGGCGACCTCGACTGGGAGATGAAGCTACCGGAACTCCTGCCGGATCTCGCCGCGTCGATGCACGACGGCTACGTGGACGTCACGCTCGTCGAACTGCTCTGCCATCGCGCGGGCGTTCCCGCGGACCTCGGGCGCGACGGCCTCTGGAGCCGGTGCTGGAGGCGCGAGGGGACGCACGTCGAGCAGCGCCGGATGCTCGCCCGGACCGTGCTCGGCTGGGGCCCGGTCCACGCGCCGCGCGCGAAGTACCTCTACAGCAACGCGGGGATCGCCATCGCCGGCCACGCGGCCGAGTCGGTGGCCGGCCGGCCCTTCGAGGAGCTGATGCAGGAGCTGCTCTTCGAGCCGCTCGGGATCACGACCGCGGGGTTCGGCGCGCCGGGGACCACGACTTCGGTCGATCAGCCGCGCGGCCACGGCGGCGACGGGCGGCCGGTGGAGCCGGGGCCGCAGGCCGACAACCCGCCGGCCATCGCCCCGGCCGGGACCTGCCATCTCTCGCTCGCCGACTGGGGCCGGTACGCGAGCCTGCATCTGCGCGGCGCGAAGGGCGACGTGAAGGTGGGGGAGATCACCCTGCGCGCGGAGACGACGGCGAGGCTGCACGCGCCCTACGCCGGTCCGGGCGAGCGCTACGCCATGGGCTGGGGCGTCGCGCGGCGCGACTGGGCCGGCGGCGACGGGACGGTCCTCACGCACAACGGCAGCAACACCATGTGGTACAGCGTGATCTGGATGGCCCCCGACCCCGGCTTCGCCGTCCTCGTCGCCACGAACCGGGTCGGCACCACCGGGCAGGAGGCGACCGACGCGGCGGCCGCGATGCTGATCGGCGAGCATCGCGCCCGGACGGCGGCGAGGCCGCAGCCGCCGGCGCGGTGAGGGATCCGTGTCCGCGCGCGGTCGGTGGGCCGCACACGGAGGGACATCCATCAGCGCTGGATCCACGAGACCAGCGCGAGGGCGCCGGTGAGCCTGGAGCTCACGGTGGTGAGCGCCTCGGAGCTGTAGCGGATTTGCACGGAGCCGTTCAGCAGCAGGTCGGGGCCGGTCACCGCGCCGAGCGTGAAGAGCGCTCCGCGCAGGTTCTTGCCGCCGCCGCCGCCGTTGAAGGTGACGGCGCCGCCCGCGTAGATCAGCCCGACGAAGTCGAAGCTGCCGTTGACCGTGAGATCGCCGTTCACGATCAGGATCCCGCAGCCCTTCGTGTTCCCGTAAAGGCTCAGGTGGCCCTTGGCGTGGGCGATGACCGGGTGCATGTGCTCCAGGTCGCCGATGTCGCCGCCGTACTTCTCGTCGGCGCCGCTCCAGACCTGGGTCGCGAGGCTGGCGTACTGCGTCATCTGGGCGGTCAGGTCGACCTCGTCGACCGTCATCACGCTCGGCCGCCCGCCGGCGCCCTGGATCAGCTCGAGCTGGTTTTTCTTGAGCTGCTTCCTGATCCACTCGGGGTCGCCCGGAGTCCCGATCCCCGGCACGGGAGCGTTCGGGCCGGGAGTGCCTTCGAGGTTCACGTCGATCCCGCTGATGAGGAATGCGCTCCCGCTGAACTTGAACTGCGCCAGCGGGTCATCGACGTAGGCGGCCTGATCGACGACGACGTTGACGTCCGTCCTGTGCACGATCGCCTCGGTGACGCTGCGCGCATGCCGCGTCGCGCGCTGGATCTCGAGGCCGAACGGGTCGAACGAGACGTTCGTGCTGCCATTCAAGACGATCTCGAGGAACTCCGCCTCGGCGTCGTCGTCGACCAGGCCGTTGGCGTCGTTGTCGAGCCTTCGTCCTCCCACGCGGTGACGGTGATCTGCGCGATCGGGCCGCCGAGCGCGAGGGTGTAGGTGCTGCGGAAGCCGGGGTCGACGGCGAGTCGCGCGAGGGCGTCCTGGGCGCCCGACGCCGCGACGTCGCGCGCCTGGGTGATCGCGACCATGGTCTCGTTGACGCGCCGCCCGTGCGTGACCGCCAACGGCATCGTCCCGCCCGCCACCATCAACGGGACCGTCGCGCAGAGGGCGATGATCAGCGAGCTTCCTCGGGGTGCGGTCCGGGAGCTCGGGGAGACCGGTCGCATCGGCGATTCTCCAATCCAGCGGGGGTCGATTGATAAATGGACAAAGTGGTGCAAGCGCCTCAAGCAAGTAATCCACCACATTCGAAGATGGGAGGGCACCCTGAGTGAATGCCCTACCGCCCCTCGTCTTCGGGAGCATTCGGGAACGCGATTCCCGATCGAGTTGGTGTCGCGACCACCACGCGGCCCTCGATCGGGGCCGGCTCCCGTGGCCGATCACCCGACGCGGGCCCGGGGCGGCCCGGGGCGCAGGGGGGGCGGCGGCTACGCGAGTAGCATCCGCCCCCCATGCGCACGCACACGATCGGCGACGTCTCGCTCACCCTCTCCGAGCCGGTCTCGACCCCCGTGCGCTGGATCGGCCAGGAAGAGCTGCTCGAGCAGATCCTCGCCTGCTGGACGCGGGTGACTCCGGAGGATCTGCCGCTCACGCCGCGGCTCGTGGGCAAGCCCGGCATGGGCAAGACGACGCTCGCGCAGGCGGCCGCGCAGAAGCTCGGACGCCCGGTCTACATCTATCAGTGCACGACCGACACCCGGCCCGAGGACCTGCTCGTCTCGCCGGTCCTCTCCGGGGCGGGACGGATCAGCTACCACGCCTCGCCGCTGGTCACGGCGATGATCGACGGCGGCATCGTGATCCTCGACGAGGCCAACCGGATGCCCGAGAAGTCCTGGGCGTCGCTCGCGCCGCTGCTCGACCATCGGCGCTACGCCGAGTCGATCGTGGCCGGCGTGCGCGTGGCCGCCCACGAGGACTTCCGCTGCTGCGTGACGATGAACGACGACGCCTCGACCTACGAGGTGCCCGAGTACATGGTCTCGCGCATCCAGCCGCTCGTCATGGTGGACTTCCCCGACCGCGACGAGGAGCTGCAGATCCTGCGCTACAACGTCGACTTCGCGCCGCAGGCCCTGCTCGATCTCACCGTCGACTTCCTGCAGGAGGCGCACGGCCACAACCTCAACTACTCGACGCGCGACGGCATCAACATCATGCGCTACGCGCTCAAGCTGGGGAGCGCCGTCGGCGCGCCGGTCACCGACGCGTTCCACCAGGCGGTGCGCCAGATCCTGGGCGACGGGGCCGAGCGCTTCGAGGAGCGCGCCGCCGGCCTTTACTTCCCCAAGGACGTCAAGGAGCTGTCGCAGTTCATGTCCTCGGAGGAGGAGCTGGAGGACGACGAGGACGGGGACGACGACGAGGGGGTGGAAGGCGGCGCGGCGGACGGCGACGCGAAGCGCGGCTGACCGCGCCATGGACCGGCCCTCCCTGCTGCGCTGGAGGAACGTCGAGGTCGTGCCGCTCGTGCACGGGCGGGTCGCCTTCGCGGTGGCGGCGCGCGAGCGCATGCTCGCCCGTCGCCACGCGGCGCTCGCGGTCGAGCTGCCGTCGAGCCTGCAGGCGCGCGTGATCGAGGGGATCGAGCGCCTGCCCGCCATCCACGCCGTCGTCTACCGCGACTGGACCCGCGGCTCGTTCGAGAGCGAGCCGTGGTCGCCGGAGCGCGAGCGTCGCGACGAGAGCGAGGACGTCTCGGCGGCGACCGGCACGCGCGCGTGGTACGTCCCGATCGATCCGTGCGACGCCATCGTCGAGGCGATCCGGGTGGCGCGCGGCGAGCGCGTTCCCGTCCACTTCGTGGACGCCGAGGTCGAGGACTTCGCCGGGCGGCGATTCGTGATGCCCGACCCGCACGCGCTGCTCACGCTCGGGGTCGAGACCTACTACGCGGCGGCGCTCGCCGCGATCCGGCAGGAGCATCCTCCGACGCCCGAGGATCACGTGCGCGAGCGCCACATGGCCGCGCGCATCGCCGAGCTGGCCGACGCGACGGCGCGCGGGGAGGTGCTCTTCCTGTGCGGCATGGCGCACTGGGAGCGCATCCGGGAGCACCTGGAGCGCGGGACGGGCGCGCTGCACCGCGGCGGCGGCGCGCGCGGACCGACGGAGGAGGAGGTGGCGCTGGTGCCGGTGCATCCGGCGTCGCTGTTCCACCTGCTCGGCGAGATCCCGTTCGTGGCGTGGTCCTGGGAGCGCCACCGCAGTTCGATCGATTTGGGACGGCACGACCAGGTCCTCGCCGTGAAGGAGCTGCTGCTGGCGGCGCGCGCGCTCTATCGCAAGGAGGAGCGCGACTCGCTCGAGCGCGCGACGCCTGCGGCGCTCGCCGCGCTGCTCGACTACCTGCGCAAGCTCGTCGTGGGCCGCCGCCGTCTCGCCCCCGACCTCTACTCGCTGGTGGTGGCGGCGAAGGGCGTCGTGGGCAACGACTTCGCGCTCGCGCTCCTGCGCACGGCCGCGAGCTATCCGCCCAATGCGCTTCCCGCGCAGGAGGGCGACGCGCCGTTCGACGCGACGGGGGGCGGCGCCGCGCCGCTCCTCTTCGAGGGCACGGGGGAGATCGCGCGGATCGGCGAGGAGCTGTCGCGCGTGACGTCGCGGGCCCCCGGGGACTGGCGCACGTTCAAGCGCGTGAAGCTGATCGACAAGCCGCCGAAGGTCGACCGCGAGCTCTGGCGCTCGGTGTGGAACCCGTTCGCCTCGTGCTCCTGGCCGCCCGAGGACACCGTCATCGAGAACCTGCGCGCCTACGTCGCCAATCGCACGCTCGCGCTCGCCGGCATCGATCGGGTGCGCACCGAGGTGTTCGTCGCGTCGCTGCAGGACGGGCTCGCGATCCGCGAGACGCTGCGCGACCTGCCGCTGCGCAGGATCCACGTCCGGGTCGAGCCGCGTCTCCCGGGACGGGTGGGCGCGGTCGTCGTCGTCTTCGAGGAGGACGACGACGGGACGCGCTTCCCGCTGCGCATGACCTGGATGGCCGAGCACCCGCAGGAGTCGACGCTCGCCTTCTACGCCACCCGCTTCCTCGACGACATGGTGGGGCCCGGCATCGGGCGCGCCCGTTACGGCGGCTGCATGTTCCTCTATCCGCCCATCACGATTCCCGACGTGTGGGACGACCTGCGCTTCGAGAAGGCGCGGCGCCCGTCCGAGCGCCTCCTGCTCGCCGCGCTGTTCCACGCGCGGGAGCGCTTCGTCGCCTGCGTCTCGGCGCGGGCGCCGGCGCCCGAGGTGCTGGCCACCGCGCAACGTCTCCACCGCCACGTCGTCCACCTGCCGCTCTCGACCTTCTCCGCGCGCACGCTCGAGCGCATCCGCCGCTTCCACGTCCTCAACGGCCGCGTCGTGCGCAGCTGGGCGGCCCGCTTCATCCGCTGAGGTCCGCGCATGCGCCGCGCCCGTCGCGGCGCCGGCGGCCGCCCCCGCCGCTATCGTCGGGAGCCATGTTCGACGCGCAGTACGACCTGCTGAGCCGCCTCTTCGCCGCGGTCGCCGACGAGCTCGCGGCCGATCCGGCGAACCCGGCGCCGTGGGCGCGGGCCGACCAGGCGCTCGGCGCCTCCCGGGCGACCGAGCCCGAACTCGCCCGCATCGTCGACGGCAGGGACGCGGCGGCGCTGCGCGCGCGCGTCGCCGGGTGGACGTCGGGAGCGGCGCTCCTCCCCGAGCAGGACCGCGCCGTCCTGCGCCGGGCGATCAAGGCGTTCAAGAAGAGCCTGAAGGTGACGCGCCTCGACGAGGAGTCGCGCATCGGCGGCGGCGCGATGAGCAGCGGGCGGCAGTCGGGGATCGTCGGGATCACGCCTCCCGATCGCTACACGCGCGCGGTGTGGGAGGAGCTCGTCCGCCAGGGTCGCATGCGCGGCGGCCACCACGGCATCTACGAGCTGCCTCCGGAGTGACCCGGGGGATCGACGGCGGCGCCCCGATCACCGCGCCTTCGCGTAGGAGAACTTCTCGTGGCGCAGCGGCGGGCCGGCCGGCGTCGCGGAGGGCGGATCCCCCGAAGCGGCGACGAACGCGCGGATCTCCTCGGCCTCGCGCATGAAGTCGGGATTGCGCAGCACGCGGTTCGGCCCGGCCCACGCCGACTCCCTGCGCGTGAAGACCGAGAGGCAGTCGATCAGCGGCCTGCCCAGCCAGTTCACCAGCTCCTGGCTGATGCACCGCAGGCCCGCGCGCTCCGCCAGCCGCTCGAACTTCGAGGCCGTCATGTCGGCGGCCCTCGAGTGCGTGCGCGTCCCGGCCGCCACGATCGGCTTGAGCAGCCCCTTCAGCGGTCCCAGCCGGCGCAGCCACGCGAGCCGGCGGTACTCGCCGAGGTTCGAGTGGTGGATGAAGCCGACTCCGTCGGGTCGAAGCTTCCGGCGCAGCTCACCGAGGTACGACTCGATCACGTCGGCGTCGGCGTGGACCAGCGAGTCGAAGCTGAACGCGAAGTCGACCGACTCGTCGGCCACCATCCCGAGCGAGCGCCCGTCGTTCACGTGGAAGCTCATATTGCGCTGGTCGGCGAAGCGCCGCCGGCACGACGCGATGCACTGCTCGGAGAGGTCGACGAGCACCATCCGGTCGCACCGGTCCTTCAGGAACTGCGTCCAGCGCCCGTGGCCCGGCGCGATCTCGAGGATCGTGCCCGCCGGCAGGAACGCCGAGATGCGCGGCAGCAGGGCGTGGCGCCACTGCGCCTCCGGCCCGCCCCAGGCGCCCGACCAGACGTCGCCGCCGTCCTGCCAATGGTAGCGGCCGTCCCACTTCTGCTTGTTCCAGGCGACGTCGGGCATGCGGTTCCCGTCCCGGGGGCTCGTGCGCGGCGCGGCGGACGCCGCGCCGGGATCCGCGGGTGTACCAGAGACCGCTCGTCCGGCGCAATGCCGCGCCGGCGACGCGCGCCCGATCGGCCTAGAGCTCGCTCATCCCCCCGTCGACGGCGAGCTCGACGCCGGTGACGTAGGAGGAATCGTCGGAGGCGAGGAAGAGCGCCGCGCGCGCGATCTCGTCGGCCTGGCCCAGGCGGCCGAGCGGCACCTGGACGGCCAGGTCGCTCTTCATGCTCGAGACCGCGCCGGCCGACATGCCGAGCTTGCCGAAGATCGGCGTCTCGACCGGTCCGGGGCTGAGCGTGTTCACCCGGATACGCCGCATGACGAGTTCGGCGGCGGCCGCGCGCCCGAGCGCGCGCACCGCGGCCTTCGTGGTCGCGTGCACGGTCGAGGACGGCAGCGCCATCTTCCCGGCGATCGACGCCGTGAGGAGCACCGACGAGCCCACGCGCAGCAGCGGCAGCGCCTTCTGCAGGGTGAAGAACGTCCCCTTCAGGTTGGTCGAGAGCTGCTCGTCGAAGAACTCCTCGGTCACCGTGTTGATCGGCGCGAACTTCGCGACGCCGGCGTTGAGGAAGAGCACGTCGAGGCGGTCGACGCGCCGCTTCACCTCGTCCATGAGCGCGTCGATCTCGGCGATGCGGCCCGAATCGGACTTCAGGACGTGGGCGGTCGGCCCGAGCGCCTTGGCCGCCTGCGTCAGGCCCGGTTCCGAGCGGCCGGTGACGATCACCGTCGCGCCCTCGGCCTGGAACAGGGTGGCGGTGGCGAGCCCGATGCCGCTCGTGCCACCGGTGATCAACGCGTTCTTTCCGGTGAGCTTTCCCATGCCGGAATACATCGAACGGGCGCCGCGCCGGCCTTGACCGGAGAATCGCCCCCGCTGGAGGAGCCCGACATGGCGAGGATCGCGACGTTCCGCTGCTCCGAGTGCCGCCGGGAGGAGGAGGGGGCGGCCCTGGTGACGGTCTGCCCGGAGTGCCGGAGGCCGTGGCTCGCGACCTTCGACCTCGGGCCGCTCTCGGGACTCTCGCCGCGGGCGCTGGCCGGCCGGCGGCGCGACCTCTGGCGCTATCGCGAGGTGCTGCCGATCGAGCCCGGGGAGGAGCCGGTCTCGCTCGGGGAGGGGTGCACCCCGCTCCTCGAGCTGCGCCGGCTCGGACGCGCGCTCGGGCTGGCCCACCTTTTCGCCAAGCACGAAGGCTTCAACCCCACCGGCTCGTTCAAGGACCGCGGGATGTCGGTGGCGATCACGGCGCTGCGCGCGCGCGGCGTCGAGCGCGTCGCGCTGCCGAGCGCGGGCAACGCCGCCTCCTCCGCGGCCGCCTACGGCGCCCGCGCCGGCATGGAGGTGCGCGTGGCGATGCCTTCGGACACCCCGGCCGCGAATCACATCGAGTGCCGCGCACTCGGCGCGCGGGTCGAGCGGGTGGAGGGCAGCATCCGCGAGGCGGCGGCCCACCTCGCCGCGGCCGCGGGGCCGGAGTGGTTCGCGCTCAACACGATGCGCGAGCCGTTCCGCGTCGAGGGCAAGAAGACCATGGGCTACGAGCTGTGGGAGCAGCTCGGCGGGCGCCTGCCCGACGTGATCGTCTACCCCACCGGCGGCGGCACGGGGCTGATCGGGATGTGGAAGGCGTTCGACGAGCTGGCGCGCGCCGGCCTCGTGCGCGTCAAGCCGCGCATGATCTGCGTGCAGGCGGAGGGCTGCGCGCCGATCGTGCGCGCCTTCGAGAGCGGCGCCGGGCAGGCCGAACCGGTCGCCGATCCGCGCACGTTTGCGGCCGGACTGCGCGTCCCGGGCGCGATCGGCGATCGGCTCATGCTGCGCGCGCTGCGCGAGTCGAAGGGCGACGCCGTCGCCGTGAGCGACGAGGCGATCGGCCGCGCGGTGGAGGAGCTGGCGCGCGCCGAGGGGATCCTCGCCTCGCCGGAGGCGGCGGCCACGGTGGCGGCGCTCCCGCTCCTGCGCGAGCAGCGCCGCATCGACCCTCACGCCGAGGTCGTGCTCTTCCTCACCGCCACCGGTCTCAAGAACCTCGACTCGATCGAGCCGCGGCTGGCGCCGGCGCAGTGAGCCCCGCGGGCCCCGCGCCGGCGCTCCCGGCCTCCCGGCGCGTCACTCCGGTCCGGCCGGCCTGGCCGCCGCCCTGCTCGCCTCGGCGACGAGGGCGTCGATCTCGCGGTCGAGCACCGCGTCGCCGGGGTTGCCGAGGTACTTCTGCCGGATCCTGCCCTCGTGGTCGAGCAGGTAGAGCGTCGGCCACCCGGAGACGTTCCATGCCGCGGAGATGGGTCCGGAGGTCCCCTCCGGCCCGTTCCAGAAGCTGCGCCAGGTGATCTTCTCGTCGCGGAACTTCGGCTTCATCGCGGCGAGGTCGGAGTCGCTGTTCACACCGATCAGGGCGAAGGGCTGGTCCTTCAGGCGTTCCACGAGCGACCGCTCGTGCGGGAACATGGCCCGGCAGGGCCCTCACCAGTAGCCCCAGAAGTCGAGCAGCACCGCCTTCCCGCGATAGTCGGAGAGCTTGAACGGCACGCCGTCGAGGTCCTCCGCCGCGATCTCGGGCGCGACGGCGCCGATCTTCAGGTGCTCGATGGAGTAGATCGTGTTCTTCACGAACTCCGCGTACGTCACGTTGCGGAACGGCACCGTCTGCGGGCCGAATCGTGCGGCGAGCTGGCGCAGCTTCGCCACCAGCGCCTGCTCGCGGGCTTCGTCGAGCTGGCCCTGCGAGTTGCGCGAGAGATCGTCCTGCAGCGCCTTGAACTCGAAGGCGGCCAGCACCTCCGGGTTCCGGGTCCGGCCGCGCACGTCCTCGCACCACGCGTTCGCCTGCTTCGCGAGCGACGTCGGAGCCGGCGGCCGCAGCACGACTCCGGCCATCCGGTCGTCGTCGGCGAACCCGGTGAAGAGGCGCTCCGCGGCGTTGCGCCACGACTCCTCGAGCCGCGGTCCGGCCGCGCCGTTCGTGGCGGTGAGCGCGAGGATCTCGGTCAGCGCGTCGAACTCGGCGGGCTCGCCCTCGCTGCGGTCGTAGATCCGCCAGCAGCGGTCGACGAAGCCGAGCAGCTCGGCGTCGCTCGCGGGCGGCAGCGACACGCCCGCTGCCGGCGGGCTCTTGCGCTGCTTCGCGGCGTTCGCGTTGAGCAGCGCGTGGAAGTCGCTGCGGACCGCCTTCACCGTGTCGTCCTCCTGCGCGGCGGCCGACCCGCCGCCGGCGAGGAGCAGACACGCGCTCAACCATCTCGCATTCATTCGTGGCCCTCCTGGGTCCCAAGGCGCCCGACGGGAAAGTACACGTACGAGGGACGTCGCGAGAGGTTCTGGCCGGGGCGGCACCCGCGCATACCCGTGAAGCGTCGCGCGAGCGGCGCTCCCGAGAGCCGGCTGGAACGGGCCCTAAGCTGGCCCGGGTGGCGACCGAGATCCCGTTCCTCGACCTCTCGGCCCGCGAACGAGACCCGGACGGCCTCGCGCGCGCTCTCGGCGCC
>Ga0187893_10006050_pt1 | contig 21054 bp, 15 predicted proteins | sample MA1701074metaG_FD_139574 | JGI IMG/M metagenome (GOLD analysis project Ga0187893, IMG submission 139574) | White microbial mat communities from a basaltic lava cave in the Kipuka Kanohina Cave System on the Island of Hawaii, USA - MA170107-4 metaG ...
CGGCCGGACGGCTGGTGGAGTGATCAGTGTGGTGACAAAAGGAGGAACCAACCAGCCGCACGGAACGCTGTACGAGTTCCTGCGCAATGACAAACTGGATGCCCGCGACGCATTCGCGGCCCGCCGCGGCGTTCTGCGCTACAACCAGTTTGGAGGAACTTTCGGCGGGCCAATCGTCGTGCCGAAGCTTTATAACGGAAAGGACCGGACGTTTTTCTTTTTCAGCTACGAGGGGTATCGCAACAAGTTCCCCGCCAACCAACTGGACACGGTGCCGACTCCGTTGCAAAGATCGGGGGATTTTTCGCAGACCTTCCTGCCCAATGGCCGCCTGATTCCCATCTACGATCCGGAAACCACGCGGGTGAATCCAAATGGCGCCGGCTTCATCCGGGATCTGTTTGCCGGAAACCGCATTCCCTCCTCGCGCTTCGACCGCGTCTCGGTGGCGTTGATGGCGGAAAGGGCCCCGCTACCCAATCAGTCCCCCGCCGACCCCGTTACCAACGTACAGAATTACTTTCTGCAAAGCGGCCGCTCGATCGATAACGACCAGTGGCTGGGACGTTTCGATCACAACCTCAACCAGAATCACCGTTTGATGTACCGGCTTGCCTACAACCGTAACATCGTCGGCACGGAGCGCACCTGGCAGGCCAATAACGACGAGTTCACGCGCAACTATCAGCAGGCGGTGGCTTCCGAAACGCACACCATCAGCCCGAAATGGTGGGAGACTTCCGGGCCGGCTACGTGCTGACGGTGATCGTGCGATTTCCGCAGACCACCGGGGCCGATGTGGAACGGCTTGGCTATCCCAGGATCCTGCCGCGCCTTCACCTGCCCGCGCATGGCATACAAGACTTCACCACCATCGGCGGCAATCAGGTAGTCGACGGCGGCCTGTCCACCATATCCGCTTCGGAAACGGTAACGCGGCTGGAAGGCAATCATACGCTGAAGTTCGGAGGCGAGGTTCGGGCGATCCGGCGGAACCGGTTTCAGTTCGGCGGGCTTAATGGCACGTTCAACTTTAACCGCGACCTGACCGGAAACCCGCTGGCGCCCCCCAACACGGGTTACGGTGTGGCCACTTTTCTGCTCGGCGCCGTGAACGCCGGCAGCATCACCGTGGGCAACAAGCGGCACGAGCGAGGCAAGTACTACTCGGCATTTCTGCAAGACGATTGGAGGATGACAAAGCGGCTCACTTTGAATCTGGGAATCCGCTATGAAGTGGAGACCAACCCAATCGATATCTTCGATCAGAAATCGAATTTCAATCTCAACCGCGTGAATCCGCTCACCCGCGTTCCCGGCGTGCTCGAATATGCTGGCGTGAACTTCAAGGGGAGCCCGGTGCCGATCGATTACAACAACTGGGGACCGCGATTCGGTTTTGCCTACACTGTCGACCGCGCCTCCCGTACGGTGTTGCGAGCCGCTTACGGCATCTATTATCTGCCGAACTTTACGACGTTCGAAAGCAATCAGGGCTGGAGCGCGTCCACTCCGTTCAACGATCCGAGCATCGGACCGCGGCCCACGTTTTATCTTTCCCAGGGACCGCCGGCGATTCTGCAGCCGCCAGGCAGTTCTCTTGCAGACGCCGGCTTTCTCGGGCAGGGAGTAAGTACGCGTCTCCAAACCGACCGCACTTCCTATGTGCAGCAATGGAACTTCGGCATCCAGCGCGCGCTGCCGGGGAACTGGAGCGTGGAAGCCGTCTATACCGGCTCCAAGGGAACCAAACTCGGACAGGGCGGCGACAACGACGACTTGAACGAATTGCATCCCCGCTTTCTCGAGCTGGGCCTCGGGCTGCAACAACAGGTGACAAACCCGTTTTTCGAGGCGGGCGCATTCGGCAGAACAGTGCCGCGCTCGCAACTGCTGCTACCCTACCCGGCCTACCGGGGTGTAAACGCGACCGCGCCGCATTGGGGCAGTTCGACCTATCACGGTCTCCAGATCACCGTGCAGAGGCGGTTCAGCCGTGGCCTTTCTCTTCTGGCAGCCTACACCGCTGGCAAGCTGATAGACGATCTGGCGGCTGGGGTGAGCAGCGGATTCACAGGGCTGAACCAGGGCGTCCAAGGCACCCAGAGTATTTACAACCGGCGAGTAGAGAGATCGTTGTCGCCGGGAGATGTCTCACAACGGCTGGTGGTTAGCTACATCTGGGAGCTGCCCTTCGGAAGCGGAAAACGCTGGATGACGGGCGGTCCGGCCAGTTGGGTGCTGGGAGGCTGGCAGTTGAGCGGGACTTCGACCTTTTCTACCGGCGTGCCTCTGGCTATCCGTGGGGCGCAGAACTTCGCCGCGGACCGGCCCAACAGCACCGGCCGCAGCGCCCGGCTGAACGGCGCCGAACCATCCGCCAGCCGCTGGTTCGACACGACCGCCTTCTCGCTGCCGCCGCTGTTCACCTTTGGCAACGTTGGCCGCGTATTGCCCGACGTCCGCGGGCCTGGTGTCTTCCAGCTCGATGCCGGCCTGCACAAGTTCTTCCCGATCGGCGAACACATGCGGATTCAATTACGCGGAGAGGCGTTCAACGCTACCAACAATGTGAACCTCGGCATGCCGAATGTCAGCATTCTGTCGACGGCGTTTGGCCGGATCACCGGCACACAAACGCCGGCTCGTATTGTGCAGGTGGGGGCAAAGATCATCTTTTGAAGCATCACAGCTCTGTAACGCATGGATTCTGCAAGAGCCGCGCGCGTCAGCAAGCGTTCTTTGTGGCCTTCTGCCACGGGCTGATAAACTTCACCTTATGAGGATGATCCTTGCACTGTTCTTGCTTTCCGCCGCGCTCTTCGCGCAGGTGGACACGGGGAACATCAGCGGCACCGTGAAGGACGCGGCTGGAGCCGTTGTTGCGGGTGCGAGAGTCGCGATGCGCAACGCCGGAACCGGCATACGGCTCGTGGTCAATAAGCCGAACGCGACGGCGGGCGCGCCGGGAGCCGGCACCATCCGATCAGCCGGTGCGCCGCTGACGTTCCAACGCACGTCGCGGCAGATCCAGTTTGCTTTGAAATTCTATTTTTGAGCGGGAACGAGGATTAGTCCAGTACACGTAATAGGAAGTATGCGCCGCCTATCCCTGATTCTGCTTCTAACTTCTGGTTTCGCTTTGTCGCAGCCCGTGCCGCTGCCGAAGCCGAATTACTGCTTCTCATTCCTGCGGGCGGTTCCAAACCGGCTCACTCTGCCGCAGCCGGAAGTGCAAAGGATCCAGGCTGAGCATATTGCGCACCTGAACGCCCTGGCCGAAAAGCGCTGGCTCGTCGGCGGAGGACCAATACTCTCCGCTAATGGTCCGCGAGGCATCCTCATTTCGAAATGCGCTTCTGTTGCCGAAGCAAACGAATTTGCCTCTGCCGATCCCGCCGTAAAGAATGGCCGGTTGTTGGTGGAGACATTCGCATGGAATGGGCCCGCCGGGATTGGAGATAGATACTGGGCTGAGAAAGCGAGAGATCCGGACGCCCCGGATCGCATGCTCAAGTACGCGGTAGTGCTGCTGACGCGCGCGCCCTTGTGGAAAGACTGGCCGCCCAAAGAAACGTTGCTCGAGCATTTCCGCTACGTGGCCTCCTTGACCCGAAGGCACCGTCTGGTTGCGGCCGGCCCGTTTCCCGATTCGCAAAAAGAGATCGGCGTGTTCGTCTTCGAGGAGACTTCGCTTGATGCAGCCCGCCAGCTCGCCGGCAAAGACCCGCTGGTGGCCGGAGGCCATGCGGTGATCGAAGTGTACGAATGGATGGCAGCCGGCGGCACGTTCCCGCGTCACAACGTGCCGCCTGGCACAGTTGATTCCGGCCGCAAGCAGTGAGAGAATCCACGCATATCCTCATCTATGAAGGTGGTGGTCATGCGGGCACTACGGGTTCTCTTTTTGGCGGCGGTTTCCGCCTGCCTGCTGTTTGCTCAAACGGCGACGATACACGGCGCCGTGCTGGATGCCGCCAGCGCGGCGGTGCCCCGGGCAACCATTGTCGCCACGGACACCGGCAGCAACTTCTCGCGAAAGGTATTCAGCGATGAAGCCGGCCGCTATGTGATTCCACTGCTGCCAAACGGGCTCTATCAGGTACGAATTGAAACCACCGGCTTCGCTCCGTTTGTTCAGTCCGGTGTTCTGCTGCAAGTAAACACCAGCGTGCAGGTGGATGCAAAACTGGAGCTGGCCACCACCACCGAACGCGTCACCGTTCGGTCGGAAGCCGACCTGGTCCAGACAAACTCCTCGACGCTGGTTCAGGTCATCGATTCCAAACGCGTCGAAGATCTGCCGCTCAACGGCAGGAACGTATTGCAGCTTGTCTCGCTCAACGCCGGGATCTCGGACCGGCGCGTTCCGGTTACCGTGCAGGGCTCCAATCTCGGATTCGGCGGTTACCTCAATACTGTTTCCATTAACGGCGCGCGCGGGAACTCGACCAACTACCTGCTCGATAACGCCGACCACAACGAGGCTCAAACCAACCTGTCGCGGCCCTATCCCAACGTCGATGCCGTACAGGAGTTCAGCGTCCAAACCAGTTCCTTCGACGCGCAATATGGCCGCGGGGTGGGCGGCATTGTGAACGTCGTCACCAAGTCGGGCACCAACGAGTTGCATGGAACGGTCTTCGAGTTTCTGCGCAACTACAACCTGAACGCAGCCAATTTCTTCTCCGGCCGCGATGCGCTCAAGCGCAATCAGTTCGGCGCCGCGCTCGGCGGCCCTATCATCAAGAACCGGACCTTCATTTTCGGCTCCTACCAGGGGACCAGAACTCGAAGCGCCACGCCAGGCGCGTTGCGAATCGCCCCCAGTCAGGCCATGAAGAACGGCGATTTCACCGAATGGCTGCGTCCCGACGGACAGGGAGCAATTCGCGATCCGCTTGCGCCAACACAATATTTCCCTGGCAACCGCATTCCGCGCAGCCGCTTCGACCCGGTATCCGCCAAACTGCTCGACCGCATTCCCGCCTCGAACGATCCGAGGTACCAGATCCGCTTTGGCACTCCAGCGGCAATGACTGACGATAATCAGGGGGTTCTGCGCGGTGACCACATGCTCAATGAAAAGCACCGGCTTTCCGGGCGCTACTTCTACATCCGTTTCGAGAATCCGCCTTTGATTTTGCCTGAGAACCTGCTCTATGCCACCGACGGCCAGATCGGGGATGAACATTCGGTCAGCGTCAACCACACCTACACGGTCACGTCGAAGTGGCTGAACAATCTGAATGTGGCTTACAGCGGCTCCGAGCCGGCCCGGCTTACGGCCACGGAACCGAACGTAACGCTCGAAACGCTGGGCGCTCGCGTCAAGAACTCGCCGCGGGCCAATCTGCTTGGCGTCACCATCACCGGCTGGTCCGGGATCGGGCTTGGCAATGTAGGCTACAGCGTGACGAAGTCTTTCCATATCTCCAACACAGCCAGTTACGCCACCGGCCGTCACAACTTACGATTCGGAGGCGACTTCCGCCGCTATCGAACCGGGTTTGTCTCCTATTTCCTCACCGGCGGCACTTCCACGTTTTCCGGACAACTTCTCAGCGATCGCGGCCGGCAGAACGCAGGCAATGCGTACGCTGAGTTTGTGCTGGGCGCCGTGGCGAACTGGCGGCAGCTATCCACGTCAACTTTGGCCGCGCGGAACAATCTATACGCATTGTTCTTTCAGGACGACATCCGCCTGACAAGCAGGCTGACGGTCAACGTCGGCTTGCGCTACGATCCGAAACTCGGCATCGCCGAGTTAGGGAAGCAGTATACGACGTTTGTTCCCGGACAGCAGTCCACGGCCTTCCCCCGCGCCCCGCTCGGGCTGTTATTTCAGGGCGATCGAGGCGTCGAGAATGGTGTGATCCCTAATGACTGGAATAATCTTGCTCCGCGGATTGGCCTGGTGTATCAGATGCTGCCGAAAACGGTGATTCGCGCGGCCTATGGGATCTTCTTTGACGAGTACATGGGACTGTTCTTCAACCGCACCATTCAGGGGCAGCCGTGGGTGGCCGACGCAACGCTGATCGGGCCGTTGCGTCTGTCGGATCCCTATGCGGGCGGTCCAATTGTAGAACCGGATCAGTACAAGGCGGAACGCAACCTCGAGTTTCGCGATTTTTCAACGTATGCCGTTCCCACGCCGGACATGAGGGCGGGATACATGCAGAATTGGAACCTGGTTCTTGAGCGGGAACTCACCCCCAGCCTGCTGGTTCGCGCCGCGTATGTCGGCTCCAAGGGGACCAGCCTGCTAATGACAACCGAGGCAAATCCGGGAATATTCGGTCCCGGCGCGAATGCCAGCAACGTGAATCAGCGCCGCCCTTATGCGCGGATCGGACCGCTCCAACTCGGCACATCGAGTGGCAATTCCAGCTACCAATCGCTGCAATTCACGGTTCAAAGACGCCTCCATCGCGGCCTCAGCGTGCTGGCCAACTACACGTGGGGGAAATCGATCGATTACGCCTCCTTCGGTTCGATCGAAGGAAACCAGACCGGGCCGGACCCGTTCAATCTGCGCAACAATCGTGGACCGTCGAACTTCGATGTTACCCATCGTCTCGTCATCTCGGGGATTTGGGAGCTTCCGCGGCTGGCCTCGCAAGGCGCGCTGGTGCGCAATGTGCTCGGTGGATGGCAGAGCAACTTTATTTTCGGCGCTGAGACCGGCACGCCGCTCACCGTCGTCAGCGGCGTCGACAATGACTTCAACAATGTTGGCGGCGACTTCGGCGATTACCTCGGCGGCGACTGGAAGCTCAGCCGGAGCCGGACGAAAAACGAAAAGCTCAGCCGCTGGTTTCAAACCTCTCAGTTCGCTGTGAACCGGGCGGGCACTATCGGCAGCGGAAGACGCGGCCAGTTACGCGGCCCCGGCTTGTGGAACGTGGATTACTCCCTGTTTAAGAACTTTGACGTGACGGAGAAGATGCGCCTGCAACTGCGCGGTGAATTCTTCAATGTTTTTAACCACGCCAATCTGGGCGATCCCAATACGTCGGTCAACAGCCCGTCGTTCGGAATCATCGCGGGAGCAAGCGCGCCGCGTATCGTGCAATTGGCAGTGAAGCTGATTTTCTAAGAGTGACCCCAGATCGCAAATTAGGCAAAATGGGGGCCAACTGAAGCTGTCAAGTTGCGCCGGTCATTCCAAGACGCGTAGGAACTCGCCAATTACACGAAATTTGTCGGGGTCCTCTTCTAAATCCCAGGCGTCAAATTCCGGATTCAGCGGCTCCAGCCGGATGCGTACATGCTGCCAGCCCTCCTCGGACTCCGACTTTTCGCTGCGATAGCGCTTTACGGTGTAACGGCCGGAGTCGGGAAGATCGCGGCGCTCGATGAGCAGCAGTTTCCCCTGGCGCGTGCCGGAGGCGCGGGCGCGGAAAACGCAGAGGCTGCCATCGGGGATCCTCGGCTCCATGGAGCGGCCCGAGATCTGAACAAGGAACATGTCGGCATCGAGTCGCATCCCTTCGGGGATCTCGATCCACTCCTCCTCTTCCACAGGCTGGTCGTCGAGAAACTTGCCCGCCGCCACACGAGCCGAGTACTTGGGCAGGTGAGTGACGAAGGGAAGCACGCGGGCGCTGACGTGGCGCGTGTAGTGGCGCTCAACGGCGCGATCGAGATTTTCGGCAAGTACAGGTTCCCGGTCCCGGATACGAACGGTGTTTGAGAGCGATTGCTCACACTGGCTGAGCCAATCCTCCACTCCAAGCTCATTCAACCTGGCCTCGAAGTCCCCGGCAAGCAATGCGAGCACTTCGGCTTCTTCTCCGGCGAAAGCTTCCCAATCCCGCCGGAAGCGCAGGCGGTATTCACCACTCCCCGGATCCCAGACAATGACACCGGCGGCCTGCGGCGTCTCCCCCGGCAGACATACCTCCACTATCGAACTGAGGACCTGGCGGGTCGTCATCGTTTGAGAAGGCACTGGTTCCCCTTTATCCGCTTATCGGTCAATTGAAAAGCCGGATCACGGAGCGGCAGGATAATACCCTTTTCGGGCGCGGATTTTGACTGTCGGCAGTTTCGGCACCTTTACTTCGATCTCGCGAAACACTTTGGCCGTGTCCGTCACATCCGGGATGTAGCGGATGATATATTGCGTCGTGATTTCACCCGCCACGGCCGCGATAGACCGGAAAATCCCTCCGGCGATTTCAGCCGCATATCCGCCCGTGCCGACTTTGAGTGCGTAGTTACCTTCGTCGGAAGGCGTCGACAGGTAGCCGCTGACATCTTTATAAAGCCCTTGCAGGGGATAGAGCACGCGGCCGCCGGTTTCTTCTGCCAGACGTGTCAATATTTTCTCGCCCTCGGAGTTGAAGCCGAAGGCAACTGTGCTCACTCCGTAAATGGTCACAAGGTTCCGCTGCGCCAGCTCGAGCACTTCATCGAGTGTCTTCTTGCTGGCGTTGTCATGACCGTCCCCGATGATCACCAGCACGCGGCGCGGTTCAATGGGTTCACCGCGCACGAGGCTGCGTTTGGTGCAGGCCATGTAAATGGAATCGAACAAGGCGGCGCCGCCGCTGGGCTTGAGCTTGGCGATTTTTTCGGCGATCAATTCCGAATCCTGCGTGGTGTTGACCATCAACTCGGCTTCGGTGCTGTAGCCGATCAGGTAGCCGCTGTATTTCTTGTCGCCGGGGAGCAGGTTCCATACCAACTCGCGGGAGGCCTCCTGATAGATTTTCCAGTGAAGGCGGCTGGAATTGCTGAGATCGAGGAGAAACCCGACCACAACCGGCTGCTTGTGCTCGCGTGAGAAATAGGTGATCTTCTGCTGCTTGCCTTCATCGAAGACTTCGAAATCCGCCACGTCCAGGTCGCTGACGAAGCGTCCTTTGTCGTCGGTAACCGTGACCGGCACAATGACTTCGTTGACCTGAACGGTGATCTTCGTGGCCGGTGGCGTCTGGGCCTGGACGAGGATAAGCGGCGCCCAAATAAGCAGCAGGCGAGCAAGCATAGCCGGTAGACTCCTGATCCCTAGTATAAACCTCCAGCCCGCGGGTTAGCGCTGCACACGCCCCGATCCGCCGCCCTTGATGAGCGCATGGACCTCCTCGGCCGAGAAGCGGTTGAAATCGCCCGGGATGGAATGCTTGAGGCAGGATGCGGCCACGGCGAACTCCAGCGCGGCCTGATGGCCGCCGCCCATCCCGAGCAGACCGAAGATGAGTCCGGCGGCAAAGCAGTCGCCGCCGCCGACACGATCGACAATATGAGTGATCTCATAATGCCGGCTGACCAGAAACTCCTTCCCTGTGTTCAGACAAGCCGACCAGCCGTTGTGCGAAGCGCTTCTCGATTCGCGCAGCGTAACCGCGAGCGCCTTCAGGTTGGGGTACTCGTTGAGCACCGTACCGGTGAGTTTGCGATACTGCTCCCGCTCCAGTTCGCCGGAGTGAACATCCACACCGGCTTGAATGCCGAGCGCCATCTGGCAGTCCTCTTCGTTGGCAATCCCAACGTCGGTGAGGCGAAAAAGCTCTGGCATGACTTCGCTGGCTTTTTTTCCCCACTTCCAGAGGTTCTTGCGGAAATTGAGATCGCAGGAAACGGTGAGTCCCATCTGGCGGGCCTTGCGCGCTGACTCAAGCGCCAGCATCGCCGAGCTCTCGCTGATGGCCGGCGTGATGCCGGTGACATGAAACCAGCCAGCTCCTTCGAAGGTCTTTTCCCAGTCGATGTCGCCGGGCCTGGCGAGCGCGATGGAGCTGAAGTCGCGATCATAGACGACTTTCGAGGGACGTTGATTCGCGCCGGGTTCGACGAAATAAACGCCAAAGCGGCCCTTGCCGCGGGCGATGAAGGAAGCATCGACGCCGAAGCGGCGCATCTCTCCGATGAAGGCGTCCGAGATCGGATGGTTGGCGGGGAGTACGGTGACGTATCGCGCCGGATAACCGAACCCGGAAAGAGCAACAGCGACGTTGGCTTCACCGCCTCCGAACGTGGCGACGAACTGAGGAGACTGAAGAAATCTCTCAAAACCGGGCGGCGCCAGACGGAGCATGACTTCGCCGAAGGAAACTACGGGTTTCAACATAGAAGACCACGATTGTATCATTCGAACATGCCCGCACCTCGTCATAAGTCCACGCGAAGATCGCTGCTCGGCCTGATTCCGTCCGCGCTCGCTGCCGCCGCGCCGCGACAGAAGATCGTGTCCGTGAAGGCCGCCCCTTTACCGTTGCTGCCCGCTTCGCGATTTGGCGCGAGCAAATTCAGCTCCGATCACGATCCGGCGCGCTGGCGCTGGTTCGGCCCCTTTTCGCAACTGGCCGGATCGATTCTCGTGCAGATCCGCACCGACCAGGGTTTGACCGGATACGGCATGGGCGGAGGCGGCACGGCGGCGATTCACATCATCGACAACCATCTCAAGGATCTGCTGCTCGGCGCTAACGCGCTCAACGTAGACCTGTTGTGGGAGCAGATGTTCTCCTCGACATCGTTTTACGGGCGTCGCGGCGTCCCCATCATGGCCATCAGCGGCATCGACCTCGCGTTATGGGACATTCTCGGCCAGCAGGCGGGGCAGCCGGTTTGGCGTGTGCTCGGCGGCGCGGCCAAAGACAAGGCCGAAGCTTACCTTACCGGGTCAAACTTCGAGCGCGGCATGGAACTTGGCTTTCGCGCATTCAAACTGGGGCTCTATGAAGGAGCGGCCGGAATGGACAAAGAGAGCGCGTCGCGGCTGCTGGCCGCTCTCAAGAAAGCCCGCGCGATTATCGGACCGGACAGCAAGCTGATGATCGATTGTTTGTGCCGCTGGAACGTCGAGCACACGCTCGAGTTCGCGCGGCGAGCCGAGGAGCTGAATCTCTATTTCATCGAAGAGCCGCTCTTGCCCGACGATATCGACGGATATCAGAGACTGTGCCGGGAAGTGAAGGGCACTCGCATCGCCAGCGGCGAGCATGAGTTCACCCGCTATGGTTTTAAGGAACTGCTGCGGCATCGGGCCGCGCATATTCTACAGCCGGACCTGACATGGTGCGGCGGATTGACCGACGCGCGGCAGGTCGCCTCGATTGCCGCCGCGCGGGGCGTGCCCGTGATGCCGCATCGCGGGGGCAGCGTGTTTGGGATTCACCTCGTGCTGGCGCATTCCAACTGTCCGATGGCGGAGAGCTTTGGAACGGGCGAGCCTGGCAATGAAATGATGGCTCGCCTCACGCCGGTGTTTGAGAAGGGATTTTACCTGCCGCCTGAGAAGCCGGGAGTGGGCTACGATCTAACGGCGGAGGCGCTCAAGAAATTCGTGCCGGCGCTGGCTTCTTGACAGGCCCGGACGCCTGTCCTACGCTTGGAACGAAACACTATGATGCATAAACTGATGTTGCGGCGTGATTGGTTGAAGGCGGCGGCCGGCATGGCGGGATTGGCGGCGATGCCCGCCCGCGCGCATGGTCCGGACGTGTACGTCTACATCGGCACATACACTACGGCTCCGCGGCGTGGGGAGGGGATTTCGATTTACCGCATGGACGCCGATCATGGCGTGCTCGATCTGGTGGACATCGTGCGGGACGTGGTGAACCCTTCCTTTCTTGTCACTGATCCGATGCAGCGGCACCTGTACGCGGTGAATGAGATTGGCAACTATGAGGGCCAGCAGAGCGGGTCGGTGACCGCATACGCGATCGATCGCGAAACGGGGAAACTCCGGTTTCTGAACCGCCAGCCGACACATGGACGCACCCCCGCGCATGTGAGCGTCGATCCGACGGGGCGTTTCGCTTTTGTAGCAAATTACAGCGGCCGCAACATCGTAAGTTATCCGATCCTCAATGACGGCAGGCTGGGCGGCGCCTTGGATGTCGTCGAGGTGTCGGGCCCGCTTGGGCCGCATCAGCGGCAGGACTCTCCGCGGCCGCACATGATCGTGCCGGATCCATCCGGTGGTTATGTGCTGATGAACGATCTGGGGCTGGACCGCACGCTCATCTACCGCGTGAATCAGGCAACCGGGTCGATGTCGCTCCACGGCTGGGCGGACGCCGAACCGGGCGCGGGACCGAGGCATCTGGCGTTTCATCCGGGCGGGCGCTGGCTTTACCGCGTCAACGAACTCAACAACACGATGACCGCATTGGAATGGGTCGCGGCATCCGGGGAGTTGAAGACGATTCATTCATTGAATACGCTGCCGGACGGATTCGCCGGGGCGAACACAACGGCGCAGGTGATCGTGGCGCCCTATGGCAAGTACGTGTACGGCTCCAATCGCGGCCACCAGAGCATTGTGCTTTATTACATGGACGCGGTGACCGGGCGCATGGAGGTGATTGCGCACGAGGGAACGCGGGGACAGACGCCACGCAACTTCAACCTGGACCCGGAAGGCAACTTTCTGTTCGCGGCCAATCAGGACACCGACAACGTAACAATCTTCGAAGTGAATCGCGCCGATGGCAAGCTGAACGCCGTGGCCAAGCAACTGGAGTTGGGATCGCCGGCGTGCGTGCATTTCAGCATGACGCCACAGGGCATCGATTCACGGGAAGGCGTGACCTACTGGGCCTACAATAGTCCGATTTACGTGTTGGACGGCACGGGGCTGGGGCGCACGACGATTGCCTGGCATGCGCCCAATGCGAAAGAAGTCGAGATACGGCTTGGGTCGGCGGCCGGCGTGCTTCTGGGCAGATTCCCCAATTACGGAACGGCCATTACGGAACGCTGGATCGCCGATGGAATGATGTTCTATCTGCAAGATGTGTCCGATGGCAAGCCGCTGACGCCTGACAACACGCTGGGAGTGTTGCGCGCCGGCGTGCGCACGAGTGTCTAAGAGTGGGCCGGGTTGTACACTGGAGGAAATGCTGCGTTGGATTCAACTGGCGCTGGCGGCCGCGCCGCTCTTTGGACAGCATATCTGCGCGCCTACGCCGGTCTATTCGCCTTGTGAGATCGTTTTCGAGCTGGACGATAAAGAGGCGGCGGCCCATCCGAATCCATACGTGAGCGTGGAGCTGCGGGCGGAGCTGCGCTCGCCGCGAGCCAGAACGATTCTGATGCCTGCGTTCTGGGATGGAGGCCGGCGCATGGTGATCCGGTTTGCGCCCATCGATCCGGGCACGTGGGATTTCCGGATCAGCGGCAACCTGGAGCGGTTCAACGGAAAGCTGGGGCAACTACAGGCCACAGAGGCGACCGACCAGGGTTTTCTGCGCCCGGCGAACGTGCACCACTGGCGCTATACGGAATCATTGAAGCCGCATCTGTGGATGGGCGATACGTTTCTGGAGATGGCCAGTGCGCCACAGGCCGTCTTCGACGCGCTGCTGGAAGCGAGAGCCAAGCAGAAGTTCAACCATCTGCGAGCTCTGGCGCTGGGCGCGGGGGCGGATGCGCGTCGAGCGTTTCCCAACGCGGATCAGCCTGCGAGCACATGGTTCCAGCAGCTCGATGAGCGGGTGATTGCGCTCAATCGCAAGGGCCTGTTTGCCGACCTGATTCTAGCGGAGAACCCACGGCAATTGGCTTCGCTGTTTGACGGATGGCAGCAGCGGGAGCGGTTTCTGCGCTACATCGCATCGCGCTACGCAGCCTTTCATGTGACCTGGCAGATCTTCTCCGAGTTTGAGTCGCATGAGGATGGGCGAACGCTACTGAAGGATCTGGGGGGCTTGATCAAGAAATACGATCCGTATCAGCATCCCCGGTCGACCGGGACGGTGGCGACGTCGGCGCCCGCTTTGAACGACGGCTGGATGAACTTTGTGATACACCATTCCGCCGACGATGCCATTGGCGCCATCGAGCACCAGCTTTTCCCGGCGCCGTTCGTGAATACGGGCTTCGCGCGGGAGGTGGCGGGCGGAGCGGACACGATGCGGCGGAAAGCGTGGAACAGCGCCATGAACGGGCAGTACCCGTCGTCGATTCTGGACGCGCGGCAACCGGATTCGGAGAGCGCCAAGGCGATGGCGACCTGGTATGAGTTCTTCTCGCGTACGCGCTACTGGGAGCTGGAACCGTATTTCGACGTCGACGGCGGACGCGCGCTGGCGCTGCCCGGGACCGAGTATATCGTCTACCTGGAGAAGCCCGGGCCGGTGGAGATTCTGGTGGAGCGCCACAGCTACGATGTGTTCTGGTTCAATCCTATAACCGGCGAATCGGCCAAAGAGAAAAAGGACTTCAAGGGCGAGCGTTTCGCCGCGGAGCCGCCTTCGGCCGCGCAGGATTGGGTTCTGCATCTTTCGCGCGAGGGGCGCAAGGAAGGCATGCTGCGCTCCTACAAGTTCGAATCGCGGCCGAACCTGATGCAGGAGATCGAACAGAATCCGCTGAAGCTGCCGTTTGAAGTGGATGCGCCGGCACAGGATGTGCTGACTCTGTCCAAACCTGCCTCCTATGCCGTGAAGCTCAAGCGAGAGACCCGCGGCACTCGCCACATGATGTACTTGTGGACGGGCGAAGTGCCGACCGAAGGCCGTGGATACCGTGTACTGGGCACCGGCGCTACGGGCAACCTGGGCATTCCCCCGAACCTTGCCAAGCTGTTTCCGGCGGTGTTCAACATCCGCATCTACGCGCTTAATGCAGTGGGCAAGGTGTACTCGATGGACCGGGTCTGCCGGTTGACCGAATGACGCCGCGCATTCTGGCGATCGACACAACGTCGGAATCCGGCAGTCTGGCGCTGATTGAAGCAAGCCGGGTTGTGGAAGAGGTGGCGGTGTTGGCGCCGGACGGTTTTGCGCACATTCTGTTCGGGGCAGTGGAGAAGCTGCTGAGCAAACATGGCTGGAGGCTTGAGGAGATTGCCTGCTTTGCGGGGGCGGCGGGGCCGGGGTCATTCACGGGAGTGCGTGTAGGGATGGCAGCGGTGAAGGGGTTGGCCGAGTCTTTGGGGAAGCCGGTGGCCGCGGTGAGCAATCTCGAAGCGATTGCCGTGTTCGGGACGGCGGAAATCCGGGCGCCGTTCTTCGAAGCACGGACTGGGGAAGTGTACGGTGGTTGTTATTCCGCATCCGGCGAGCCGCTGCGGCCGGAGATGGCGGGGCCTTTGGAGCAGTGGTTGGCGACGCTGACGGAAGGGGCGGAGCTGATTTCTCCGGACGCGGGCCGGTTTGAGAGCTTGATGGTGGTGGAAGCGCCAAGGGTGCTGGCGGGATCGATCGGGCGGATCGCGGCAAAGAGGCTTGCCGGTGGACTTGTGCAGGATCCAGTTGCTGCCGATGCCAACTACGTGAGGCGCTCGGATGCGGAGCTTTTTTGGAGAGGCGACTGATGGCCGGCCGGTGAGGGAAGGACTACACGCATGATGAGGGCGTCTTCGGGAGGATCCTCGTAGTATTGGGGACGAAGGCCCACATCCAGGAATCCAATGCGCCGGTAAAGCCTTTGTGCTGATTTATTTGATTCTCTAACTTCAAGAAATACTTCACCAGTTGCCGAGGCCAACAGCCTGTGCAGCAGGACAGCGCCGATGCCGCAGTTGCGATGAGCGGGATCGACGGCGATGTTGAGAATCTCGCGCTCCCCGGGCGCGGTGATGCGGGCCACGATAAAGCCGACCACAATGCCATCCCAGGCGGCGACGTAGAGCTCATGCCGTAGATAATGCAGCGCGTCCCAGCGTGAACCGGGCAGACTCCCAGCTTGAATCCGCCGGATGGCATCGACATCCGTTTCAACGCCGGGGCGGAGGGCGAGCCGCTGTGGAAGCAATTCGCGAATCAGGGCGCGGTGCATCAGGCCAAGTCTATCCCAATCGTAGCTGTGTTCGACAAGCTGTTTGGCGGCGGCGGCGAGCCGCCGGCGTAGGACGGGGTCGCGAAGCAGGGTGGCGACGGCTTGAGTGAATTGATTCGTCCCGGCGATCCAGACATGTTTGCCGTGCTCGACCGGAATGCCGCCGACGCCAGAAGAAGTGGACACGATGGCGCGATCCATAGCCATGGCTTCGAGCACTTTGAGGTTGGTGCCCGCCGAGACAATGGTCGGAACCAGTACAAGGTTCGTCTCGACATAGAGCGGCCGGACATCGGCGACGTAGCCGAGCAGGTTCATGCGCGGATGAGAGGGAAGGGAAGCGTGGCCGGTTGCGGTTTGCCAATGAAGCTGAGGATCGGGTCCGGCGACGACGGTGAGAGTGGCGTCAGGGAAGCTGCTCTCGATTGCAGGCCAAACCTTCTCAAAGAAGAAGCGGAACGCAATGAGGTTGGGGAAGTGGCGGAAGGAGCCGATGAAGAGAAGGCGCTGGCCGGCCGGTTCAGGGCCCGCCTGAAAGCGCGACAGATCGACTCCGTTGGGAATGACGCGCACGTTGGGGACAGCGGCCAGCGCGGCGTCCTTTCCGGACATGACTACGATGCGGGGGTAGCGGCGAAAAGCGGCGCGTTCGAAACGGCGCCAGCGCCACCAGTCCCAGAAGGATGCCAAGGTCCGGCGCTCGAGGTGGATCTGGCGGTAGAGATCGAACGTGATGTCATGCTCGACGAGAATCGCGCCGGGGTATAGCGCCAGTTGTGTGTACTCTACCTGAACGAGATCGATGCGCCATTCGGCGGTCAGGCGCGCGATGAGGCGGCGCATGGGCGCGGATTCGTACTCCTTGACCTCGGGCGGCGTCAGAGTCGCCCAGCGAGGCTCGCGGTAGTAGGGCTTCGAAACCAGGGCGATGCATGTGATGAACTCAAGCAATGGTTCGAGCGCCTGTCCGGTTTCGTTCTCCAGGAAAGCAAACAGGTAAACGTCGAATTCTTCGCTGGCGTTGCGAATGAGATTGAAGATGCGGACAGCGCCGCCGTGGGAGAGCGGGAAAGGGACGAATGGCGTCAGCACGCCGATGCGGCGGAAGCCGCGGCGCGGCGGACGTCCCTGAATAATGCGGGCATCGTCGGGGACGCGGCTGCGATCGTGAGTGGTCCACCAGAGCCAGCGCGGGCGCAGGTGTATGCGATCGAGCGGCACGCCGCGGAAGAAGAGCCAGCTTGCGAGCCACGTGCTCAGTTGGAGGTGGTGGCGTTCGAGACGAGGGTTGTAAGCCAGGAGCTTGCGCGGCGCAAAGAGAAAGGCGGCCAGCCGCAGGCGGCGGTGCGCGCGATCGTCTTCAAACAACACAACGGTCATTCCGATGCGGTACCGGCGGAGCGCTTTGCGGAGCCCGAACCACAGCGACACCACGCCGCCGGCATCCAGCAAAATGGGAGTGAAGCCGTCGATTTCGGGCAGCGGCTCCAGCCCGGCGAGGAAGTGGCGGCGATCCGGAATGAGCGCGCGCACCTCGCTCGTCATTACGCGTACCGATTCCGGGTTGCCGGTCGCGAAGGTGACGACAATGGCGTTTGGGTCCTTGCCGACCAGGCCGAACCACCAGTTCTTGAGCCGCTCTTTCACGCGTGGATCTCGAAGGTTCGATTGGTGGCAATGCGAATTAGCAGCCAGCCGGCCAGCGGAAGAAAAGCGCTGAGCAGGCAGACCGGGGTGAAGGAGAACCAGTCGACCAGCCAGCCGACGAGCGGCGAATAGAACACGAGCATCAAACCGAAGCTGAACGTGATGGCGGAGATGGCAAAAGCGGCGCGGCCAGGACCGAACATATCCTGCGGCAGCGCATAGACGTTGGCGCTGGCGGCTACCGACCAGAAGAAGCTGAGCGAAACCATCGCGGTGGCCCAGCCGGGCCCGGGCATGTAGGGGACGGCGAGCGTAACGAGAATAGCGGTGGTGCTGGCGAGGATGGTGCGGCTGCGCGCCTGCATGACGCTGGCGCCGGCCTGCATCCATTTCATGGCGAGCCAGCCGCCGAAAAGTCCGCCAAAGATGGCGAGCACGGGCGGAATCCAGGCGTACCGGCTGTTGGCCTCGAGTTGTGTCAGGTGGAACTGCTCGACCAGGAAGATAGTGGTCCAGTTAGTCCAGAGACTATAGACCGTCATGATGAGGATGTTGCCTCCGGCTAGAGCCCACAATCTTGGATCGCGCATCATTTCGGCGGGGCTTGGCGGAGTGATGGCGGGCTTGGCGGACGCGTCGCGGATTGGCGGCGGTTCCGCCATGCGCCAAATGGGAATCCAGATCAAGCCTGCCAGCCCGGTGACGATGAATGCGGCGCGCCATCCGAACACGGCGGCCACCCATCCGGCCAAAAGCGGCGCTCCCATGCTTCCGAGGCTGATGCCGAGCTGGCCGACGCCGGAACCGAGGGCGCGCTCGCGCGGCTCAAGGTAGGTGGCGCTGGCTTTGCCGAACGCGGGAATGGCTCCGGCTTGCGCGATTCCGAGCAGTACGCGGCAAAGCATGAGCCCGGTGAAACCGGCCACGAAGCCGCTGGCGGTTCCGGCCAGCGACCAGGCGGCGATGGTCAGAATGGCGCCGCGCGTCAGACCAACGCGGTCGATCCAAAGGCCGACAAAGGGAGCGCAGAGAGCGTAGGCCAGGAAGAAGGCGGATTGCAGCCAGCCATAGTCCTCATTGGTGAGGCCGAATTCGGTTTTGATTTGCGGGCCAAGCGCGGCCAGAATCTGGCGGTCCAGATAATTAAAACCGGAATAGAGCGCGAACACGCCTATGGCAATCCAGCGGGCGGGAAGCACAGTGCGGTTAGCGGAACTCAAGCAGTACGACGTCTCCCTCCGTGGCGAGCTTGGCATCGGGCCGCTGTTTGTATTCGACGCCGACCTGGCGCGGCGGTTTCTGCGGGCCGCACGTAAAGGCCGCTTCGCCGCCGCCGATGATGACGATTTGCGCCGGGTCGCGGATCAGTAAAGCGACGGGTTTGGCTGTGGCCGGACGGACCCACAGACGGGCGGAGACGCCGAGGCAATCGACTTTATCGAGCAGGCCGGAGAGCTTGAGCGACGGCTGTTTATCATCCCACCAGGCTTCGACCTTTTTCGCGGGGTCGCGTTCGGACTGGCCGCGGCTGGCGCGCGCTTCGGCTTCGCGTATGCGGTTCAAGGCGTCCTGCTTGAGCTTGTCCAGCTCGCGCTGGCGCTCATCGGCGATGCGCTTTCGCTCATCGTCCTGCCGCTGGTGCAGCTCCTCTTCAAAAGCCAGACGCAGGCGGCGCAAATTGTCGCGATCGGCCGGAGTGGGCGCGGCCACTTCGGCGGCGAAAAAGGATTTGGAGGCATCGCTGAACTGCTTGGATTCCAGTTGCGCATTGGCCAGCTTCTGCCAAAGGGCGCTGTCGCGAGGTTCGAGAGCGGCGGCGGTTTTTAGATAGAATGCTTTGCGCTCGGCGGTGGTTTCCAGCGCGGCGAGCTGAACATACGGCTCGGGCCAGCGGGCGTTGCGTTTGGCGGCTTCGACGAAGGCTTTGCGTTTCTCCTCCGGGTTTTCCAGCAGCCTGCCGAATTCAAGATGAACGCGCGGACTGGTTGATCCGGCGGCGACAGCCTGGCGGAGCCAATCGAGCGCTTGTTTGGGGCGGTTTTGAGCGGCGGCTTCCAGGCCAAGTCCTTCGGCCGATTCAAGCGATCCAGGCGCGAGCAGCTTGTAGTTTCCCGATACGTCGGCGAGGGCGGTGAGTGCGCGCGTGGTTTCCAGCTCGCGCATGTAGTAGTCGCGTTCGTTGATGGCGCGGCCGGCGAAAGTGGAGGGAGGGAACTCACCGCGCGAGAAGTAGGCGTCGAGTTCTTTTTCCAAGTCAGGACGCGCGCGGCCGAATGCATTGCGGAAAGCGACATCTTCAGGTCCGCCGTTCTGCAAGTTGTTCATCAAGACACGGAAGCGGCCGAAGTACTCGGGGTTGGTGACGAAGAAATGAATGCGAGCCCAGTCGCGCGTGCGAGCGGCTGGCTCCGGGGGCGTGCCCTGAGTGATCTTCGGACCGGCGGCATCGAGCGTGGATAAAAAGGTGAGAATGCCTTCCTCCCATTCGGGGGGCATTCGACGGGCGGTCGATTCGAGCAGGAATCGCGCCGCTTGCTGCTGCCAAGCCGGGGTGATGGGCGCGTTGGTTGGAATGACACTGAGGTGGGCGTCGCGGCCCGAGAACCATTGGCGTGTGGGCGCCTGGACATTTCCTTTAAACGCCACGACGCGGATGGGCCAAACCGAAACCGGATCCTGCTTGCCGAGCATGAGGCCGAGCACATGGCGGGTTTGCTCGAGGCGCACCAGTAGCTCGCGCGCCCAGCGCTCGTTGCCGTTGGTCCAGACTTCGAATGGACCGGAACGGCATTCCTGCCAGTCCCCGGCGCGCGCGGCGCCAGAGAGAAGCAGGAAGCTGATGAATAGCCGGTAGAGCATCTCCGTTTCGTATCGTACAACGTGGACGCGTAGCGGTGTAATGCTCAGGCGGCGTTGCCGGATGCGCGGTTCCGATTGACGGTCTGACGCTGGAGCCATTCTCTTCCTTTTTCAAAGAGTGTTTTTCCTTCCGCCTCGAACTGCCGGAGGATACTTTCGACTTCGTTTCGCCGGCGATGCTGCTCGGCGTGGATGACGGATTGGGTTCGTTTTGCCACGCGGTCCGGATCGGCAAGAGCGGGCGCCGGGTCTGGGAGTAAGTCCTGCCGCTGCTCAGCGGCGGCGCGGTGGTTTTGCAAAGCTTTCAGCTCCTTCAGGGAGCGATGAAAGGCGCGGTCATTGCGTGCGTGGTAGCGATTGAGGCGGTCGAGGGTGGCATGGACGGCGGGGTCGGTGGAGAGCAGCGGGTCGATGCCAGACTGGGTGAAAAGCTCATGCTGCGCGCGCTCGATGCGGCGCAAGTTCCAGGAGGCAAGCAGAAGCTGGTTGAAGAGGATGTCTTCGAGCGGACCGGCTGGGTCGATTTCCTCACGAAGGTTCTTGGAGTGCCCGGCAAAAATGGGCTGGTCTTCCGGAGTGACGATGGCGAAGGAAGCCGAGAAGCCGTGTCTGGCGGCGTTTTGCGAAGAGCGCGCTTTGCCGGCTTCCGTCTTTGGGCCGGTGGAGTTTTGGGCATTGGCGAGATTGGCGGCGTGGCGGGCGGCGGAACTGTTCATGGGTGCACCTCACAGGTTGGGAGACGGCGCTCCGGTTAGTAGAGGGAGTTAGCGTGATCCTCCGGTTACAGGATAGCCGCGGCGGTTA
>Ga0187893_10006051_pt1 | contig 21054 bp, 20 predicted proteins | sample MA1701074metaG_FD_139574 | JGI IMG/M metagenome (GOLD analysis project Ga0187893, IMG submission 139574) | White microbial mat communities from a basaltic lava cave in the Kipuka Kanohina Cave System on the Island of Hawaii, USA - MA170107-4 metaG ...
AGCTCTCGAAAATCGACGCAGAGGTCCTCACCATTCTTCGTTTGAGCGTGTATCAGCTCTTGCACCTCGACCGCGTGCCGGCTTCCGCCATCGTCGACGACGCGGTGAATCTGACACGGTTTGCGCGCAAGTCGAGCGCGGCCGCGTTCACGAATGCGGTGTTGCGCGTCCTCCTCCGTCTGCGTCACCGCCTACCGCTGCCGCCGCGGCCCGAATCGGCCGATCGCCGCGCAGCACTCGCGTACCTGGGCATCACCCACTCGCATCCCGACTGGCTCGTGGCGCGCTGGCTCGATCGGTATGGCTTCGACGCCACCGAGCAGTGGGTACGCTTCAACAACGACATCCCACGCCTGACGCTGCGAGTCAACACGCTGCATGCACGGCGCGACGAGGTTGCCGCGGCACTCGCCGCGGAGCGGATCGACACCCAACCGACGCCGTACGCGCCCGACGGGCTCGTCGTGACCGGCGGCAATCCGCTGACGATGTCTGCCGCCGGCACGTTCCTGGTGCAGGACGAGGCATCGCAGCTCGTGCCGCTGACGATCGGCGCCCGGGCGGGCGAATGCATACTCGATCTGTGCGCGTCGCCCGGCGGCAAGACCCTCGCCTTGGCGGCTGAGATGCGCGATACGGGTCTGCTCGTTGCGTCTGACGTGCGCGCGCGCCGCGTTCGGCTGCTCGCCGACACGGTCCGCTCGGCCGGCAGCGCCTGCGTGCGCCTCGTCCACGTGCCCGGCTCCGGCGCGCTGCCCTTTGCGCCGCGCTTCGATCGCGTCCTGGTCGACGCGCCGTGTTCGGGCCTTGGCACGATTCGCCGCGACCCCGACATCAAGTGGCGCCGCAACGAGCGTGACCTCGCCGTCTTCGCACGCGATCAGCTCGCGCTGCTCGTGCGCGCGGCGGCAGTCGTACGACCGGGCGGCCGGCTCGTCTATGCGACCTGTTCGAGCGAGCCCGAGGAAAACGAGGCTGTCGTCGACGCGTTTCTCGCCCGCCATGATGATTTCAGCCTGCTCGATCTCCGCGGGCACACGCTGCCGGCGATCGCGCGGCTGCTCGACGACCGCGGCCGGCTGGTTACCCTGCCGGTTGCTCACGGTCTCGAGGCGTTCTTCGCTGCGGCACTCGTGCGCCGTGGTACGATCTAACGACGATGCCGCTGCGCACGCGCCTGCTGGGACTCGGCAAGCTCCTGCTGCTCGTCTCCGCCCTGGCGGCGACCTACGTTTTGTTCGCGCTGATCGGTATGCGCGCTGCCGTTCGCGCGCGTGAAGTGCCAGTGCCGAACCTCGTCGGCGCCCCGGTCGATCAGGCGGCGCAGACGCTCGCGACCGTCGCCCTCGGGCTCCGCGTCGACCCGAATCAGCGCGCGGATGACACGGTGCCGTCCGGCCGCATCGTCCAGCAGGATCCGCCGGCCGGGGTCTCGACGCGACGCCAGCGCACCATCCGCGTCTGGGTGAGCGCTGGTCCCGCCCGGACAACCGTGCCGCCGCTGGTCGGGCATACGGAGCGGACGGCGTTGATGCGGGTCGGCGAGGACGGCCTGCAGATCGCCAGCGTCTCGGAATTTCGCTCACCCGACTACCCTGCTGACGCCGTCGTCGCGCAGGATCCGGCGCCCGCGTCGCGCGCGCCGCAGGTATCGCTGCTGCTCAATCGGGCCGAGCAGGCGACGACGTACGTGATGCCGGATCTCATCGGGACCAATGGCGAGCGCGCCGCAGAGGCGCTGCGAACGCGTGGCTTCCGCGTGGCGATTGTCGGCTCGCAGGAATACGCCGGCGTGCCGCCGGGCACGGTCGTTCGCCAACAGCCCGCAGGCGGGTTCCAGGTGGCGCCGTCCGATCTCATCTCGCTCGAGGTGAGCCGGTGAGCCACCCCGCGGCCCCCACGCCGCTCGGTACGATCCAGATTGCGCCGTCGATTCTCTCCGCCGACTTCGCCGAGCTCGGACGGGCCGTCGCCGCGGTCGAGCGCGGCGGTGCCGATCTGCTTCACGTCGACGTGATGGACGGGCATTTCGTCCCGAACATCACCATTGGCCCGCCTGTCGTCAAGGCGATGAAACGGGTCGCGACTCGTCCACTCGACGTCCACCTGATGATCGAACAGCCCGACCGGTACGTGGACGACTTCATCGGCGCCGGCGCCGACATGCTCTCGGTCCACGTCGAGGCGGCGGGCCATCTGCATCGGACGATCGCGCTCATCAAGAGCCGCGGGATCCGCGCTGGTGCCGTGCTCAATCCGGCGACGCCGGTGTCCGCCCTGGAGGAGATCGCCGTCGATCTCGATTTCGTCCTCGTCATGTCGGTCAATCCTGGATTCGGTGGCCAGGAGTTCATCCCGCAGAGCCTCGGTAAGGTTCGAAGGGTCCGCGACCTCCTCGCCCGTGTGGGATCGTCGGCCCCGATTGAAATCGACGGCGGGATCGATCAGAGCAACGCGGCCGACGTCGTCGCGGCCGGCGCCACGATTCTCGTCGCGGGGAGCGCCATCTTCGGTGCGGCCGACCCCGAGGCCGCCACGCGCGCCCTCCGCGCCGCCTGCGGCTCCACGACCGGCGCCCGGGCATGAACAGGCCTCAGGCCTCAGGCCCCAGGCCCCAGAAAGGCCGGAATGAGGCCCCGGGCCAGAGGCCGACTGTCACCCGCCTGCGAGTCCGGTACGCCGACACCGATCGGATGGGCGTGGTGTACTACGCCAACTATCTCGTCTGGTTCGAAGTCGCGCGCACCGAATGGCTGCGCGCCACCGGCTGGACCTACCGCGACATGGAGCGCGACGGCGTGGCGCTGCCTGTCATCGAAGCCCACTGCGAATACCGGCAGCCCGCACGGTACGACGACGAGGTGGACGTCACGGCGCGCGCGAGGCTGATGACGCCCGTCCGCGTCCGCTTCGACTACGAGGTGACGCGCGCGGCCGATGGAACGATCGCCGCCGTCGGACACACCGTCCACGCAGCCATCGACGCGGCCGGGAAACCATGCCGCCTGCCCGAACGGGTCACGGAGATCCTCTCATGAAAGCACTCGTCACCGGTGCCGCAGGTTTCATCGGATCGCATCTGTCGGAGCGTCTCGTCGATGCCGGCGTCACGGTGACCGGCATCGACTGTTTCACCGATTTCTACCCGCGCGCGATCAAAGAGCGCAACCTGCGGCGACTGCGCCAGTCGTCGCGGTTTGCGCTCGTCGAGCGGTCGCTGGCTGACGCCGACCTCCCGGCGTTGCTCGACGATGTCACGCACGTATTCCATCTCGCGGCGCAGGCCGGGGTGCGCAGCAGCTGGGGCCGTGAGTTCTCGATCTACACGGTCAACAACGTCGAGGCAACACAGCTGCTGCTCGAAGCCTGCGTCGGGCGACCGATTGAACGTCTTGTCTACGCGTCGAGCTCGTCCGTCTACGGCGACGAGGTTCCATTACCCATGCGCGAGGACGCTCGGACACAGCCGGTGTCGCCGTACGGCGTGACCAAGCTGGCCGCGGAGCAGTTGTGCCGCCTGTACTACATCAACCATCGCGTTCCGACGGTGTCGCTGAGGTACTTCACGGTGTACGGACCGCGGCAACGTCCCGACATGGGGTTCTCGCGGTTCTTTGTGGCTCTCGCGGACGACAAGGTGGTGCCGATGTTCGGCGACGGTCGGCAGACGCGCGACTTCACGTTCGTGGCTGATGCCGTGTCGGCCACCGTGGCCGCGGCAACGCGCGGCACGCCGGGGGGTGTCTACAATATCGGTGGGGGCTCCCGGGTGGAGCTGCTCGACGTCTTCGAGCTCATCCGGCAGGTCACGGGGCGTCCGCTGCGCGTGGAACGCCGCGAAGTGCAGCGCGGCGACATGCGCGACACCTATGCGGACACGAGCCGGGCGCGGGTCGATCTGGGCTTCGCGCCGAGCGTCACCCTCGAGCAGGGCCTCCGTGCGCAGTACGAATGGATGACCGCCGGCCATGAGTGAGCATTGCCCTGAACTCCCAACGACCAGGTCCCAACTCCCAAGAGATTCACCTCCCACACCATACCGACTTGGGCGTTGGGGAGTTGGGCGTTGGGCGTTGGGGAGTTGGGCGTTGGGCGTGGTGTGTATCGCCGCGATCGCGCTGGCGGCTTCTGCCTGCGGCTCGCGACAGCAGGCGCCTCCGGCCGGCACCGCCCAGCCTGATCGGTTCCTCTTCGAGCGCGCCAACGAGGCGCTCAAGGAGCGCGAGTGGCTCAACGCACGCACCTACTTCCAGCAAATCGTCGACGGCTATCCGCAAAGCCCGTTTCGTCCGGACGCGAAGCTGGGGATGGGCGACGCCTACCTCGGTGAGAACAGTCCCGAATCGCTCGTCTCGGCCGCCAACGAGTTCCGAGAATTCTTGCAGTTCTACCCGACTAATCCTCGCGCCGACTACGCGCAATACAAGATCGCGATGAGTCACTTCCAGCAGATGCGGGCGCCCGATCGCGATCAGACGGAAACCCGCGCCGCGCTGAAGGAGTTCGAGATCCTCTTCGACAAATTTCCGAACAGCCCGCTCATGCCCGAAGTCAAGGAACGGTGGCGCATCGCGCGCGACCGTCTGAGTGAGGCGTCATACCGGGTCGGGCTGCTCTACTACCGGATCCGCTGGGATCCTGGCGCGATCAGCCGCTTCCAGGAGGTCCTCAAGGACGACCCCGCCTACAGCGGCCGGGACGCCGTCTACTTCTATCTGGCGGAGTCGCTCACCCGGTCCGATAAGACGGCTGAGGCCATTCCGTACCTCGAACGGCTGCTCGCAGAGTTCGACCGAAGCGAGTATCTGAACGAGGCCAAGGAACGGCTACAACAGCTGAAGAATCAATAGTTTATGACACGACTTACCATCGTCGCCTTGATCCTCACAGGCGCTGGGACGGCTCTGGCGCAGCGCGCGCCGGCCCCCGGCCCGGTGAACCTGCCGCCCGAGGTCATCTCCCTCGCCTGCGCGCCCAGCCTGACGTTCGAGTCGCCACCCGTGCCCCTCCGCGTCACCGGAGGACAGGATTCCGATATCCGCCGTAACTTCGCGCCCGGCGACCTCGTCACGATCAACGCCGGCACCGACAACGGCATCGACGTTGGCCAGGAGTACTACGCGCGCCGCGCGGTGCCGCTCGAGAAGCGCGCCATCGGCCGCAACAATCCGGCGACCATCCGCACGAGCGGTTGGGTGCGCATCTATGCCGTCGACCGCCAGATGTCTCTCGCCACGATCACGTACGCGTGCGACGCTGTCGAGATCGACGACTATCTCGAGCCGTTCGCCTTGCCAGCGCTTCCGCTCCTGGCAGACGATCGGCCCAAGCCGCAGCGCAGCAACTACGGACGTGTGATCGTGGGCAACGACAACCGCACCACCTTCAGCCACGGTGACTATTTCATCGTCGATCGCGGGAGCGACCACGGCGTGACGGTCGGCGCAGAGTTCGTCATCTATCGCGACCACCAGCGCCGGGAGCGGCTGCTCCTCGAGCGCACCGGCGAGCTCCAGAACACCGACCGGCCGAGAAACTTCCTGTTCGAGCTGGGTGAAGCGGTGGCAGTGGAGGTGCGGCCAGATCGATCGACGCTGCTGATCACGCTGTCTCGCGACGCGTTCATCGTCGGCGACTGGGTAGCCCTTCGAAAGTAGTCTGGCAGGGGGAGGCCTTCCGGCCTCCGGATTAGCCCGCCTTTCTCGCCCGGGCGAGATTGACGTCGACCACGCGCGCGTTCAGCAGCCGCTGGAAGCGCGCGTAGTAGTCACCCGCCGAGACGACCGACACGAGCAGGACGATCCAGAGCGCCGCGGACCCGAGCGGCGCCAGCACCGGCAGGGGTCCCCCGCCGAGAATCAGCAGAAGGATCGTCACGACCTGCGACCCCATTTTCGCCTTGCCGAGCGACGAGGCGGGAAGCGTGAAGCCCTTGGTGTGCGCAAGGCTGCGCAGACCGGTGACCGCGAACTCACGGCCGATGATGAGCGCCACCATCCATGCCGGCGCAAGGTTCAGCTGCACGAGCGAAATAAACGCCGCCGACGTGAGCAGCTTGTCGGCGATCGGATCGAGCATCTGACCGAGCCAGGTCACCTGTCGGCGGCGACGCGCGAGGTAACCGTCGAGCCAGTCGGTCATCGACGCCAGCGCGAAGATCGTGGCCCCCGCGAGCTCCTTCGACACACCGAAGATCTGCCGCCCTTCAAACTCTGTCAAGAGCACGACGACCAGGAACGGCACGAGCACGATTCGGCCGAGCGTCAACGTGTTCGGAAGGTTCATCGGGATCGGAGGACCAATTCTACCATCAGCACTCAGGGTATGATCGGTGGTTGTCATGAAGGCGATCCTGCTGGCCGGGGGAAAGGGCACCCGGCTGCGTCCGCTCACGATTCATACGCCGAAGCCGATCGTGCCCATCTTCAATCGCGCGTTCCTGCACTACCAGATCGACTTACTCAAGCAGGTGCCGGAGATCGACGAGATCATCCTGAGCCTCAACTATCAGCCGCGCCGCATCGAGGAAGTCTTCGGCGATGGTTCCGCGCTCGACATCCGGATCCGCTACGTCGTCGAGCCCGCGCCTCTCGGCACCGCCGGCGCGGTGAAGTACGCGGGCGAGCACCTGACCGGATCGGTCATCGTCTTCAACGGCGACGTGTTGACACAGATCGACCTCGCCGCCGTGATCCGGCTGCACCGCGAACGGCGCGCCCGCGCGACGATCGTGCTGACGCCCGTCGAGAATCCGACCGCGTATGGCCTGGTCGAGACAGACGCCGCCGGCAACGTGCGCCGTTTTCTCGAGAAGCCGCGCCCCGAGGAGGTCACGACCAACCACATCAACGCCGGCATCTACGTGCTGGAGTCCGACACGTTCGACCGCATCCCGGACGCCATCGCGTGGTCGATCGAACGCAGCTATTTTCCGTCACTCGTGGAGCAGGGCGACACGTTCGTCGCCTATATCTACGACGGCTATTGGATCGACATCGGCACGCCAGAGAAGTACGCGCAGGTGCATCGCGACATCATGGACGGACGGTTCAGGGCGCCGCCCTTCGTCGCCATGCCGCCGCCGCGCGCATCGATCTCGCCCGACGCGCGGATCGAAGACGGCGCTACCATCGACGGGCCGTGCTTCATCGACGAGGGCGTGGTCGTCCGGGCGGGCGCCCGAGTGGGCCCGTACTCGGTCATCGGCCGGCACACGCAGATTGACGAGCGCGCGTCGGTCGACGGCGCCATCATCTGGCCAAACTGCCGCGTCAGCGAGGAGGCGGTCGTCCGCAACGCCATCCTGGGCCGACACTGTCATGTCGGCCGCAGCGTCACGGTCGACCGCGGCGCCGTCCTCGGGGACAAGACGACGCTGACCGACTACACGCGGGCGTAGCCATGCAGTTCCCAACTCCCAAGACGCCAACTCCCACGCGTGGGCGTTGGGGACTTGGGCGGTGGGAGTAGGGACTGAATGCAGATCAATTCCGACATCTTCAAAGCCTACGACGTGCGCGGACTCTATCCGGCCGAGATCAACGAGGAGATCGTGCATCTGATCGGCCGCGGCTTCGCGGCCTATCTGCAGACCGACGCTGTCGGCGTCTCGCGCGACATGCGCGTGTCGTCGCCGACGTTGGCGGCGGCCTTCATCGACGGCGTCCGCGAGCAGGGCGCCGATGTGGTCGATTACGGGATGCTCGGTACGGACATGCTGTATTTCGCCGTCGTGCGTGACGGGCTCGGCGGCGGCGCGCAGATTACCGCCTCACACAACCCGAAGGAATACAACGGCATCAAGATGGTACGAACGGGCGCGCAGGCATTGAGCGGCGATGCCGGTATCGGCGACATTCGCGACATGATCCTGACCCATCGACTCCCGCATCCTGCCTCCCGACGAGGATCGCTCTCGACGCGGGACATCCTCGGGGAGTACATCGAGAAGGTGCTCTCGTTCATCGATCCGGCGGGCCTCCGGCCGTTCTCGGTCGTCCTCGACGCGGGTAGCGGCATGGCGGGACTCGTAGCGCCGGCTCTCTTCGATCGGCTGCCCTGCCGGACGACGCGGCTGTGCTTCACGATCGACGGCACGTTCCCACACCACGAGGCGAATCCGCTCATCGAGAACAACCGGCGCGATATCACCGCCGAAGTGGTGCGCCAGAAAGCGGACGCAGGCATCGCCTGGGACGGCGACGCCGACCGTTGCTTCTTCATCGATGGCCACGGCGAGTTCGTGCCGGGCGACTTCGTGACAGCGCTGCTCGCGGAGGCGTTTCTGCTGAAGCACCCGGGCGCGACCATCATCTACGACCTCCGCGCCAGCCATGCCGTGCGCGACGTCGTGGAGCGATACGGCGGGCGCGCGCTGCGCAACCGTGTCGGCCACGCGTTCATCAAGCGCCGGATGCGCGAGGAAGACGCCCTCTTCGGCGGCGAAGTCACCGGGCACTATTACTTCCGCGACTTCTTCTACGCTGACAACGGGTTCATTCCTGCGCTGCTCATGCTCGAGCTGATGTCGCGGAAGAACCAGTCGCTCCGAGAGCTGCTGCAGCCGTTCCGGGAGCGCTACTTCATCTCAGGGGAAATCAACACGAAGCTCGCCACGATGGCGGAGGTGCCGCGGAGGCTCGCGGCCATCGAGGCCCGATACTGCGACGGCGCGATCGACCACACCGATGGCGTCTCGGTCGACTATCCTGACTGGCATTTCAACGTGCGAGCGTCGAATACGGAGCCGCTCCTCCGGCTCAATCTGGAAGCGGCGACGCCCGAGCGCATGCGCGAAAAACGCGACGAGGTCCTTGCGCTCGTCAGGGGATGATGCCGGGTTCCGGGTCCGGGATCCGCTACAATGACAAGGCACCGAGCGAGCGGGAGTAGTTCAGCGGTAGAACGCGAGCTTCCCAAGCTCGATGTCGCGGGTTCGATCCCCGTCTCCCGCTCCAGTTCCTTCGGCCCCAACAGCTTGCGGGCCAGGGAACTGAATCTTCCTCAACGTGACAGTACCGCGCCAATATCAAGCCTAGGAAAAGCTGCCCGATCCACCGCCGAACATTGTCGCCGTACGTCCTCGTATCTGAGCAGCCGTCCGTCTCAATAAGCGCAAGGATTGACACGGAGAAGCGGCTCTCCGGGTTTTCTGCGTGTTCTCCGGCGAACGTAGAAGGCCGGACGAAGATTTCCCGCCACAAACGCCTCTCTCAGACGGTTCGTGCCAATGAAGGAGAACCAGGGTGTCCACGCCAAGAGCGCCGATGCGATGATCGCCATTGTGTAAGAGGTCACGACGGACCCGGTCACCGCTCCTGGAAGGTTGCCGAAGAGGCGCTGTAGCAGCCGTTTGGTGAGCGAGGTGGATGGCGTCCACTGTTTTCTGACGAACGGCGTGCCGAGAAAGACGACACGGCCCAAATGCGCCGCGCCCGATCGAAACGCATCGTCTTTAATGGCGGTGACAATGGAATCGTCGCGATCGAGCCTAAACAGACGCAGCAGCCTCGGATATCCGCGGAAATACCACCGCCAGACGGCGCGCATGGTGACCTCGCGGCGCGACTCTGGGCTCGGATCGAGCAGGATCTCCACCGCGCGCAGCAGCACGTTTCCCCCGTGGCTGTGCGCCACGACGTGAATGCGCGCGTTCCGATCCGACTTGATGATCTGGGTGAAGGTTTCGTAGAGGCGATAGGCGGCCCGCAGCCGCTCCCGGTGGTCGTTTGCGCCGGACCAGCGGAACGAGGTCTCAGCGTCGAAGGTCCGCCACACGGCGCCCTGCATCTCGGGCATGACGCGCGTGAGCCGTTCCTGCAGCCTGCTGCAGAAGTTGCCGGATGCATCAGCGGGCTGGTACCACTTCCTCTCGCCTGGCGACGGAGCGTTGAACGTCCCGTGGATGACGAGGACGTAGTGATTTTCGACGGTCACGACAGTCCTGGCTCCGAAACTAACACAGACGAGCTGTCGAAGCGAGGGCGACTACGATCGTTCTCGTGTTCACGTCCATTTTCGTACGCGTCCATGCCGCTGGCGGTAACTCGGAACGCCGATTTGCAGTCGGGGAAGATACCCGACGCGTGGAGTCCCACGCCAGACGGTCCTCGGAGAGCCAGTGTAGACTGCACCCACCAGATGAAATTCCTCATCAGCCAGATCGCGCTGCTGGTGAGCGATCGCGAACAACGCGCGAACATTCGCGCGCTGCTCGCCTACCTCGCCTTTCTCACCGCGCTCGTCCTCACCTTTACCGTGCTGTTTCACGTCATCAAACTGAACGTCGAAGGCGAGCAACACTCGTGGATCACCGGCCTGTACTGGACGCTCGTCGTGATGACGACGCTCGGATTCGGCGACGTGACCTTCACGAGCGACATCGGCCGCGCCTTCAGCATCGTCGTGCTGCTGTCGGGTGTCGTGTTCCTGCTGGTCATGCTCCCGTTCCTCTTCATCCGCCTGTTCTACGCGCCGTGGCTCGAGGCGCGCGTGCGGCTGCGTGCGCCGCGCGAAGTTCCAGCCGGGACGAACGGCCACGTGATCATCGCCGAGTACGACGCGATTGCCGTCGGGCTCATGGAGCGGCTCCGCGCCGAGGGCATCCCGCACGTCGTGCTCGAACCCGACCCCGCGACGGCTGCCAGGCTGTCGGGCGAGGGCGTCTCGGTCGTAATGGGCGACGCCGATGGCAAGATGACCTACGAACGGCTGCGCGCGCCCGCTGCCCGCCTGGTGCTGGCCAATTGCGCGGACACGACGAACACGAACATCACGCTCACGACGAGGGAGGTCGCGCCGAACATTCCGATCGTGGCGCTCGCGGAAGAGGAAGACTCGGTCGATATCCTGGAGCTGTCTGGGGCCACGATGGTGCTCCCGCTCAAATCGCGGCTCGGGGAATTCCTGGCCAATCGCGTGGCCGCCGGCCGGGCCGAAGCACACGTCATCGGCGGCTTTCGCGACGTGCAGGTCGCCGAGTTTCCTGCCCGCGACACGCCCTTCGCCGGATCGACGGTCCGCGACACGGGCCTGCGGCGCCGGTTCGGGGTGAACCTCGTGGGGTTCTGGGAACGGGGCCGGCTGCGACCCGCTTATCCGCATTCGCCGATTCCATCCGACAGCGTCATCGTGGTCGCCGGAACGAGCGCGCAGCTCGAAGCCCTCAACGAAGTCATCAGCACGACCAACAGCTCGTCGCTCGTGCTGATCATCGGCGCCGGGAAAGTGGGCCAGGCGGCGGCTCGCGCCCTGCACCGCAAGGGACTCACGGTTCACGCGATCGACCGTGATGCGCGGGCGCTGGAAGGCCTGTCGGCGTTCGTCGAGGGCCGCTTCGCGGGGGACGCCGCGGATCGGAACCTGCTCGATCGTGCGGGCGTTCTCCGCGCGGCATCGGTCCTGCTCACGACGAACGACGATGCGGTGAACATCTATCTCGCGGTCTACTGTCGCCGCCTCAACAGCGATCTGCGCATCGTCAGCCGCATCACGCACGAGCGCAACGTCGAAGCCATCCATCGCGCCGGCGCCGACTTCGTGCTGAGCTATACGACGCTGGGCATTGAGGCGGTGATGTCGCTCCTGCGGGGTCACGAAGCGGTGCTCATCGGCGAGGGCGTCGAACTCTACGAAATCCCGGTGCCGCGATCGCTCGCCGATCGGCCGCTCAGCGAGAGCGGCATCGGGTCGCGGACCGGTCTGAGCGTTGTCGCGTTACGTACTGGTGATCGGCTGGCGGTGACGCTGACGGCCAAGACCATTCTGGCTACCGGTGCCGAGCTGCTGGTGCTCGGCAGCCGCGAGCAACGGCGGGCGTTCGCCGAGGCGTTCGAGACCTGAGACGGCCGCGAGCGCCCCACCCTGCTGCCGCCGGACTTGACGCCAGCCGGCCTTCTCAAGCGCCGCGGCAGGTGGATCAATCCAGATCCCCGATCGACGGCCTTTGACTTGCACGGGCGTGCCGTCTCCCGCTCCACTTCCAAGAGACGGTTTCTCCGCCGCGTTATACCTAATCGTGTCGCCAGCCGTACGGAAGGAAGATGGGCCCGCCACCTTGGAGATTCCAATCCTCGTCCTGTAGCTCGCGCTGAAACGTCTCCAGCCACGTCCGGAAGTCAGCGTCGTTCGCGAATCGGGACGTCTGCTCGCGGCCATCCGGGTACCTGACAACGGCGACGTACTCGGCCGCTTCGTTGTCGTAGCGCGTTTCCACCCGGAGTTCTTCGTGACTACGCTCAAAGCACCACAGCATCGGGCTACAAGGTGAGGTTATTACGCGCGATTCGTCACCACCTGCACGGTGTCCAGGTGGAGCAGCACTTCGCGGATAGTGTAGGCCATCAGAATTGCAACAATCCCGAGGAGCGCGATCCATGCGTCGAGACGGCTGTTCGGTTGGCTGTCCCCGGTGGACTGAACCTCGACGCCAGCGTGGTCCTGGAGGGTGCTCATGATTATGCCAGCGACCACGTTCAAAGTCCGCGCCTGTCCAGGACGTGCCGTAAGTCATTGAGCAACAGTCGGTACTGCCATTTGGCTCGTACGTCGATGTCGGCGCGCCGACCGCCCGTGTCCGGCTCGCCGGACGCCTCCCGTTATTTCAGCGAAATCCCCGCCGAGGCGGTCACCAGCGTCACCGGCACCGTCGACACGTCGTTTTTGGTCCGGCCCCTCGCTTTGTGAAACCGCACGTCGAAGGAAAACGCGAGGTGCTGGAAATTGAACCATCGCGCGCCGCCGCCGAAATTCACAGCCTGCAAAGCGTCGGTGTCGCGCGTGCGTGCGGGCATCGTCGGCTCCGTGGTACTGCTCGTCGCGAATTCCGAGGTGGCGGTGCTCACCGTGATCTGGCCCACGCCAGCGCTGAGATAGCTCCAGCCGCGCGACGAGCCGAAATTGAACGAGAGCTGCGGCGTGAGCATCCGGACCCGCGTCGTCACCCGCGGCACCGTCGGGGGCGGGGGCGGCCCGCTGCCGCTCGTGGATGGCGTCGCCGATGACGCCTTAGCGCCGACCTGAAACAGATTCAACCCGAGCCCAAGGCGCGCCGGGCCGAGGTGAAACAGGTACAGGTGACCACCGATGTCAAAGCCGGCGCCTCCGGTGGGAATGGGCGTCCCGGTCGGCGCCGGCGGAAAGAAGCTGGCATCCCGCGGCAGCGATCCGACGGCGCCGCGGACATCAATCGTATACGGACCAGGCGGCGCGTCGGTCTGTGCGGCTGAAGGAATCGGCAGCAGGAGCCAACAGCCCAACACCAAGAGCCTGAAGCCCAACGTTTACTGGTACACCCTTCGCAAAATAGAACTGGCCGCTCCGTTGTCGCGGCCAGCGAAATCGCGGTCGAAAAGTTGTCGTAGGTGGTAGTGCATCAGTTGATACCGTCCATTAGTAGCCCTTCGCCGTCCCGGCCGGCTGCTGCCCGCGCGCCTCCTGCACGATCCGAACACCGGCACTGGCGCCGATGCGGGTTGCGCCTGCCGCGACCATCGCCTTGAGCGCTTCCAGGTCGCGTACGCCGCCCGCCGCCTTCACGCCCATCTCCGCGCCGACGACGCGGCGCATCAGCGCCACGTCGTGGGCCGTCGCCCCGCCGGGTCCGAAACCGGTGGAGGTCTTCACAAAGTCGGCGCCGGCCGCCTTCGCCAGGGTGCACGCGGCGATCTTCTCGTCGTCGGTCAAGAGCGCCGCCTCGATGATCACCTTGCTCACCGCGCCCGCCTCGCGGCACGGCGCGGTGACCGCCTCGATGTCGCGCTCGACGAGCCGAAGGTCACCCGATTTGAGCGCTCCGATGTTGATGACCATGTCGATCTCGCGGGCACCATCGAAGATCGCCCGCCGCGTCTCGTAGTGCTTCGTATCGGCCGTCGCCGCGCCGAGCGGAAAGCCGACGACCGAGCAGACCCGCACGCGACTCCCCTGCAACAGCCTGGCACAGAGCGCCACCCATGTGGCGTTGACGCAGACGCTGGCGAACTCCAATTGGGCCGCTTCACGGCACAGCGTCTCGATGTCTTGCCGCGTGGCGTCGGGCTTGAGGAGCGTGTGATCGATCATCGCCGCGACGCTTCCTGTCGAGCCGCCCGACGCGTGCAGCCCGATCCGTACTGCGCCGGCGTCGAGGATGCCCCGGATCCGATCGGGACAACATTCATACAGTACGGCATGGCAGCCGCAGCGAGTCGGCGCACCTCCCCGGCCAGCGGCCGCCATCTCCTCGACGACGATGCGGATGAGGCGCTCGATATCGGCGGGCTGCATCACCTGGGCTGGCGAGCCGGGTCCTCCAAATCGCGGATCTTCGCGAGCCGGCGCAGGTAGCGCGGCTCGCGCATGGCCGTGGCCAGAAACGTGTCGACAATCGTGAGCGCATCGTCTGGCGTGACGAGCGTGGCGCCAATGGTGAGCACGTTGGCCCCGTTGTGCTCGCGGGCGTAGCGCGCCAGCGTCTGGTTCACGCACATCGCGGCGCGAATCCCAACGATCTTGTTGGCGGCAATCGCCGACCCGAGGCCGGCGCCGTCGATCACGATGCCCGCATCCGCCTCGTGGCGAGCCACCTGTCGTGCGACGGCTTCGGCGATGTCGGGATAGTCCACGGGATCGGGTCCATCCGTCCCGACATCGTGGACCGCAAGGCCGCGGCCGCGCAGGTGCTGGCGGATCGCGCCCTTCAGGGCCACGCCGCTGTGGTCGCTGCCGAGGGCAACGATACGGATGACCGCCGCCGGCGCGAGCGATTCGGCGTCGACGTCGACGCCCTCGCGAATGACGGCGATCCGCCGCGCGCGCAGCGTGTCGTGCGCGAGCGGCGTGATGTGCCCTCCAACCACCAGAACGATCGTGCTGCCGTAGTCGAGCGTGCGAGCGTCGGCTTCGGTGATCATCTGGAAGCGTTTCATGGGGCGAGCCGCTATGTTACTCTCGCGTGCGCGCGTGCTCAAGGCATGACGACACAGACATCGTTGAGCGTACTGATTTCCGCCGACGCCATCCAGGCGCGCGTGCGCGCGATGGCCGGCGAGATTCACCGCGATCATCCCGACGGCGTGCATCTCGTCGCCGTGTTGAAGGGCGCCTTCGTCTTTCTGTCGGATCTCGCGCGCGCGATGCCGGGCCGCTGCTCGCTCGACTTCATCGCGGTCTCGAGCTACGGCACCAGCACGAAGTCCTCCGGACAAGTGCAGCTGCTGAAGGATCTCGAGAGCACGCTCGAGGGGCGCGATGTCGTGATCGTCGAGGACATCGTCGATACCGGCCTCACGCTCAATTACATGCACAACATCCTCCGCGCGCGGTCGCCGCGCCATCTGCGCACGGCATGCCTGCTGAGCAAGCCGTCCCGGCGCCAGGTCGAGGTCGCGGTGGATTACATTGGATTCGAGATCGAAGACCGGTTCGTGGTCGGCTACGGGCTCGACTTCGCCGAGCAGTACCGAAACCTGCCCCATATCGCGGTCGTGGACGAGACGGAGATCCGCGCGCGCTAACGCCTGCGGGCTACTGGACGGCGGCGCGCACCTTGACCGCCCACGCCCGCGCGTCGGCAAGGACGGCGGCCTCGTCGAGCGAGAGGACCTTTCGATCGCGCATCAGCACCCGCCCGTTCACGATCGTCGTCCGCACATCGTCGCCGCGAGTCGTGTAGACGAGATGCGATACCGGGTCGTACATCGGTGTCTGCCGCGCCGCGCTCATGCTGACGGCGATCAGGTCGGCGCGCTTGCCGTGTTCGAGCGAGCCGATCTGCGTTGCGAGGCCGAGCGCCCGCGCACCGCCGATCGTCGCCATTTCGAGGGCTGCGCCTGCGCCAAGGGCCCGCGGGTCGCCGGTGCGCACCTTCTGCAGCAGCGATCCAACTCGCATCGCCTCGAACATGTCGAGATCGTTGTTGCTTGCGGCGCCGTCGGTGCCAAGCCCAATCGGAACCCCAGCCCGCACGTAGTCGGTCACTGGCGCGATCCCGCTGGCCAGCTTCATGTTGCTTTCGGGATTGTGCGAAACGGCGACGCCGCGCATACGGAGCAGAGCGATCTCAGGCTCGGATACCCAGACGGCGTGAGCCGCGAGCACACCTACACCTAGAAACCCGAGCCGATCGAGGTAGCCGACCGGCGTCGCCTTGAATCGCTCCTGCGTGGTCTTCAGTTCGTCGGCGGTCTCGGCAAGATGAATCAACGTGGGCACGCCGTGCCGGCGCGAGAGGTCCCGTGCGGCAGTCAACGTCGACCCGTCGAGCGTATACACGGCATGCGGTGCCACCGCCGGCGTGATGAGCGCATCGCCCTTGAATTCGGCGATCAACGCCTCGGCGCGCGCGAGCGCCTCCGCAGGCGTCTGTGCGTCGGCCACGGGAAACTGGATGATCGTCTGCCCGAGCACGCCCCGCAGGCCTGCCGTCTTCGTCGTACGGGCGATCTCGTCCTCGAAGTAATACATGTCCGCGTACGTGGTGGTGCCAGACTGAATCATCTCGAGTGCCGCGAGCCGGGTGCCGGCGCGCACGAATGCCGGCGAGACGGTTCTGGCCTCCGCGGGGAATATGTATTTCGTCAGCCATTCCATCAGCGCGAGATCGTCCGCCAAGCCGCGGTACAGCACCATCGGCGCGTGTGTGTGCGTGTTGACGAGGCCCGGGAGCACGATTTGGCCGACGGCATCAATCGTCTGACTCCCTCTGAACTGACGGGCGATTGTGTCGGCACTGTCGACCGCCACGATGTCGGTGCCATCTACCGCAACCGCGCCGTTCGCCAAGACGCGCCGGCTGCCATCCATCGTGACGACCGTGCCGCCGGTGATGATGAGTGACACCTGCCGCTGTCCCGTCTGCGTCGATACCACCGCCAGCGCGACGAGGGCAACAAGGAGCACACCGACGAGGACGAATGCCGGCTTCATGGCCGAATCTTACTCCGTGCACCGTTGCACCCTCGCACCTCCGGACGCATCGTCGCACCCTCGAACAGTCGCACCGGCGCACTATCATAGGTTCGTGCCGCTGCACATCGTCGACCATCCGCTCGTTCACGACGCCCTCATGGAGCTGCGCGACGTGCGGACGAAGCCGCCCGCGTTCCGACGCGCCGCCAATCGGATCAGCGTCCTACTCGCGGCCGAAGCGCTGCGGGATGTCCCGACGGAACCAGGAGAGGTCACCACGCCTCTCGGACCAGCGGGCGGGCGGGTCGTGCAGGACGATGTCGTGGTCGTGCCGGTTCTCCGTGCCGGTCTCGGCATGCTTGACGCCGTGCTCGAGCTGCTGCCCGCGGCGCGCGTCGGCCATATCGGCCTGCAGCGCGACGAGGCCACCGCCATCGCGTCGAGGTACTACTCGAAGCTCCCGTCCAAGGTCGGCCAGAGCTACGTTCTGATGATCGATCCGATGCTCGCGACGGGCGGCAGCGCCGTCGCGGCGATCGACTTACTGAAGCAGGCCGGCGCGCGCATGATACGGATGATCTGCATCGTGGCAGCGCCAGAAGGGGTCGCACTGGTGGAGCGACATCACGCGGACGTCCACGTGTACACGCCGGTCGTGGATCGCCATCTCAACGCGCACAAGTACATCGTGCCCGGCCTCGGGGACTTTGGCGATCGGCTGTATGGGACGGAGTAACCATCGGCGGACGTAAGCCCCGTGCTAGACTGACGGTTGCTTGGACGCGTAGCTCAGTTGGTTAGAGCGCGCGCCTCACACGCGCGAGGTCACTGGTTCGAGTCCAGTCGCGTCCACCAACCTCTGCTCGCGAACGCAGGCGGAGGTTGCCCGCCGTAGCCTTGGCGGAGGCGGGCCTTTCCAGTCACTCCCGCGAGCTACGGTTGGCAAGCCACCCTTCGCGCGAAGGAGCCCACCACCTTTGCGGTGTGTTGACAACCGCAGTTGTCACAATCTGCGATTCCACTCTCAGATTCGACGAGTTCTCATGGCGTTCTGCTCGGTCTCACCGTTGCACAGAACGCGACCATGTCTGGCGCCAGACGAGCGAGAAGTTCGCGGGCTTGTGGAACCAGTTCAACGCGAATGTCCAGTGACACGTCGTCAAGCCGACTCGCTTACGAGAATTGGCTCGCTGAGATGTGCGACGACGAGATCGGCGCGGGCGTGCCCCGACAGCCCGCTTAGCATCCCGGCGTCGAGAAAGCCGCGGCTTGAGACACGAGACGATCGCCGGCGCGGGTCGATGACAGGAACAGCACGTAATTCTGACCGGCGTCACCGAGAGGAAAATCAAAGACCAAGTCCGGTCGAGCGTCGCGATCGATATCGCCGGCCCGTACGATCTGACGAGGGTTGACCGGACTGTTGCGCTCGAACGAGGCGACCTGTTGGGCCTCGCGGCCGTGACGAATCCACAACGTGTAGTTCACAAACACAATGCCACCAACCTCACGAATCGCGCCGCCAAGCGCCTCCAGAGAATACCCGGCACCGATCTCGAGGGCTTCGCCAGGGTGCAAGAAGCGAGGGCGATGAATCGTTGCTGCGACAGGTCCTTCAGCCAGGCTTCGGACACCCGCAAGCAGGGGTAGCACGTTATTTGAGCCGTCGACCGAAATGTGCGCCGCACGATCTGCACGAATGGGCTGCGCGGGCTGGATCCTCGGAACAACGCTGATCAGGTCCCATGTGTCGCCAGTCTGCCGAAGTCCAAACCATCGTTTAGCCGGCAGGAGGCGAGGCGGTTCTATGAGGGAAAGTCCCGGGCCGCAATAGCCGCACACTGGTCTGTGATTCCAACGACGCTTCTAAGAGGACGGCGAGACCAGCCAAGACGACGAAGACGAACCTCATACCTTCACCTACGATCTCCTGGCGCCACCCGGGAGTGGGTTGAGGCAGATACCTCTTGAATCGTCGGTCCAAATCGCGCCGCACGGCAGGCATATAGCTGGCCGTATCATCCACGCTCGATCCTCTCGGTGGTAGCTCAGAGTGGCCGCGGTTTTCGAAATCGATCTAACAAAACTGGAACGCGCCAGTTACGTTACGAAATCACCCGTCCACGCCCGCACCTGGTGATCGGCGGGAACCCGCCAGGCACAACGAGCGCACGAAAACCGGTTAAGAACCGGCTCGTTCGCGCGTGGCCTCGATCTTGCCCACCCCTGGCGGACAGTTCTGGCCCGTCTCTACCAGGATTACCGCGATGTCAGACACGAACGTGCCCGTTTCACGACGCCGGTTTTGCGCAGGAGCCTGCCAGGCGGCCTCCGGCGCCGCACTCGCGACGCTGTTCTCCGGCTGCAGCGGCGAGTCGTCGCCGACGTCGCCCAGCAGCATGGCGTCGATGCTCGGCAAACTGGTCGGCCGGTTCACAGGCTCAGGAGTGCAGGTCGCCATCGCGGGCTCGGCCCTGGCGGACGTGGGTGGTGCGGCGCTCGTCGAGTCCACGGCAGGCCTGTTCCTGATCTCGCGAACCAGCGCGAACACCTTCGCCGCGATCGATGCAGTCTGCACGCACGAGGGATGCACCATCAACGGCGCGGACGGCACCACCTACGTGTGTCCGTGCCACGGGTCGCGCTACAACCGCAGCGGGCAGGTGCTCGCTGGCCCTGCCAGAGCGTCGCTCCGGCAGTTCGCCACCACTTTCACGGACGGCATCGTGACGATCGCGCTCTGACTTCGTTCACGCGCGAACAAGCGGAATGTCCCAACTCAGCCCGGAAATCGACCATCTGCTCCGCCGCGCCGGATTCGGCGCCAGTCCCGCGGACGTCGAGATCTTCCGCAGCATGTCGACGGCCGCCGCGGTCGCGCATCTCGTCGACTACTCGGGCCGACCTGACGACGTCGATGCGCGCATCGGACGACCCGACCATGCGCAGGTCGTCTCCAAGGACCTCTTCGCGCCGGACATCGACATCGACGACGCGCGCCAGCGGTGGATGTTCCGGATGATCCATACGCGGCGCCCGCTGCAGGAGAAGATGGCGCTGTTCTGGCACAACCACTTCGCGACCGCCTACAGCAAGCTCGTGGCCGACTCTGGCACGGTGCAGGCCGCGAAAATGCTGGCGCACAAGCCCGGCGTGCTGCGCGGGCCGCAGGGACAGATCGAGCTCTTCCGTCAGTACGCGCTCGGCAACTATCGCGACCTCCTGCTCCAGGTGGCCCAGGATCCCGCGATGGTGGTGTGGCTCGATGGCAAGTCGAACACCAAGGCGCGGCCGCAGGAGAACTTCGGCCGCGAGGTGATGGAGCTGTTCACCGTCGGCGTCGGGCACCACACCGAAGCGGACGTCTACGCGGCAGCGCGTGTCTTCACGGGCTGGAACCTGCAGCGGTCCGTTGGATACCGCGAGGACGAGTACGGGGACCTGAACGCGTATCAGGAGTTCGCGTTCAAGGCCGACAAACACGACACCAGCGCCAAAACGTTCTCGTTCCCGATCTACGGCAACGGCAGCCGCATCATCCCGGCGCGCAGCGAGTCTGAAGGGATGCAGGACGGCGTGGACCTGCTGACCGCTCTGGCAATTCACCCCGAAACGGCGCGTCGACTGGCACGAAAGTTCTGGAACTTCTTCGTCAGCGAGATCCAGCAGCCGGACCCGGGGTTTGTCGAAAGCACCGCCGCCGTCTACCTGCAGAACCGCACCGAGATCAGGCCTGTCGTTCGACACGTCCTCACGTCGCCCTGGTTCAACGATCCGTCGATGCGCCACGCGCGGTATTCATGGCCGGCAGAATTCGTCACGCGGGCCATCAAAGAGGTGGGCTGGCAGGGATTGTCGCTCGACCGGGTCCGGGCGCCGATGGCCAGCATGGGCATGCTGCTCTTCGAGCCGCCGAATGTCGGCGGATGGCCGCTCGGCGCGGACTGGTTCTCGACGGGGACGATGCTGGCGCGGACGAATTTCGCCGCCACACTGGCTGCCAGCCAGAAGGAACACCTCGCTGCCGCGCTGGAATCCGACAGCGGGACGCCGCAGGCCCTGCTCGCGGCACTGCTCGATCGGGTGACGCCGGCCCCCCTGGACACAGCACCCCACCAGGCGCTGATGTCGTACCTGATCGCCGGAGGAACCTGGACCGGCAGCGCG
>Ga0187893_10006052_pt1 | contig 21051 bp, 19 predicted proteins | sample MA1701074metaG_FD_139574 | JGI IMG/M metagenome (GOLD analysis project Ga0187893, IMG submission 139574) | White microbial mat communities from a basaltic lava cave in the Kipuka Kanohina Cave System on the Island of Hawaii, USA - MA170107-4 metaG ...
TTACCGTCGATGTTGAACTGTTCTTGATTTCGTCCTTTAGTTTGGGCAATGAGATGAGTATTTGGTTTGCATGATCTGCCACCGCAAATAATCCGTTTTGAGCATCATTGCTCGCTCTCAGTATGTCCTTAAGACTCCGTTCGAGTTTCTTCTGGCTCTCATGTTGACCCTCAATTGACCTTATAGAAGTCAGGAATGCGAATGCTGAACTCACAATCAGCATCAGGCATACGGTTCGGCCATTAGCGTTTAGATTTCCTTCAGCATCTGTTGTGTTGCCGAATAGTCCAAATACAGCCAGCAGGAAAGTGATGCTGTGGGAAAGGCTGTCGACATAGTACTCAGCGTTAGTTCCTTTCTTGATCTCGTACGGAAAAAGCAGGAGAGCAGTTGTTGCAACGGCTCCAATGCCTATGAGGGACCAATGCAGCACGCCTGTTGAATTTATTTTGTGCCCGGCGGTATAGTTCGGGAATACGGAGCTTGATACTGCGATGACAGCAAGGATTATCGACACCTCAATTCAACTGCAGATACCTGTCCCCCTCTCACCACGTAGTACCAAATATATAACCCGAGGCCACCGATGCTAAGGAGCTTATTGGTAAGGTCTACTCCCCTGAGGATCTCCAGAAAGTAGTCCTGAAAGGTGCCGGACTTTGGATGCTTTTTGTCCCTTATAACATTTGCAATTGTTGCAGCAATCAGCAATGCGGTGGCAATGGTGAAAATGACCGAATAGATGTCCTTTTCCATGGTTTGCTATTTTTTTATTCTGTATTGTGATGCATTTCCAGGTATTGAGACCCTGGTGTCATCGAGTTCTTCGACATTTACTCCGTTCAGGACCATTGTGATATCCTGTACCACAATTGCGCTCTCCTTGTGATACCAATGTTGTATCAGCTTGTCAGCTACTCCCTCTTGTTCAACACCCGTACAATCCAGACTGTACACGTGTCCGGGAACTTTATGAAAGTCGCGGAAGCCAAATTTGCCGAGCCTGTTGAATGGATTCTTTGTCGTTTCAGAAATGAAGAGCGCAAGGTCTTCTGTGTTGAAGTACACCGTTACACGCTGGCAGATGTTCACCAAATTGTAAAAGGCCCTTGGTGATTCAAACACCTGCCAGTCGACATCAGGGGCGGCAAGAACCACTTCCTTGAAAAGCGCAGTAAGCTTTTCCCCTTTTTGATGATGAAGTTCGATCATCATGTTCTCCACTACCCGGTTGCCCATGCTGTGTGCAAGCAGGTGCATGTGGTGACCACATGCCTCAAAAGAGTCATTTCGTTTCCCGGGCGATGGCAGAAAAATGGTTTTGAAAAAGTCAATGAGCATGAGGTAGCACCGTGCCAGGGTGTGACCCGATAATTCAGCATCCTTGGCATCATCTCGATAGCGAAGCAAATTTCCCATGGCGGGCCACGTAAAAAACACGATGTGCTTGATGGGGCTGGATTTGGAAATGTATTTGCTTTCCAACTCGCAAACGCTGTCAAGCACCTCGGGTAAATCGTTGTGAAAGCCATGAATGAAGAACAGCAAATCACCACCCTTCTTTTTATCAGCCATGGCATGATATAATTCGGCGAAGAGACGTGTTGATCCTTTGAGCTTGCTCTTTGGCGTTGTAATGTCTTTTTTATGATAAAGCGGGGGTAAGGGCTGATAATTGACTTCAGTACGGGGTACTTCTTCTGCATCTTCGAAAAGCTGAAGGCACTCCCGGCAATTCTCCTCATCACTATCGTACAAAGCCGAGTCAAAAACACCACAACGCATGTTTTCACCGGCGCTTTCCTTCCCGTCCTCATTGATGTACTCGCCCTTTCTGTCTTTGATTATACTGCGATTCGTGATGAAGTAGTGCTTCATTTTGAGTTTACTTTTCTTTTGCGATAAGTCCTGCTTACGAAACTGAATATCGGGATGTCCACTGCAACAAAGGCCTTGCAAGTCCAGTTGGCATCGCTGAGCACCGTCGAAGTACTTGTCAATTCTCTGAGTTGCGGGCCGCTTTGCACTCCTATCCCGAGGCTGACAGGGCTATCTTTGAGCCCTCGCACGTAGAAAACCCCTGGCGCAAGGATGTTCTCCCACGTGAATTCTGGAAGAGTCTCTGTGGAGTCATCAGCAATGCGAAATGAGGTGACCGCCCCCACATCGATGATTGAGAAAAAGAAGCTGTTGGAACTCCCTGTAGGTTTCCATGATGTTTTGACCCTCTTGTCACCTGCTTGCCTGGTCTTGACAACATCCCGTGTGCCCCAGCTAAAGGCTAATCCTGCCGGGGCGGTGAAACCCACTGCTCCCACAATTTCATTTGCTCCCTTGGGTGGTGAAGTCCGATACTCCAATCCGGCAAACAGACCCGCGTAGGCATTCAGACTGATCTCGGAAAAAGTCTGACGTTTGATTTGATAACTCCCAACAGGCAGAGCAGCAACTTCAAGGGCTTCCTTCACTTCAGCACTGGAATTCGCCTGGGCGACATTGGCGATGAATGGGCCATATTTCTTGTAGGACTTGAAAAAGAATGGATGTTTAGTGTCGATGGAGGATTTCTCCATCAAGCCAATTGACTGCGTGATGGCAAGCCCATACTTTTCCTCCTGAATGGATGCAGCAAGTGCCAAAAACTCATCGATCCGGTCAAACACAACACCCGCTTTCGATGATTTTGCGCCATTTATACTGTCCAGTTCGCCAAATATCGTGCGCGCGTTCTTGTTTACGTTTTTTACCAGCATAATCAGATCGCGATCCGAAGCATCCCCGTATTTCTTGATCTGATCGCCGGTCTGCACCAATGCCTGCAAAATCTTCCTGACCCTGTCGGCGTGGTCCTTTGTGTCCTTAAGAAACTTCTGGATTTTGGCATCATCCGATTTGAGGTAAACAAGACAAAGGAAGGCAGGTAACAGTCTTGGATCATCAAAGTTCTTTGCCTGCGCCAGAGAGAGAAGTTCTCCGGTGTTGTTCCTAAGCGCCGACAAGAAGAAGGAAATGCGCCCCAGGTAGACTTTTGTGTCGTTATTGAGGTCATTGTAGTATTCAAATCGCGCGGGGGTTTCAAACAGTGTCAACGGGTTTTCGCCAGCTTTCACGTTGATGGTGTAGAACTTCGCCGCAAAAAGCAGTTCAGCGGGCATCTCGATAGTACTGTCTTTTTTATGCGCCTCCAGGAATGCAATAAGCCCCGCGTCGAGGTTTTGAATATCCGTCTTGAATGCTTCCTTCAACGCGGTCATGAGCGACTGGTAGTCAAACACCGATTCGTATAGCGTAAGCGTTTTGTACGTTTGGGGAAGGAGTTTTGAGTAATGATATTTGGAGTCTTTCGTTGTCAGGGTGTCCCTGAATCTCTTAATGTAGCTTCGGGTGAGTTCTTCCTTAAACCGGTCAGCGATGAAGGTCCCAATTCCATCAGCAACCCTGTTCGCAGGGAAGATGGTGTTAAGACCACCTGTTGGTACGGCTTTATCGCCGGTAGATGGAGATAGTGATCTGATCGCTGCCACTTCCTGAATCCCGGTTAGCCACGTCAAATCCTTTGAAAGAAGAGGGAGGAACGGATTCTCATTAACCATTTTCTTGAGGGTATCGATGTTGAAGTTGGCTAAATCAAGTCCCTCGTATGCATACATGTACTGGATGACGAGCTTGGCATCCTTCTTTTCTACAGCGCTGAGAAAGGCCTGGGCATCCAGCAAGGGAGCAAGGTTAATGGAGAGTTTCTGAACATGATTCTCTGTATTGTTGTTTGAATCGACGGCTGGAGCGGTTCCATCAGGCCTTGGTTTTTTTTGTGCAAAAGATGTTATCGAGAGCAACCCGATAACAATTGCGCATAAGGATCCTTTCATATCAGTTTAGTGTATTAGTTCATCCCATCCGCTCAGTATTTGCGCCATCGGAATGGCAAAAGTGTAGTTGTCGTTTACGGCGTTGATCATTCCGATGGCAACTTTATCTTCCGAATAAAGCACTGCCCCGGAGTCCCCCTCACCGGAAACCGGGGCATGAGGGGCATTTATTGAACGGGCCACTTTGATCAAACCGGTCATTCGAACGGTTTCGTTTGCATAGCCAACCGGGTACTCAACACCGGTGGCAATGATGTATCCCGAAACACCGGAGTCGAAATAGACTGGAGTTCCGAGCACCGGGGATCCAGGTTTTTCTGCAAGTCCGGACTTTGGCAGTCCATTCCCGGAATCAGGCGTCACCAGCGCGATATCGAACTCCTTGTCCTGGTATCCGTAAGTCCACTTACCAAGCGCAGGCTGGCTATTTGCTAAAGAAAACTCGGCTTTTTCACCGACGGTCAACTTTCCAATCAGTTTGTCAGGAAGGTAGTTTCCTTCGATCATGATGTGTCCGCATGTGAGAAGCACTGTGCTGCCGGTGTTTGGATTCTTCAAAGGACAGCCAATGGTGCCTTTGTACCGGGGGTGATCTTTGTGGTTGATTTTACCGTATGAAACTTTAGCCGGCTTGCAGTTCTTGTTCACTACCAGGTTAACGCTGTGCCGCTTTTTTGATGGCAGCACCAGGTTGATGGATTTCGGAATGTTGGCTGCGTCTTCATCCTTGATGTCCAGAAATACCACCTTGCTGCCCGAACTGTCAATTCCAACGTAAGCGCTGACATAGTTTGTCAACTTTGACATCCAATCCTTGTTTTGTTCCAGCGCCTGTCGGGCCAGTTCACCCTCTGTCAATTTGATGTACTCGTCGAACTCAGCAATAGTTTCGGCTTCATAGGACTCCTTATCGTTCATCTTCCTCTTAAGGTTTTTGATCTGGAGCAACATATCGAGGAGGTCGTGAAAGAATTTGGAGCCGAAAGCAAGAAAGAACCCCGTGATGGCAAGGCCCAGTGCAGATTTGAAATCGAAATCGAAGAACACACCATTCAATCTCCACCATTTGGTTTGGCTGGTCAGAAATGGACTCGTTCGTCCAAATTCAAATTCTGCATTGCCTGGGTTTGAGAGTAGTGTAAGGATATCGACGTTGAAGAGGAAAGAGATAACAAATCCGAGCATAAAGCTCAGAAGAGTGATTTCCCTGGCTTTTTTCTCTTCATTGGCTTCTGCGTTCTTTTCTACATGCTGGAGGATAAGAAGTCTCCCAAGAGTTTTTGGGTTTAAAGCCTTTGCAGGCTTGTCGAAGTGAAGAATAACCAAAGACAACAAAATCACGCTGAAAGCCATCAGCCAAAATACCTGGGTTCCGCTAAGATTGCGGCCTGTTGCCGGTTCGAAACAGCCTGCTTTCAGCGGAGACAGCCATGAAAGGAGAGTGAGAAACACCAGTGACAAGAGGGTAGCAATCGAAATCCAGCGGGTTTGATCGGGGTATGATCGGGTCAGTTGGGTCACTTTCTCCGTGATGGCGCTCAGGAAGAAAAGGACGATCGCGACGTAGATGAGTGTGTCGAGCGGGTCGGCCTTGCTTTGAGTTACTGTTGGAAGGTCGGCGATCAAGAGGAGAGATGAAGCGTCGATGGCGGGCAGTGACGGCATTGTTGAGTTTGTCTGAGTCGCTCAATCAGCGCCCGCATCACTAGTGGTGCACCCAGGAAAGATCGGCAACAAAGACAACACTATATATAAATAAAAATCAATGTTTCATCGTACTCACCACTTTTTCTGGCCGATCGCACCACAAGCATTCTCATGTTGTAACGCACATGCCAACTAAGCAATGGCCGACACGAGCCAGATACTAATTCAAAGTAACCGAAGACAGTCTAAAACCTGCCGGTAACTAGTTTGTGCTTGCTTCACAAGCGAGTGAAACGTAAAAGAGGCAATGCTATCTTTCGGCAAGCGACCGTGGGAGTCTAAACTTTAAACGTTGTTTGGGAACTTGCTCGCTGGCCTGGACGCAATGATCGCAGTTTCGTTCTACCACCCTATCCCGACACGAACACCACCCCATGCATGCGGCAAACCTGTGTTGAATTCCTGGGTGAGAAACGTGAAAAAGTACTCCAGGTATACGGGATCGACCTGTAACACCAATCCAATGTTGGTCTGAAACGTCCATCGGGTGACACTTCCGGCTGAAATTGTGTAAGGACTGTCCTTGTTGAACATGCCGCCTTGCAGCGTAGCGTCATATCCGACGAGATTAAGGAGGGGCTGACAGTATCCATGAAAGTTGAACTTTCGGTGGCCCATGTTGCTCTCCTTGGTGAAAGTATTCGAGAGACGGGTACTCAACTTTCCGCCGACAAGCACGATTCCCGCTGATAACTTGGTGTTCAATGTCCCGATTTGTCCGGACACGATGCCATTGCACAGGAAGCTGCCAGGAATCTGAAGCAGGTTACTTTCTATCCCAACGGTGTAATTGAGCACCACATCATTTTGAATCTGGTGTTCCCACCCTTTGGGCTGGTCGTCATCGATCCATTGGTGAATGGTTGACTGCATGGCTTTTCCTCCTGCTGCAGGACCGATAGCGCCGAAGGAGAAGGACGATGTGATCCTGGCGCGCAGCTTTTCACTATAGCTGATAGAATGCACCCTGGCAGTCAGCGTTGTTGCATAGGGTCGGTCGCCGTAAAGGATAGAGTCGCTGCTGATGCTCGTGGGAGTGAAGCCGTTATGCTCAAAGGCGATGCCCTTTTGACTGGCCTCTTTTCCGGCTATGAGGATACGCGTAAGAAAGAACTTTTCAAACATGGGATGAACAAATTCCGCATTGATCCCCTGGCTGTAGTATTTGTCGTCGTTGGCAAAAAAATCGTTCTCGTAGTGAATCCGGACAAACCGCTCTGCATCAAATGTTCGGAAGCTCGCGGTGTTGTCGATTAGCTGGGCGTAAACCGTTGATGAGAATGTGAGCAGGAGAATGAAAAGCCGCATGTGCGGGTCCGGTGCTGATCAGTAGGGTAAGTCTTCTTCCTTTACGTCTTCAAAGTCTGGAGGAAAGTCTTCCTCAAATCTCACCGCTTTGATTTCTTTGTGCCCCAATATTAAGGCTTTTACAACCCTGTGCATTCCATCGAGAACCCTTCCATCCTTTGAAAGAAGGATTGGATATGTAAGGTCAGTTTCATTAGTTAGTCGAAAGTGTTCTGCAATTGATCGGACTGTTGGCTTGATATCAGCCTCCTGGTACCAGAATGCTTCGTCAAGCTCTTTGATTTCCTCCAGCTTGATTGAAATCTGAGGAAGACCCTTCGCTTTTTCTATCAGCTTGTCAACATCCCATGCGTAGAGTCCGTTTTTTGATGGTCTTAGGTGATATTGTTTTCTCATACTCGTTCCCGGGGCGCTTCACCCTGCCTTCAGTCTATTGTACTCCCTTACAATGTTCTCAATTTGTCTTCTCTTATACGCGCCATTGCTCACCTTGTCGCTTGCTTCCTTAACATCGCTCAGGTACTTCGATACAAGTTCCTTAAAGTCTTTTTCTTTATCTCCAATGTCAAAGAGATTGGTATCTGTCCCCTTCAACAGGTAGAATCTTGAAGCTTTTCGATATGAGAATGACCCATTAGCATTCCATTGCTCAGTAACGAAGTGGAACCTGTATAGTTTAAGCGGTCCGTCTATAACTAACTCCACGAATTTGCGCCCGGCCGAGGGTATATACAGGGAGTGGAAGATCAGATTCCTGGCCTTGTACCCGGTCAGCTTATAGGGTGAGTACTCGATTGTTTTTTTGCAGGTTTGAACTTAATATCCTCGAGAATCTTAAAGGGGATTGAATTCATGTACTTCACTTCTCCGGGAATTGTGTCCTGCCCGGTGGTGACAACGTAGCCGCGTTCATACCCAAAGTCCTGTGCGTTGGAGGAAGAGGAAAGCAGGATATCGATGCAGAAAGCGACACTGGTTCTCATGGAATGCATTGTCATCAAATGCCCCTCGTATACGACCTGTTCTGGTATTCCGAAAAGTCCTGGATAAGTCGAACGTAGGGCTTGTCCATAAGCGCGGATGAGATCATGAAGTCAGCCGTTGCCCGATTGCATGCTGTTGGAACATTCCATACCAGGGCGATTCGAAGCAGTGCTTTCACGTCGGGGTCGTGCGGCTGCGGCTCCAGCGGGTCCCAGAAAAAGATCAGGAAGTCGATTTTCCCTTCAGTGATAAATGCTCCGATCTGCTGGTCCCCGCCCAGCGGTCCGCTTTGAAACCGGGTTATATTGATTTCCAGCTCCTCCTCAAGCAGGCGTCCGGTTGTTCCCGTGGCAAAGATTTTGTGGCCCTGCAACAGTCTCTTGTTGTACCTGGCCCACTCAATCAGGTCATCCTTTTTGTTGTCATGCGCCACCAGGGCTATGTTTTTAACTTGCTCAATCGTTTTCGTGTTGTACTTCATTGCTATCTATCGTTCGTGAGCGTATGTAAAGAATCAAAACCACCTGGCAAGGTAAGCGGTCCGCGCTCACAAAAGAAGTTAACTGCTAATTTCAAGGTTGAGTGACCGGCAACCTGTGCCGACCCTGCCGGGATGGCGCACACACTGAGTTGCCGGCAGGTTTTCATAGCACGATTCTTCTTATGACGCCATCCAAATCGTCCTTTGGTGAAGGCAATTTTATTGAGTCTCAATAATGGTCCAGAGAGTCCACATATTTAGCTTAGAGGTCCATGAAATCTGTTTCTAATGTGTTTTGCTTCTGCTTGGCCTTTGCAAAATGGTCGGTAAGCAGAAACACTCTTCATACTTCATATAGACCGCGTAGCAACAGATGAATGGAATAAATAACAATGTCATGATGACTGGGTGAACAAGCGAATTCAGGCTGGAAACTATAAGCAGTCGGTGCAAGAAGGATTCATAATATGATCGGGCTTCATCCTCAGGTTCTTGCGTCATTGAGCACAACGGTTGTATACGACACTCTATGTCGTACGTATCCCATCTCTACATCGTCCACCCCTCCCTGTACGCCCGCTGCACAAACTGATTCGCCAGGTCAAAGTTTGTCACCTTCATGTTGTCGCCGTCCCAGAGGAGTTTGATACCGCGACCGGGGTAGTCAAACTGGTTGGGCTTGTCGGCACGGGGTACACGGATGTCGTGGCTGCGGATGGCAAGGTTGCCCATCAGCACGGCCTCGGTAAGGAAGCCCGCGATTTCAAACGACGAACTGAGTTCCATCTTGCCGTAGCCTGCAATGCACGCCTCCACCCAGTGCGCGTAGTGCCCTTCCATGCCGCCGGGCACACGCTTCTCGGTTTGCGGGATGCTCACTTCCTTGTTGCGTGAGATGGGAAGGAGGTTGGGCTCCAGTCCGTAGGTTGCGCAGGTCATCTTGCCTTTCGTTCCAATGAACAACACGCCGTTGCCGCGGTCGTCGCTGTCACCAAAAGGTTCATTAGGTCCAAGTTCTTCCGGCCGCTCAGGTTGTATGCCGCCGTCCATCCAGTGCAGCTTCACGGCAGGACGGCCGTCTTTGGCAGGGAAGGTAAAGATGATGTGCGAGGATGGCGGACCGCTCTCCGGGAAATAACCACGGCGGAAAGGACCGGTGTAAACAGATCCTACACTTGCGGTCACGTCAGTTGGATATCCAAGTTTCAGAACACTGAATGCCGGCTCAATAATATGACATCCCATATCGCCAAGCGCTCCGGTGCCGTAGTCCCACCACCCGCGCCAGTTGAACGGCACGAGCCCGTTGATATATTCTTTCTGCGGCGCAGTGCCGAGCCACAGGTTCCAGTCGAGTTCGGGCGGCACAGCTGCAGTCTCCTTCGACCAACCTATTCCCTGCGGCCACACGGGCCGGTTCGTCCAGCAGTACACGGTGTGCACGTCGCCGAGAAGGCCGGCCTTGTACCATTCTTTCAGTTGCCGCACGCCGTCGCCGGAACTGCCCTGGTTGCCCATCTGGGTCACCACTTTGTATTTCTTCGCCGCCTGTGTGAGCATGCGAGCCTCGTACACGTCGTGGGCAAGCGGCTTTTGCACGTACACGTGTTTGCCCAGCGACATTGCCGCCATAGCCTGCACGGCATGCATGTGGTCGGGCGTTGATACGCTCACCGCGTCAATGTTCCTGGCTTCCTTGTCGAGCATCTGGCGATAGTCTTTATAGTACGGCGCCTTCGGGAACCGCTCGCGCGATTTCACCGCCTGGCGGTCGTCTACATCGCACAATGCAACGATATCTGCTTTTGTGCTTTCAAAGAACTTGCGCAGGTCGCTGTCGCCTTTGCCTCCAGCGCCGATGCCGGCTACACGAAGCTTGTCACTGGGGGCTACGTAGCCCGGACCGCCGAGGACGTAGCGGGGAACGATCATGAAGCCTGCTGTTGAGAGACCCAGCGTCTTTAGGAAGTCTCGGCGTTGGAGTTTGTTATTCGTTTTCATATTCATGATTCGGTTCTGTGATCGGTAATCCGTGATCGGTGGTTTGCGGCACTTTTACATCTTACATTTCCTGTTTTACATTTTGCGGTTTAATCCGAGACTGGAAAGGAACCGCAAAACAGAAAAACAAGAAATGTAAAATGCTAAGGTAAATGAGGTCTAAGTTTCATCAAACTTCACCGTCTCTTTGATCGTTTTTTCATCGTATTTCAATCCATACTGTTCTAGCACATCCTGTGGCACGCCATCCCAGCGGTTTGGACTGTTGCCGGCATAACCCAAGTCCTTAACCCCAATCTGGCTGGTGTAGAACCCGCACGCCGTGAGGTCGCGCATGCGATTGAAGAAGGCCACGCCTTGTTCCATACCTGGCTTGGCCGTGTCGGGGAAGGCGATGTCGTCAACTACCTCGACTTGCTGTGCCGGTGTGCAATCGACAAACGGCATCTCGAAGCGCTTCATGCATTGCAGGTCCAGCCACTTCAGACCGCCACGCATGGGGATTTGATGTTGCGGCATGTCTTTCACGATGAACTCAATGAACTCCGGCACTTTCGCCTCCGTTGCGCTGCCGGATACTTCATCCTTCGGGATGATGATATCCGATAAAACCGAGATGGTCTTCATCTCATGCTCATCGAAGAAGGTCTCCGCCATTAGTCTGCGGTACTTCTCCAGTTCTTTCGGCTGCCTGTCGGGACCAGCGGCAGCGTCGATTGCGGCCTGGTCAACACCGGCCTTCTCTGCTGTCGGCGAGCATGACTCGAGCATGACGCCGGCGCCTACTGTGCCGACGGCGAGGGTTTTTAGATACTTCCTTCTATCCATTGTACCAAGGCTTCAGTTGCAAATCCAAAATCCCAAATTCCAAGTAATCGACCGATTACCGATCACGGATCACCGATCACAGATTCTGTTTCTTCATTTCCTCCATAATATATTCACTCGCTCTCATCGAAAGTGCCAAAATCGTCCAGGTAGGATTCTTGTCGGCTTGCGAAACAAACGACCCACCATCCACAACAAAAACGTTCCTGCAGTCGTGCGACTGGTTGAATTTGTTCAATGCTGACCTTTTAGGGTCGTTGCCCATGCGTACGGTCCCCACTTCGTGGATGATCTCGCCGGGTTGTGTTAATCCGTAGTTGCGGTCTTTACCGGGTGATTCGGGAACCACGGCGCCCATGTTGTGGGCGATTTCCTGGAAGGTCTCCTGCATATGCTTCGCCTGGTTGATCTCGTGGCCGCTCCAGGTGTAGTTGAAGCGCAGCACCGGGATTCCGTACTTGTCAACGGTGTTGGGATCGATCTCGCAGTAGTTGTCTTGGCGGGCGATTGCCTCGCCGCGTCCGTCCATCCAGAAGTTGGCGCCATAGAAGTAGCGGATGTCGTCTTTGAGCGAAGCGCCGTAGCCGCCCGCTTGTTTCTGAACGCCGTTACGTGCGGGATACTTGCCATTAATGCGCTGCATGCCAAAACCAAAGCCATAGCCTGGCATGCCCATGCCGCCGCCGTATTCGATGTGATAGCCGCGCGGGAAGTTAAGTTTCTTGTTATCGAGCCACCAGGGAGTATAGACATGCATGCCACCGACACCGTCTTCGTTGTAGCGCTTGCGGCCAAAGAGTTTAGGTATTTGACCACCAAGACCGGAGCCGGTGGAGTCGTGCAGGTATTTTCCAACAACTCCGCTTGAGTTCCCGAGTCCTGCAGGATGACGAGTCGACTTACTGTTGAGCATCAGCCGTGCCGACTCGCAGGCGCTGGCAGCAAGTACAATCACTTTTCCTGAGATCACATATTCCTGCATGTCGTTCTTGTCCACGTACGAGACACCCGTTGCCAGGCCCTCATCATTGGTAAGTACTTCCCGCGCCATTGCGTTGGCGATCACGTCGATGTTGCCCGTTTGGATGGCAGGATTCACAAGCACTGACGACGAAGAGAAATCACCATACACCATGCAGCCGCGGTTGCACTGAGCGCAATAGAAACAGGCTTTGCGATCAGGGCTGTCTGGCAGCGCTTTGGTGAGAATTGAAAGTCGTGATGGGATCACGGGAACGCCAGATGCTTTGCCGGCGTCTTTCAACATGAGTTCGTGAAGTCGCGGCTTGGGAGGAGGGAGGAAGAGGCCGTCGGGTTCGTTGGGGATGTTTTCGACAGTGCCGAAGATGCCGATAAGTTTGTCAACGCGGTCGTAGAACGGTGCCACGTCGTCGTACCCAATGGGCCAGTCGTCTCCAAGGCCGTCGATGCTTTTGCGTTTAAAATCTTTTGGGCCGAAGCGGAGCGAAATTCTGCCCCAGTGATTGGTGCGCCCGCCGAGCATGCGCGCACGGAACCACCTGAACTGCGTCCCGGGCACGGTCGTGAACGGTTCGCCGTCCAGATTCCAGCCGCCGTAGGCTGCGTCGAAGTCGCCGAAGGAGCGCTCATTGGTGCCGGCGCCGCGTCGGACGGATTCCCACGGCCATTTAAGTTGTGTAACGTTCTTCCGTGGGTCGTACATAGGGCCAGCTTCGAGCAGCGCCACTTTTACACCCGCCTTTGCGAGCATGTACGCCGCCATTCCCCCGCCGGCGCCCGAGCCGACGATCAATACGTCGTACTTCTTTGCGTTCTCCTTGATCTGCAAACTAAAACAGAGGTTGTTTGCTTAAATGTAGGAGATATTTGAGGAAAATGGATGTGGAAAGTACCGAGCGGTTTTCTAGGCGCCTGGTTCTCGGCTCTCGGCACTCGGTCACTGGTGCTCAGTTCCTTGCTCTGGGGTTTCCAGTCTAGCACCTGGTATCTAGCACCGAGTGCCGGCATCTTTCCTTGGAACCGGATCGTAGCCACTCGTCCCCCAAGGATGGCATCGTGAAATCCGTTTAGCACCCAGCCAGGTGCCTTTTATTACTCCCCATTCCTGGATGGCCTCTATTGCATATTGTGAGCAGGAGGGAGTATGACGGCAATGCGCGCCGAGAAGGGGGGAGAGGGTGAGTTGATAAACTCGTATGGGGAATATAAAAATACGCTTGAGCACTAATCTGTGATCTGTAATCTGTGATCTGTAATCTGTAATCTGTGATCTGTGATCTGTGATCTGTAATCTGTGATAATCTACACATTACCGATGACGGATCACCGATTACAGATCCCACTACTCAATCGAATACGTAATCTCTCCATCTTTCCCATCTTTCAACTGAACCCCTATCGCCTTCAAATCATCCCTGATCTTGTCGGAGAGTGCGAAGTTCTTATCCACCCGCGCCTTCTTCCGCAACTCAATCAACACACGAATGGTTCCGTCAAGGAGTTTGTCATCGCCGGGTGCTTCTTCCCGCAGGCCAAGCGCGTCTTCCATGAAGCCTATGTAGGCTTTCTTGAATTCATCAAAGACGGCAGCGCTGACCTTGTTCAGCGCAATGTTGCCCGACTTCATATCGTTGATGCGCGACGACATCTCGAATAGTACCGCCAGTGTCTTGGCCGTGTTAAAGTCATCACTCATGTTCGTGTAGCAGTCTGCGACGAGGCCCAGCAGATTCTTGTTCAACTCTTCATCAGCGGAAGCCTTGCCTGGATGCTCGAGCGCTTTTACAATGTGCAGCGAGCTGGCAAGTTTGCGATAGCCCTTCTCCGCAGCATTAAGTGCTTCATTGGAGAAATCCAGCGTGCTGGAGTAGTGTGACTGAAGCATGAAGAAGCGAACCGTCATGGGTGTGTAGCCGCGCTCGAGTGCGGGATGATTTCCTGTGAACAACTCTCCAGGCAGAAAACTGTTTCCGAGTGACTTGCTCATCTTCTGCCCGTTGACGGTGAGCATGTTTGAGTGGAGCCAGTACTTGACAGGCGCCTTGCCGGTAGCGGCTGTGGCCTGTGCGATCTCACACTCGTGGTGAGGGAACTTCAGGTCCATGCCGCCGCCGTGGATATCGAATGTCTCGCCGAGGTATTTTGTGCTCATCACGGTACACTCGATGTGCCAGCCGGGGAAGCCGTCACCCCAGGGCGAAGGCCAGCGCATGATGTGGGCGGGGGAAGCTTTTTTCCAGAGCGCGAAGTCAATCTTGTCGCGCTTTTCGTCCTGGCTGTCGAGCTCACGGCCGCTCTCCATCAATTCTTCTATGTCGCGGCCGGAGAGGATGCCGTAGTGGTTCTTCTGATTGTACTTCTTCACATCGAAGTACACGGAGCCGTTCACTTCGTAGGCCAGCCCCAAGTCGATGAGTTTTTTTGTGATATTAATCTGTTCGAGAATGTGGCCCGTGGCAGATGGCTCAATGCTGGGGGGGTGTATATTAAAGACCCGCATCACTTCGTGGAAGTCGTCAGTGTAGCGCTTGACGATCTCCATGGGCTCGAGTTGCTCCAGCCGCGCTTTTTTACCGATTTTATCTTCACCCTCGTCGGCGTCGCTCTCCAGGTGACCCACGTCTGTGATGTTGCGGACGTATCTGACCTTATACCCGATGAAGCGGAGGTAGCGGCTGATAATATCGAAAGTGAGGAACGTTCGCGTGTTGCCCAGGTGAACGTAGTTGTAGACTGTTGGCCCGCAGACGTACATGCCCACAAAGCCGGGAGTCTGGGGTTGGAATTTTTCTTTTTTACCTGTAAGGGAGTTGGAAAGGGAAACCGGGAACTTTTCGAAACCGCTCATGCTGCAAAATAACGCGTAAACGGGCTAAAGTGCTAATGACGTGTTTAGGTGTTTACGTGTTTAAGTGTTTACGTGTGATGGTTGTGTGCTTGGGTGGATAGCTGTTAAGGCGTTAAAGTTTTCGATGCGAAGCAGCAGGGCTCCGGCTCCTAGCCAAAGTGAAGTGGAGAATCCGATGACAATGTACGTATTGCCCGGAAAGAAGAAGCCGAGGGAGTAGCTGGAAGCCGATATGACGAACGCCATCACCAAATACGTCTTGCTACGGTACAGCCAATGATAGAACACGAAATGCGCTCCGACCAGTACGCCCATAAAGACAGGAGGGTGGTAGATGTTTGATTTTGCCACAACAAACAAAACCGGGAAGAAAAAGAGCTGAAACATATTGGCCCAAACGCCGATGCCGGTCAGCGCATTCATGAAAAAAATGTTGATGCCAAAAACCCTGGCCAGAAGTACGCTCAACGGAAAGACCATGCCCGTTCCCCAGATGCTGGCGATGAAAGCCGTCCCGGGCTTCAGGTATAGGCCGGCCAGCCCGACACCTGACCAGTAAACGGCGGCTGCCATAATAAAGGTGATACCGCGCTGGTTTTGTGAGGCGAGTTCATCGCGTAAGGAGTTGAGTGCTGTGTTCATTGGTTTTGACTTTTGAGTATCCGATTATTGATTTCTGAGATTTTAATTCAATTTTCTCGCAAAGCTCGCCAAGGCGCAAAGTAAGGCGCTAAGTGAGAGCGGAGTGCATGCAACCCAGTGCCTAGCGCCCCAGTACCCAGCGCCATCAGAAATTATAGATGAATCCGACATAGAATGTTCTGAGCGAAAAAAGATCTTCCTCTGCCGTTGTGTAATCAAAATTGTACGAGTAGCCCCGCACGTTGCGGCGGTCCAGGATATTGCTTATGCCAAGGAAGGCGATGGCTGAGTTTTCTCCCACCATCAGGATTTTGGAGAGATTGATGTCTACGATGTTGTAGGAGGGAAGTCTTTCGGGGTCGCCGTATTGTGGCTCGTACACGCCGAGGGTGTTGTCGAATGTTGTTGAAGTGACAGGGGCAAAGTAACTGCCCTGCCGGAACAAGAACACCGCTGTAGTCGACCAGGTGCCGGCATATTTGTACTCGAAGTTGCCTCGCAGGAAGTAGCCGATGTTGTAGGGTGAGGGTCCATCGGTGAGATCGGCCTCCAGGCTCGTAAGCGACAATTGACCGCGCAGGCTTGGTGAGATGCGGTACTTGGCGAACAGCTCAATGCCCCGAACGTCGGACCGGGTCTGGGTGTACTTGCTTTTCTTATAAAAGAGGGAAAGGCTGTACTCGGTGTCGCCCTTTTTCCAGCCGGCGTCGAGGGAGTATTGGTCTGCTTCAATGTGAAAAGGTACCTCACCTTCGCCAAGCGGGAGCTGGTATTTATTGTAGCGCCCGCCGGAAAGGTTGACCGTGAGCATTTTGCTTGGATGGTAGCTGATGTTGACCTGGCTGCTGAGAAAGTCGCCCTGGTTGTCCAACGAAATGTTCTTTCGAAGGCCTGCGCCCAGCGTTACGCGTGGCGCTATGAAGTACTTGCCATAGATATACGCTTCTGGTACTTTGAATCGCTCGGCAGAATATGCACTGTCTGTGGGATAAGCTTCACCGAAGGCGTAGGCGTAAAGGGGAAATTTTCCATTGAAGCGAACATATCGCGTATCATAACTCACGCCGGTTTTGAACTCCGCCTTGCCTCCGAAGTATTGGTAATTCACCGATGCGAAGAAATCGCGTTGATGCAGGTTGATGTCGAAGGTGCCCGCACCGAAGTTGGCGTATGAAAAACTCAGGCCATTGTTGACGGAGAATTCTGATCGTACAAACCGGCGGCGGAAGTTGATAACGGAGTACATTCTCGTCTTGTTCTGGACCAGGTCGCCCTGGTAGGTTGGGTGCTTGTAGAAGAACCTGTAGGACTCCTTGATCGCATAAGTAAAGACTTTGAATATGGTCTGGTCGTTAGGCTTTAGAAAGTAGTGCAGTCCAAGATCGACCGAGGTGAATTGACGAATCCGTTCCATGGCTACGGGATTCAGGGCGCGAATGAATACGGACGGCTGGTAGTTTGAAAAGGCGGTCAATGCCGAACGCTTGCCGGTTCGTCGTTGGGTGTAAACGCCGAAGCTTGCGAGTGTAAGTGAGATGGTGTTTACAGACTTGCCTGGAACGGTCTCATCTGAGTTCAACGAGATGAGCCCCGATGTGGTGCTGCCGAATTCCAGTGGCGGGTTGCCGGGGTACACCTGCACCTGGCTCACCAGGGCGGTGTTGAAAATGCTGAAAGTGCCGATACCGTTGAGCTGGCCATAGCGGACCGCGTCGTTGATGGGGACATTATTGAAGAAGATCCCCGTCTCGGCCGGTGTGCTCCCTCGCAAACTGATGTTGGCCGATTCATCGGTGGTGGTGGCCGATGGCGTGGAGTTCACAGCGAGAATGGGGTCGGCCTTGGCGCTGGGGTTCGTGTATATGTCCAATTTCCGGATCTTCTTGATGGTGAACTCCTCGGCTATGAGTCGTTCTGCCTTGATCTCCACAATGTTTAGTTCGCTCGTGCCTGGCTCAAGGGCAAGTTTAAGATTGCATTCACCCGTCAGGACAACCTTTTTGGCGGTGTACCCGGTGAAGCTGATCAAAAGGGTGTCTCCAGGGGTTGCCTCGATCTTGAATTCCCCTGCTGTCCCAGTACTCGTCCCCGACGTCGTCCCGGCCAGGCGAACGTGCGCCCCCGGAAGCAACTCACCGGTTGACTGATCGACAAGGGTTCCTGTATATGCGGGACAAGGCTGCGCCAGAGCCTGAATGGCAGCCAACGCAACCAGAACACCGACCAGGATTAGAATGTGACGGCGCCTTCTCACTTTCCGGCTTGTGCTTTGGCTTTGGGCAGAAGAGCTCCGCGCACCCATCCGAAGTCAGGCTCAACTTTCAGCGCTTTTTCAAAAGTCTGGATGGCTTTGCCGGTATCGCCGTTCTTGAGATAAGCCTGGCCCTGGAACGCCAGCGCGTCGAGGTACATCCAGTTGAACTTGAGACCATCCGGCTTTGACTCGTAGAACTTTACACACTTTTCGTATCCATCGATAGCCATTTCCAAATCGCCGCCCCACATCTCCGGGGTGAAGTATTTGGAATTGGCAAACACCTTCCACACCAGCGGAGAAGCGGGGGCAAGTTTTTTGGCTTTCTCCGTCAGGCCGTTGCTCTTTGAGCCGAGGAACATCCCCTGCATCGGACTGTAGCCCATCTTCAGTCCGTATACCGCCGACAGCAATGCCTGTGGGTCGCCCCATTGCTTGTTGACTTCGATGATGGATTCAAGGTTTTCCTCGGTTGCGTCATAGTACTCGTCGAAGAGGTCTTCGTCCTTGTAACGCATCGTGGAGCTGAGCAGGCCAAACTGAGCAAGGGCTACATTGAATTGCGCGTGTATATTAGTTGGGTCCGCTTTGAAGGAAGCCTGGCGGTCGGCAATTGCTTTCTTCCATAAGTCGGTGGCCCTGTCATTGGATAGGTAAGCTTTGTACATGAGTTCATCGGTCGCATCCTGTCCCAGGGCTGTGAAGGATAAGAACACGATAACGAGCGGGTGGAAATGCTTCATAATGATAAACTGGTTTATTATATAGACTTGATGTTTAAAAAAAACTATCTGATGTATCCTTTCAAGGCCTGTACATAGTCTTCGAATGCTTTCATGCCTTTGCGCGTTATTCGGCAGCGGGTGAGGGGCATTTTACCCCGGAATGTTTTTTCAATGGTAATGTAGCCTGCCTCCGAGAGCTTGTCGAGCTGGATGCTAAGGTTGCCTGCTGTTGCATTGGTCTTCTCTTTCAGGTAAGTGAACTCGGCGGATTCCGTGCTCAGGAGCAACGACATGACCCCCAGCCTGAGCTGGGAGTGGAGCAAAGGGTCGAGGTCCTTAAGCATTTTTCTCCTTCTGGTACTTGAGCATATATCCCGGGACGAGGTAACCCAGGATTACAGCAACTCCTCCAACGATGTACTGCACATCGAGTGGTACAAAGTAGCTGCCGATGGCCGCCGCCCAGAAGATCAACCCGCCCATCAGCAACGGGCGGAAGCGAATGATAATGCCGCAAACGAATGTTGCGGCGCCCACCGGCATCAAGATCAAGGGCGTGACCATCCAATTGATCTTTTCACCGAAAATCCAGATCGGGGTGATCGTGATCGCCATCGAGATCCACAGCCACATGTTGATCCGGTCCAGGTGCGTGTTGGCACCTGCCAGTTGACTTTGGTTCTTTCCTTTGATCATGGTGATGATCCAGGCCGGGAATGTGAGGAACCAAACCATCGGCGCATACTGTGGCCACTCCGAGAAGTTCAGCATGAAGTACATACCGAAGTTGCAAAAGGCAATTACCCATCCCCAGAGGAGGAAATAGAAACTGCTGCCAGTGACCTTGCCCTTTGCCTCGCGGATCATCGATTCGATCAGCGAAAGGCTTTCCTGGGCGCTCAAGGACTCTTTGTTGGGTTCCATAGTCTGTTATACGATGTAAACATAAAGTAGTTTATAATATAAACCAAATTCTTTTGCAAGAACTTTACACCAGCCGACGGCTTTGTGGTTCGAGTTTGCTGTTCCGAATTGTTCCGAATCCCTTGATTCCGGTGTGAGAACCCTCCCGGACGGGATTGGTCATTCATGAGTAGGGCTGGTACACCTGGCGGCGCCAGGGAATCCTGAACTCCATAATAGGTAAGGGCCTTGCGGGGGGTAAAGGTGCGAGTTATCTTTCCCTTTCAACGCCATTTATGTTCACGGGCATTATCGAATCGCTGGGTACGGTAGCCAGGATGGAACAGGAGGGAACCAACCTCAACATCCTTGTGAATAGTGACATCAGCAGGGAACTGCGCGTAGATCAGAGCGTGAACCACAACGGTGTTTGTCTGACCATTACCAGGTTGGAGGGCGGCGGGCATTGGGTGACTGCAGTGATGGAAACCCTTGGCCGGTCAAACTTCGGCAAGGTGAAAGCCGGCGACAAGTTGAATCTGGAGCGCAGCATGCCGGCGAACGGCCGTTTTGATGGGCACATCGTGCAGGGCCATGTGGATGCTACGGCGGAAGTCAAGGGAATAAAAGATGAAAATGGCAGCTGGTGTTTTGAATTCGAACACGGCGAGAACCCTGGCTACATCACAGTTGAGAAGGGTTCAGTTTGCGTCAACGGCATCAGCCTGACGTGCTTCAACTGTTCCAAACATTCCTTTTCGGTGGCGATCATTCCACATACCTTCGGGCACACCAACCTGGGCGCGATGCGAGTTGGCGACATAGTCAACATAGAGTTTGACTTACTCGGGAAGTACATCCAAAGGCTTCTGAGCACCAGGTAGTCGCCCCGGAGTCGCTTAAAAGTGACCCTCGTTTGCAGCCATCTCAAGCTGCTAACTCTGATAGAACCGCCTTATTTACGTCAGCACGTCAACACCTCTGCACTTCTGCACGTTAAAAACCGATGTAAGAATTGCGTTCAGATTGAAGAAATCAGATTCTACGGTTTTCTGTCCTTTGTAATAGTAAAAACCCCTTAGCGCAAACCCATGCTGGACCAATTGATGAGGATTGTTGAGCAGAATGCACAGCAGCCTATTGTAGAAAACAAAGCCATTCCTGATCAGCTCAACAATGCTGCCATCAGGGAAGTGACTAACCAGATCTTCAACAGCCTGAAGGGCCAGGTGGCGGCAGGCAACATGCAGCAAGTGATCGGACTGTTTCAGACTGGGGTCACCAAACAGCCCTCCCAGGTTGTAAGCTCCATTGTTGAGACAGTGGGCAGGAGCCTGGCTGGCAAATTTAGCATTTCACAGGACGTTGCGCAGCAGGTTGCATCCCGGATTGTGCCGTTGGTGATGACGCAGGTGATCAAGAAAACAAATGATCCACGTGACATCGACTTCGACCTTCAACAAATGCTGCGGGGCATGTCTGGCAATAACCAACTCGACATTTCGTCGATGATACCACAA
>Ga0187893_10006053_pt1 | contig 21050 bp, 14 predicted proteins | sample MA1701074metaG_FD_139574 | JGI IMG/M metagenome (GOLD analysis project Ga0187893, IMG submission 139574) | White microbial mat communities from a basaltic lava cave in the Kipuka Kanohina Cave System on the Island of Hawaii, USA - MA170107-4 metaG ...
CGTCACCCTGAGGACTTCCTCAGGAGTCGTCTTCCCCGCGATCACCTTCCGCGCCCCGTCCATGCGGAGCGTCCGCATGCCCCGCTTGATGGCGTCCGCCTTGATGAAGGTCGAGCCCACGCGCCGCATCGTCTGCTCGCGGACCGTGTCGTCGATCGTGAAGATCTCGAAGATCGCCGTCCGGTCCTGGTATCCCGAGTTCAGGCAGTACGGGCAGCCCTTCCCCTTCATGATCCGCCCCGTCGGGAGCTCCTTCAGCCCGAGGCCGATCCCCGCCAGCTCCCGGTCGGTGGGCTCGTACTCGGTCTTGCAGTGCTTGCAGAGGAGCCGGACCAGCCGCTGGGCGATGACGCCGATCACGGAGCTCGAGACGAGGTAGGGCTCGACCCCGAGGTCGAGGAGCCGGGTGATCGCCCCGGGCGCGTCGTTCGTGTGAAGCGTGGAGAAGACGAGGTGGCCCGTGAGCGCCGCCTGGATGGCGATCGCGGCGGTGTCCAGGTCGCGGATCTCGCCCACGAAGACGATGTCCGGGTCCTGCCGGACGATCGAGCGGAGGCCGGTCGCGAACGTGAGGCCCTTCTTGTTGTTCACCTCGATCTGGCTGATGCCCGGGAGGTGGTACTCGATCGGGTCCTCGATGGTCATCACGTTGTACTCGACGGTGTTGATCTTCTTGAGCGCGGCGTAGAGCGAGGTCGTCTTCCCGCTCCCCGTGGGGCCGGTCACGAGCACGATCCCGTGCGAGGCGTCGACCAGCCGCTTGAAGATATCCATCTCCGACCCCTCGAGCCCCAGCTCCGTGAGGTCGTAGAGACGGGCCCCCTTGTCGAGGAGCCGCATCACGATCCGCTCGCCGTAGATCGTGGGAACGCTCGAGACGCGGATGTCCACGTCGCTGTCCCCCAGCTTGACGTTGCATCCCCCGTCCTGCGGAAGCCGGCGCTCCGCGATGTCCATCTTCCCCATGATCTTGATGCGCGAGAGGATGGCGTCCTGGATCTTCTTCGGGGGCGCCATCATGTCGTAGAGGATGCCGTCGATCCGGTAGCGGACCTGGAGCTTGTCCTCGTAGGGCTGGATGTGGACGTCGCTCGCCCGCATCTTGAGCGCCTGGAAAAGGATCATGTTGACGAGCTTGATGATGGGGGCCTTGTTGGCGATGTCGAGCAGGTCCTGGCTCCCCTCCACCTCCTTCGAGAGCCCGGCCAGGTCCTCCTCGTCGAACTGGTCGAGCATCTCGTCGACCACGTCGGCCTTCGCCTGGTAGGCGCGGTTGATGAGGGCCGTGATCTCGACCCGCGTGGCGAGGACGGGCTCGACGATCCGGTCGAGCATCGCGGAGAGCTCGTCGATCGGGTGGGTATCCAGCGGCGAGCAGGAGGCCACGCGGACCGTCCCGTTCGCGTGGCCGACCGCGATCAGGTTGTGGTGGCGGGCGAACTGGACGGGCACCTTCTCGACGAACTCCGGGGGCACCTGGAGGTCCACGAGCCGCTCGAGGACCGGGAGCCCCAGGCACTCGCCGAAGACCCGCAGCATCTGGGCCTCCGTGAGGTAGCCCGAGGTCGACAGCACCCGGTCGATCGGCTGGCGGGTCGTGCGGGCGACGGTGACCCATTCCTCGAACCGGTCGTGGACGTAGAGTCCCTCCCGCTCGAGGATGCGCTTCAGGTCGTCGATCAGAGCCATGAGAAGGAATCCGGAATCCGGAATCCGGAATCCCGCCGCTGCCCCGCCCCCCGAGGGGGCGGTCGCCGGGATCCGGAGTCCGGGCTCACCTGTCAGTCCTCCCGGCGCGCGTCGGACGGGGACTGGAAGCGGAAGGTCGACTCCGGCAACCGGTCGGCCTTCAGGTCCACGTTCAGGTGCTTGAGGGGCTCCTTGCGCAGGCGCTCGATCTCGGCCTTCCGGTCCTTCGTCAGGTCCCGGTGGTCGCCGAACCCGTGGTCGTAGAGGATGTACGGGGTGAGGAAGATGTAGAGGGTCCGCTTTTCGTCGCTCGCCTGGTTGCGGCGGAAGAGCCACCCGAGGAGGGGCACCTGGGACAGGATCGGCGTCCCCTGGACGGAGTCCGACTTGTCCTGGGTCACGATGCCGCCGATCACCATCGTGCCGCCGTTCGGGACCATGATCTCCTTCGTCGTGATCTCGCGCGAGAACTTGGGCGGGGGGATCGTGGGGTCGACCGACTCGCGGGTGAACTTTTCGATCTTGACCTTGGTCTCCAGGCGCAGGTAGCCGCCCTCGCTGATGTGGGGGGTGATCCCGAGCGTCGTCTCGGCCGTCTCGAAGCGGCTGAACGTGTTCTGCACGATCCCGGTGCCGGTCAGCGTCTGCTGGAGGACCGGCACCTGCTGGGTCACCTTCATCTCGGCCACGCCGTTGTCGTTCGTGGCCGCCTCGGGCTCGTCCAGGATGTTCACCTGCGCCTTCTCCTCGAGCGCGTGGACGAGGAGCGGGATGTTCCCGATCCGGTCCCGCATGGCCAGGAGCGTCACTCCCGGCGTCGGGATCGGCGTGATCGCGAACGTGTTGGTCGCGGTGTCGGCGGTGATGGTGGAGAGGCCGAAGGCCGTCCGGCCGCCCACGATGGTCCGGCTCTTGGGGTCCTCGAGGCGGGCCAGCTCGACGCCCAGGTCGAAGTCGTTGCTGGAGCGGATCTCGACCACCGTCGCCTTGATCAGCACCTGCGGCCGGCGGCGGTCCAGGCTCCGGATCACCTGGTCCAGGGTCTTGTAGGTGTTGCGGTCGGTCACGATGATGACCGAGTTCGAGCGGACGTCGGCGACGATCGTGGGTTCGCTGCCCGTGAGCTGGCTCTGGGAGGAGTAGGTCGTGGCGACCGGCTGGACGGGCTGAGCCCCCTGGGGCCCCACGGCCTGCCCGGGCCGGGTCCCCGTCATGCTCCCGCCTCCCGGGACGCCCCGGTCGTCCATCTGGATCCGGTACATGGCGTTCAGCGTCCGGGCGATGTCGAGGGCGTTCGTGTGGCGGAGGTGCGAGACGTAGATCCCGCTCGTCTCGAAGGGGGTCTCGGCGTCCAGGCGCCGCACGATCTCCTCGAGCTGGGGGAGGCGGGTGGGCTCGGCCAGGAGGATGACGGCGTTCGTCCGCTTGTCGGCCACCACCTTCACCGACTCCTGGCCCGGGATCCCGGGGACGCCCGGGACGCGCGGCTGGGTCTGGCGCCCGACCAGGCTCTGGAGCAGGCTGTTCATCATCTGCTCCACCTCGGGCGCGATCGCGTTCTTGAGGGGGACGACCTTGAGCTCGATGTCGGGCTTCTTGACGTCCATCGCCTTGATGATGTCCTCGAAGCGCTTGATGTTGTAGTCGTAGTCGGTGGCGAGGAGGAGGCCCGCCGACTCGATCGAGAGGATGTTCTGGGGATAGGAGGCCATGTTGATGAGCGCGGCCTGGACGTCGCGGGGGCTCACGTGCTGGAGGGAGAACATCCGCGTGATGTACCGGTCGGTGGGGACGATCTCGGCCCGGTCCACGGGGGCGGAGTTCTTGCCGCCCAGGGGCGAGGGCCGGAGCTTGTAGACCTCCTCCCCCTCCTTCCCCACCGGGATGAGGACGAGGTCGCTCACCGAGAGGATGTGGCGGTAGGCCTGGAAGAGGGCCTCGGGGTCGTCCGCGATCGGCCGGTCGCTCACGAAGTGGACCCGCTTGTTCCGGAGGCCGAGATCCTCGGTCCAGAGGAAGGTCTTCTTCGTGATCCGCTGGACGGCGATCGTGAGGTCGTGGAGGTTCACGTCCTGGAGGATGCCGCCGGGCTTCCGCTCCTGCGCGCCCCCGGCGGGCGGCGCCGCCTGGGCCAGGACCATCGACGCCGCCAGGATCCCCAGGACCGCCGTTCCGGCCATGCGCACCATCGTCCGGCCCTCCCTATCGCCCCGGCCCCTCGAGCGGAGCCGCGGACGGCTGCCCGTCGATCGAGAACATGCCCTTCTGCCCGGCCTTGAGCCGCACCCGCTGCTCGTACGAACCGTCCAGATCCGCCTCGCCCTCCGAGACGACCACGACCAGGAGCTGGGCGGACTCCATGCGGGGGGCCGGGAGGTCCCGGGCCCCGTCCTTCTCCTGCCGGGCGCCGGCCACGCCGTGGGGGACCCTCCGGAGCGCCGCCTCGATCCGTCCCCGGCGGAGCGTCACCGAATTGTTCCCCGTGTCGGTGATGGTGAGCGCCCGCCGGGCCTCCGGGCCGAACTCGGCCCGCACGCGGCCCAGATCGAGCGAGACCCGGCCGGCCGGCAGGACGGTCAGCGCCGTCTCCGGGTCCAGGACCAGGGTCCCGCCTTCGAGCGAGAGCCTCAGCTCTCCGCGGGCGATCAGCCGGTCGCCGGGACGCAGGACGTCGCCCGGGGCCAGGGGGGTCCAGCGGCCCGCGGTTCCCCGGTCCAGGTCCGCCGTCCCGGACACGGCCGCGAGGACGGGCGGCGCCGGCCGGAGGAGGGCCAGCCCGAGGGCCGCGAAGGCCGCCGCCGCGGCGGCCCAGGGGAGCCAGCCCCGGAACGGACGCGCCGCCGGCCGCTCCGCGTGCGCCCGGGCCATTGCCTGGACGGCCGCCTCGCGCCGGCGCGTGGAGGGGGCGAGCGGAAGCGCCCCCGCGCCCAGCGCGGAGACCGCACGCCCGAGCGCCTCGCGCTCCGAGCGGCACGGCGCGCAGGCCTCCAGGTGCTCCCCGACCGCGCCCCGGGGCTCGGCGTCGAGGTCTCCCAGGGCCAGGTCGGGCAGGTGCCGCCGGACGTCGTCGCACTTCATGCTAGCCTCCCTGGGCGGCCGAGGACGATCCGCCTGCTGCCAGCGCTTCCGCGAGATCCCGGATCGCCTCGTGGATGCGGAACTTCACGGTCCCCACGGGCGCCTTCACGATCTTGGCGATCTCCGCGTACGGGAGCCCGGCATAGACGCGGAGGACGAGGGCCTCGCGCTTGGCGGGGCCGAGCCCGCCCAGGGCGGCGGCGACCCGCCGCTCCTCCTCGGCGCCCCCGGCGCGCTCCCCCGGCTCGGCCGCCCCCGAGCGGAGGACGTCCTTGAAGTAGATCACCCGCCCGCCTTCCCCGGACGAGGCCGCGTCGAGGGGCGTCTCCCGGTGGCGGCGCTTGGACTTCAGGTGGTCGAGCGCGAGGTTCCGCGCGATCGTGTAGATCCAGGTCGAGAGGGACGCCTCGGGCCGGAACTCGCGCAGGGCCCGCACCACGCGGACGAAGGTCTCCTGGAAGAGGTCCTCGGCGGTCGTCCGGTCCCCGACGAAGCGGAGGAGGAAGTTGACCAGGGGCTTCTCGAGCCGGCCCACCAGCTCCTCGAACGCGGCGGCTTCGCCGCGCGCGCATCGGCGGAGGAGGTCCTCGTCCACGTGCATCCGGGAGTCTCCCTGCTCGGCCATCGCCGGGCCTCCTTTGAACGAACACCGCGGGCCGGGGTTGGCCCCTTATGTTATCGGAAGGAATCCCGAATCCCGAATCCGGAATCCGGAATCCTACCCGCCCCCCCCGGGGCGATGGGGGACGACCTTCCCGATTCCCGATCCCCGATTCCCGATTCCCGATTCCGCATCCCTCCCCCGCAAGGAATGGGCCTCCTGGACCCGTCTAGTGCACAGGATCCCGAGGACGTGGTAGAGTAGAGGCAGCGATGGCCCGATCCGCCCAGAGGCGCGACCACGCCTCGACCCGCGACGACGCCGCCCTGATCGTGCGCTCGCGGAGCGGGGACACGGCGGCCTTCGAGTCGCTCATGGCCAAGTACGCGAACCTGGTCGGCTCGATCGCCTACAACATCATCGGGGACGTCCACGTGGCGGGCGACATCACCCAGGACAGCTTCCTCAAGGTCTACCGGAACCTCGCCAACCTCGAGGACCCCCGGCGCTTCAAGGGCTGGCTCTGCTCGATCGTCCGGACGACCTGCGTGGACTGGCTGCGGAAGGAGCGCCTGAAGCCCGCCTCGCTCGAGAAGATCGCGGAGGACGGCCTCGAGCCCGAAGGGGAGTTCCTGGGAAGCGTCTTCAAGCAGACCTCGACCGAGCTCGAGGAGCTCCGGGAGAAGATCCTCCACATCGTGAACGGCCTCCCCAAGATCTACCAGCAGATCATCCTCCTCCGCCACCTCCGGAAGATGACCTACCGCGAGATGAGCGACTTCCTCGGCCTCCCGATCGCGACGATCGAGTCGCGCCTGTACCGCGCGCGGCTCATGCTGAAGGAAAAATTGATGGATCTCTACCTATGAGCACCGAAGGAAGCCCGGCCCCCTGCCCCGAGGAGATGCAGTCCCGCCTCTCCCGCTACGTGGACGGCGAGCTGGCCCCGGACGAGCGCGACGCGGTCGACGGCCACGTGGCCTGCTGCGCCGCCTGCCGGGAGCTGCTCTCGCTTTTCCAGAAGAACGAGCGCCTGATGGCGGGCGCCCTCACGACCGACGCCTTCGGCGACGCGGTGATCTCCTCCGTGCTCCGGACGCTCAGGCAGGAGGACCCGCCCGAGGCGCGCCCCGTGGAGGAGGGCTTCGGGGACTGGCTCCGCGCCCGACCGCTCGTCCCCCTGGCCGCGGCGGCGCTCTTCGTGGCCGGCCTCGTCTTCGTGCTGAACGCCTCGCACCGGGGCCAGATGTCGGCCCTCGAGTCGCGCCTCGCGGCCCAGGAGAGGGTCCTGGGCGAGGGCCAGTCCCGGCTCGGCAAGGCCGAATCCGCGACCCTCGAGATGGCCCGGCTGATGGCGGCCCGCGGCGCCGAATACGAGCGGCTGATCGAGGACATCCGGACCGACGCCGCCATCGCCAACTCCCGCCACGTCACCCTCGTCGCCTTCCTCGATGACCGCGGGCTTCAGGTGAAGGCCAGCTTCGACCCCAAGGGCTACGACTACTACGAGGTGTACCGCCGGGGCGACCGGCCGGGCGAGGACTACGTTCCCCTGACGGGCAGCAACGAGCGGCTCGACCGGGCCGAGTACACGGACCGCCAGGCCGTCCCCGGCCAGGTCTACTGGTACAAGTTCCGCGCCCACAAGCGGGGCGGCGTCGGCGGCTGGGTCGAATCCGCCCCCGTCCAGATCAAGGCTCCCTCCGGTCCGGAAAGGCGCCTGGAGGAGAGCGTCCAGGTCTGGTGCCAGGACGTGTCCGCGAACCGGGACATGGCCCGGTTCCTCCTCGAGCGCACCGTGAAAGGGAGGACGGTCTCCCACCTCTTCTATCCCAACCTCAACGAGCCGATCGGGGAGCTCGTCGAAATCGCGGGCGTGGGCCGCGTGGACTTCCGGACGGGCCTGACGCTCGGCCGGATCCGGGAGGCCCAGCAAACGCTGGCCATCACCTACGCCGAGCCCCTCCTGGACGAGACGGGCAAGGAGGTGATCGAGCGGATCGAGAACGGCCGGATCATCCCGACCACCCGCCAGCGCAGCGGGGCGCTGAACCTCAAGACGAACGACCTGGTCGAGATGCGGCCGCAGGGCGCGCCGGGCCAGCCGGCCGTCACGCTCTGGAAAGGGAGCTGGATCATCGTCCCGACGGCGCGCTAGACGGGTCGCTCACTTCGAGGATAGCTCGAAGACCCCCTCCCACCCGGGCGGGGGCGGGCTCTCCAGGAACCCTCTTGCCCGCTCCAGGTAGACCTCGCTCGGCCGGTCCGCGGGCTTCAGCGCGAGGGCCTTCCCGAAAGCCTCGATCGCCTCCCCCCAGCGCCGGTCCCGGAAGAGGACGAGGGCCGCCCGGTAGGCCTCGAGGAAGCCGCCGGGGAACGGGGCCGGGCCGCCCGCGACCGCCGCGAGCTCGTAGATCCCCACCGCGTTCTCCTTCCCCACCACCCGGATCCGGTCGAGCTCCCGGAACACGAACTCGGAGGCGACCAGGCGCTGCGTGAACTCGCTCGCCAGGACGGAGGTGCCGTACTCCTTGTTGGCCCCCTCCAGCCGCGCGGCCAGGTTCACCGCGTCGCCCAGCACCGTGTAGTCCGAGCGGTCCGCAGCGCCCACGTAGCCCGCGATCACCTCGCCGGAGTTGATCCCGACCCGCACCCTGATCCGGGGCAGGCCGTCCCGCTCGAACTCGCGGTTCAGGTCCTCGAGCAGCGCCTGGTTCTCGAGCGCCGCGCGGCAGGCGTCCCGCGCGTGGTCCGGCGAGGCGACCGGCACGCCGAAGAGCGCCATGATCCCGTCCCCGATGTACTTGTCGAGGTAGCCCCGGTGCGCCTTGAGGGAGCTCGTCATCCGGTCGAGATAGCGGTTGATGAACGGGACCAGGACCTCGGGGCTCATCTTCTCCGAGATCGAGGTGAACGACTTGATGTCCGAGAAGAAGAAGCTGCCCGTCATCTTCCGCGGCTCGCGGAGGAGCTCCGGGCGCTCCATCAGGATCGCCACGAGCTCGGCGCTCGTGTTCTTGACCAGCTCCTTCTCGAGCTTCCGCCGCGAGCGCTCGGTGACCAGCTCCTTGAACGCCGTCGTCCCCGCGAAGACGAGCGCCGCCGTCCCCGCCGGGCCCGCCCCCGAGAGGAGGAGCGAGCCCCGGGTGAAGAGCGCCCAGTAGAGCCCCAGCGAGGCCGCCACGAGGCCCGCCGTCGCCGCCGCGGCCCAGGAGGTCCGCCAGTGGCCCACGGCGAGCGACACCAGGACCCCCGCCGCCAGGAGGAAGCCGAACACCGCGGGGGCCGGCGCCTTCCGGACCGCCTGCCCGGTGAGGGCCATGTTGGCGACGTTCGCCAGCACGTCCACGCCCGGAGTGTTCGCCCCCAGAGGGGTGGGATGGAGGTCCCCGCTCGCCGTGTTCGCCGACCCGATCCAGCAGAGCCGGCCCTCGACGAGCGGCCGCAGCCTCTCCTCACGGTCGTACGCGTGCCGCAGGCCCGCCCGCAGCTCCCGCAGGCGCCGCAGCTCCTTCTCGGAGCTCTCCCGCGCCCGCTGCGCCGTGATCGACGGGAGCGCCTTCTCGATCGTCGCGATCTCCCCGGAGATGTCCGCGAGGACCGCCTCCCGGTGGGCGTCCAGCGCCGCCTCGATCGACCGGGCCTCCTCCGGCGCCGCCGCCTCCTCCCCCCGCAGGATCCTCCCCAGCCGGAGGCTCAGGGCCGCGTACTCCGGGTGGTACGGCTCCCCCGAACCCTCCGAGATCTCGGCGATGGTCCGGCGGAAGTTGTCGTCCATGAAGACGTAGCGGTCTTCGTAGAAGCTCACCATCTCGTGGAGCGGCACGTGGGCGAAAGCGGGCTCGGCCATCCCGCGCTTCCTCGAGCGGTTCCCCGCCCAGTTGACGAGGATCCGCCCCTCCCGGTCCACGGGCAGCTCGACCTCCTCCGGCACGCGGAGCCGGATCGATCGCTCCCGGATCGTCGCCCCTCCGGCGCCCAGCGTGCCCGCCAGCCCCAGGTAGAGGTGCGGCCGGCCGCGGTACCAGACCGCGGACCAGGGACGGCGCAGGACTCCGTCCTCCGCATCGGCCTGCGAGTTCACGGACGCCGCCGATCGCGCCCGCTCGAGGAACGGGTAGTAGGGCGGGACGATGCCGAACGCCTCCCGGGTCCCCGGCGGCCGGGCCTCCACCTCGATCCGCGGAAGCTTCCGCGCCAGGAGCGCCTCCCCCCGCGCGGACCAGTACGCGAACTGGAGGATCTTCAGGAGCTCGGGAGCTCCCGCGGGGCCCTCCGCGAGGAAGCGTTCCCGCACGGCCGCGAACGTCAGCGCGGGCTCCCTCTCGAGGAGCTCTCCCACGAGCGCCACCGCGGCCTGCTCCCGGAGGCCGTACGCCTCCTTCGCCAACATCTCCGGGTCCAGGCCCGCCCGCCCCGCCAGGTCCCGCTCCGGCATCGAGAAGTCCCGTCGGAGGAGCTCCAGGATCGCCGGCAGGCGGCCGCGGATCTCCGGGGACAGCGGGTCGTGCACCTCGAGGTTGTAGGACAGGGTGACGTTCCCCGCCGCGCCGATCGCGTGGCGCAGCACCTTGTCGTCGTCGCTAAGGCGATAGTCGCCCGTCGCGGGGTCGAACTGGTCGGGACGGACGGCCGTGCTCTTGAACTGGACGTCAAAGAGGATCTCCCGGGCGCCCAGGCGGTCGAGCGCGAGGACGGCCTGGCCGTAGTGCGCCCGGGTGACGGGCCAGCCGAGCTGCCGGATCGTCTGGTCCATGATGTCGACCAGGAGGATGCGGTCGGACTCCCGGATCGGCTCGCGCCACTGGAAGGCCGTGTCCAGGACCGCGTCCTCGGCGCGCTTGGCCAGGCCTCGCGGCGCCGCGAAGGCCCAGGCGGCCAGGAGGGACAGGACGATGCCCACGCCCAGCCCGAGGCGCGGATCGCCCCGCTCGACGGCCCGGGCCAGGCGGCGGCGCCAGGAAGAAAGGACCGTCACCCCGCCAGTCTACGACGGCGCCGGAGGGGAGGGAAGACGCGGCTGGCGAGGAGGAGAAGGAGGACCTCGGCGCCTCCGAGCCCGCAGCCTCCCGAGTCCCCGTCCGCGTCCAGGGCCGCGCCGGGGGGAGGAGGCGGCAATTCCGTTCCGGCTGCCGCCGGCGCGGAAGGGACGGCGGCCGCCGCCGCGGGCTTCGTCACGGTCGTGGTCACGAGGAGGTAGAGGAAGCCCGGGTCGAGGTTCTTCACGAAGTAGCCCCGGCCGGCCACCATCGTGGACACGGTCTGGTAGCTTCCGCCGACGTAGTCGAAGAGCGGCGAGAGGAGAGGCGACGTGTCGGCCGCCGTCGAGCCCGTCCAGCCGTCCGGGTCAGAGGTCACGTTCACCGTGGCCCAGACCATGTTGACCAGCGGGCCGTTCTGGAAGGGATTGGAGATCATGTTCCAGCCCGGCCGGAGCGGGATGACCCGCACGTCCGCGCTCGTGTGATTCGACCGGGCGTCGATCGCGACGAGCGGGAGCGTCCCCCCCGACCGTGTCAGGACCCAGAACGCGCCGCCGGCCAGGTCGCAGTCCTCCTCGTCCAGCTCGTCGAGCTCCGCGTAGCGGTTGCCGGTCCAGAAAAAGACGCGGTAGAGCGACCGGTTGTAGGGGCCGAAGGTCGAGCCGAAGGCCTGGCGGAGCATGTCCTTCGTGTAGTAGGCCGGGAAGGAGACCATCCGGTACCCCTGAAAGATCCCCGGGAGCGGCGCGGAGAACGGGGTCGTGGCGGGGTTCAGCCCGGCCCAGAAGCTCTGGAGCCGGGCCTGCTGGCCGTCGGGATTGACCACGATCACGGTGTTTTCCGCGAAGTCGACCGCGCCGGGAAGCGCGGCCACGAGCGTGAACGGATCGACGAACACGGTCGGCAAGGGGATCGGGACGGACGCCCCCTGCACGTCCACGCGGGAGCCGGGGACGAAGTCCGCCCCCTTGACCGTGAACTGGGTTCCGAACTGGTTGACGCCCCCCTTGGGACAGACCAGGGCCGGCCGGGGCGGGGGCGGCGGCGGCATGAACGCGAAGTCGGTGGGATCGAACTCGGACGTCGCGCCGCCGTCCGGGGCGGGATTCCAGCCCGCCGTGGTGGGGATCGGGCTCCCCGACCGGCCGAACACGTTGGCCTGCGGCGCGTCGATGCCCATGTACAGGTTGCTCTCGATCGGACTGACGTTCAGGACGAGCGTCCGGAAGTTGGGAGGCTGGAGGTTACCGGACTGGACGGGCGCCGCCCCGACGAAGCCCGTGACGTCCATGTTCCGGCTGAAGATGTTGTAGTTCCCGCTCGACAGCCCGAGCATGTGGACCTTGAACGGCGGCCCGAACGGCTCGATCGCCACGTCCCAGATCCGCGACGGGGCGGTGATCGCCGCGACCACGCGCTGGAAGACCGAGTCCGTCGCCCCCGTGACCACCTGGACGACCTTCCACTGGCCGGCCGCGGTCTCGTTGACACCCACCACGACGAACGAGTCGTCCGGCGCGCGCTCCAGGCCCGCCGGGAAGTTCGTGTTCGGCGGAAGGGGCAGCGGGCCCGAGGCCGGCGGGTTCACGAAGTTCTGCTGGAAGAGGGTGCTCGTGCCGAAGGGCATCGTGTAGTAGATCTTTCCGGGCCCGTTTCCGCTTCCTCCCACGGCGGACGCGGCGACTTCGGTGACGTCTTCCGCGGGGCCGATCGTCCCGGGAGCCTGGGAGACGAGGGAGACGCCGGGGTTGACCGGATCCGTCCCGATGCCCAGCGCCCAGACCGCTCCCTCCGCCGTCGCGGCGACGCGGCCCGTCACGTAGATCCGGTTCCCGTCCCGGGAGAGGGCCATCCGCCGCAGCTCGATCGCGCCGGGGATCGGCACGGTGTTGAGGATCTGGAAGGAGTCCGAGTCGATGACCGCGACCCTTCCCAGGCGCGACGGGCTCTCGGAGTAGGACACGTAGACGCGACGGGCCGCCTTGATGCCGAGGATCCCGTAGGGCTCGCCCCCCGGGCTGACGGAACCCCGCACCGTGGACGGAGGGGACTGCAGGACGTCGTAGGCCGTCACCCGGCCCGTGCCCGCCGTGCCGCGGTTCGTGACCCAGACGTACTCCGTCTGCGCGGCGGCGGCCGAAGCGAGGCCCCCCAGCAGGATCCCGGTCAGGACGGCGTTCTTCATCGGCCTCATGGCTCTCTAGGGGAAAGGCGGGCGCGGGGGCGGGGGGAGGATCGCGGCCTTCCGGTGTTTCTTGCTCGAGGGGGCCGTCCCCGCGAACTCGAAGAACGGGAGGTCCCACGGATGGACGTCCCCCGCCTTGATGCTCCACCGGCCCCGGTAGAGCTCATCCTTGTGCTTGCCGAAGAAGTCGAGGAAGGTCCTCGTGCCGAACGCGTAGTCGAGGTCCCCGGGCAGGTCTCCCCGGTCGTTCGCCAGCCCCGCCCCCTCGATCGGGAAGTCGAGCCCGAGCCCGTGCACGGAGTGGTTCCAGGATCCGGACTCGGTCCGGATCGAGAGGAAGCCGCCGCCGCCCGCCGCGTAGCTCCGGACCCAGCCGAGCGAGCCGGAGATCGAGGTCGTCGAGTTCGGCGCCGTGACCTTCATGTCCGCCTTGAGGTCGCCCTTCTTGATGTCCACCTCGATCGTCCCGAACTTGAGGTTCACGTCCGCGTTCACCTCCCCGCCCTGCCGCGCCAGGTCCTCGATCTTCGCCTGCGTGAGGGCCTTGACGACGACCTTCACGTCGCCGGTGAAGAGGAGGGTCGCGCTCGAGGCGACCGCGGCGCAGATCTCCGTCCCCTTCTTCAGCTTCATGTTCCGCTCGGCCGGGACGAAATCCTTGTCCTCCGGCCGCTTCACGTCCACCGTGCCCTTGAGCGCCACGATCGTGGCCTCGATCGCCTCCCGCGGGGGCGCGGGCTGGGCGGGGGCGGGCTTGGGAGGATCCTGGGCGCCGAGCGACGCCGCCCAGGCCAGGCCCGCCGAAAGGACGATCGCCCGCCTCATGGCCTCACTTCCTCAGGGAGTCCGTGCTCCCGGCCTCCCGGTACAGGTCCGCGTTCCCGAGCGCGTCGATCAGCTCGCGGCCGCTCACGTACTGCCCCGCCGTCCCCCCCGGGAGCAGGCCCAGGTGCACGCACTCCCGGAGCGCGTAGCGGCGGGATGTGCCGAAGACGGCCATCGTGAGCCCGCCCCTGATGCCGAGCGCCCGGCAGAGCATGAAGGCGAGCGTCCCGCGGTCGAGCGGGCTGTCCGCCCGGAGATCCCAGCCCGCCTCCACGATCCCCCGCGCCTCGAGGTCCTTGCGGACCGCCTCGAAGTCCGCGTCCGTGTGCTCGTCCTGAACGAGGGAGAGGACCGCGCGGCAGGCGTCGCCGAAGCCCGCCCGGTCCTTCTCGAAGATGCGGCGGAGGTAGGCGGTCCGCTGCTCCCGGGCCGCCGGCTCCTGGGCCTTCTCCTGCGCTCCGAGGAGCGGGACGGCCGCGAGCGCCGCCGCCAGGACCGCCGCCAGGGCCTTCCTCATTCGTCCCTCAGAAACTGTACGTGAGCCCCGCGCTGAAGAAATCCCGGCCGTCGTCCTCGAGGTAGGCGTCCCCGGGCTTGAAGTAGCCCCAGTTGACCGAGAGGCCCACGTCCGAGGCGATCCTCCACCGGAGAAAGAGGTCGAACTCGACCCCCACGTCGGCGTCGTCCCGGACCGACTCCGGGTCCGAAATCGGGGCCCCCTCCTCCGCCTTCCGGTACAGGTAAAGATAGCCTCCCAGCTCCAGGAAGCGGAAGGCTTCCGCCGACGCCAGGGGATGGAGCGAGCCTCCGAGCCTGACGATGTGGATGTTGGAGACGCGCGGGAAGAGGGAGAACCCCGTCTGGACGAACCCGAAGGCGAGGAAGCCCTCGTCGTCGGTGCCGGGGGCGTTTCCGAGGGCCGCGTCGGTCACGCTGTTCCGGTCGGAGTCCCCGGAGCCGTACATGTAGTCGAGCGAGAGGTAGGGCGAGAGGTCCCCGCCCGGGCGGTAGTCGAGCGTGAGGAAGAGCGCGAAGGCCCGGATGTCCTCCTCCTGGGTGCTTCCCGAGGCGACGCTCGTCCCGAACTGGAAGATGCCCTCGGCGGCATACCCCAGGTCTCCCGCCACCGAGCCTCGCGCTCCGAGGGCCAGGTAGTTCGCGTGGTACTCCCAGTCCTGGACGGCGACCTCGGGGTCCTCGTCGTTCAGATCCCGCTCCAGGAGGGCCGCGAGGTAGGCGCGGTGCCAGGCGGAAACCATGGCGTTGAGCTCCAGGGCGGCGAAGGCTCGGCGGCTGTCGTCGTTCCCGGGGAACGACCGGTCGATGTCGTCCTCGTGGACGATGGAGTGGGCCCCGAAGGCCCGGGCGCCGAAGCGGCCGGACGCGTAGGTCGCCTCGAGGCCGTAGGCCACCTGGTTGAAGAGGAGGCCGCGCCCCAGGGCCAGGAATTCCCTTCCCGCCCGGACCACGAACTCCTCCGAGTCCGAGGACCAGTCCGCCTCCGCCCAGGCCTGGTCGACATAGGCCGGGCGGAACTCGTCGTCGTCGTCCCCCTCGAACTGGTCGCCCGAGTTGAAGTCCCGGTAGTCCGTCTGGAGGCGCAGGTAGAGGGTGTACCGCTTCTCGATCCGCGCCTCGGCCCAGAGCCGGAGCTCGTAATGGCGGAGCGTCCGCTCGGACTTGTCCGGGGGGTCCTCGAGGTACACGAACTCGCCGCGAAACCAGCCGCCGGCGTCCCAGAGGAAGGGCTGGTGGAGGTCCGCGTTCAGCCGGGCCCGCTCGTCCATCTCGCGGCGGCGCTCTTCCTCGAGGAACTTCTGCTGGTCCTGGGCCGCCAGACGGGAAGCGGCGAGAAGGACCGAAAGAAAGGCCGCCGCCGGCATGACCCGCGCCACCGTCCCTCCCTGGGTGGTAGGACGCGGTTCATTATGGGGCGGCAACCGGCCCCGTCAAGCGGATTCGCCGGCCCGGCCGACCCGTCCACCTGTTGGATTTGTTCGTGGGAACTGATAGACTTCGCGTCTCTCTTCGCCCCCTCGCCTGCATCCGGCGGCTTCAGGAGATCAAGGGATGGCCTCCAGCCTCCTCAGGGTGGTCCCGAGATTCGTCCCGCCTCTGGATCCGGGCCATCGCCCCGCCTGGCTCGGCAACCGGAACTTCGAAGCCGCGGCGAGGAAGACCCGGAAGGCCGTGAAGATGATCTTCGCGCTGGAACGCGCCGGGGGAGCGGTCACGCGTTTCGAGTCGGTGGCGTTTCCGCCGGGCCACCCGCAGGCCGCCGAGAACCTGGCCTACGCCGAACGCATCCTCAAGTTCCTGATCTGGTCGCGCGGCGGATGGAAGGTCAGCATCGCCGGCCCCAGGGAAGTGGCGGACCATCTCGCGCGGGTCTACGGGCCCCGCGGCGCGCGCGCCTTCGACGCGGAGTTCATGGCGAAGGTCTTTGAAAAGCCGGCCTTCGTCGTCAAGCACCGCGCCGCGGCCGCGCTGCCCCGGGAAAGGGACACGGCCCAGCCCGCGGGCGGACATCTGGACGGCTGCCGCATCGGGTTCGACGCGGGCGGCTCCGATCGGAAGGTGGCGGCGGTGATCGACGGCAAGGAAGTCTTCGCCACGGAGACCGTGTGGCAGCCCAAGACGAATTCGGACCCCCAGTACCATTTCGACGGCATCGACGACTCCATCCGTCAGGCCGCCGCCCATCTGCCCCGCGTCGACGCCATCGGCGTCAGCTCGGCCGGGATCATCATCCATAACCGCTGCATGGCGGCGCTGCTCTTCCGCCAGGTCCCGCCGGAGCAGTTCGAGCAACGGATCAAGAGCATCTACCTCGACGTCGCCCGGAAATGGGGCGACGTACCCGTCGAGGTCGCCAACGACGGAGACGTGACCGCGCTCGCCGGCGCGATGAGCCTGAAGGCGACCCGGGTTCTGGGCATCGCCATGGGCACCTCCCAGGCCGGGGGCTATGTGGACAGGCGCGGCTACATCACGGGCTGGCTCAACGAGCTGGCGTTCGCGCCCGTGGACTACGCCGAGGACGCGCCCCGGGACGTCGAATGGAGCCAGGACGCCGGCGTGGGCGGCCTCTACTTCAGCCAGGACGCGGTGATCCGCCTGGCCGGCCGTCTGAACTTCCCCTTCGACGCCAGGGCCAGCTCCGGCGAGAAGCTCAAGGCCGTCCAGGAGGCGTTCCGCCAGGGCGATCGCAGGCTCGCCGCCGTCTTCGAGAGCATCGGCGTCTACCTGGGATATGCGGTCCTGCACTACGCGCGATTCTATCCCATCCGGCACGTGCTCGTGCTGGGCCGGGTCACGAGCGGCGAGGGCGGGGACATCCTCCTGGCGACGGCGCGCAGGGTGATGAAGGGCGAGGACCCGAAGGCGGCCCGGTCCATCAAGCTCCACGTTCCCGACGAAGCCGCCCGCCGAGTGGGACAAGCCATTGCCGCGGCGAGCCTGCCCGAGATCGGCGGCAAACGGAAGGCCAGGCGAAGGTCGTCATGAGCGTCGACGGTCACGAGAATCCGGCCGACGCGCGGATGGGGGTTTTCGACAGCCAGATCTGCGGGGGGAGCGCTACGACCTCGCGACCCGCGGACGGCGAAGAGCCAACGCGGCCTTCTTCGAGAGCCATTCCACGGACCGGAGCGAGAACCTGATCTTCGGCATGGACCTCACGCCGCTGGTCACGGACGACGCGCTGGAGCCCCTGGAGCTCTGGGGAGGCTGCCTGGAGAGGTCCCGGCACGAGGTATCCGTCCGGCTGGCGAACCTGTGGGGCCCTTGAACCGGCGAAGCGCCCGATCCCGCGGCCGATGAACGGCTCCCCCGGTCCCGAGCCTGTCCCTGGCGCGCGAGCGCCCTTTTTGCTTCAATGGCGCATCACGTGCCGGACCTTTTCCTGGGCATCGACTTCGGCGGGACCAGCGTCAAGCTGGGCGTCTGCGATTCCAGAGGCGCGATCCGGGGAAGCGCCGCCATCCCGACCCGGGCCGACCTCAGGCCGGAAGACATGATCGATCGCATGAGGGCCGCGGCCGAGAAGCTCATGCAGGCGACCGGGCGGGCGATCGCATGCGGCTCGGGCGTCCCCGGGCCGCTCGACCTGGAGCGGAAGACCCTCCTCAAGGCCACCAATCTCCCGACCTGGGTCAAGGTCCGCTACCCCGACTTGCTCGGGAAGGCGCTGGGGATCACGACCTTCATGGAGAACGACGCGAACTGCGCCGCCTGGGGGGAGTACGTGGCGGGCGTCGGCCGGGGCACGCGGAGCCTGGTCCTCTACACGCTCGGCACCGGCGTGGGGGGCGGCATCGTCATCGACGGCGAGCTCTGGGTGGGCGCCTCGGGAGCCGCGGGCGAGCTCGGACACATCACGATCGATCCGCGCGGGCCAGGCTGCGCCTGCGGACAGCTCGGCTGCGTGGAGCAATACGCCTCCGCCACCGCCGTCGCCAGGCAGTACGGCAAGGGGAGCTGCAAGGACTGCTTCGACGCGGCCCGCCGCGGCGAGAAGGACGCGCTCGCCGTGGTCGATTGGGCCGCGGACGGGCTCGCGGTCGGGCTCGCGAACATGCTCCACGTGCTCCATCCCGACATCATCGTCCTGGCGGGCGGCATGGCGCTCGCCGGCGACTTCCTTCTCGAGAAGGTTCGCGAAGGGGTCCGGAAGCGCGTCTTCCCCGTCTTCCTCGAGAAGATCCGGATCGAAGTCTCCCAGGTCCCCGGGGACGACGCCGGCTGGCTCGGGGCCGCCCTCTGGGCCGCCCGGAAGGCCGCCGCGCCCTCGCCCATCCGGGAGCCGACTTCCGCCTTCCGCTAGCGCGTTCCTTCCCGGATCCCTGTCTCTTCCGGCCGCTTCCCCATGGACATCGAGAAGATCCGAAACTTCTGCATCGTGGCGCACATCGACCACGGCAAATCCACCCTCGCCGACCGCATCCTCGAGATGACGGGCACCGTCTCGGCGCGCGAGATCCGCGACCAGTTCCTCGACTCCAACGCGCTCGAGCGGGAGCGCGGGATCACCATCAAGGCCAAGGCCGTCGCCATGGACTGGAAGGGCTGGCGCCTGAACCTGATCGACACGCCCGGCCACGTGGATTTCAGCTACGAGGTCTCGCGGTCGCTCGCCGCCTGCGAGGGCGCCGTCCTCCTGGTCGACGCGACCCAGGGCGTCCAGGCCCAGACCGTGGCCAACGCGACGCTCGCCATCGAGAACGGCCTCGAGATCATCCCCGCCCTCAACAAGATCGACATGCAGACCGCCCAGGTCCCCGAGTCGCTCGAGGAGATGGAGCACACGCTCGCCATCCGGCCCGGTGAGGTCTTCCAGGTGAGCGGCAAGATGGGGACGGGGGTGGAGGAGCTCCTCGAGGCCGTCGTCACCCTCGTCCCGCCCCCGAAGGGCGACCCCGCGAGGCCCCTCCGGGCCCTCGTCTTCGACTCCGAGTTCAACGAGTTCCGGGGCGTCGTCTGCTACGTCCGCCTGATCGACGGCACCCTCAAGCGCGGCGACCGGGTCCGCTTCATCGGCGGAGGCACCGAGCACGAGGTGGAGTACGTGGGGCTCTTCCGGCCCCACATGGTCGAGGTCCCGCAGCTCTCCGCGGGCCAGGTCGGCTACATGATGGCGAACATCAAGTCCCTCCAGGACGTCCGCGTGGGCGACACGCTGGCCGCGGGCGCGGCGAAGGACGTGGCCGCCCTCCCGGGCTACAAGGAGCCCCTCCCCGTCGTCTTCTGCGGCTTCTACCCGACCGGCGACACGAACTACGAGGAGCTCAAGAAGGCCCTCGAGCGGCTCTCGCTCAACGACTCCAGCTTCCGCTGGCAGGCGGAGACGAGCGAGGCGCTCGGGTTCGGGTTCCGCTGCGGGTTCCTCGGCCTCCTCCACATGGAGATCGTCCAGGAGCGCCTCGAGCGCGAGGAGCAGGTCGAGCTCATCCAGACCGCCCCGAACGTCACCTACGAGATCGTCGCCCAGACCCACGAGGGGCCGCGCGTGATGCGGATCGACAACCCCGCCAAGCTGCCCGACGACGCGATGATCAAGGAGTGGCGCGAGCCCATGGTCCGGGCCACGATCATCATCCCCGCCGAGTTCATCGGCCCGATCATGACGCTCTGCCAGGAGCGGCGGGGGGAATACCGGAAGACCGAGTACATCTCGAAGACCCGGGTGATCCTGACCTATACGCTCCCCTTCGCCGAGATCGTCTACGACTTCTACGACAAGCTGAAGTCCATCACCCGCGGCTACGGGACCCTGGACTACCACTTCACGGGCTACGTCCCGGCCGAGCTCTGCCGGCTCCGGATCCTGGTCGCCGGGAACGAGGTCGACGCCCTCTCCATCATCATCCACCGGGAGAATGCCGAGCAGAAGGGCCGGAGGATCCTCCGCACCCTCCGGAAGGAGATCCCCCGCCAGCTCTTCGAGATCGCCCTCCAGGCCGCGATCGGCGCCAAGATCATCGCCCGCGAGGACATCGGCTCGGTCGGGAAGAACGTGCTCGCCAAGTGCTACGGCGGGGACATCACCCGCAAGCGCAAGCTCCTCGAGAAGCAGAAGGAGGGCAAGCGCCGCATGAAGAACGTCGGGAACGTGGAGATCCCCCAGTCCGCCTTCATGGCCGTCCTGAGGTCCGGCGACGAAACGGAATGACGTCACAAATCGGGGCGGGGGCCTTCGTACCTGGTGTATGATCGGGCACCGCGATGGACGCGCCCGCTGAGAAGAAGGACCCTCCCGCCCCCCGCCCCTTCGACCAGGCCCTCCGCGCCTTCCTCAGGACGAGCCCGGCCCCGGCCGCGGCCCTGACCCTCGTCGCCTACGCGGTCGTCCCCATCGCCGGGCTGATCGCCGAGCGCCGGGAGGCCCCGTCGGTCTGGTCGTGGTCCGCCTGGATCCTCCTGGCCGCGGCGCTCGTCCCGTCCGCGGCGGTGTTCTTCCGCCGGGACTGGGCCCACGTTCCGTCCGCCTGGCTCGCCTGGGCGGGCCTCGTGGGCGTGGTCCTCCGGGCGCTCTCCACGGGCCCCATCACGGGCCATATCTTCTTCGCCGGATACTCCGCGATGCTCGTCGCCTTCTCCGGCGCGGCCCGCGCCCCGGCGCCCTCCCCCGGAACCCCGGAGCGACGCCCCGAGTCCCTCGCCCAGTGGGCCCGCGAGAACGTCGAGGCGATCGTCATCGCCTTCATCATGGCCCTCGTCATCCGCTGCTTCTGCATCGAGGTCTTCAAGATCCCCTCGAGCTCGATGGAGCCGACCCTCCTGGGCGACGCCTCCCACGACCCGAGGTGCCCCCATGGGCCCTACCACCTGGAGCGCTACCCCGGGGGCGACCGGATCATGGTCACGAAGTTCTACTACGCGTTCTCCCACGTCGAGCGCTTCGACGTCCTGGTCTTCAAGTTCCCCCTGAACCAGCCCAAGAACTTCATCAAGCGCGTCGTGGGCCTCCCCGGCGAGAAGCTCGTCATCCACCGCGGCAACCTCTTCGTCCGGAAGCCCGGCGGCCAGAGCTTCGGGATCGCCCGGCGGACGCTCCGGACCCAGGACTCCGTCTGGGTGGATCTCGCCCGCGGCCGGGACTTCTTCTCGGACCCGGGGGAGTTCCTCGACCACTGGACGCCCCTGGCCCTCCCCGAGGCCCCGGGCCGGGCGGTCGACCGCCTCCAGGACC
>Ga0187893_10006054_pt1 | contig 21048 bp, 15 predicted proteins | sample MA1701074metaG_FD_139574 | JGI IMG/M metagenome (GOLD analysis project Ga0187893, IMG submission 139574) | White microbial mat communities from a basaltic lava cave in the Kipuka Kanohina Cave System on the Island of Hawaii, USA - MA170107-4 metaG ...
ACCTTGTCACAGGCAAGTACAAACCCATGCCGAATCGCCCGGTGGAAATCCCGAAGGGCAATGGCAAAGTTCGAACACTTCAAATTCCTTGTATCCGCGACCGCGTGGTGCAGGGCGCACTGAAGCTGATCCTCGAAGCAGTTTTCGAGGCGGACTTTTGCCCGAACTCCTACGGATTTCGACCAAAGCGGTCACCACATCGCGCCCTGGCGGAAGTCAGGCGCAGTGTGATGCGGCGCATGTCCACCGTCATTGATGTTGATCTGTCACGCTACTTTGACACGATCCGGCATTCGGTGCTGTTGGATAAGATCGCGAAACGGATCCAGGACCCACAGGTCATGCATCTCGTGAAGCAGATTATCCAAGTTGGCGGAAAGGTCGGGGTCCCGCAAGGGGGTCCGTTCAGCCCGCTGGCGGCGAACATCTATCTGAACGAGATCGACTGGTTCTTCGACGCGATTCGCTGCAAAACGGCGGAAGGGGACTACGAGGCGGTCAACTATCATCCGTTCGCCGATGATATTGTCATCACCATCAGCGGGCACCATACCAAACGGGGCTGGGCGGAACGCGCTCGGCAACGGCTCCAGGAACAGATCGCGCCTTTGGGCGTCGAGTTGAACCTGGAGAAAACCAAGGTGGTGAATCTGCTGAGGGGCGACGCCTTCGAGTTCCTGGGTTTTGACCTGCGCCGTGTACGCAAGCAAAGCGGGGAGGGACACTTCATCCTGATGACTCCGAAGAAGAAGGCCCGCAAGGCCGTCAAGGCGAAAGTTCGCGACATCATCGCCCGTGGGGGAGCAACCCAGGCGACGGAGTTGGTGAAACGGATCAACGCCACGCTGGCCGGGTGGGTCAATTACTTCAGGGTCGGCAATTCGAGTCGGGCCTTTAGCGAGGTTCGCGACTACGTGGAGATGAAGGTCCGCACCCTGTTGACGCGGCGGAAACGGCGGCGAAAGGCGAGCGTCGGCTGGCGGCGATGGAGTAACGCATACCTCTACGACGTGTTGGGGCTGTATTGGGACTGGAAGATCCAGCCGCTGCCCGGCGTTGGAGAGGTGAAGTGAAAGTGGCCGTCGGGCGACAGGACTCATAACCCTTTGGATGAAACTCACTGGGTGAGCTGCTTGAGGGAAAACCTCACGAGCAGTTCTTATGGGGAGGGGCTGGAAACGGGCGAGGACACTCAGCACCGCGCCAGTCCCTTACCCGACAGCAGTTTTTCCGGCTGCTGAAGCAGAACCTGCGTGTCAAGACCTTCGTGGGCACTTCGGCCAACGCTCTGAAGATCCAAATTTGGACAGCATTGATCGCGTTGCTGCTGGTGAAGTTTCTGCAGTTACGCAGCAAGTTCTCCTGGCACCTGTCACGCCTGATGGCGCTAATTCGGCAGCAAATCTTCGTCTACCGCTGTTCGACTACCGCTGCTTGTGGCGATTTCTGGACCACCCGCTGGAGCCACCACCTCCTCACTTGGCGCCGTTATCTCCCGGACGAATCTGGAAAGCAGCACGCCGGATCCGACCCCCAACCTCGTTCGGGCTTGCCCGTTTCCGACGCCATCTCCAATGCTCACATCGCTGGTCCCGGACCCTATTGGCTAATTTGGACAGCACTGGTCTGGTACACAGGCCGGCCGAAGTCTACATCAGCGGTTTCCAGGCGGCTGCCCACCAGCGGGTGGATCTCCGCTGCGGTCCGGTCCTGGCCGAAAGGCCCGCACGCGTAGGCGAGGAGGAGACAGCCGCCGAGCGCCTGCATGTCAGAACAGTACCTTCGCCCCGACCGAGATCCGGCGTTCGCCCCCCGCAGACGACACGCTGCCGAACAGCGTGCTTGACGGATCGAGGTTCGGCGACCCGAAAACCGGGTGATTCATGACCGCCTCCGCGTCCGCCCGGATCTGGAGGCGAATCCGCTCGCGGAGCGGCACCTCTTTGATCAAGCCGAAATCCACCTCGCTGATCCCATCGGCCCGCACGCCCGACACCCGCAGCGGGAAGGTACGGATGTTGCTCCCCAACTGCCGCCGCGGATCGCGCTCGAAGCCGTCGGTCCGGAACCAGCGCTCCGGCGACCGCTCCGACACCGGCAGACGGATGTCGGCGTAATTGCCGCGATACAGGACGTTGCCCCACCGAAGCGGCGCGCCGCTCTGTCCGATAAGGTTCCCCTGTATCTGCCAGCCGCCGATCAGGTGCTGCACGGCGCCCGAGGCGCCCGAGCCGAGCCGTCGCCCGCGTCCGAACGGCAATTCGTAGATCCCGGTGAGCGTCACCCGGTGCGGCCGGTCGAGGTTCGCCACCGTTTCGTGGAGCCGGCTGTCCGTGTCGTTCAGGTACTCGATCGCCTCCATCGTCTTCGACCAAGTGTAGTTGCCCTGCACCTGAAACCCGTTCCGGAAACGGCGCTCGAAGCGAACCAGCAGCGCGTGATACCAGGAGTAGCCGGTCGGCCGGTCGTCCGAGATGGCGGCGAAGTGCGGGAACGGCTGCAAAAGCTGCTGGCGCGTCGTGTTCACGTTGCGGAACAGCGCCGACCCGCTGAAGGGGGCGATTCCCACGAACGGATTTTGCACCGCCGCGGTCAGCCGGTCGATGGCTGCCTGGTCCCGCTCCGGCGAACGGCTGAATAAGCTCTCCGGGGCCACATTGAGCGGCGTCCTCGCTCGCAGGCGCACGGAGCGGGTCCCCAGGTAGCCCACTTCCAGAACACTCTGCGACAGCGGCGCCACCTGAAGGCTCAGGCTCCAGCGCTGGCTGTAGGGACGGCGTCCATCGCTGTTGAAGAAGGCCGGCGACCGGCCCAGGAACGTCTCCAGGCCGCCGGCCGCACCCAGCGGCCGCGCCAGACCGAACGGCAACGGGTTGGCGAGCGACGCCTGATACGTTAGGCCGTTGTCCAGCGACGGAACGATCTCGGTGCGCTGGCTGAACCCGGGCTGCAAAACGTCGACGAAGTCCGCGCCCAGCAGGCCGTAGTAGATCCCGTAGCCGCCGCGCCAGACGGAGCGGGTGGTCCAGCGATACGCGAAGCCGAAGCGCGGCATCAAGACGAGGTAAGATGGGTTGCGAATCCCGCGTGGGTTTCCGCCTACGCCAACAAAAGTGATCCCGCCCCTAGTCCGGAATTGCGAAACGGGCACCTCCGGAATGGGAGCGGCCGCGTAGCGGGCACGGGCCTCGGCCTCGATCGGATTCGGCGTCGCCTCATCGAATTGCCGGCTGGAGCGGTTAAACCGCTCCGTCACCGGAGTCTCGTACTCCCAGCGGAAACCCAGGCTCAGTGTCAGCCGTCCCGTCGCCCGCCAATCGTCCTGCACAAAAAGCGACCACAGTCGGCTCGACTGCGCGCGTGACGCGTTTAGATCCGCCCAGCCGCCGGTCGGGATATCCAGCAACAGGCTGGCCAGTCCCTGGCCCGCCGGCGCCACTGGGGAGTTATCGAGCGGCCCCCGCGTGTAAGTCTGAGCGAAATCCATCCGGGGCGAAATGTTGCCGAAGTTCTTGCTGTTCTCGAACATCAGCCGGCTGTCGGAGCCGAAGCGGAAGCTGTGGCTCCCCTGCACCCGGCTCAGCACGGCTAGCAGGCTGTGCGTGTAGTTCACCTCCGAAAATCCGCCATTGTTGCCGAGCTGCAGCAGGCCGCTCACCCGGATCTCCGGGAAGGAGATGCCCTCCGGGTCCAGTTGCCGGATCAGACTGGGAGAAAGTCCCAGCTCGGCCAAGTTGAAGCCTACGTTCTTGAACGACTCCCACTCCTGGAACCAGGTGATCCCGTAGCGCAGATCCAGCAGCGTTTGCGGAGAGAAGACTAACACATTGTCCAAAGCCAGGCCCCGGTGTGGACGCCGGCGCAGCCGCCCCCGCACGGCGCTGTCGGGCACAAAGGTGTCGAAGGTCCCAGTAAAGTCCGACCGCGAGTAGCGGGCGAACATCCGGTGCTTCTGGCTGAAATTGTGATCGATCCGCGCGACGGGCTGCTTCAGAACCTGTGTCCGCGGAGGCCTCACCGAGTAGTTCTCCAGGCCGTCGGCCGTCCCGGCCGTGTTGGGGCCCGGGTAGTACCGGAGAATATTTCGCGCGGACGCCGAGATGCGGCTCGCCGGAATGATGTTGTTGGCGAAGGGCTGTCGCGCAAAGCGCGAAGCCCCCGACGGCGTCGTCGTCATCGGATCGTAGATCTGGTACCGGGAGCCGAGCGCCAGCAGCGCCGAGAAATCACCCCGGCGCTGCGCTTCGGTCGGCACCGTGACCAGGCTCGTGTTAGGCTCAGCGCGGTCGTGGAGCTGATAGCCGAACTGCCAGAAGGTCCGGTTCCGTCCGTCGTAGACCTTGGGAATCACCACCGGCCCGCCCGCCGTGCCCACGTAGCGGTTCCACTTGTCCTCGGGAGTGTTGGCCCGGATCTTCTCCGACGTAATCGGTCCCGTTGTCGGGTCAAAGATGAAGCGGTTCGTGAAAAAATCCCGCGCCTTCATCGGACCCCCGGAAAACCACGCCCCGAAGCTGCCGTGCAGGGCGTTAGTGCCGGCCTTCAGGCTGATGCTGACGCTCCCGCCCAGCGTGTGGCCTACCGAGGCGTCGAAGCTCGCCGTCTCAACGCGAACCTCCTGCACCATGTCTGGCGGCGGGACGAAGGCAATGTGGCCGCCATAGGCGTTGGTGCTGACGCCGTCGATGTTGAAGTCGAAACTACGGGCCCCGGTGCCGCCGCTGCTCACGTCCGAGGCCTGCGCCACGTTCCACGGACCGCCCCCCGGCAGGCTCGGCAGCACCACGCCCGGCGTCTGCTGAAACAGCCACGCCAAGCTGCCGCCGCGCAACGGCAGGTCCGCCGCCTGCCGGCTCGAGAGCACCTGGCTCACGCTGCCGGTCAGGGTCTCGAGCACCGGCGTCTCCGCCGCGACCTCGACGACCTCGTTCACGTTGCCGATCTCCAGCGCGATGTCGATCTGAAGCCGCTCCTGCGTCCGGATCGTGATCGCGGGCGACCGCCAGATCTTGAACCCCTCCAGTTGGCCCTCCACCCGGTAGGGACCCGGCAACAGGTACGGGATCTCGTAGTGGCCGGCTTCGTTCGTACTCCCGATCAACGTTACATTGGTGTTGACATTGGTTACCCTCACCTTGGCTCCGGCCACGACGGCGCCGCTGCCGTCCGTCACCCGCCCGACCAAAGTCCCGCGCGGGTCCGGCTGGGCCCACGCCGTAGCACACAACAGTCCGATTAGCAGCCTCGACTTAACCGCGGCAGCAATCTCACCATTGGCATCCGTGATGCGACCAACGATGGCCCTCCGCGTGTCCCGCTGATTTAAAGGCGTTACCGTAACGGCACCGAAGAACGTAAGCGTGGCCTTCATGGCAGATTCCCTCCTAATTCCGTGCTTGTCACTCTCTCGCTTCAAGCAGCTGCGCGATCGCAATGCCGCTTTCCCCTGCTACCGAATAAAGCAGATACAGCTTATCTCCTTCTCGGTAAACGCAAGGATCTCGCAGTTCCCTGACCGGATCTCGCGCATAACCGCCTTTCGACGGCCTTAATGGTAACGCTACGCCTTCATAGTCCATCTCTGGCTCCAGGATCTTGACTGGCGGGGACAATCGCCATGTTGTCCAATCACCAATCAACTTCGTTTTCGCGAACATGATGGACTCCGGCGTATCGCCGACCCTACTGAAGAAAACAGACAGCAAGTCGCCGTCCACAGTGACAGCTGTATGACGCATAGAGACAACCGGCCCACGCACGCTCTTCGCTCCGCGGGGCGATACCGCCTCGGCGAATGAAGTCGCGCCGTCGTGGAAACTCGCCAGCCCATCGTTTGACCGCACCAGGCTGCCGCTACGCGTCAAGGCATACCAATGACGACCCCACCGAAACACACGAAAGTAAGGCTCGCCGAGAGGTTCGGGACGGGGCTGGAAGTGGATGCCATTTTGGGAAATAGCCACGCCGGATTTATGCCCCCAGCTACTGATTCTTCCATGAAAGTACATTCGAATCTCTCTTCGAAGGTTGTCGACATGCACATCTGGGGAGGCTACATGGCCTCCTTCGGGTTCTCGATTACCAATGGCCTCTTCGACTTGGTCGAGCTTCAATGTGCCCGGCCGATAGATTGTCCAGGGTCCGCTCAATCGATCCGCATAGGCGAGGCGGATATATTTACCCTTGTGATCTCCGAAGTAAAGGTAGTACTTTCCGAGCGGATTCTTAATCCAGTCTGGAACTCGGACGAGTGACGGCCCATTGATGTTAGCGCCGTCTCCGTTGTGCAACATCTCCGGCCGAATGATGGGATTCTCAATGAAGCGCATCACTGTTGGCGCCTTCGGCGCTCCTTCCAGCAGATGCTCCTGAGCGTACGAGACTGCTGGCGCACCCTGGAAAGCGAACAGAAGAGTCAGGTAACAGCAACGAATCCGGCGGCGCTCCCCTTTAAGTGCGACGTAGTCTGTTGTCATGTTGTCGTCCATACAACAGTTGGTATCATTTCTCGAATCAACAATGCCCTATGGCTGTCGCGGCGAGCTAGTGAAAACCTGATCGGTAGTGGCGAACCGGTCTTGGGCAGCGACCCACTTCGCTAAATAGAGGCGTCCAGCGTGGTATGCGATCCACCATTCCCTGTCAACTCCGCCCTCTTCCTCGGTCCGGTTTGAACTGCCATCCCGCCCACGCATCTGCATTTCGAGTGCTTTCTGAACGTGCAGCTTCTCCCAGTACCCACCTCTGCGGCTTTCGGAAACAAGTTCATCTCCTCCGAAGTGGCGAACGTTGGCATCCGCCAGCCCGTACTTGATGTACTCGTTGCTGCCCTTGTCATTCCCAGACGGGAAGTAAATCTCCGGGCTGTCAGGTATGTAAATAGTACCGCCAGGCGGTCTGTACCCATTCTTGGGGGAGAAATGCAACTGGACGAGCGCTTGATAGACCTTATCAGCATTGAAACGAAACGCCTCTGGTGTCGGTAGACCAGCGAGCGTATACCAAGCTGCGGCGCAGTAATTGCTCATTATCATGGAGACGGTGTAATGCGGGTGCGGGTCGATCTTGTGGTTGACCACCGTGCCGTTTTCGTGGACATTCGAGCCGTTCAACCATTGCGACAGGCGTCGCCCATGGTAGACCTTCGAGCTGTTTACGTCTGACGGACGCGCCATGGCTGCCAGCGCGTACTCTATCCCCTTGTTGATCCAATCGCTGAAGCTGCCGTGTGCGGGCATCATCGAGGTCGCCAGGAAAAACAACGCCGCTCGCCAGGCCATCTCTTCGCCTCTCGTGTTCCCAGGCGAGAGGATTCCGCCGGCCTTGTCACGATAGTAGAGGGCATCCGTAGCCAAACTATAGCCAGCCTCAGACTCCACCATCTTTCGCAAGAGTTGCCGTCCTTCTGTATCCAGGTGGGGCCACATAAGCCATCCGGCGACGCCGGCAAGGATGCAGATGTTGTTGGTATCGAAAGGATGATGGTGATGGCCCCAAGTCTTGTCTCCACTGGAGTTGGCCTTGTGGCAGTAGGCTACCGAACGAATCAGACGGAGCGTTCTTGCGCGCGCCGCGGGCTCAGAAACACCTGTCTTCTTCGCATCATAAGCGCCGAGCGCGAGGCACGTGGCCAATGCGGAAGCCATTCCGGCAGGCTCACGTACCTGCTTTTGAAATCTCTTTTCCTTGTTCCTGCCGAAATCCAGGTACTCACCCTTTTGCTCCGGATAGCTCATCCGCGTATTCCACCATCCGTTCAGGCCGTAGAGGACGGCATTGCTCAATATCTCGCGGGCACGCAGCGAGTCGGCATCGGAGGGCACACTTGTGAACGAGTCCCACCGGATCGGAACGACATAGTCGTCCGACCGTAGACCCGGCAGCAGTCCCGCGTTTGCCGCCACAATTGTGCTCCTGATGAAAACTCTGCGATTGAAAGTCATGAGTGCCCCTACCAACTCAATCGAGCGTTCAACTGCATCTCTCGGGCTGCATAAAAACCAGTGAAGCGGCCGAAGTTGGCTGAGTTGATGCTGCCGGTAAAAGTGCTGTAACCGGTGTGATTCGGGGCGTTAAACAGATCGGCCCGGACCTGTAAGCCGATTTTTTCGGAGACCCGGAAATTCTTGCCGAGAGACAAGTCCAGTGTCCATCTACCCGTACGGCGGATCGCCCCATTGCCTAGGTTTCCTGGCCGAATAGGATTCCCGCCTCTGCCTAGTGGCACCATTCGAAAAGCCGCAGTATTGAGGTAGATGCCATCGCGGTCCCGATTCGGGTTGATCGGATTACCGCCCACATAGTCCGCTCGCGTTTCCAGGCCCGATTGAGAGACGTTCGCCGGTTCACCCGTTTGGGCGCTCAAAATTCCCGAAACTTGCCAACCTCCGAGGGCTTGGCGCGCCAGTGCATTACTCAGATTGGCCAGCTTCGGCAGTTCATAAACCCAATCTCCTACGAACCGATGGGTGATGTCTCCGGCCGAAGGCCCACGGTTGGAGCGAATATCGAAGAAGTTCTGAATGGAGTTGGAAGTGTCGCCGCTGAAATTGGCGCCCGTGTCGCCCCCGGTGACGGACAAGGCCTTACCCCATGTATAGTGACCAGCAAAGGAGAGGCTTTGGGAGTATCGCTTCCGCAGTGATGTTTGCCACGAAGTGTAGATCGTATCCTGGCAGGCGCAGATGTAGCTGCCCTCTCCCAGCAAGGGATTGGGTCTGATGTCGGTCACGCGGTCCGGCCAGTTGAAGGCGCGGGTCAGCCGGAACTTGATCCCGCGAGTGCCTACAAAGGCGGACTCCACCATCAGGTTCGAAGTCAGGATTCGCTGCGCGCCTAAATAGAACTGGATGCTATACGGGTTCTGGATGTGAGGATCGAAGGCATTCGCGATCTGAAGCGTGGCGCCAGACTCGACGCGAGGCCGAAGGTCATCATTGTAGGTGGGAAAACGAAGCCCCTGCGCCAAGGCCTCGCTCCGGTTGTATATTACTCGTCGTGGCAAGCGGGGAGAAGTAGAGACGGCCCGATCGTAATCGTCCCACGGCTGTGGCCCGAACATGATGCCCACCCCACCTCGAATTACGTTCCTACCACCCGCGCCGGGACTATAGCTGAATCCGAAGCGTGGGCCAAGATTGACCCTTGCGTCATTCTCGATCGGATTCGACGGATCGCGAAATGGGCCGAAACGAAACTGGCCGTCCAACAGCCCGTCGGGGTTGAAGAGACCGGCTGGCGCCGTGGGGTCCGAGGCGCGCGCCACGAACCTGGAGAAGAAGTCGTAGCGAATACCCAGATTGAGCACGAGGTTCCGCCTCACACGCCAATCGTCTTGCGCGAAAACGCCTAACTCGTAGCTGCTGGCACTAAACCGATTATTGCCGAACGTGGCCTGGATGCGATTCGGAATATTGGCAAGGAAGTCCGCCTTGTTTGCGTACCGGATCAGGTTGTTCTCGATATCGAAGCGGCCGTTGACACGGCGGTTATAGATGCCGCCGAACTTGAACGAATGCGATCCGACATGCCGCGCAAACTTTTCTTCCATACTCCACACGGGACCAAAGTTGTTGATGAACTCCGAGCCGCCCCCGTCGCCGAACAAGCCTTCGACGCGGAACGATGGGGTGCGGCGGCCGCCAGGAGTGTCCTCTGGTGTCTCCGGCCGCAGTCCCAGCAACCACCAGCCGTCGACGCGCTCCGAATCGTTGAAGTTATAGCCGAAGCGGGTCTCCGAGCTCCACTGGGCACCGCCCATTATGTGGGTGATGGTCCCTCGCTCCTGCCAGCCGCGAAAGTCTTGAGTGTTCCCGATTTGAGTTCTGCCAACAGGCGTAAGCCGGTAAGGCCGCCCGCGAGTGTAGGTCACAGCCAGAATGCCGCTGTTGCCCACACGGATGTCGCCTTTGACCACGGCATGGTTGTCACGGCGCGTTTCCGCCGCCGCTCCGAGGAATCGGCCAGTGTCGGCGGTCGGCGCGTGAGGTTGGTTGGGCAAGTACAACGTATCCAGAAAAATCTTGTAAGCCGGTACCGCGCGGATCGCCTCGTCGCGCAATTTTAGCGTTGGCACGTCACCTTGGAGTGTCGCGAACGAAGACTCGCGGTAGCCCTCATAGGTTCCAAAGATGAAGACCTTGTTCTGCTGGATAGGGCCGCCGACGGACCCGCCGAACTGATTGAACGTGAACGGCGGCTTGCGCCGCAGGAGCCGATCGGAGGCGTTGAGATTTTCGGCCTTGAAGTTTTCGAACAGTGTGCCGTGCCACTGGTTAGTGCCGGACTTGGCGATTAGGTTTACGTTTCCGCTCATCTGTTGCCCATACTCGGCAGCCGTTACACCTTTTGTAGTCTGCACCTCCTGAATGGCCTCTATGCTCATAACGTGGATGTAGTTGAAATTGTTTTTTAACGACGTGCCCGGGTTCTCGGGATTGGATGAGGCGTCCGTTCCATCTACGGTGACTTTCAGGCCGCTTCTTCCCAAACCGTTCATTCGGACGCCGCCATCGGCAGATGTTGTTATGCCGGTGCCTATGCTGAGGATGTTCTGGAAACTGCGTTGCGACATCGGTAGTTCCGCGATCTCGCGACGCCCGAGGCTTTCACGTTGCTCCGCCGCTACCGTATTGAGCAACGGCGTCTCGCCTTTGACCTCCACTGACTCTGTTACTGCACCTATCTCCAAGACGAAGCTGCGCCGCACTTTTTGAGATGCGGCCAGCTCGATCCCACGGCTGGTGTAGGTTTTGAAGCCCGAGGCCTCAATTCTTAATGCAAAGCCACCCACCCTCAGGAAGTCGAACGCGAACTCACCTGCCGCATCGGTCGTCTTTGCGGTGGCGGTACCGGTAGCTTCATGGGTGAGGGTCACGGCGGCACCCGGAACAACGGCTCCGGCTGGGTCGTTAACGATTCCATAAAAGGTGGCGGTGGTGACCTGAGCGTGAACGAACCCGGCTGTGATCCACAATAAAGCCGCAATTAACCACTGAGCTCTCATTTTCACCTCCCCTAGATCACGCCGGCTTCTCGCAGTCCTTGACCCGCGGCCGCGAGGTTCGCCAGCCTCATCTCCGAATACCGCCGGGATAACACCACACCGTCGGCTCCGGCGGCGAATGCCGCCTTCACCGCCTGCCGAACGTCGTCCGGCGAGGTGCGCTTTTCGCCCGGATCGGTCGGAATGTCAATATCGATTCCCGGATAGATGGCGACTTCGCCCTTCACTCCGGCGACGGCCCGTTTGGTCTCGCGAAATACGTAATCGGGGGAAAGGCCTGCCGTAGCCAGCTTCTCGTAGGGCGCCTCCTGAATATTCATGATCTTGTAGTAAAGCGGCAGGAAATCCTGTGGCTTACCGTCGTGCAGAATCGTCGCGTGCAGATGATCCAGAGCTTCCACCATTCTGGGGCCGCCGGCATTGCTGTAAACCGCCGGCTTCAGAAAATCGGCGTAGCTCCTCATTTGTGCGTAATCCTCCTCGGCGCGGTACAGAGGGCTCAGCGTCATGTTGTGCATGATGTGGTACCCTAGCGGCTTCTCGGGAGCGATGGCCTTGGCAAGCCCGTAGAGTTCTTTGCGCACCTCGTGATAACTGTCCGTCCACAGCTTTTCCCAGGCCAGGATCTCCGGGTATTGCAGAAGGAGTCTCCAAAACGCGACAAAATAACCGTCCGAAGGGCGCTGCTCCCGATGGGCGGCCTGGAACAGCTTCTCGAGTTGAATATAGCCTTGCCGTGCCCGCTCCATGCGTATGCCCTGCTCTCGTCCCTTAGCCGCGCAGTCGGGACAGAAACATGTGATGGCGCCGGACGTCCAGCCACCTCCGATCAAATTCAGCAGCGGGCCCTGCCGCTCGCAGCCCCAAGCGATGGCGTCGATTGCCGGGTATGTCTTGAGATAATTCTCGATCTTGCCAAACAGGAAATTCCGATAGTGCTGGTTTCTAAAGCAGGCGCTGTCTGCCCGGCGGCCATGGAGGTCGACCTCCAGCACCTTGGAGTAGTTGGGCATTTTCCGGGGAATAGTCGGATAGGCGTTGTTGTAGTCCCACACCACGAAGTCCATGCCTCGATCCTTGGCTCTTGGCAGAACTTCGCGAATCACGTTGACGCCCTTGTAGTCCGGCGCGCGGAAATCGTCGAGGATCGTGTTGCGGAAGTACTTGCGGTCATAGTCGTAGAACGCGCCACCCGTATACTCTTCATTGTCGCCCCGGGCTAGACCGTGATCCGGAAGCTGGTCGGGACGGAGCCTGCGATGTCCATAGGTGTAGCAATACGCCCAGATGGTGTTGACGTGGGCCTTTTCTTGGAGGTTGTCGAGAACCTTTTCGACCCCCTCGTCCCCCCAGCAAAAGGGCGGAACCTGGATTGCGATGTACGGCTTGCGTCTCCTTACTCTGCTGCGGTCGAACTGCGGAGGGACTGCCGCTATGGCGTGTGTTAGAGAACCACCGCCGACGATGGCAATCGCTCTGAAGAACCCTCTCCTGGCCAGACGCATGTAGCTCTGACCGTTAGTCTGAGACTCCATGGCGAGTTTTTCAAGTGCCCGAACCGTTCGATCCGCATTCGAACCTGACTAAGGTGAAGCCGAGCGCCGTGTCGGAGTCCCCCTTCGGTCACTTTTTAGCTGGCGCAATTCGGCCGTTTGCTTTTTGGGCCGCCAAGGTCTAGAATCCCTCGCAGGAGGCTGGCATGTCCGACGAAGAGACAACTGCTCAGTTCGAGGCGTCAAGCCGAGTTGAGGAGATCCGGACCGCATTGGACGCGATTCTCGTCAGCCGCACGTTCGAACGTTCGGAACGCCTGCGGCGCTTTTTGCGTTACGTCTGCGAGAGAGCTCTTCGGGGGGAGGCCGCCGAGCTTAAAGAGTACCTCGTTGGGACTGACGTCTTCGAACGCGGGCCAGGATACTCGCCCCACGAGGACTCCATCGTACGCCGCCAAGCCCATGCGTTGAGGCACAAACTGCTCGAGTACTACGCTACAGAGGGGAGCAATGCTTCGATCCGTATTGAGTTGCCAGTAGGAACCTACGCCCCGATGTTCCGGCGCGCGAAGCTGGCACATGAGCCCAGTGCAGAGCCCAACCCTATAGTAAGCTCCACGGCGCCCCATGCCGGAAGGGCCGCGGCGGCGGTTGTGTTTGGAATCCTGTTGTTTCTAGCAGGGCTGTACGCAGGTGGTCACGGCCTTGGCCTGCGGCACAATGGAGCAGTGACGCAGACATTTGCTCCGGCCATCTTAGAGCTCTGGCGCCCGTGGTTCGACGACGGTTCTGGGGCTGTGATTTGCTTTAGCAACCCCATGACCACAGTGATCAAACACTTTCAGAAGGAGGTGCCGCCGGAGCCTCAGTCACGTCGGTTTCGCGCAGCTCCAACAGTTGACAGGTTGCTTCGCATCAGCCTCAACCTTCCTTCGACAGGCTATCTCTATCTTGCCCCCAAGGAGACTCACGGCAAAATGGGTGAAGCAATTGGTGCTGTCTACCTCGCGAGCCTCCTGTCACGGGCGGGGCTTCCTGTGCGAACCACGGAGAGTCGCTTGCTAACCTGGGAGGATCTGCGAAGCCAGAACCTTATTCTGCTCGGTCACAATGACGCCAATCAGTGGCTCGACCCGTTGCTCAGGAAATATCCGTTGCGGATGGAGCCGTCAGATGGCGAGAATCCGCGCCGCATCCGCAACGTGGAGCCGGCCAAAGGGGAACCAAGCGAGTATCGGTACACTTCAGGAGGAAATTCCGCGGGGGACTGCCAGCAGTATGCGCTGGTTAGCATGATCCCGGGCGTCGATCCTCGGCGCAACCTTCTGCTAATAAGCGGGCTGACTCCTCATTCCACGCTGATGGCAGCTGAGTTCCTTACGAACTCGTCTAGTCTTTCGGAGCTTACCACGCGCTTGCGTGCATCGGACCCCAGACACAAAGGTCGCTGGCATTTTCAGGCCGTGCTCAAGGTGGAACTCCACAATAAGATACCGATCCGAGCTTCTGTCCTATCGCTCCGGTTCTTGTAGTGTGATATGGCAGAACCGGCGTCAACGCCGGCTGAAACTTCGTCGCCACACCGCAACTCGGTCTTTCGGTAACAGGATTTCCCTGGCTGGGATGACCCAAAACCCGAAAACGAGACAACGGGAAAGTTGAGACTTCGTACGGGATGTGGTTCTCTGAACGACAGGGAAGGGAGAACCGATGGCACGGAAAGGGCACAGCGAGGAGAAGATCATATACGCACTACGGCAGGTGGAAGCCGGCAAGAAGGTGAGCGAGGTTTGCCGGGAAATGGGGGTCTCGGCACAGGCCTTTTACAGCTGGAAGCGGCGCTACGCCGGACTGGGGGTCAGCGAACTGCGGGAATTACGGCAGTTGCGGGAAGAGAACCGCAAGTTGAAAAACCTGGTCGCCGATCTCAGCTTGGACAAGCATATCCTGCAGGAGGTGCTGTCAAAAAAGGTTTGAAGCCCGCGGCGCGGAGGGAGTTGGTAAGCGATATCCGGAAGGCATACCAACTCAGTGAACGCCGGGCTTGCGGGCTTGTGGGAATCACACGGTGGTCCAACCGTTATAAGAGCCGGCGAGATAAGCAGGAGGCGTTGCGGCATCGTTTGCGGGAACTGGCCGGCAGCCGGCCGCGCTACGGCTACCGGAGACTGACTGTGATGTTGCGGCGGGAAGGATGGAAGGTGAATGCCAAGCGTGTCTACCGGATCTACCGTGAGGAACAGCTAGGAGTCCGCACGGCAAAGAGGAAGAAGCGCCCGATGCACCTGCGGGTTCGGCTGCCGGAGCCCACACGGCCGAATCAGCGATGGAGTATGGACTTTGTAAGCGATCGGCTGGCCGATGGACGGTGGTTCCGAATTCTCACCGTTGTGGATCAGTACACCCGTGAGTGTTTGTGCGGATTCCGGGGCAAGGCGAAAAGGATTCCTGGGTGAACGTGAAAATCGTTCCGGGGTGAAGGCGAACGGGATTCCGGGCTGAAGGTGAACAGTGATTCCGGCGGGAAGGCGAACGGTTTTCGCCAGAGCCCGGAATGGTTTTCACGATCGCCCGGAATGATTCTCGCAGGGGCAGCGGAGCTGGACATCATACCGGCACAATGAACCCTCCAAGGGAGGAACAGAGTGCCGGCCAGGAGACTGTCCATGCGGAAACTACGGGAGGTGTTACGCCTCCGATATGAACTGAAATTGGGCTACCAGCAGATCGGGCGAAGCTGCTCGATCGGGGTGAGCACGGTGCACAAGTACCTGAAGCGCGCCGAGGCGGTCGGCGTTGAGTGGCCTTTGCCGGAAGATTGGGATGAAGCACGGCTGGAAGCGGCGCTGTTCCCGCGTCCGGAACCAGCCGCGGGGGAGAAGAAGCAGGCGCGCACGCTGCCTGACTTTGCCGCCATCCACGAGCAGTTACGCAGCAACAAGCACGTGACCTTGCAACTGCTGTGGGAGGAATACCGGCAAGCCAACCCGGAAGGCTATCGTTACTCGCGGTTCTGCTATCTGTACCAGCGCTGGCGTTCCAAGCTTGACCTGGTGCTCCGGCAAGAGCACAAGGCGGGCGAGAAGGTATTCGTCGATTGGGCGGGCGCGACGATTCCCGTTTACGACCCCCAGACGGGCCAGGCTTGGCAAGCGCCGCTGTTCGTGGCCGCGCTCGGCGCCAGCAGCTACACCTGGGCCGAGGCAACGCGCGACCGGCAGATGGAAGCGTGGCTGCTCGGACACGCGCATGCCTTCGAGTATTTTCACGGCATTCCGGCCCTGGCCGTTCCCGATAACACCAAGACCGGCGTGAGCAAAGCGCACCGCTACGACCCGGATCTGAATCCGACTTACTACAACTTCGCCCAGCATTGCGGCTTCGGCATCGTGCCCGCGCGGCCTTATAAGCCCCGCGACAAGGCTTACGTTTCATACTGCACCTCATCCCGCCTGCGCAAAGGTGAAAGTTGGCTGTTTGGCTCGTCGGCCGCCCTGGCCCTTTCGAATAGCTCCCTGGTCCAGCGGTTCGTACAAACAACGCCGGACATTGTCGTAGCGGTGCTTTTGCAGCCGTCCCTCTCTTGCCCAGAGATTGATTGTGGTGGTCGTCACACCGTGCCGCACGCTCATCTCTTTGGCGGTGAGGAGTCCCCTGGCGCGCAGCCGACTGTAGCGGCACTGCAGATTGAAGGCCTGCCGGATATGCGCAATCTTTTTCAGGTTGAACGGCTCATCCCGCCAAGTCCGCCGTCCTTGCTGATTCAGAATCTCCGCGACCTCACGATCACAGTAATGATCCAGCAGCGCGTCGATCTCAGCAACCACCTCCGGCTTCGTCTTTCGAATCTGCGCGATTGGCAACGGTTTGGCAAGGGTGAGACTCCGGGTGGCACCACCGCGGAGGCGCACATGGACCTGGATCATTTCTCCCTTGATCAGCGTCACATCCTCGATGAGCAGACGCAAAATACGCTTTCGCTCACGGGGTTCGACCGATGGATCGTTCCATACTCGTGGAAAGTCGGCGGCCAAGGAAAGCAGTTGCTCCCGCGTCTGTGAGTCGATCAGCAGGCGCTGCTTCTTTGTCTGTTGCTCGAACTGTTCCTGCGCTTCGGCCAGGGAACGGAGCTTGTTGTTCCACTCTGCTTCCAGGCTGTCGGCGACGAGACGATTATCGGGATCGACCTTCATGTAGCGACGGCGAGCGAGCTCAGCCTCGTATTGTGCTCGCTCCACGTGCTTCCGCCGCAACGCGTCGGTTTCCTTAACTCGTGCTTCAACTTCCTGTTGAACCGCGAGGGCGACCTGCAGGGTGATCGGCTGCATCAGTTCCAGCAAGAGGCTGCTGACCGCCTGATCGACGACGCTGCCCGGCACGCGTTGGCAGACTTTCTCTGCCCTCCGTACGGAGGCTTCCTGGCAGACATACGTGGGGACCACTTGGTGGTAGGCGATGCTGTAACGAATGCTCATTCGCTCTCCGCAAACGCCGCATAGGACGCGGCCTTGCAGAAGCGCCGGGCCTTCGCGTGCCGGCCCCGCTTTCCGGACTCCTCCGAACCCCAGCGCGTTCTCCGCGAGGCGCTTTTGATTCGCCCCAAACTGCTCCCAGGTGATGTAACCGGCATGGACATCAGGAATCACGAACTGCCATTCCGACTGGGGAACCTTCGTCGTGCTGTGCTTGCCGTCTGGCAGACGACGAGTGCGGACGCGGCCGTAGACGAATGCGCCTGCGTAGCGGGGATTGTGCAGCACCTGGAGGATTCGAGAGTGCGCTGCCCGCACCCAATGCAACTCGCCCTTGTTCAGCCCCTTGCGAATGCGGCGGGGAAACCGAAGGCCTTGCTCGCGGAACAGCTTCGCAGTTTGCATCGCTGATCCGGTCCGGTCGAAAGTCTCGAAGACCAAGCGCATCGCAGCTTGTACTTCGACGTCCGGATCGAGAATCAGAACGCCGTCGTCCCGATAAACCAGACCAATGGGTGGCCGCATCTCAAGCTTGCCGCGTCGAGCTTTGTTGATCATTCCGCCTCTCATCCTCGCCTTGAGGAAATGAAGTTCTGCTTCCGACATGGTCCCTTTCAATCCGAGCAGGAGCCTGTCATTAAAGTTCGCCGGGTCATAGACTCCATCTTCGTCGAGAATGAGCGCGCCGGCCAGGGAGCACAACTCGATCAACCGGTGCCAGTCGGCGGAGTTCCGAGCCAGTCGCGATACCTCCAGTCCCATCACCAAGCCAGCCTTGCCGAGGGCGACCTCACTAACAAGCTTCTGAAACCCGTCGCGACCAGCCGACTGAGAGCCCGACTTGCCGAGATCGCAATCGAGCACATGGATCCGTTCGAGTGGCCAGCCCAGCGCCACGGCGCGATCACGCAAGGCATACTGGCGTTGCGTGCTCTCCGTGTTCTCCAGGACCTGGCGCGGTGTGGACTGTCGAATGTAGAGATAGGCATCGTGCTCGAGATGCCGCGGGGTAACTTTCAGTTCAGGCATGCAAACCCTCCTGTCGAGTGCTGAGAATCAACGCGGCTACCAACCGGACGAGTTCGGCCCCAAGCGAGTCGAGAGCCGGCGATGCGGACACAGATTGGAAATAGGATTCGGATGGACGTGCCGGCACGATTGAAGTCCTGATCTGCGCCCAGGCAGCCAGGCCACGACGCAGGAGAATGCCGCGGCCTTCCATGTGTTCTACTCGTCCATCTAGTTGGACCACTTGCCGGCGTAGTCCTTCGTAGGCTTCCACGGTTCCCGCTGGAATCGGTGATGCTACGCTGGATGGCGCGGTTTTTTTTTGCTCGCCAACGCCCGCTCCAGACTGCGGCGGTGTACCGTGATCCCGAACTTTTCCTGAATGGCTTTGACACAGGCGACCGTCGTTAAGCCTGGCTCGGCAGCTCGCAAGATCCGCACATGCTCGATGACCTCGGCGGACAGCTTGTGCCCTTCCTTGGGCCCACGCTGTTTTGGAAGTAGACCGCTTAGGCCAGCCTGCTGAAAAGCGGTCTGAGCCTGATACACGGTTGGGCGCGAAACGCCGAAGTTGGCCGCCACATCGACGATCGAGACTCCCTCCACGCTGTGCCGGCGCAGCATCTCGTAGCGGACCTGAAGAAGATCCTCGGGGTCGAAGAATGGATTCTCTTGGAACAGGGTGTCGGCAACCGATTCCGGGCGAGGGTTCAGTGTGCCGGTCCGTTTGAGCTCCAGCGTTTTCTGATCGGGCTTTTTCCGTTTGGCCATCCGATCGCTCGGCGGAAGGTTCGTAAGTATTATTATGCCTCATATGCAAACTGTGTCAAGCAAAAAACAACCGTAGCTTCGGCTTCGACCATGCATTTTATAGAACATAAAACGTCCATATAAGCTTGCTGTCATGATGTCATGCTCTGCCCTGTGCGGCAACATCATTCTGACGACTGCGGCGATATTCTCTTTACGCATCCTGCCCTCCTTTTCCGGCTTCCTTGCGCTTGTCGAAGAGGCGCCGCAGCTCCAACAGATCGTCCACACGGAATGCCGACCGGCCAGCGGAGATGCGGCCGAAGGCATCTTTCGACATCACGTCGGTCACGTTGGTCAGCAAGGACTTAAGCTTGCTGCTGGAGTCGTAGTAGAAAACCCGATCCTCGCCCCAGTTCAGTCTGCGGGTGACCAGCTCATACTCAACACCGCAGAGTGGATGGAAAGGATGGGTGATCCGGAATCGGCCTGCGGTCTGTCCCGGACAACCTGCATTTGATGACTCGCGACAAAGCCAAGGTCGAAACTGCCGTGCAGGTGGCCCAGCGTTGGATCGTCGCCGCGCTGAGGCATCGCAAGTTTTTCTCGCTCGCGGAACTCAACGAGGCGATCCTCGAGTTGCTCGACAAGCTGAACCACCGCCCTTTCCGCAAGAAGGAAGGCACACGCGCCAGCGCATGGGAGGCCATCGACAAGCCGGTGCTGAAGCCTCTTCCCATTGAGCCGTTCGATCTGAGCCAGTGGTCGCGCGCCCGCGTCAACATCGACTACCACGTGAGCTTTGATTCCAATTTCTACAGCGTGCCCTACAACCTGGTGCATGAGCTGGTCGAGATCCGTTCGACACCGGCCACGGTGGAGATTCTGCACAAGGGCGGCCGGGTGGCCTCGCACCCGCGCGGCCGTGGACAAGGCCGGACCTTCACCAACGAAGAGCATCGTCCCAAGAGTCACCGGGCGCATCTGCAATGGACGCCTTCCCGCATGGTGCACTGGGCCGAATCGATCGGCCCCCACACGGCCCGTCTGTTCGAGCGGATCATGAGCGACAAGCCTCATCCGGAGATGGGTTATCGCGGTTGCCTGGGCATCATCCGGCTGGCCGAAAAATACTCCGCGCAGCGGGTGGAAGCGGCGGCCGAACGCGCGCTGCTCACCGGCGCCTGCCGATACAAGAGCGTCGAATCGATCCTGAAGAACTCGCTGGACCGGGTGCCGGTTCCCACGGCGCCGCCCGCGACTACGCCGCCGCACGACAACATCCGCGGTTCGGAATATTTCGAATAGGAGAACACACATGCTGGAAGAACCAATGATGGAGAAACTGACCGCGATGCGGCTGCTGGGCATGCTGGACGCCCTGAAGCTCCAGCAACAGGATCCGTCCTCGCGCGAACTGAGTTTCCTGGAAAGGCTCGGCCTGCTGGTGGATCAGCAATGGAGCTGGCGCGAGAATCAGGCGCTGACACGGCGATTGCACGCCGCCAAGCTGAAGGGAGCCTGTGTCGAGGAGATCGACTACCGTGCTTCCCGCGGGCTGGACAAGAGCGTCATCCGCGCCCTGGCCCAGAAGTCGGCCTGGGCCGGACAACACGAAAATATCTTCGTGCTCGGACCCACCGGGGTTGGCAAAAGTTTCCTGGCCTGCGCGCTGGCGCAGAAGGCGTGCCGCGATGGCTACTCGGCACTGTACACGCGCGCCGTTGCGCTGTTTCGGGATCTCGCCATCGCGCGCGCCGACGGCAGCCTGCGCAGCCTGCTGGCGCGGCTCAGTCGAATCGACGTGCTGGTGATCGACGACTGGGCCATGGCGCCGCTGGCCGAGACCGAGCGGCGCGACTTCTGGGAGATCTGCGAGGACCGCTATCAAACCCGCTCCACGATCCTGACCTCGCAACTGCCGGTGACGCGCTGGCATGAGCAGATCGGCGATCCCACCGCCGCAGACGGCATCCTGGACCGCTTGGTTCACAACGCCCATCGCATCGAGATGCGAGGCGATTCGATGCGTAAGAAGCGTGGCGGCGCACAACCGTCGAGCTGACGCTCGACGGGGTCTCCAGTCACTGAGGCGGGGACAGGGGCTGCCGCCCCTTTCCCCGCACCCCTTTCTCCGCTCCGGACTCTCTTCCTCCGCTGCGCTCCGGATAGCTCCAGACAGGTTTCTCTTGACGAAGGCGAACACTTACTGCACAATCGATGTGCCAGCGTCGCTACGCTCCGATAACTGTTCGCCTTCGGCCCGGAATGCCGTTCGCGTTCCCTCCGGAATCAGCGTTCGCCTTCGCAGGAATTCGCA
>Ga0187893_10006055_pt1 | contig 21041 bp, 16 predicted proteins | sample MA1701074metaG_FD_139574 | JGI IMG/M metagenome (GOLD analysis project Ga0187893, IMG submission 139574) | White microbial mat communities from a basaltic lava cave in the Kipuka Kanohina Cave System on the Island of Hawaii, USA - MA170107-4 metaG ...
CTGGACGTCTGGATGAGCCACGGCGACCGGGTCGAGACGCTGCCACCCGGTTTCGCGGCGGTCGCGGCGACTGCGAACGCCCCGCTCGCGGCGATGGCGGACGAGGCGCGGCGACTTTATGGCGTGCAGTTCCACCCGGAGGTCACGCATACGCGTTCGGGCGCCGCGATCCTCGAGCGCTTCGTGCGCGAGATCTGCGGCTGCGACGCGCTCTGGGACGCCGGCAACATCATCGCCGACTCGATCCCGCGCATCCGCGAGCAGGTCGGCAAGGACGGCGTGCTGCTCGGCCTCTCGGGCGGCGTCGATTCCTCGGTGGTCGCGGCGCTCCTGCACCGCGCGATCGGGGACCAGCTCTGCTGCGTGTTCGTGGATCACGGCCTCTTGCGCCTGCACGAGGGCGATCAGGTCATGGAGACTTTTGCGCAGCACCTCGGCATCCGCGTGATCCGCGTGGACGCCGCGGAGCGTTTCTACGCCGCGCTTGCAGGGGAATCGGATCCCGAACGCAAGCGCAAAACCATCGGGCGGCTGTTCATCGAAGTGTTCGAGGAGGAGGCGCGGAAGCTCGAGGGCATCCGCTGGCTCGCCCAGGGCACGATCTACCCGGACGTGATCGAGTCGGCGGGCGCGAGGACGGGCAAGGCGCACGTCATCAAGTCGCACCACAACGTGGGTGGCCTGCCCGAGCGCATGCATCTGCCTCTGCTCGAGCCCCTGCGCGAGCTGTTCAAGGACGAGGTGCGCCGCATCGGACTCGAGCTCGGGCTGCCGCGCGAGATAGTATTCCGCCATCCCTTCCCGGGCCCGGGCCTCGGCGTGCGCATCCTGGGCGAGGTCACGCGCGAGGCCGCCGAGCTGCTGCGCAGGGCCGATGCGATCTACATCGAGGAGCTGCACGCGCATGGCCTGTACGACCGCGTGGCGCAGGCGATGGCGGTGTTCCTGCCGGTGCGCTCGGTCGCCGTCATGGGCGATGGCCGGCGCTACGACTGGGTCATCGCGCTGCGCGCGGTCGAAACCGTGGATTTCATGACCGCGCACTGGGCGCGGCTGCCATACGAGTTCCTGGACCACGTCGCGCGGCGCATCGTCAACGAGGTAACGGGTGTTTCGCGCGTCGTCTACGACGTGTCCGGCAAGCCGCCGGCGACGATCGAGTGGGAGTAAAGGGCGCTGGTTTCGGTCTTTCATCGCGACTTGGCGTAGACTCATGTGATCGTCGCTGGAAGCCAAAGTCATGGGGAAGCTGGCGGTAGTCGCGATTTTGTTGGGCCTTGCTTACTGGTATTGGTTCGGATCGCACGACCCACCTGCCGGGAGGTCGGAAGCTGAACGCCTGCAGGAGAACGCCGAGATCATGCAGCGATGCATGATTCACGAACGGCGCATGCAGTCGGCGGGAGGCATTGCCGGTGTCGTCGATGCCGGCAGCTCCGGCGAAGATGCCGAGTCGTTGTGCGCTGACGAGTACCACCTCGAGAAGCGCGACGGTCAGTGGTATGCAAAGTGACAGCAGAGCGTGTCGTGCGTCGTCTACGACGTGTCGGGCTAGCCGCTGGCGACGATCGAGTTGGAGTGACACAGGGGGCGCGGCCAGCGCGCGCCCGGTCCGGCCGGACCGTGACCGATCTCACACTTCATCCGTCCGGGCAGTCGGGCTTCTTTACACCAATTTGAGGCACCGGCTCTAAGTAGCTGTTATCAAAGGGAGTGGCTGGCTGGCATCGGGCTTGCACCTTGCCATGCCATGAACACCCATCGCGTGCGACTCCTGCTCGGCTGCCTGCTGGCCGTTCTGGCACCCACCGCCCTGGCGGGCGAATTGAGCGCCGTCCTGAACGGACGGTCGCTCCACATCGGCGCCGCTGCGGACTGGAACGAGAACAATCTCGGGCTCGGCGTCGAATACCAGTTCGCGACGGAGTCGCGCTGGAAGAGAATCCTCATGGCGAACGCCTTTCGCGACAGCAGCTCGAGCATGTCCTACATGGCGGGTGCGGGACTGCATCGCACGCTGTTCGACACGCACCGGCTGGGGGACTTCTACCTCGACGTCGGTATCAACGCGTTCCTCATGACGCGTGAGGACGTCAACGGCAACCGCCCGTTCCCGGGCGTGCTGCCGAGCCTGACGATCGGTAACCGCTACGCCGGAATCAATCTCACCTACCTCCCCGAGCAGGCGGTCGAGAAACTCCTGAAGACGCGCATGGTCGACGAATCGATCCGCGGTATCGTGTTCGTGCAGTTCAAGATGAGCGTGAGCCGCCTGTTTCCCGCCGACTGAACGATTCCCTCCGGCGATCCTGACGGCCGGCAGTTCGCCGCGCGCGTCTTGGCAAGGCCGGGAAACGCGCTATCGTTGACCGCGGACTCCATTCCCCGGCCGTACTGAATCCGGGAGCAGGTCAATCCTCATGGCGGCTGCGCGCGATACGGACTGGATGCGCCACGCGCTCGCGCTCGCGGAGCGGGCCGCGGCCGAGGGGGAAGTGCCGGTCGGTGCGGTCGTGGTGCGCGACGAGGTTGCGCTCGGCGAGGGCTGGAACCGGCCGGTGGCACTCCGGGACCCGACCGCGCACGCCGAGATGCTGGCGCTGCGCGCGGCGGCCGCGAAGGCCGGCGACTACCGCCTGGGCGGTGCGACGCTCTACGTGACGCTCGAGCCCTGCCCGATGTGCGCGGCGGCGATGGCGCACGCGCGGATCGCGCGACTCGTGTTCGGGGCCTGGGACCCGCGCCAGGGCGCAGCCGGCAGCGCATTTGACCTGGTCAACGCCACCGCGCTGAATCACCGCGTCGACGCCTTCGGCGGCGTGCTGTCGGAGGAATGCGGTGAAATCCTAAGGCGCTTCTTCGCCGCTCGCCGCTGAGTCGTCCTCGTCGGCGGTCATCCAGCGCAGCAGTTCGGTGTAAGTCTGCACGTTGCGGACAAAACCGACCGGTTCCCAGCCGCGAGCGTAGCCGCGCTTGGTACGGCGGTACCAGCGTTCCTGCGCGAGCAGCGGCAGCGTCTGGCGCACGTCGTCCCAGGCGTCCGCGTCGAGGCCGCGCCGCTTGGCGAGTACACGCGCATCCTCGAGGTGCCCGAAACCGACGTTGTAGGCCGCGAGCGCGAACCAGGTGCGGTCCGGTTCGCCGATGCGCGCGGGAATGGTCTCGCGCAGCAGCCGCAGGTAGCGCGCGCCGCCCTGAATGCTGGCGTGCGGGTCGCTGCGATCGGCAACACCGACGCGCTGCGCGGTCTCGGCGGTCAGCATCATGAGCCCGCGTACCCCGGTCGGCGAGACTGCGTCCGGATTCCAGCGCGATTCCTGGTAACCGATCGCCGCGAGCAGCCGCCAGTCAATGCCGGTGTCGGCCGCCGCCTGATCGAAAGAGTCGCGATATTCCGGCAGCCGGTCGCGCACGCTCGCGACGAAACTTCCGGCATCGACCCGGTCGTAGCGGACCAGCGAGCGGCGGTAGCGTTCGAGGATTTCGGACAGCAGTCCGATGGCCTCAAGCTCCCGGAAGTAGCGTTCGACCTCCGGCACCAGGTCGGCGCCGGCCGGCGCCAGAGCCCAGGCGATCGACTCCGATTCGGCCAGCTTGAATGCCGGGCGCAGCTCCGGGTGGAAATGCCGCCCGAGCGAGAATTCGGTGGAGTCCGCGACCGTCAGGTCGGCCTCGCCGGCCGCGATGGCCGCGAGCAGGTCCATCTGGTCGCGATCCTCGACCTCGGTATAGCGAAGCCCGGGCCATGCGCGCGCGAGCTGCGCCAGCGCGGCGGCATGGGTGGAGTTGCGGATCACCAGGATGCGCTTGCCGACCAGGTCCCCGGGCTTGCGCGGCAGCGGGTCCTGCACGCGGTACACCACGTGCTGGTCGATGCGCTGGTACACCGGGCCGAACAGGTACTCGCGCCGGCGCTCCGCGGTCGCGATGATGCCGGCAGCGGCGACCTGCGCGCGGTTCCGGCGCAGCGCCTCGAGCGCGGCGGCGCCGCTGTCGACAAAGACCAGCTCCAGGCGCGCGCCGAGACGGCGCGCAAAGCCGTGCGCCAGCTCGTACTCGGGCCCCTCGGGACCGGCCGCGCCTTCGTAGTAAGCGAGCGGACTGTTGCGGGTGGCGACCTTGATCACGCCCAGCAGGCGCACCTGCTCGAAACTGCCGGGCATCCGCGAACAGGTCCCGATCATGAGGCAGAGGGCGATGATGCCCGGCACGCCGAAGCGGCTGCGGATGTTCCTGTGCCGCGCGGCGGCCGGCGCGGGCTCCGGCTGCATTGATGTAGAATAGCGCCTCCGGTCCGGATCGCAGCGTCGGCCGTCCGGTTCCCGCACGGAGAGGTACCGAAGCGGTCATAACGGCACCGACTCGAAATCGGTTGAGGGCATTACGCCCTACGTGGGTTCGAATCCCACCCTCTCCGCCAACTTCCGGTCCGGACACGCGCGCGCGGTTGACGCTCGATGAGCGCCGCCCGTACGATGCCCGGCCCGGTCAATCCGATGGCGGCTCGCGCCGGTTCCTCCGCGACGATCAGCCGTGAACCCCGCCAGGCCCGGAAGGGAGCAACGGTAGCGGTGGCATCGGGTGACGGAGGGGTGCTGGCGCGGGCCGCCTCCGGATCCGGCCGGCGGGACAGATTCACGCGTCAGGGGCACCGATGAGCTACCTCGCTCTGGCACGGAAGTGGCGGCCGCGCAGCTTCGAGGAGCTGGTCGGCCAGGAGCACGTGCGTCAGGCGCTCGTGAACGCGCTCGATTCCGGACGCATCCACCATGCCTTCCTGTTCACCGGCACGCGCGGCGTCGGCAAGACGACCGTCGCGCGCATCCTCGCCAAGTCGCTCAACTGCGAGCGCGGCGTCTCCTCCCGGCCCTGCGGCGAGTGCGGTGCCTGCCGCGAGATCGACGAGGGCCGCTTCGTGGACCTGATCGAAGTCGACGCCGCCTCGCGCACCAAGGTGGACGACACGCGCGAGCTGCTCGAGAACGTCCAGTACCTGCCGACGCGCGGCCGCTGCAAGGTGTACCTGATCGACGAGGTGCACATGTTGTCGGCGCATTCGTTCAATGCGCTCCTGAAGACGCTCGAGGAGCCGCCGCCGCACGTGAAATTCCTGCTGGCGACGACCGACCCGCAGAAATTGCCGGTGACCGTGCTGTCGCGCTGCCTGCAGTTCAACCTGAAGCGCCTGCCCGCGGCGCTGATCGCGGCGCGGCTCCAGCAGATTCTCTCGGCCGAAGGCGTGGCCGCGGAGCCGGCAGCCGTCGGGCTGCTCGCCCATGCGGCCGACGGCAGCCTGCGCGACGCGCTGTCGCTGCTCGACCAGGTGCTGGCCTTCGGCGCGGGACGCGTGAGCGAGGCGGATGCGCGCTCGATGCTCGGCACCGTCGCGCGCCAGGACGTCCTGCGCCTGGTGCAACGGCTGGCGGACGCCGATGCGCCGGGTCTGATGCAGGCGGTGGCCGAGCTCGACGAGTTCGCGCCGGACTACGCGACGCTGCTCGAAGCGCTGGCCGCGCTGCTGCAGAAAGTGGCGCTGCGCCAGGCGGTTCCCGACCTCGCCGAGGACGAATTTCACGATCCGGCGCAGCTTGCGGCGCTCGCCGCGCGGATGCCGGCGGAGGACGTGCAACTCTGCTACCAGATCGCGATCCTGGGCCGGCGCGACCTCGATCTGGCGCCCGACCCGCGCGCCGGCATGGAGATGACGCTGCTGCGCATGCTCGCATTCCGTCCGGCCGGCGCGGGCAGCGAGCGCGCCGCGCCGTCCGCGGCGGCCGCCGCGCCCGCCGCCGCGCGCTCGGATCAGCAGGCGCTGCCGCTCCCGCTGGCGGAAGCCACCGCGTGGCCCCAGCTGCTGGCACGGCTCGAACTGCAGGGAGCCGCGCGCCAGCTGGCGGGCAATTGCCAGTTGCTCGAGCGTGAGGGCAACCGGTTCCGCTTTCTGCTCGATCCGCGCGCGCAGTCGCTGCACACGCGCCAGCAGGAGGAGCGCCTGGCCGCCGCGCTCGGCCGGCTGGTTGGAGCCACGGTCAGCGTCGAGATCGAGGCGGGCGGCGCCACCGATACGCCCGCGCAACGCGAGCAGCAGGCCCGGGACGAGCGGCTCGAGCAGGCGCGCGCGGCGATCGAGCGCGACCCGAACGTGAAGGCGTTGCGCGACCGCTTCGGCGCGGTCGTACAGCCGGATTCCATCAAGCCCGTCGGGTAGAATGCTGGTACCCCGGATCGTCTCCCGCATGGGCGCGACCGTGTGCGATATTCGTCCCTGGCAAGACGCGAGGAGCGTGATGTATCGAGTGATGCATAAGCGACGAGCAACGCAGCCAGGGACGAATATCGCCCGGTCGCTACGGGCTACGCGCTCCATGCGGGAGACGATCCGGGGTTCCACATGAAACCGAATCTCGGCCAGCTGATGCGCCAGGCGCAGCAGCTGCAGGCGAACATGCAGAAGGCCCAGGAGCAGCTCTCCGCGCTCGAGGTCACGGGCGAGGCGGGCGGAGGCATGGTGCGCGTCATCATGAATGGCCGGCACGAGATTCGCAGGGTGCAGATCGATCCCTCGCTGGACGCTTCCGACCGCGACATGCTCGAAGACCTGGTCGCGGCCGCCTGCAATGACGCGGTGCGCCGCGTCGGCGAGGCCGTGCAGCAGCACATGGCCGGCGCGATGGGCGGCCTGTCGCTGCCGCCGGGCATGAAGCTGCCGTTCTGACCGGGCGGCCGTGAAGTATTCTCCCGCACTGGCCCGGCTGATCGAGGCGCTGCGCGTGCTGCCGGGCGTCGGCCCGAAATCGGCGCAGCGCATGGCTTTCCACCTGCTCGAACGCAACCGCGAAGGCGGGCGTGCGCTCGCGCGCTCGCTCGAGGAGGCGGCCGCAGGCGTCGTGCATTGCCGGCGCTGCCGCATGCTCACGGAGGGCGAGCTGTGCGAGATCTGCCGTGCGCCGCGGCGCGACGCGGCCGCGCTCTGCATCGTCGAATCGCCCGCCGACGTAGTAGCGGTCGAGCAGTCCGGCGGCTACCACGGCCGCTACTTCGTGCTGATGGGCCACCTGTCGCCGCTCGACGGCATCGGACCGGAGCAGCTCGGGCTCGCGGCGCTCGAGCAGCTGCTCGAGGAGGGCGAGGTGCGCGAAGTCATCCTCGCCACCAACCCCACGGTCGAGGGCGAGGCGACTGCGCACTTCATCGGCGAGCTGGTCCGGCGGCGCGGCATCCGCGCCTCACGCATCGCCCACGGGGTGCCGGTCGGCGGCGAGCTTGAGTACGTGGACGGCGGCACGCTGGCGCACGCGCTCGCGGGCCGCCAGCTCATTGCCTGAGTCGCGGCGCGCGCCGCGCGAGCTCCTCCGCCAGTCCCAGCAACTGCCGGTAGCTGGCGAGCCGGCGTGGCGCGATCGGCCCCCGTGCCGCCGCCTCGGCCACCGCGCAGCCCGGCTCGCGCCGGTGCAGGCAATCGCGGAAACGGCAGCCGTCCGCCGCCGCCGCGATCTCGCGATACCCGCCGGCGATCGCGCGCGGCTCGGGCAGCGGCGGGGAGAAGTCGCGCACGCCCGGCGAGTCAATCAGTTCGCCGCCGGCGGGCAGGCGGTGAAGCGAGGCGGTCGAAGTCGTGTGGCGACCCGATTCGCTCGCGCGCGAAACCTCGTCGACCGCCGCCTCGACGCCGGGGACCAGCCGGTTGGTGAGCGAACTCTTGCCGACGCCGGACTGGCCGACCAGCACGCTGCATTCACCGGCGAGCCGGGCGGCGAGGCCGCCCGTGCCCTCCGCGGCGCGCCTGCCCGCGCGCACTGCCGGGTAGCCGAGCCGCTCGTAAACCGCGAGGACCGAGGCGATACGACCGCCCGCGTCCGGCAGGTCGCACTTGTTCGCCACCACGCAGACCTTGAGGCCGGCCCATTCCGCGGCAGCCAGGTAGCGGTCGCAGAGGCCGAAGTCCGGTGCCGGCACCGGCGCCACGACCGCGACCAGCTGGCTGAGATTGGCGGCCACAGCCTCGCGCTCGCCGCGCAGGTTGATGCGCAGGAGCTCGGTCGTCCGCGGCAGCACCTCCGTGATCAGACCGCCGCCGCCCTCGGTCGCCGCCCGTGACCAATGCACGCGGTCGCCGCAAACCACGGCGAGGCGCCGCCCGTGCAGGCGGCAGCGGATCCGGCCGCCGGACTCGTCCTCGACCAGCGCGTCGCGGCCGTGGCTGGCCACCACCCGTCCGGCGCGCGGCGCGGCTTGCTGGCCGCCTGCCCTCATGCCGGCTTCGGTGCGGCGAGACGCGCGATTCGTTCGAGCACCGGCGGGTGCGAGGCGCGGAACGCGGTGTAAACGGGATCGGGGGTGAGCGTCGCCGCGTTGTCGCGGTGCAGTTTGACGAGCGCGTTCGCGAGCTGCGCGGCATCGGCATGGGCGGCGGCGAAGGCATCGGCCGCAAACTCGTGCCGGCGCGACAGCCAGGCCGCGGCCGGGCCGCCGGGCGCCAGGAACACCGGCGCCGTCAGCGCAAACAGCAGAAACAGCGTGTGCGGGCCGCCCGCCGGCACGCCCAGCGCAGGCTGGAACCAGGCCTGGCGCGCCAGCCAGCCGAGCAGCGCGAAGCCGGCGCCCGCCGCCGCCAGCGAGCCTGCGAGTCCCCAGGCCACGTGCCGCAGGCGAAAGTGCCCGAGCTCGTGCGCGAGCACGGCCTGCACCTCGGGCGACGCCAGCTGCGCCAGCAGCGTGTCGAACAGGACGATGCGCTTGCTGCGCCCGATGCCGGTGAAATAGGCGTTGCCATGCGTGCTGCGCCGCGAGCCGTCCATGACGCGCACGCCGCGCAGCTCGAAGCCGCAGCGGCGCGCCAGCGTTTCCACGGCCTCGCGCAATTCGCCAGGCGGGAGCTCGCGGAAGCGATTGAAAAGCGGCGCGATCAGCCGCGGCCAGGCCCAGCCTAGCAGCAGGGCGAATGCGGCCCAGCCGGCCCAGGCCCAGAGCCACCAGGCCGGTCCGGCGCGCGCCAGCAGCCAGAGCGCCAGCCCGAAGGCAGGCAACAGCAGCACCGCCGAGATCGCGATCCCGCGCAGCAGGTCGAGCAGGAAGAGCACGGGCGTCGTGCGATTGAAGCCGAAGCGCGCCTCGATGCTGAACACGATCCAGAGGTCGAATGGCAGGTTGAGGAGTGTGATCGAGAGCGCGGTCGCCGCGACCACGGCGAGCGGTCCCGCGAGTCCGCCCGGAAGGGCGCCGCGGATCACGCTGTCGATCGCGGCCAGGCCGCCGCCGACGGTAAGGAGTGCGAGCCACGCCGTGGCGGCCAGCAGGCGCCGCGCCGCGTGATGCGCCCGGGCGACGGTGTAGTCCGCGGCGCGCGCGTGCTGCGCCGCCGACACCGCCTCGCGGAACGGCGCGGGCACGCGATCGCGCTCCGCCGCGACCGTGCGCGCCTGGCGTCGCAGCAGCCAAAGTTGCAGGGCGAGGCCGGCAATGAGCAGGAACAGGAACAGCGCGGTGAACGGGTGCATGACGCGGGAGCCGGGACTCTAGCCTCTGTTAAACTCGCCGGCAACATGGCGCGCGACGACCGGCTGATCTGGATCGACCTCGAAATGACGGGGCTCGTGCCGGAGACCGATCGCATCATTGAGATCGCGACCGTGATCACCGACGCCGACCTCGGGCTGGTCGCCGAGGGCCCGGTGATCGCGGTGCGTCAGCGCGAGGCCGTGCTCACGGCAATGGACGAGTGGAACACCCGCACGCACGCCGCGACCGGGCTGATCGAGCGCGTGCGAGCCAGCGCGCACGACGAAGCGGCTGCCGAGCGCGCGACGCTCGCATTCCTGTCCGCGCACGTGGCGGCCGCACGCTCGCCGATGTGCGGCAACAGCGTGTGCCAGGACCGCCGTTTTCTCGCGCGCTGGATGCCGGCGCTCGAGCGCCATTTCCATTACCGCAACATCGACGTCAGCACGCTCAAGGAGTTGGCGCGCCGCTGGGCGCCCGACCTGCTCGCGGGCGTCGCCAAGGAATCCCGCCACACCGCGCTCGCGGACATCCACGAGTCGATCGCCGAATTGCGCCACTACCGGACGGCGCTGCTGGCCGCGCCCTGGAACGCGCCACGGACGTGAGCTTGGGGTCCGTACGCCACCGCGGCGGCTGCCATTGCGGCCGGGTGTGCTTCGAAGTCGATGCGCCGCCCGACCTCGAGCTGCTCGACTGCAACTGCTCGATGTGCGCGCGCTCGCTGTTCCTGCACCTGATCGTCCCTCGCGACGCCTTCCGGCTGCTCTCGGGCGAATCGGACCTGGTCGACTACCGCTTCGGCACCGGCACCGCAAGACATCTGTTCTGCCGCCACTGCGGCGTGAAGTCCTTCTACGTCCCACGCTCCCATCCGGACGGCTACTCCATCAACGCCCGCTGCCTCGATCCAGCCACCATCACGTCAATGAAGATACGACCTTACGATGGCCGCAATTGGGAATCCGCGCGCAGAAATCTGGACACAGGCTGGCGCGCCGGGCAACAAGCCCTCGCGAGCTCAGAAGAATCGGAAGAATTCGCTCGCTCGGGCTGTTGCTCGGCGCGCTAGCCTGGGCCCCGCTACTTCGCGCCGTTTGCCAGGTACAGCCAAGTCTCGAGGACGGTATCTGGATTGAGAGAAAGACTGCTGATGCCCTGATCGACCAGCCAGCGCGCGAAGTCGGGGTGATCGGAAGGACCCTGGCCGCAGATGCCGATGTACTTGCCCTGCCGGCGGCAGGCCTGGATCGCCATCGCGAGCAGCGCCTTGACCGCGTCGTCGCGCTCGTCGAACAGGCGCGCGATCACGCCCGAGTCGCGGTCGAGCCCCAGGGTCAGCTGCGTCATGTCGTTCGAGCCGATCGACATGCCGTCGAAATGCTCGAGGTAGCGCTCCGCCAGCAGGGCGTTGGTCGGCAGCTCGCACATCATGATGAGCTGGAGCCCGCGCTCGCCGCGGCGCAGGCCGTGGGCGGCCAGCAACTCGACCACGCGCCGGCCTTCGTCCACGGTGCGCACGAAAGGCACCATGACCTGCACGTTGGCCAGGCCGATCCCGTCCCGCACGTGGCGGATGGCGCGGCACTCGAGCTCGAAGCAGGGTGCGAAGCCGCCATCCGTGTAGCGCGCGGCGCCGCGGAACCCGAGCATCGGGTTCTCCTCGTGCGGCTCGAAGGCGCGGCCGCCGATCAGGTTGGCGTACTCGTTGGACTTGAAGTCGGACAGGCGCACGATCACGGGCTGCGGCGCGAAGGCCGCGGCGATGCTCGCGATGCCTTCCGCGAGCTTGTCCACGAAAAAGGCGACCGGATCGGCGTGCCCCGCCATCTGCCGGCGGATCTGCTCCTGCACCGCGGGCTCCTGCCTTGCGAACTCGAGCAGGGCGCGCGGATGCACGCCGATCATGCGATTGATGATGAATTCGAGGCGGGCGAGGCCGACGCCGTGGTTCGGGATCGCCGCGAAGTCGAAGGCGCGATCGGGGTTGCCGACATTCATCATGATGCGCACCGGCGGCTCGGGCAGGGCGTCGAGCTCGATCTGCTGCTGCTCGAAGTCGAGGCGGCCCTCGTAGATGACGCCGGTGTCGCCCTCGGCACAGGACACCGTGACCAGCTCGCCGTCGCGGATCGCGGTCGTCGCGTCGCCGCATCCGACCACTGCCGGGATGCCGAGCTCGCGCGCAATGATGGCCGCGTGGCAGGTGCGCCCGCCGCGGTTGGTCACGATCGCGGCGGCGCGTTTCATGACCGGCTCCCAGTCCGGGTCGGTCATGTCGGAGACCAGCACGTCGCCCGGCTGGACCTTCGACATCTGGCGCGCGCCCGCGACGATGCGCGCCGGGCCGGCGCCGATCCGCTGGCCGATGGCGCGCCCGCGCGCGAGCGCGCGCGACCGGCCCTTCAGCGTGAAGCGCTGGATCGAGCGGCCGGCGCGGCTCTGCACGGTCTCCGGCCGAGCCTGCAACACGTAGAGGGCGCCGTCGCCGCCGTCCTTGCCCCACTCGATGTCCATCGGGCACCCGTAGTGCGTCTCGATCGCGAGCGCCAGGCGCGCGAGCTCGTGCAGGTCCGTGTCGTCGAGGCAATAGCGTGCGCGGTCGGCGGCCGGCACGTCCTCGGTCTCGGTCCAACGGCCGGGCCCCGGATCGCGCGCGTACACCATGCGCGTGGCCTTCGAACCGAGGCTGCGGCGGATCACCGCGGGCCGCCCTGCGGCGAGCGCGGGCTTGTAGACGTAGAACTCGTCGGGGTTGACCGCGCCCTGCACCACCGTTTCGCCGAGGCCCCAGGACGCCGTGATGAACACGGCGTCGCGGAAGCCCGATTCCGTGTCGAGCGTGAACATCACGCCGCTCGCACCGGTGTCGCTGCGCACCATCCGCTGCACGCCCACCGAGATCGCGACCTGGCCGTGGTCGAAGCCCTGGTGCACCCGGTAGGCGATGGCGCGGTCGTTGTACAGAGACGCGTATACCTGGTGCATGGCCGCGATCACGGCCGCGCCGCCCCGCACGTTCAGGACCGTTTCCTGCTGGCCCGCGAACGATGCGCCCGGCAGGTCCTCGGCGGTCGCCGAGGAGCGCACCGCGACCGCGGGCGCGTCGAGCGCGACATGGGCCGCCAGCACGGCCTGCTCGAGCCGCGGCGGAAACGGCGTCGCGAGCACCCAGTCGCGGATGCGCGCGCCGGTTTGCGCCAGCCGGGCGACGTCGTTCACGTCGAGCGCGGCAAGTGCGGCGGCGATGCGCGCGCCGAGACCGTCCTGCGCCAGGAAGTCGCGGAACGCCTGCGCGGTGGTCGCGAAACCGTCCGGCACGCGCACGCCGGCGCCGCCGAGACGGCCGATCATCTCGCCCAGCGAGGCGTTCTTGCCGCCGACGATCGCGACGTCGGCCATGCCGATGCGCGCGAAGGGAATGGTGTAGCCGCTCACCTCAGGCCCCGGGTCGGCCTCCAACTGATACGATCACGCGCCATGAAGCAGCGACGAACCGTCTTCTTCGTGTCCGACCAGACCGGCGTCACCGCGGAAACAATGGGACACAGCCTGCTGACGCAGTTCGACGGTATCGATTTCAGGCCGGTCACTTTGCCATTCATCACCAGCGTTGACAAGGCGCGCGAGGCCGTCGCGAAGATCGATCAGGCGGGTCGGGAGGAGGGCGCGCGGCCGGTGGTGTTCGCGACGCTCGTCAACGCGGACGTGCGCGATGCGCTCAAGCGGGCCGACTGCCTGTTCCTCGACTTCTTCGACGCGTTCCTCGGTCCGCTCGAGAAGGAATTCGGCGCGCCGTCCGCGCACGTCCTCGGCCGCGCCCACGGCATGGCCGACATCAATGCGTACACGATGCGCATCAATGCGACCAACTTCGCGCTCGCCAACGACGACGGTGCCCAGACGCGCGACTACGACCGCGCCGACGTGATTCTGCTGGGCGTCTCGCGCTCCGGGAAGACGCCGACCTGCGTCTACATGGCGCTGCAGTATGGTGCCTTCGCCGCCAACTATCCGCTGACCGAGGATGACCTCGATGGCGTGCGCCTGCCCGCCGTCGTCGAGCCGCACCGCGCCAAGCTGTTCGGTCTCACGATCGACCCGGTGCGGCTGGAGCAGATCCGCCAGGAACGCCGGCCCGACAGCCGCTATGCGTCGGCGCAGCAGTGCGTGTTCGAAGTGCGCTCCGCCCTGCAGCTGTTCGAGCGCCACGGCGTCCCGTACCTCGAGACCACGGATACTTCCATCGAGGAGATCGCAAGCCGCGTGCTCGAGCGGCTCGCAATCCCGCGGCGCGTGCGCCCGTGACGGTTTCGTGAACGGCCGCACGATTCACGGGGGAATCCGCCGGAATCGCCGTGATATAGTCAAATCCATGGTCATGGTCCCGGACCAGCGCTGCGCGAGCTCCTGGCGCGCCAGGCCGCGGTCGTTCGTGAGCCTGATGACGCTTTACGAGAGCAACTTCATCCGCCTCGGCTGGCTGGCGCCGGATTTGCGCCGTCTGCGCGGTTCGCTCACTTCCTCGGTGGCGGGAGGCCCGGCGCTTGAACTCGCCGTGCTCGAGCAATGCCGCTACACGACCACGCTCGGCATGTCCTACCTGTTTGCCGACGGCGCCGTGCCGATGCGCGATCCGGCGCTCGAAGTGCGCGTCTACCATGACGCGCGGCTGGCCGAGGCTTGCGGCGCCGGGACCGACTACGCGCACCCCGCGCTGCGCCGCATCGCGGCGGCGATGCCGCGCGACCGCGGCAGCCGCTGGTCGGTCAACATGCTGCTGAACAAATGGCTGGAGTACTGCGCGGGCAGCGGGCACCGATTCGCGCTGCCGGCGGCCTGAGGCTGCGCTGATGGCCGTCATGCTTCCCGACAGGTGGTCGCAGCTGAAGCTGCCGTCGATCGGCAAGGCCGACCCGGCGGAGCAGGAGCGCCTGCTCAAGCTGTTCTGGAACCGCGCCGAGCTCAAGAAGGAGCTGCAGGGGCTCGACGACCAGCTGCACAACCTGCGCAACAAGCTGAAGCAGCAGGAGAACGCCAACGCGCGCCTGCAGCAGCAGATCGAACAGCTCGAGATGCTGCTCGGCAACCCGGAACGCGGCTTCGACGCGCTGGTGCACTTCGGCCTGAAGGCGCTGTGGCGCGCCTGCCGCGAGCAGCTCGAGCGCTTTGCCGCGGAGCTCAAGCGCGACCGCCAGGACGCGCAGCGCAAGCAGCAGCTGGCCGAATTCCAGCAGGACCGCGCCGAGCGGCTCAAGGTCGCTGACGAGCGCCTGCGGCAGTCCCGGGAAGTCGCCGATGCCGAGAGCGAGCGCCTGCGGCAGCGTGCCGAGCGCATGGCGAAGCTCAAGGGATTCTGGCACTACTTCCGGCGCCGCGCGCTGGTCGCCGAGATCGCGGCGCAGCGCGAGCGCTGCGTGGTCGCCGAGCGCCAGCTCTCCGACATGCAGGAGTCGCACCGGACGATCGAGAAGGAGCCCTGGCCGGAGTTCCCGGGCCTCACCATCGAGGGGCGCCGCTCGGTCAACCTGGCGGTGATCGCCTACGCGCAGATCCTGTACGCGAAGCTCGCGGTCAGCGGGCTGGCGATGGACTCGCGCCTCGCCAACAACCGCAGCGTCGAGAGCGCCAAGCACGGCGGACTCGAAGCCTGCCTTGGCCGGATCCGCGAGATCACGGCGGCGCTCGCGCAGGTGGCCTCGCAGGAAGGACGGGCGCCGCTGATCAAGGCCCGGGTGGAGAAGACGGCGAAGGGCGCGACCTGGCGCAACGCGACCGAAACCGTGCCGCAGCCGGCCTCGCTGCTGCCCGCCGGGACCGGCGGCGTGCCGGACGCGAACGTGCTGGTCGACGACTACTGGGACGTCTACAAAGTCCTGCTGCGCTGACCGGGGACTGTCCCCTTTTCCGAAGGAAAAGGCGGACTGTCCCCTCTAGTTCGTTGCCGTCGCTACGATGCCGCCGCGCGAGAACAGCTTGACCCGCTGCCGCCAGGCATTCAGGTCGTCGAACCAGACGTAGAACAGCGGCACGTAGAACAGCGACGTGACGCTGCCGAAGAACAGCCCCGACATCAGCGCGCGCGCCATCGGATAGTAGGCGGGTCCGTCGCCGCCGATCTGGGTGTCGCCCACCGCGATCGGCAGCATCGCCAGCAGCGTCGTCAGCGAGGTCATCAGGATCGGCCGCAGCCGGTGGCGCGCGGCTTCGAGGATCGCGTCGCGCCGGTTCATGCCCTCCTTGCGCAGATCGATGACGTGTGCGATCAGCACGATGCCGATGTTCACGATCACTCCGATCAGGATCATGATGCCGAGCATCGCCATGAAGGTCATCGGCGTCCGGCTGATGGTCAGTCCCCAGAACACGCCGACGATCGCGAACACGATCGACGAGATGATCGAAATCGGGTGCAGCAGCGACTCGAACAGCGAGGCCATGACCAGGTAGATCAGCACGATCGCCAGCAGGATGTTGATGGTCATGTCCTGGGCGGTCTGGTCGGCATCCTCGACGCTGCGGCCGAACTGCCACTCCACGCCGGCGGGCAGCGGAAATCCCTTCATCAGCGCCTCGACGCCCTTCTTGACCTCGTCCATGGACGAGTCCTTTGCGACGATGCCCTCGATCACGACCGAGGTCAGGCGGTCGACGCGCTCGATCGAGCGCGCGGTCTGATCGATGCGGAAGCTTGCGACCGCACCCAGCGTGCTGCGCGAGCCGTCGGGGAGATAGAGCGGCGTCGCGGCGAGGTCGTCGATCGATTGCCGGTCGTCCTCGCGGAAAGCGAGCCGCATCTGGATCTCGCGGTCTTCGGCGCGGAAGTCCTTGAGGCGGTCGCCGCGCATCGCGGCGGCCACCGTCTGCGCGACGATTTCCGGTGTCAAGCCGAGGCGCGCCGCGCGGTCGCGGTCGACGATCACCTGCACTTCGCTCTCGCCGGCTTTGGCGGTCGAGCGGACCGAGTCGAATCCCGGCAGCGTGCGCAGGCGGGTGACCACCTCGCGCGACAGCGCGACCAGCTGCTCGGTCGACTCGCCGGTGAAGCGCATGTCGAATCCGCCGCGGCCGCCCTGGTTCTCGTCGAAGCGGAAGCTCGGCTTGCCGATGATGATCTCCGGCAGGTCCTTCTCGATCTCCTTCATGAGCTCGCGCGGTTCCATCGGCAGCTGGTCGACGGGCTTCAGCTTGATGACGCTGGAGGCGTCGTCGACCTGGAAGTAGCTGTAGACAAGCTCGATGCCGAAGCGCTCCTTGTTCTCCTCGAGGTAGTATTCGACGCGCGTGACCGCCTCTTCGACGCGCGCGAGGGGATAGGTGCCCTCGATGTGGTACTGGAGCCCGAGCCGGTCGGAGGCGTCCTGCGGCCACATGTCCACCTTCAGCAGGCCGGTCGCGAACGGCACGATGGCCGAGGCCACGGTACCGACCACGATCAGAGCGGCCCACCACTTGTGGTTGAACATCCACTCGAGGCGCCTCAGGTACCACTCCTGCATGCGGGCATAGCGCGAGCCGGCCTGGATCGGCGGCGGCGACGGGAAGCGTGCGGTCAGCGTCGGGATGATGGTCTGGGCGACGAACAGCGAGGCGACCATGGAAATGACGATCGGCATGGCGACGTGCACCATGAATAGCGACATCTCGTTGTCCTTGCCGAACGCGATCGGCAGGAACACGATGATGGTCGAGAGCGTGCCGGCGAGCACCGCGAGCCCGACCTCGCGCACGCCGGAAAGTGTCGCAGGAATGGCCTCGCTGCCCGGTTTCTGCCGGTGGCGGAAGATGCTCTCGGTCACGACCACCGCATTGTCGACCAGCAGTCCGACCGCGAGCATCATGCCCATCATGGTCAGGATGTTCAGCGAATAGCCGAGGAAGAACATCGCCGCGAGCGTGATCAGGAGCGAGAACGGCACCGCGAGGCTCACGATCAGCGTGGTCGGCCAGTCGCGCAGGAACGAGAACAGAACGATCAGCGCGAGTACGGCGCCGATCATGCCGGCGTTGCGCAGCTCGCCGAGTGAGCTGCGGATATTTTCGGCCTGGTTCGCCAGCACGATGACGTCGACGCCCTGGAGCTGCGGGAGCTGCTGCGCCTCGTCGACCACCTGCATGACCCGGTCGGCGACGTCGACGAGATTGGCGCCGGTCGCCTTGAACACGTCGAGCCCGACGCCGGGCCGCCCATTCAGGTGGCGGCCGACATCGAGAGCCGGCGACACCATGCGCACTTCCGCGATGTCACGCAGGCGCACATTGCCCGCGACGATGAACTCGCGCACGTCGTTGAGCGTGCGGAACTCGCCGAGCGGGCGCACCAGGAAGCGCTGCTGGCCGCCGGTGACCGCGCCGGCGCTGACCGAGAAATTGGCCCCTTCCAGGGCGTTGCGCAGCGCGGCGACGTCGACACCGTGTGCGGCGAGCCGCACCGGGTCGACCAGGATCCGCAGCTCGAGCGGCTCCACGCCCTCCAGCGAGACGCTGGCGACGCCGTCGAGGCGTTCGATCGGCTTCTTCAGGTAGCGGTCGAGCATGTCGTACTGGCGTGACAGGTCCTCCTTGCTGGAGATGCGTACCACGACGGCGCGGTCATCCCCGGCAGCGAACATGCGCGTGAGGATCCGGTTGGCGCTGGGCGGGAACTCGTGGCGGATCGATTCGAGCTTGGTCCGGACCTCGAAACCGAGCGCGGCCGGATCGCGGCCCCACTCGAACAACACGATCATCTCGAGACCGGTCTCGGAGGAGGTCGAGCGGATCTCCTTGATACCGGACAGCGTCGCGACCGCTTCCTCGGCCGGGCGCGTGATGGTCTGCTCGACTTCCTCGGGGGTCGAGCCGTCGTACGGGACATTGACCAGGATCCCCGGGAAGCGGATGTCCGGAAACAGCTCGAGCGGCAGCAGCCGCATCGACAGGAGCCCGACCAGCACCACCGCCACGAAGCTCATCAGCGTGGTGACCGGCCGGCGCAGCGCGAAGTCGGTGTGGACCATGGCTCAGCCTCGGCCGGTCTCCGCCGCCGGCTGCGGCAGCGCGCCGCGGACTTGGGCCCGGAACTGCTTGCGATCGAGCAGCGAGTAGACCACCGGAATCACGATCAGCGTGAAGAAGCTCGCGATCGCGACGCCGCCGATCACGGTGATCGCCATCGGCTGGCGGATCTCGGAGCCCTCGCCGAAGCCGAGCGCCATCGGCAGCAGGCCCAGGATGGTGGTCAGCTTGGTGATGATGATCGGCCGCAGGCGCAGCCGGCCCGCTTCGACAATCGCCTCGTGCTTCTCGAGGCCGCGCTCCCGCGCCTGGTTGACGGCGTCGATCAGCACAATCGACTGGTTGACCACGATGCCCGCCAGCATGATCAGGCCGATGTAGGCGACCACGTTGACCGTGGTGCCGGTCAGGAACATCGCCCACACCGAGCCGGTCAGCGCCAGCGGAATGGTCAGCAGGATCACGAACGGATGCAGCAGCGACTCGAATTGCGAGGCCATGACCAGGTAGACCAGGAACACCGCGAGCAGCAGGACGAACTGCAGCGAGCGGAATGAATCGCGCATGTCGTCGCTCTGGCCGCTGACCGCGGCAGTGGTGCCCACCGGCATCTGGATGCCGGCGACGATCGCTTCCAGTTCCGACACCGCGGTGCCCAGGTCGCCGGACGCCAGGTTGGCGGAGACGACCGCAACGCGCTGCTGGCGGGTGCGCCGGATCTCGGCGGGACCGGTCGCGACCGTCACGTCGGCGACCGCCGACAGCGGCAGCGGCCGCGCGCTGCCCGGGTTCACGATCAGCGAGCGGATCTCCTCGACCGACGAGGCGCGCGTGTCGACGCTCCGGACCAGCACGTCGATCTTCTTCTCGCGCAGCTTATAGCGGGTCGCGACATTGCCGCGCACCGAGGACACGACGCGATCGGCCAGCTCGCGCACCGTGATGCCGAGCTGGGCGGCACGCTCCTGGTCGAACACGATCTGGATCTCGGGATTCCCGGACTCGACCGTCGACTTGATGTCGCTGAAGGTGCCGCTGGCCTGCATCCCGAGCCGCACCTGCTCCGCGACCTGGCGCAGGCGCTCGAGTTCATAGCCCGTGATCGTGACCTCGAGCGGCGAAGCGAAGCTGAACAGTGCCGGCCGGCTGAACTGGTACTGCACGCCGGCGAGCGAGTCGAACTGTTCGCGCAGATCGGCGATCACCTGCGTCTCCTCGTCGCGCGCGGTGCCCTGCGCGAGCCTCACCGACAGGCGGCCGGTGTTCTCGCCGGCGTCGGTCGGGCTCGCATCCAGGCGGTTGCCGGTGCCGGTGACCGCGTAGGACAGCTCGACCGCCGCGATCGCCATCGTATGGCCCTGGGCGGCGGCCATCGCGCGGTCGGTCTGCTCGAGCGGCGTGCCGGGCGCCAAGCGCAGATCGGCGATGAATTCGCCCTGCGACATCTGCGGGATCAGTTCCGAGCCCAGCATCGGCACCAGCGCGCCGGTCGCGACCAGGAGGCCCGCGGAGATCGCGACGATCCGTCCGCGATGCCCGAGTGACCAGCGCAGTCCCGGCTCGTATTTGCGCCTGAGCCAATCGAAGCCGCTCTGGGTCCAGCCAACCGGCCAATGGAGCAGCCAGTGCAGTCGCCGGCCGATGGCGGCGAACAACCGGCGGACCTGGCGCAGCACATGACCGATCCCGCGGCCGCCGCGGCCCGGGCGGCGCTCCGGATCGGGCGGCAGCACGGTGTCCTTGCCGGCGGCCAGCATCGGCACCAGGGTCATCGCCACGATCAGCGAGAACAGCAGCGAGAAGCTCACGGTCAGCGCCTGGTCGCGGAACAGCTGCCCCGCGATGCCGGTGATGAACACCATCGGGAAGAACACCGCGACCGAGGTCAGCGTCGCCGCCGTGATCGCGGTGCCGACTTCGCTGGTGCCGCGGGTCGAGGCGACCACGCGCGATTCTCCGAGCTCGCGATGGCGTACGATGTTCTCGAGCACCACCACCGCGTTGTCCACCAGCATGCCGACCGCGAGCGCGATGCCGCCCAGCGACATGATGTTGAGCGAGAGGTCGAACACGTACATGAGCACGAAGGTGCCGATCACCGAGACCGGGATGGCGAGGCCGGTGATCAGCGTCGCGCGCGCGTCGCGCAGGAACAGGTACAGGACCAGTACCGCCAGCACGCCGCCGAGGATAGCCGCGTCGCGCACCTCGCCGATCGCGGACGAGATGAAGCGAGACTGGTCGTAGACGAGCCGCAGCTCGCTGCCTGCCGGCAGCGACTTGCCGAGCTCATCCATGCGGCCGCGGATGCCGGTCGCGAGCTGCACGGTGTTGGCGTCGCCTTCCTTGTAGACGGCCAGCTCGACCGACTCGCGGCCGTCCAGGCGGGTGATCGCCTCGCGGTCCTTGTAGCTGCTGGAGACGCTGGCGACGTCGCGCAGGTAGACGGGCCTGCCGTCGACATTGGCGATGATCGCGTCGGCCATCTGCTGGACCGAGGCGAACTCGTTCAGCGTGCGCACCAGGAAACGCTGCGTGCCCTGCTC
>Ga0187893_10006057_pt1 | contig 21035 bp, 12 predicted proteins | sample MA1701074metaG_FD_139574 | JGI IMG/M metagenome (GOLD analysis project Ga0187893, IMG submission 139574) | White microbial mat communities from a basaltic lava cave in the Kipuka Kanohina Cave System on the Island of Hawaii, USA - MA170107-4 metaG ...
CCCCCCCCCCCCCCCCCCCCCGAATTGCCGGCCATCGGAAGCGCACCCAACACCGCGCCACTTGCCCGCCGCTCGAACCATGTGGTAGACCTAATCCCATGGACCCATCGAGCGCGCCCTTGTCCGGCTCCTCGATTCTCGAGGAGCGCGAGCGGAACCTCCTGCAGAGGCTCCGCGCCGGAGAGGACCGAGCCTACGAGGAGCTGGTCCGAGAGCACGGCGGGAGGCTTCTCGCGGTCGCGAGGCGGTTCCTGGCAAACGACGAGGACGCCCAGGATGCCCTGCAGGAAGCCTTTCTCTCCGCGTTTCGCTCCATCGACCGCTTCGAGGGGAACTCCCAGCTCGGCACTTGGCTCCACCGAATCGTCGTGAACGCCTCGCTCATGAAACTTCGGACACGGAAGCGGCACCGCGAGACCGGTCTGGACGACCTCTTGCCGCGGTTCCTCGATGACGGCCATCACGCCGAGCCCGCCACGGACTGGCGGCTGGAATCGCCCAGCGAAGCCGAACGAAAGGAGACCGGCGCCTTGGTGCGCAAGTGCATCGAACGATTGCCTCCGATGTACCGGACGGTCCTTCTCCTGCGGGATATCGAGGAGCTGAGCACCGAGGAGACGGCCCGCCACCTCGAAGTGACCCCGAACGCGGTCAAGGTCAGGCTCCACCGCGCCCGCCAGGCGCTCCGAGGCCTCCTCGACCCCTATTTCAGAGGTGGTGCCGCATGATGACCTGCCGCGAAGTCGTCGATTTCCTCATGGATTACCTGTCGGGCTCCCTCGCCGCGGCGGAACGGCGGGAGTTCGAGCGCCATCTCGAAGCCTGCCCGCCTTGCGTCTCGTTCTTGAAGACGTACGAGCGCACGGTGGCGCTGGGAAAGGAGGCGTTCAGCGAACCCGATTCCTCCGCACAGAAGGTGCCCGGGGAACTGGTGAAGGCGATTCTGGCGGCGAAAAGGAAGCGGTAGAGGAATTACCCCGCGACTCGCTCGCCAAGGTGGGGGGCGAAGGCCTCTCTCACTCGTTCGAATTCCCGCCCCAGTTCCGCTATGAGGTTTCCCGCGCCGGCGATGTCGCCTCCGCGGCCCAGGTCCTGGAGCTGCTTGTTGATCCCCGAGAGGCGTAGAGCGCCCACGTAGGCGCTGGATGATTTCAGGGAGTGCGCGGCTTCCTCCACGGCTTGGGCGTCGCCCGCGCTGAAACCGCTTCGGATGGCGGCGATGCGATCCGTGGAGTCCTGGATGAAATCGCCCAAGATGCCGCGGATGAATTCCCCGCCATCGTCTCCCGCGAGGTCCTGAAGCTCCTTGAAGGTCGCTTGGTCTATCGCAGGACCCGCATCCTGGGGACGGTTCGATCCAGTCTTCCCTGACTGCCCCTGCGTGTACTCCATGATGCCTTCCCTAAACTCCCCAAGAGATTACGGGTGGGGAGAAGCCCCCCACATCCCTAAATTTAGGATGATCCCGCCGGCGGGCAAGCGCCGGTAATCTTCGGGCCGGAGCTCCCGTCAGGAAGAGCCTCGGCGGGCACGAATCACCGTGTAGCCCCGCCGGGCCGCAATCTCGGCATTGCCGAAGACCACGTTGGCGATCTCCAGCGGCCGCTCCGCCGCCTTCGCGACGAGGAAAAGCTCTCCTCCTGGGGCGAGGACCCGAAGAGACTCGCGGATGAACAGCTCGGCGATGCGGAAGTCGGAAAAGTAGGGCGGGTTGGCGAGGACGGCGTCGAACGACCCGACCCGCAGCGAGGCGAGGTCCGTTCCGAGAACGGCGAGGGCCGAATTCGCGGCCCCGTTGCGAGCGATGTTGGCGCGGGCGACCTGAACGGAGCGGGCGCTGGAGTCGACGAGAACGGCGCGGCCGCCCGGAGAAGCGAGCGCGGCGGCGATCCCGAGGGCCCCCGAACCGCAGCCGAGGTCCGCGACGCGCACTCCCGTTTTGCCCTCGATAGTGGCCGAAGCCACTTCGGCCAGGGCGAGGGTGCCGCCGTCCAGGTCCCCGTGGGAGAAGACCCCGGGCCGCGTCTCCACATCGATCTCCCGGCCGAAGAGCCGCGCCGCGAATCGCCGGCGATAGTCGCGCTCGCGCGGCTCGCGGGCGTCCTGCCGCCGTGCGATGTAGACGCGGCCGTGCTTGTTCCGGACGTGGATCGTCGCGGCGCCGAAAACCTCGAGGATCTGGTCGTGGAGCCAGCGGTCGTTGGGGTTCTCCGTTCCGGCGAGCAGTTTCCCGCGAGGTTTGAGCGAGCGGTAAGCCTGGCGGATCCACTCGCCCGTCAGCATCGCGTCGCTCGATCGCTTGACGGGCAGGAAGACCCAGTCGAACCGCCCGGGCCTCTCCAGATCGGCTCCCAGCATCGCGCGGAAGTTTCCGAGGCCGTTTGCGGCGGCGGCGGCGAGGGCCCGGCGATGATCGTAGGCATCGAGATGGAATTGCTCGACTCGGGCTTGGGGGGCGATCCGGGCGGCGGCGAGGGAGACGACCCCGCCGCGTCCGCCCACGACGAGGACATCGCCGCCGAAGTCCGGACTCAGGGCGCCGATGACCATGCGCTCGGGCCCATGGACGCCGCGTGAAGACTCGATGAGGAGCCTGCCGCCGAGGAAGCGATCCTCCTTCAGATCGGCTCCATCGCGGCCGAGCCGGATCCGGACCGCCTCGGGGTGGGAAGGACCGATTCGCTTCAACGGCTCGCGTGGTCGCTCCGATCGCTGCATGGTTCTTCGCTGATATAGTTCGGGCGCTGTTTCGGGCCTCGCTTCGAGGCACCTCTCGGCTTTTTCTTCCGTCCCCTCTCCTTGTGAGGGCCGGAGCGGAATTGTAGGATCTTTTTCCCATGGCGCACCCCCCTCGTCGGCCGGATTCGCTCCGGCCGGGTTCCGCGGCGGTGGTTTGCACCGGCGGAGCGGCGACCCGATTCGAGACTCGGCCGCGTCCTCGACCGGGGCGCGGGGAGATGGTTCTGCGGCTCCGCGGCTGCGGACTTTGCGGGACGGACCTTTTCAAGCTCGCCCATGGGGCCGCAGCTCCAGGAACGGTTCTGGGGCACGAGGTGGTCGGGTCCGTCGAGGACCTGGGCGAGGGGACGGCCGGCTTCGATCTCGGCGACCGGGTCGTCGTTCCCCACCACGTCCCCTGCGGGAAGTGTCCCCTCTGCGAGCGCGGCAGCGAGACCCTCTGCGCCGCCTTCCGCGAGAACCTTCTCGACCCCGGCGGATTCAGCGAGCACATCCGCGTCAAGGAGCGCGCCGTGAAGCTCGCGGCGCGGAGGATTCCCGACGGCATCGCCGACGAAGCGGCGGTCTTCATGGAGCCGGCGGCGTGCGTCCGGCGCGGCGTCTCTCGCGCGGGGCTTCCACCCGAGGAAGCGAAGGGCTGTGCGGTCGTTCTCGGGGCCGGCAGCATGGGGCTCCTCCACCTCCTCGTCCTCAAGGCGCTTCAACCGGGGCTTCGGGTCCTCGTCTCGGACACGGTTCCCGAGAGGCTCGGCCTCGCGGAGCGGCTCGGCGCCGCGGCGGCGAAACCTCCGGGCGAGAGCGGCATCGCGGCGGCCGTGCGCGAGACCACGGCCGGCCTCGGCGCCGATGCCGTGTTCGACACGGTAGGCGGCGCGGCGCTCCTCGATGCGGCCCTGGACCTGACGCGCGAGGGGGGTACGGTGGTCCTCTTCGCGCACGCATCCGGCGGCGAGCGGGCCCGCTTCGACCTCAACCGGCTCTTCAGGCACGAGCGCCGCGTCGTCGGCACGTACTCCGGCACGGTGGGCGATCAGGAGGAGGTCTTCCGGATGATCGCGGCCTGCCGGCTCGACCCGCGTCCCCTCATCACCCACAAGCTGCCGCTCGGCCGATTCCAGGAGGCGGTCGAGCTGACCCGGGCGCGGCGGGCGCTCAAGGTGCTGCTCGTCCCGGAAGGCGAGGAAGATCGATGACCGCTCCCCGCCTCCAGCGGACGGTGTTCCTCCTCGGGCCGGAGCACGTCGAGCTGCGCGAGGTCCCCGTGCCGGAGCCCGGGCCGGGCGAGATCGTCGTGGCGATCGGCGCCGCGACCACCTGCGGGACCGACGTGAAGGTGTTCCGGCGCGGCGGCCACCCGCGGATGCTCAAGGTCCCCACTCCGTTCGGCCACGAGCTGGCGGGCACGGTCTCGGCCGCGGGCGCCGGCGCGGGCCGCTGGAGGGCCGGCGACCGCGTCGTCGTGGCCAACTCGGCCCCGTGCGGAGAGTGCGAGTACTGCCGCTGGGGCCGCGAGAACCTCTGCGCGGACCTTCAGTACTTGAACGGCGCCTTCGCGGAGTTCATCCGCGTGCCGGAGCGGTTCGTGCGGCGCAACACACACGCGATCCCTGAAGGGCTCCCCTTCGAGGTCGCCGCGATGGCGGAGCCGCTCGCTTGCGTGCTCCACGGCATCGACGCGTGCGACCTGCGCGGGCCGACGGACGCCGTCGTCTACGGCGCGGGACCGATCGGGCTCCTCTTCACGGCCGCGCTGGCGGCGCTGGGGCACCGAACGACGGTCGCCGACCCGAATGCGAGCCGCCTCGAGGCCGCGCGGCGGCTCGGCGCGGCCGGCGCGGAGCGCATCGAGCGCGGAGGCAAGCAGGCGGAACGCGTGAGAGCTCACGCGGGCCACGCGGCCGGCTTCGCGGTGGCGATCGACGCGACGGGGCTGCCGGAAGTCTGGGCGGACGCGATCGACTCCGTCCGCCCCGGCGGGCTCGTCAACCTCTTCGGCGGCTGCGCCCCGGGCACCGCGGTGAGCCTCGACACGCACCGCATCCACTACTCCGAGATCGCGATCAAGGGCGTCTACCACCACCGCCCGGCCACCGTCGCGCGCGCTCTCGAGCTGCTCGCTCAAGGCGCCTTCGACGCGAGGATCCTCCTCTCGGCCGAGAGGCCCATCGAGGAGCTGGAAGAGGCCCTGCGAAGCATGATGCGCAAGGAGGCGCTGAAGGTGGTGATCAGGCCGGCGCCATCTCGATGATTGCTGCGAAGATCACTTCTTGGCTGCGGCGTCCTTGGCCGGGGGTGAGGCTCCGGCGGCAGCAGCCTTCTCCGTACCACTCAACTCCAGCTTGACGCTCTCGAGGTCGACCTCGATCTTCTTCGGCGGCGCCGGTGCCGGAGGACTCGGCGTGGGGGGTACCTTGAAGTGGGGATCCAGATCGACGGGGATGACGGCGGTCTGAACGATATTGCTCCCATCCGGCTTGGGGGGGTCCTCCCCGACAACGAGGGCCGCCTCGAGGAAAGCGCGGACGATCTTGCCGGCGCCCTTCTTGACATCATCGGGCGAGAGAGCGACCGAGAGGTCGAGATGGTTCGTTTCGTATGTGCGGGAAAGGTCCCCTCGCCCCTGGAGCCGCCAGGCGTCGGCAGGCCGGCCATGCTGCTTTCCGCCCGAGAGTCGAACGTACACGGAGGCTTCGCTCGGGTACGGTCCCCCGCTGCGAGGCGGAATGAGTCGCGGGGCTAGAAGCCGGAAGCCGATCGCCGCACTGCAACTGGCGATCGCGCTGTACGAGGCGTCATTCGATTGCGTCTTGAGCCTGGCCGCTTTTTGTCGAAGCGGATCGAGTCTACTGGCCCGATCCTTTCGCTTCTCCTCGGCCTTCTTGATGTTCTTGCGGAGCCGCTTCTTTTCGGCCGAATCCACTTCGTCCTCGAGCTTCTTGCGAAGCCCGTTCAGCTCTTGATCCGCCGCCGCCAGCTCCTCGGAAGCCTTCTTGACTTGATCCTCCGCGTTCGCGACCGATTCCAGCAGCTTCTGCGGGGCGGCAAAATCGCCCCAGTAGTAGCCGAAGGCTGATGCGATCTCTAGCTTCTTGTGCGAAGGCCCGAACCATGGGGGAACGACGCAGACCTTGTTCTCTTGTCCCTTGGCGACATTCGGGTCATTGCAATCCAGTCTTTCGTAAGGGCCAGAGCTGAAGAATCCCCAGAAGCGACGTGCCGTGATCCCACTCGCGGTTTCGTAGAGGGCGGGGACGAAGTAAGCTCCGACACCGACGGTGCACTGCCGAGGTCTGAAGGGCAACGTAAGCTCTTGTTCGAGCTTTTCCGCTTCTCGGACAAGTTTGGCGTCCACTCCGGCCTCCTGCATGAGGGTCGTCAAGGGCTCCTGCACGAGTCCCGGGGCGCCGGGTCCAATTCTCGATTTAATGGCCTGGGACCATTTCGGGTCTGATTCACTCTTACTTGCCAGTTTCCTATTCAGCTCGTCGATGAAGGGCCTCTGCTTCTCCTGGATTGCGACAAGGCGGTCCTCGTCCTTTCGCGAGATCATTCCCAGAGATTCCTTCTGAAAGCGTTGCTTCTTCTTACCTTCCCTGACCCGTCGCTGGATTGTGTTCTTGACCAGGACGAGGGCCGTGAGCATTCGGCTCGTCGGCTGGAGGTCCTGGGCCCTCTTCGCCGGAATGAACGACGGCCGGAAGCGGATGCGGGCCTTATTCGAGGCCGGGTAAGCGACGATGAGGGTCTTGTTGGCGCGGAGGCCTTCCAATCTCTCGGCGAGCTGGCGGATGTACTGCACATCCAGCCGTCCCGCGACCGACTGGAATCCTCCCTCTCCGGTCAAGGCCCCGGTGAAGCTCTCCAGGGCCGCCGACAATTGCTCGATCGTCTGGGAAGTCTCCGGAGGAATGACGGTCAGGACCTTGTAGTCGTCGTGGAATTCTCTGTCGATCACTTGCACATCGCTTTGACCGCTGAACTCCATCTCCACGACGGCTTCCGAAGGGTGGTACCGCGTGTACCAACCCGGCTCTGCCGAGACGGTGAAATGAACCTTGTAGGGCACGTAGTCGCTGCCGTCGTCGTAGCCGTATCCGTCGACGTTGAAGTACTCCTCGAGGTTGACCATCAGGGTCTTGTAGGCGGCGACGAGCGTTGCCACGTCGTCCGGGGGAAGCGTGAATTCTCCAACCTCGTTGCTGAGGAGTTTGACGAGGGCGTTCTGAACGGGGTCGGGCACGGCATCGACCGGAAGGGGTTCCGAAGGAGCCTCGGGCGACGTGAATGTCCGCTTGCGCTGCCGATCGAGCTCCTGCTTGAACTCCTGGGCCTTCAGAGACTCTGTGATCGTCTCCGACTTCTCAAGCTGGGGTCCGGCAAACCGCGCCTGGAGGGCGGTCTTGAGGGCCTCGTACTTGAGGAGCGAAATCCCGACCGAAGGTTTCTGGAGCTGCGCGGCCAGCTTCTCCTCGTCGCGGAGGAGGCCGAACTTGAGGCGCTTGTCCCCTTGAACGGAGCCCTCGAGTGGGATGAACTGCGGCGTCGAGATCGTCACGTAGCCGATGGCGTCGTGATAGGCTTCGGGGTTGTTCCTGGAAGGAAGGCTCACGCAACCTGCAAGGATCGACGCTGCCGCCAGCGGCCATAGCTCTATGCCACATCTCCCCATCCCATTCATGACCCCTGGCCTCCCTGTATCGAACTCTTACCCGGGATAGATTCGGACTGGGCCCCCTCTGGGCAGGAAGAGAATCTAACGCGCCAGTAGATCCTTCACAATGCCCTTGTGAACCCCGCCGCCACTTCTCCTCGAACCAGCTCCTGCCACATCCCGTTGTCGGGCATGCGGAGGAGGTAACCGTTCACCACGCAATCCTCTCGGAGCGAACCAGGCACTCACCACGGAGTGCTTCATCCCCGCTTGGCGCGGGTCATTCGCCCTGGAAGGCCCTGTTCTGGGAGCCTGCGTGGCGACTGAACGCGCAGATTGTATCCGTTCCGGGCCGCCAGGCCCGGTGAACGGTTACCGGAGGAGTTCCTCGGCGGACACGGGCCGGAGGACGTTTTTCATGGCTACCTCCTGGCGGAGATTCCTAACGCCGCATGTGGAGGACCGCCACCGGCTGCGGCGGCGCGGGTGCATCAACGTAACCGCGAAGAAAGTTAACCGCAGAGGACGCAGAGGATCGCAGAGGGACCGATTCGCCGTCAACGAGTTCCTCCGTACTGCCGACCCTCGAAATCGTCGCGGTGCGCAAACATTTTCAGAAGGATCGAAGCAACCCCGGCTCGGGAAGCCGCTCACCGCTGCCGCTCCCGTCCGTCCGTTCCCGGCTGACGCTGGCGACCGCCGTTGCTCGAGCGGCCCCTTCCTCGATCGGGTTTATTCGCCGGAAGAATCGACGGAACCGCAGTTGTGTTCCTGCACCCCGGCGGTGCGGGTCACGACTCGGGAGCACCTGGCGGTTCTCTCTCGCCCTTCGCGACGAATTCCGCCGCGACGAGGTCTCCCGTCACATTGAGGACCGTGCGGCACATGTCGAGGAGCCGATCGACGCCGAGGATGACGACGATCCCCTCCGGCGGCGCCCCCACGCTTGCGAGGACGGGCACGATCAGCGGGATGGAGCCGCCGGGGATGCCCGCCGTGCCGATGCCCGCGAGGACCGACATCGCCAGGATGAGGATCTGGCGGTCCAGACCGAGCGGCACGCCGAAAAGCTGCGCGATGAAGATGATCGTGATTCCCTCGAAGAGCGCCGTCCCGTTCTGGTTGAACGTCGAGCCGATGGTCAGGACGAAATTGGCGAGATTCGGGGGAATCCTGAGCTTCTCCTTGGCGACCTGGAGCGTCGTGGGCAAGGTCGCGTTCGATGAGCTCGTCGAGAACGCGGTGACCATGACCGGCCGGATGCGGAGGAAGAAATCGAGCGGACTCCGGCCGCACGCGAGCTTCAACACGAGGGGATAGACAACAAACTGTTGGATGGCGAGGCCCGCGAGGACCGTGAGGACGTAGCTCCCGAGCGCCCGGAGGATCGGAAAGCCCATGCGCGCCGTCATCGAGAAGACGAGCGCCGCGACGCCGAGCGGCGCCAGGCGCAGGGCGAAGCCGACGAGCCAGAAAGAGATGTCGTAGAGCCCTTCGAGGAACCCGACGACCGCTCCCATGCGGGTCGAGCCGCTCGCGCGAATCGCGATGCCGAAGAGGATCGCGAAGAAGAGAACGGCCAGCATGTCGCCATCGAACGCGCGGGCCATGGCCTCGACCGGATTTCGCGGGATCACAGCCGCGATGAAGCTCTCCAGCTTCGGCCAGGCGTCGCCCTCCGCAGCCGTGCGGGCGGCATCGACGTCTTTCGCCGACGCTTCGGCGAGGAGCTTGGCCCTCGTTTCTTCGCTGACGGCGGAGCCGGGGCGGACCGTGTTCACGAGAACGAGGCCGATGCCGACCGAGATCCCGCTCAGGAGCAGGGCCACGATCAGCGTCTTCACGCCGACCTTCCCGAGCTGCTTGATGTCCCCCAGCTCGTGAACCCCCAGGGCGAGACAGGAAAAGACCAGAGGGATCACGGTCATGAAGAGAAGGCGGAGGAAGATTCCGCCCAGGGGCTGGATCACACGGCGCACGGACTCATCGAGTCCATCCCGCCATCCGGCCAGGGGAGCACTCGGGGCGGTCAGACCGTTGGCCAGGAGGCCCGCCGCGAGGCCGAAGAGCAGCCCCCCCAGGATCCATTGGTGCTGCCGGTTCCGCCGCGGGCCGGTTCGTTGTTCATCCATGGTCGGGCGGACACTGTAACGGGACCAGGCTTGGCGCACCATGCGGTAGGAGAAAAAGGGGTGTCTGAACGGCACCGCGAGCCTCCTGACGTCTGCGACGGCCGAGGAAGGGAGTCACCGGCAGAGGACGCAGAGTTACGCAGAGGGGGGATTCCGCTCCTCCGCGATACTCTGCGTTCTCTGCGGTCGTCCCTCGTTGTTTGGGAATTTAGAGAGCGCGCAGCTACCTACATGCAACCCGGGAAAAAGAGAATCCCGGTGCCGGAAAACTGCCTGTACAATCGTCCGGCCTGTGTCGGGAAGTGTTCTGAGGATCTGGAGATCTGCATGAAGCAGCGTGTGCCGCCGGGGCGGGTTTGTCGGCTCGTTGGTCTCTTCTCTCTTGCCGCCTCAACTTCGGCGAGCGGTCTCACCATCACGGAGATCCACTACCAGCCGCCCGCCGGCGGTCCGAACCTTCAGTTCGTGGAGGTCTATAACGACGCCGCGACGGTGCTCGACATTTCCGGCTACACGTTCACGGAGGGTATCCAGTTCTCCTTCCCCGAGGGGACCTTCCTCCCGGGCCGCTCGTACATCGTGGTCTGCGCCGATGTCGCCGCCGTCGAGGCGAGGTACGGCATCACGAACGCGATCGGGAACTTCGTCGGAGCCCTGGAGAACCACGGGGAGACCCTGAAGCTGGCCAACGCTTCGGGCATCGAGCTGGTGGAGGTCTCCTACCGCGACCGCGGGAAGTGGCCAGCGGCCCCGAAGGGGACCGGACACGCGCTCTCCTTGCGCCAGCCGAACCTCGACCCGGACGACGGGCCGAACTGGGTGCCCAGCGGCGAGCTGGGCGGGACCCCGGGCCGGCGGAACTTCCCCCCTTCGACTGCGGGGTTCGAGGATACGGAGATCATCGCCCGCGGCGCCGTCTGGAAGTATCAGAAGGGGACCGCCGAATTCTCGAGCCCGATCACGGCCTGGCGCCAGATCGGGTACAACGACGCCGCATGGCTCCAGGGGCCGACGGGGATCGGCTACGCCGACGGCGACGACGCTACCGAGCTGCTCGACATGCAGAACAGCTACTGGTCGATCGCCGCGCGAAAGAGCTTCACCCTGACGGCCCCCGAGATCGCCGCCATCCAGAGCCTTGTCCTCTCCATCCGGTTCGATGACGGCTTCATCTGCTACTTGAACGGCGAGGAGGTGGAGCGGGACTTCCTCGGGAACGACGGCGAGAACACCCCGTTCAACACTCCCGCAGGCCTCCACGAAGCAGACGTCGAGAACGAGTACCCCCTCGACAAGACGAAGCTCAGAGTCGGCACCAACGTGCTCGCGATCCAGGTGCACAATAACCAGATCGGGAGCAGCGACCTGAGCTTGATCCCGCGCCTCATCTCCCGCCGGACGATCGCCCCGGGGTCAACTGGAGGCCCACCCGTCGTCATCAACGAGCTGTTTTCGCGGACGGATGGCGCCCGCTGGGTCGAGCTGTACAACCCGGGCGCCGCCGCGATCGACGTGGGTGGGTTCCACCTCTCGAACGATCCCTCGAACCTCGGTCTGGCGACGCTGGCCGCCGCTTCGATCTCCGCCGAAGGGTTTCTGACTCTGACCGAGGCGGATCTCGGGTTCCCGCTTGCGGGCCCCGAGGTCCTCGTCTTCCTTTCGCGGCCGGACCTGAGCGGCGTGGTCGATGCGCACCTCTTCGAGACCCCCGAGACGCCCGACCGGATCGGCACGAGCGATGCCCGCTTCCCCGACGGCGGCTCGAGCTGGGTTTTCTCGGACACGCCGACTCCCGGAGCGCCCAACCGGCTCGACGTCGAGACGAACGTCGTGATCAACGAGATCATGTACGACGTCCTCGAGAGCCGCGACGCGACCGGTGGGGCGGTCGATGTGCGGCCGGGCGAGTACATCGAGCTTCACAACCGCGGCGCGGCGGCGGTCTCCCTCGATGGATGGGCGTTCACGAAGGGCATCGACTTCGCTTTCCCGTCCGGGACCACGCTCGAGCCGGGCCAGTACCTCGTGGTGGCGGAGGACCCGGCCTACATCAAGGCGACGTACGGCCTCTCGACGGTCCTCGGACCCTGGGAGGGCGGCCTTCAGAATAACGGCGAGACGATCCGCCTCGAAGATGCGCTCGGCAATACCGCGAACGAGGTCAAGTATTTCGGGGGCGGCGAGTGGTCCGATCGGGCCGATGGAAAGGGCTCCAGCCTCGAGTTGATCGATCCGTGGCAGGACAATTCGGTCGGATCGGCGTGGGAAGGAAGCGATGAGACGGCCAAGGCGCCGTGGGTTCAGCTCTCCTACACAGGGTCTTACTCATCGAGCGGCGAATCGGTCTTCCACTTCACGCCGATGCAGGACGGAAGCTTCCTCTTCGACGACGTCGAGATTCTGCGCGGCGCCACGAACTACATCTCCAATCCCGGGTTCGAAGCGAACACGTCTCCTTGGGTGATCCAGGGGTCCCTCGTCCACTCGCGGCGCATCACCGGTCAGGCTCACACGGGGAACGCGTGCCTCGAGGTGATCGCGACCGCGGGCGGGGACATGCGCGTCAACCGCCTCTGCATCCCGACGACTCCGGTCCTTTCGGCCGGCGCGTACACCGTGCGCTTCTGGGCTCGCTGGCTCTACGGCGGGAACCTCATCCTCGCCCGTGGATGGGACAACGCGATGGCCCGCTCGCTCTGGATGACCGTCCCGCGCAACCTCGGAACTCCCGGGTCCGAAAACAGCGCCACGGTGAAGGCGCGGGCCGGCGGCGGCTCCGTCAACCTCGGGCCCGTGATCGGCGCCGTGAACCAGAACCCCGCCCGTCCCGGCGGGGGCGAGCCTGTCACGATCACCGCCACGATCTCGGACGCCGACGGCGTCGATACGGCGGCCGTCCACTACCGCCTCGGCTCGCCTACGGGGGGCGCTTTCACTCAAGTCGCGATGAACGACGCCGGAACCGGAGCCGACTCCGTTGCGGGGGATGGGATCTTCAGCGCTACTCTGCCGGGTCAAAACTCCGGCGTGAAGGTCGTTTTCTTCATCGAGGCCACGGACGGTGCGTCCAAAACGCGCCGAAACCCCGTCCAGGCCCCGGGGAGGACTCTCCTCTATCAAACGGCGGGCCCGATGGGCGGTTCGCTCCTCGGCTACCGTCTCTCGCTCGACGACAATCAGACGGCCGAGCTGCAAGGCCGCCAGCTCCACTCCGACGATCCGGTCTACGGGACGTTCGTCTTCGACGACTCCGAGGTCTACTACAACGTCGGCCTCCACTACCACGGCAGCCCGTGGAACCGGCCGGGCTCGCCGCGCATGTACAAGCTGGAGTTCCCCGGCGACCGCCCGTTCCACGGCTCGACGAAGTTCAACATCAGCCGCTACGGAAGCGCCCAGAACGAGGCGACGGCCTATTACACGATCGGCCGCACGGGGCGGATCGACGCCCCCTCGCCCCACGGCGAGTACAGGTTCATCCGCTTCCACATCAACAACACGGACCAGGGCAACATGAGCCACGTCGAGACGGTGGACCGCGCCTACGTGAGCCGGTGGTACCCGAAGGGGCCCGTCGGACAGCTCCTGCGGGCCAATGGAAGGATCACATTCCGGCTCGACGAGCAATGGGGGCTCACGAACTGGGCAAGCTTCACTTCGCGCGGGAACGACAAGGAGGCCTACCGCATGAACTGGGACCTCCACACGAACACACTCGAGGACGAGTGGGCGCCGTTCATCCAGCTCATACGGGTGATGGACCCGTCGATCACGCCGACTGGACCGGCGTACGACACGGCGATCAAGGAGATCGCCGACCCCACGGAGTTCATGAGAGTCCTCGCGGTGAGGGCCTTGAACGACGACTGGGACGCCGTCGGCATCGGGAACGGCCAGAACGCCTACGTCTACTACGCCCTCGATGAGAAGCGCTGGAAGTACCTCCCGTGGGACATGGACCATACCTACGCGAACGCCGGCGCGACACTCCTCCCGACCGCCGACCCGGGCATCGCCCGCATGATCGGCCGGCCGGAGTTCAACCGCGCCTACCTCCAGGCGATGGAGGGGATGCTGAACACCACCTGGAACGAGGCGAGGCTCGCGCCGGTTCTCGACCCCACCGAAGCGGCCGGCGTCGGCAATTCGGGCGGCATCAAGGCTTTCGTCAACGCGCGGATGGCGACCGCGCGGGCCACGGTCGGCACTCCGGGGATCTTCCGCATCCGCACGAACGGCGGGCGAGACCTCACGGTCGCAACCGCGACGACGGTCCTCGAGCTGGAGGCCCCCCTGGCACTCTGGACGATCCTCGTCAACGGCGAGCCTCTCCCCGCGACGACGTGGGTCTCGAACCGCGTCTTCCGCGTCACGGTCCCGCTTCCGAACGGCGTGAACCCCTTCGTGTTCGCCGGATTCGACAGCGAAGGAAACCTCGCCGGAACGGTGTCGATCACCATCACCTCGACCGCCGCCTGGAACGCGCCGGCGATCTCATCGATCGATCCGGTCGAGGGGCCGGCGAGCGGGGGAACGGTCGTCACGATCGCTGGAACGGAGTTCCATGAGGGGATCAAGGTGAGTTTCGCCGCGGCGGCTGCATCGACCATACAGCTCGTTTCCCCGACGGAGGTGAAGGCCACGGCGCCGGCGGGCTTCGGAATCGTGGACCTGAAGGTTGAGAACACCGACGGCAAGGCGGCCGTCAAGGTGGGGGCGTTCACGTACCTCGGGCCGAAGTTCATCCGCGGCGACGCGGCAGGCGGCGGTTCGGTGGACATCACCGACGCCCAGGCGATCCTCCAGTACCTCTTCCGCGACGGCGCCCTCGCGTGCCTCGAGGCGGCGGACGCCAACGACGACGCCCGCGTCGACCTTGCCGACGCGGTCCGCGTCCTCCTCTACCTCTTCGCGGCCGGCATCGAGCTGCCCGCACCGTACCCCGGCCTCGGCTCGGACCCGACGCCGGACGCGCTGGGGTGCGCGGCGGGGGTGTGACCGCACCTCGGTTCGGCCGAGCTACGCCGTGTGGCCGAGCTTTCGCATGAGATGCGCGCCGTACTCGGGGTAGCGCTCCGCGAAATCCTCCACGAGGGACAACGTCTCGGCTTTCTGCCCGTGGCGCATGAGCTCCTGGATCAGCTTGACGAGGACGGGCATCGAAAGCGGCCAGATCCCGGTTGCCTGGACGGTTTCGTCGTAGATGAGTTTGGCCGCCTCGACATCTCCCGACTTCAGGTGGTCGCGCATGAGAAGGAGCGCATCGGCGCGGTTCTGGTAGAAAGGCTGCGGAACGGCTGACTCTGCCGCTGCAGTTGCTCGGGTCATCGCTATCCTTCAGTTCTGCCGTTCCCGATTCGGTTTCGGAGCATACCACGCCCGCAGGCACGGCTTCGACGCCCGCGACATCCTCGCTCAAACCGCGGCCCAAGGGACCGATGCCGTGGTGTGTTCCCTTCCCCTTTCCCGATCGCCCGGCAGAAACTACCGGACATCTACGTAGAGTACGGATGGGAAACATCTCAGGGATCGGCTCGGCGGAAAGGACGGTCGTGCTATGCTCCGGCAGCTCCTGGGAATCCATTTCCACCCCTCGTACCTCCTCATCGCCTACTTCTGGTCCGCCCCACCCCTCCGGGCGGCAGACGCCGGCGTGGACGCCGCGATTGCGGTCCCGGCGCCGTCGGAGGCCTCGACGATCCAGTGGTGGGTCGACGCCGATCCCGCCGGCAACGATGGCGACTCGCTGGGCACGATCGAGCGGTGCCGGCGGATCGATGGCGGCGAGGAGTTCCTCGTCGACGTCGTCCTCTTCGGCGTCACGAACCTCGGGGCGTTCCAGTTCTCGTTCCACTTCGACGAGGCCTACGCCGAGTTCGTCGACGCCGATCCGAGCTTCCTCCTCGCAAACGGCGGGGGAACGATCGCCTTCTTCAGTGCGACCGCCGGGACGGGCGGCGTCCTCACTCTCGCGGCGTTCCTCGACTGGAGCCAGAACCCGCCGGCCCCGGGTTCCGGGAGCGGGGTCCTCGTGCGCCTCCGGTTCCGCGCCCGCGCGCCGCACGGCCAGACGGGCCTCGACGTCGGCCCCGGCGCGGGCCTCGTCGCCTGGGGCGGCGGCCCGATCGATTCCTCCACCATAGAAGGCAAGGCTCAGGCCGTCATTGATCCGACAGGGACCGCCGGCTGCTGGACGGTCGACAGCCAGGGCGATGGCGGCGACATCGCCCCCGGCGACGGCATCTGCGACGCGAACGCGGCCCCGGGCAACACGGACTGCACGCTGCGGGCCGCGATTCAGGAGTCGGAGGCCCTCAAGGGCGACAACCGCATCCGTTTCCGCATTCCGGACGCGAGCCTCTCGTGCGGGGTTCCGTGCCCCATCCAGCCGGATTCGGCCCTTCCTCCTCTCCACGAGATCACCGGAGCCACGGCAGTCGATGGCACGACGCAGGACGGCATCACGCTCGACGGGCAGAACGCCGGAGCCGAAGCGAACGGACTGAGGCTGACCGGAAAGGACAAGACGGTCCAGGGGCTCGCGATCGGCCGCTTCGCCGGTGGGGCCGGCATCCGGGTCGAAGGCGCCGGCGCGACGGGGGCCGTCATCAGAGGCAACCGGATCGGCACGAACCACGACGGGACGGAAGCGGCCGCCAACCTCGCCGGCGTCATCGTCGCCGGAGCGCCGGCCGTGCGGATCGGAGGCCCGCTTCAAGATGATGAGAACGTGATCTCCGGCAATACCGGCGAAGGCGCGAGCATCACGGGCGCCGGCGCGGCCGGCACTCTCGTGGAGGGAAACCTCATCGGCCTCAAAAAGGATGGGTTCTTCGCGCTCGGAAACGGCGCCAACGGGATCTTCATCCAGGATGCACCCAACGTCCGGATCGGCGGTTCGGCTTCCGGCGCGGGCAACACGATCTCCGCCAACGCGGGCGCCGGCGTGAGGGTGACGGGCGCCGAGGCTTCGGGGGCAAAGATCCACGGCAATATCATCGGCCTTGACGTGTCCGGCTCCTTCGCGAAAGGCAACGGGGGCCACGGGGTCCGGGTCGAAAGCTCCCCCGGGACCGAAGTCGGAGGTTCGACTGCCTCTCCGGGCACGGCCCCGGGCAACACGATCGCCGGAAACGTGAAGAGCGGCGTCTCCATCTCGGGCTCCGGCTCCGCGGGAAGCAAGGTCCTCGGGAACTCCATCGGGCTCGGCGTCTTCGGCGGCCGGATCGGAAACGACGAGCACGGAGTCTCCATCGACGGAGCGGGTGAGATCGAAGTCGGGGGGATCGAGTCCGGAGCGCGCAACGTGATCTCCGCCAACGGCGGCGACGGCGTCAAGATCTCCGGGAGCGGCGCCACGAACAACGAGATCAAGGGCAACTTCATCGGCACCGACTTCTCGGGCCTCGCGACCGATCCCGACTCGGTGCCAGGAAACGACGATGACTACGGCAACCGCGGGAACGGGGTCCACGTATTCGAGGCCTCCTCGAACCGGATCGGAGGCTCTTCGCCATCGGCCCGGAACGTCATCTGCGGCAACGGGACGCCGGAGGCGGACCTCGACGGAGTCCGGATCTCCGGCGGCGGCGCGAGCGGCAATCGCATCGAAGGGAACTACATCGGGGTGAACGCCGCCGGTGCGCCCGGCTTCGGCAACCGCGACGACGGCGTCGGGCTGCTGGCCCCCGATAACACCGTCGGGGGGCGGTTCGACTTCGAGGGGAACTGGATCTCGAGCAACGACGGCTCCGGGATCGAGATCGTCGGTCCTGCAGGGACGCACAACCGCGTCTTCGGGAACGTCATCGGGGCTGGGATCCCCGCCGGACTGCCGGGGGCGGGCCGAAAGGGGAACGACGACCACGGCGTCGCGATCCTCGACTCCTCCGACAACGAAGTCGGCGGACTCGGGTCAGCCGAGGGGAACCTCATCCTCGGCAACCTGAAGCACGGAGTGCTGATCCGAGGCCCCGATGCGCGGCTGAACGTCGTCCAGAACAACCTCATCGGCACCGGCGCCGGCGGCGACACGATGGTGCCCAACGACGACGGCGTGCACGTCGAAGACGCTCCGGAGAACACGATCGGCGGCCTGCAACCGAACGTCATCTCGGGCAATGACGGCAACGGCGTCGTGATTCGAGGGGCCGGCGCGTCGAATAACCACGTGCTTGGAAACTTCGTCGGGACGAACGGTACGGGCACGGCCGCCCTCGCCAACGTGGATGGGGTCGTGATCGAGGACGCACCCCTGAACCGGATCGGAGGCCCCGGCGAGGGCGACGGCAACGTCATCTCCGGCAACGCAAGCGACGGGATCGTCATCCGAGGAGCCGAGGCCGAAGAGAACCGGGTGGAAGGAAACTTCGTGGGTTTGAGCGCCGCCGGCTCGAACGCAATCCCCAACGATGGTGATGGCGTCCTCATCATCGACGGGCCCCGGAACGTCATCGGCGGTGCGACCGCCGCGGCGGGCAACTTCATCTCGGGAAACCGCTTCTGGGGAGTCCAGATCTTCACCATCGGGGGGGACGCCGAGGACAACAAGATCCTCGGAAACGCGATCGGCCTCTCCGGGACCGGCGCGCCGCTGCCGAACGCCGAGGGCGGCATAGAGGTTGGGGGGCTCAATTGCCGGATCGGAGGCGAACTCCCCCCCGGCGCGGTCCCGGGGAGCCCTCCCGGCAACCGCATCGAGAGGAACGCTGGGGAAGGGATCTCGTTGACTTTCGCCGAGGGCAGCCGGGTGCTCGGCAACCGCATCGCTTTCAATACGAAGGCTGGCGTCCTCGTCAGGAACGGCGTCAAGAACTCCATCCGCCGCAATTCGATCCACGACAACGGCCGCCTCGGCATCGACCTCGATCCGACGGAGGGGGTGACGCCCAACGACCCGCTCGACGGCGATTTCGGCCCGAACCGGCTCCAGAACTACCCGGACCTCGAGGCGATCACGCTCGGCCCCCTGGGCCCGATGGTCCAGGGCATCCTCGACGGGAAGCCGGGGACGGAATTCGTCCTCGAGTTCTTCTCGAACGCGGCGTGCGATGCCTCAGGCCACGGCGAGGGGGAACTCTTCGTCGGCGAGAAGACGGTCCTGGCCGACGCGAGCGGCCTCGTTCCCTTCAACGCTCTCCTCACGCAGCCCGTCCCCGCCGGAGCCTTCGTCACGGCCACTGCCACCGATCCGGAAGGGAACACTTCCGAGTTCTCGCTCTGCCTCCAGAACATCGCCGGGGGCACGAACCATCCTCCGATCGCGCAGGATGACGTCGCCGAAACGACCACAGGCCGGTCGATCACGATCCCCGTGCTCGCGAACGACGTCGACCCCGACGGAGACCCGCTCACGCTCGTCTCGGCCACCCAAGGAGGCTTCGGCAGGACGGCGCTCGCCGGCGGGGCCGTGACGTACACTTCGAACCTCGGCTTCGATTCCGTCGATTCGTTCACCTACATCGTGCGTGATCCGGACGGAGCGACGGCGCAGGCCCGAGTCGATGTGATCGTCAACTCCGACGCGGATGCCGATCTGGTCGGCGACTCCGAGGACAACTGCCTCGGCGTGGCCAACCCCGACCAGCTCGACTCCGATGGCGACGGGCGGGGCGATGCTTGCGATACACCGGACGGCGGATCCCTCGCCGCCCCCGGGACCGCCCTCTTCATCGATTGCGGCGGCCTCGTCCCCACCGTACACGCCGGCAAGATATGGACGCCGGATGGGCCGTTCCTCGCCCCCGATTCGCTCGATGCGGAGCCGGCGGTGGACGATACCGTCGCCCTCGGCGAGGTCCGCGACATGGACCTGCCGGAGTCGGTCCTGCGGAGCGAACGACGAAGGACCGGTTCTTTGCGCTACGTGGTCCCCGCCCCTCCCGGGCGCTACCGAGTGACCCTCTACTTCGCCGAGAATTGCCCGGAGTGCGTCGGCGACCGTCTGGGCGGCGCGCAGACCGCTCAGGAGGCCCGCCGTCCGCTCGACATCTCCGTCGAGGACGGCCGCGCCGAGGGCTTCAGCGCCGCCGATGCGGCGGTCTCGGCCTCCGCAGACGGCGTTGGAGCCCTTTTCGGCGGTTCGCAGCTCGATTTCGAGCTGGAATCCTCCGATGGGAGCATCGAAATCGCGGTCGAAGAGCGAGACATCGGCTTCCCGGTCCGCGGGGCCTCGCTGCGGGCTATGGCGATCGTTAGGCTCCCCCGCCTCGAAGCGGTCGGCGATTCCCTCCGCCTCGACTGCGGTGGGCTGGCACCCGTCGAGGAAGGCGGAAGGCTCTGGCTGCCGGATGCTCCATTCCTCTCGGCGAGAAACCCGACGACGACAACGACCGAGGCCGGCCCGCCGGTCGACACGACGCTCCTGTCCGATCCACCGGCCCCCCAGGCGGCCCTCCTGAGCGAGCGAGCGGCCGCAGGCTGGATCGCCTACTCCGTTCCCGTGAGCCCGGGCCCCTACCGCGTGGTCCTCTACTTCTCGGAGAATTGCCTCGCCTGCGTCGGAGGGGACTTCGGCGGAACGAATCCGTCCCAGGGAGCCGACCGCGCCTTCGCGGTCGAGATCGAAGGAGGGAGGCTCAAGGATGACTATTCCCCCGCGGACGCCGCTCTGGGCGCCGAGGACGACGGCGCGGGCGCTACCTTCAAGGCGAGCGAGCTGGAATTCGAAGTCGATGTGAACGATGCGGCGCTCGACATCGCCGTTCGAGGCCCCGGCGATCCGCCGGGCGACGTCGCGATCCAGGCGATGGCGATCACGAGAACGCAGGCGCCGCTCCAAAGGCCCGGCGACTGCAACCAGGACGGCGAGCGGGACATCTCGGACGGGATCTGCCTCCTCGGGCACATGTTCCTGGGCACGGTGCCGGTCCTTCCCTGCGGGGATGGAACCGCCGGCGATCCGGGCAACCTCGCGCTCCTCGACACGAACGGCGATGGCCTCATCGACATCACCGACGTCGTCGCCCAACTCGCCTTCCTCTTCCTGGGGGGCCCGCCGCCGGCACTGGGCACAAAGTGCGCGCCGATCGGCGGCTGCCCGACGGGCGCATTCTCTTGCGAATGAGGGAAGAAGTCCCGGCGAGCACCGAAGCCGGCAATCAGGCCGATCGCGCAGACCGCTCGTGCAGACCGCTTGACCCGTCGCGGCAGCGGTGGTCGGATGTGTGGTCAAGCGATTCCGATTTCATCTTCGGAGACGGCGATATGCGGCTCTCGACTTTGCTTTGTGCTTTCTTCGCGGGGATCTGCGCGACCGGCATCGTGGTGGGTCAAGTCCAGGAGTCCTGGGTTCACGTCGAGGCGAGTTCCGAATCGCTCTATGACGCCCCCCAAGCATTGGCGCTCGAAGACGGCATCAGCGGCCCCGCGGCCCTCATCACCTCCAACACCTCAGTTCGAGTTTTGCACTTTCTGACGAGCCAGGGAGCGCCCGGATCGTCGAGATCGAGGCGCGACGGGAGCGGCGAGCAATGCGGAGCCGCGGACCGCCGGAGGCGCCGGGTGCCCGCAAC